>Ga0181523_10002244_pt1 | contig 19155 bp, 14 predicted proteins | sample PEATcosm2014_Bin_43_FD_119752 | JGI IMG/M metagenome (GOLD analysis project Ga0181523, IMG submission 119752) | Peatland microbial communities from MTU Mesocosm Facility, Houghton, MI, USA - PEATcosm2014_Bin05_30_metaG | ecosystem: Environmental > Terrestrial > Soil > Wetlands > Peat | place...
AATGCGGTGAAGACCCAGATATGGATTGCGGTCTCGGTTTATGTACTGGTGGCGATTGTGCGGAAGCGTTTGGGACTGCAGGCGAGTCTTTACCAAATTCTACAGATTCTCAGCGTCACGCTTTTCGAGAAAGTGCCCATTCTACGGGCTCTCGAAGCGTCGGACTCCCAGAACGACTTACTCGAAGACCGCAACCAGTTGATTCTGTTCAACTTTTAGCCGGACACCCTTGACCCAACAGTTGTTCCGGGATACAACGCGCTCCTCATCCGACAAGACAACAAGCTGTATATCAGATTGCCAGAAAAGCCTGACGTGCGACTCCCATTCGGGGGTCTTGGTATTTGGCCCGAAGCTCGCTTCCTTAACGGCAGCACGATCGCGGATTTCGAATCTGAAAAAGCGATCGCCGTTTCGGCAATCGATGGCACTATTCTGTTTCGGGTACCGGTAAGAGCGAGGTGGCATGTAGCAGAGGTAACTACTGCGGCGTCTGGTTCTCGATTCTGCCTCCATGAGGCGGGATACACAACCTTGAGTTCGATTGTGAACTTCCTCGATATCGACAATGCGCGGCCACTCAACTTCGAGAGTATAGACGTCATATCGATTGAGTCTCGGAAATCTATCCTAGAGCTGCGTTGGGACCCGCGTCCGTATGTGGGGTATCTGAGTGCGCCTGCGTTGTCGCCAAATGGCCACAGGCTGGCCCTAATCCGCGATGGTTATCTGGAAATTTTCGAATTGCCCTAAGATGCTTTATCAAGATGACCCCATTTACATTGCTTCAGCAATGCATTGCAGCCGTGTGGCAGCGCTCACCGTGACTTGTTAGAATTTTCCCTTGCCCTCGACACGTAAAACTGCAAAATCCGCCACCGAGTCCAGCGTCGCCAAGCCTGCGGTCGCCGCGCCTCCTGAGCCTCCCGGCTCGAAGGGCCGAATCTACCTTATCGACGCGATGTCGTTCATCTTCCGCGCCTATCACGCCATGGCGCGGCAGCGGCCCATGTCCACCAAGACCGGGATCCCTACCAGCGCGACGTTCGTCTTCGTCAACATGTTGCGCAAGTTGTGCGCCGACTTCGCGCCGCAATATCTGGCCGCCGTCTTCGACGTGGCCGCTCCGACGTTTCGTGATGAGCAGGCGACGGCCATCACCAGCGTTCGTAAATTCGACGCCAAGACGCAGGCCTTCGTTGACGTTGCCTACGACGGCTACAAAGCGAACCGTGCAGCGATGCCGGACGACCTGGCACAGCAGATACCCTACATCCGCCGCGCGATTGAGGCCTATCGCATTCCAATCCTGGAAGCATCAGGCTTCGAAGCCGACGACGTCATCGGCACGCTGGCGCGCAAAGCAGCCGACGAGGGCTACTCGGTGTTCGTCGTCTCCAGCGACAAGGACATGATGCAGTTGGTCAACGAGCGCGTCTATGTGCTCAATCCGCCGAAGGACAACCTCGTCTGCGACGCGGCCAAAGTGGAAGAGATCCTGGGCGTGCCGCCGGAGCAAGTCGTGGACGTGATGGCGCTGCGCGGCGACGCCATCGACAACATCCCCGGCGCGCCCGGTATCGGGGACAAGGGGTCGGTGGAACTGATACAGCGATTTGGCAGTGTGGAGAACACGCTGGAGCACGCTGCAGAAGTCGAGCGCAAGACCTATCGCGAATCGCTGCAGAACAATCGCGATGCGATTCTGACGAGCAAGCAACTGGTGACGATCAAGACGGACGTTGCCGTGGACTTCGACCCGGAAACGATGCGGGCGCAGGAACCCGACCCCGCCGCGGCCCGCGCGCTGTTCACGGAGTTGGAGTTCACCACGCTGGTCCAGGATTTCCTGAGTGAGAATATCGAACTGGGTGAAACCGACTACCGCGATGCCCAAACCGCTGCCGATGTTGAAGCGGTTGTCGCGCTCGCAAAAAGGCCCGGCGCGATGCTGGCGATTGCGTTGGAGGCTTCGGCGTCGCAGCCGGTCGCCGCAGAGGAAGGAGAAAGCGCGGACGAGCAGGACGACAAGCAGCTCTCACTGTCGGCAGCGCCGCAGGCTCTGCCCGTGCCGGCGAGCCTACGCGTCGCAATCTCGGCTGAGGTCGGCAAGGCAGTGGGGCTCTCGCTGGACGATTCGGAGATCGCCAAGCCTCTGAGATCGGCGCTTGCAGACGAATCACTTCCCAAGACGGTGCACGATTACAAGTTAGCGATGCATGTATTCGCACAGCACGAAGTGACGCTCGCGGACGTACAGCATGATCCGCTGCTTTATGGCTACCTGCTTGATTCGACTTACTCGACCTATGGCTTGCACGAGACTGCCTTCCGGCACTTCAATCTCAAGCTGGGCGAGTCACCGGCGGAAGCGGCTGACATCACACTGCGGCTGACTGAGAAGTTGCGTGGCGAGGTGGACAAGGCCGGACTGCGCAAGGTGTACGGCGAAATTGATTTGCCGCTGGTGCCGGTGCTGGCGCGCATGGAAGATGAGGGCGTCAAGCTCGACTGCGAAGTGCTGGCCGAGATGTCGCAGCGGCTGGAGCGCGAGGTCAACGCCAAGGCGCGCGAGATCTGGGAGAAGGCGGGAGTCGAGTTCAATATCAACTCGCCCAAACAGCTCAGCGATGTGCTGTTCAACAAACTCAATTTGCCGAGGCCGTTCAAGTACGGCAAGGGCAAGACCACCTCTACGGCGGTGGATGTGCTGGAGGGGCTCGCCGGCGAACACGAGGTTCCGCGGCTGGTGCTGGAATATCGCCAGCTTTCGAAGCTGAAGTCCACATACGTGGACGCGCTGCCGGCGCTGCTCAACCCAAGCACCAGGCGGCTGCACACCACATTCAACATGGCCGGTTCCGCGACCGGGCGGCTCTCGTCAGTCAGTCCGAACCTGCAGAACATCCCGATCCGCACCGAGCTGGGCCGTGAGATTCGCGCAGCGTTCATCGCCGAGCCCGGGCACGTGCTGCTCGCCGCTGATTACTCGCAAATCGAGTTGCGGCTGCTGGCACACTTCTCCGGCGACAAGCTGCTGGTGGAGGCTTATCGCGCAGGCTAGGACATCCACACTCTGACCGCGTCGCAGGTCTTCGGCGTGCCGCCGCTGATGGTCAACGCCGAGCATCGCCGCCGCGCCAAGGCGGTGAACTTCGGCATCGTGTACGGGTTGTCGGCGTTCGGGCTGTCGCAGCAAATCGGAATCGACACGAAAGAAGCCAAACAGTTCATCGATGCCTATTTCGAGAAGTACAGCGGAGTACGCGAGTTCATCGACCGTACGCTGGAGCAGGCGCGTCGCGATCAGAAAGTGACGACGCTGTTCGGGAGGGTTCGTCCCATTCCCGACATCCACAGCAAGAACTTCAACCTGCGCGGATTTGCCGAGCGCACAGCGGTGAACACTCCTTTGCAGGGCACGGCGGCCGATCTGATCAAGATTGCCATGATTCGCATTGACGCCGAGCTGCGCGAGCGCGAGATGCGGTCGAGGATGCTGCTCCAGGTGCACGACGAGCTCGTCTTCGAAGTGCCTGACGACGAAGTGGACACGATGAGGCGGTTGGTGACCGAGCGCATGGAGAACGTTTGTGCGCTCAAAGTGCCGCTGAAGGTGGAGATTGGTGTGGGGTTGAATTGGAGGGATTTAGAATAGCCTTTAACCCGCCATGCCTGTGCGGTGACTACACCCCGAGTGTTTGCTGAAGTGCGTTGGCGATGGCATCGGTGTGGCGCCGCATGACTGCTTCCGTTTCGGCTTCGATCATCACGCGCGCCAGCTTCTCGGTGCCCGAGTAGCGAACCACCACTCGGCCGTTGCCGTCGAGATCGCGCTCAGCGGCGCGAATCGCCTCCATCACGGCGGGCAGTTCTTCGAGCGGCAGCTTGTCCCGCACCTTCACGTTCTTGATCTCCTGCGGAAAGACTTTCATGTCCGCGACCAATTCCGCCAGCGGCTGGCCGGTGCGCGCGATCACATCCAGCACACGCAGCGAGGTCAGCAGGCCGTCGCCCGTCGTAACGTCCATGTCGCGGAAGAGGATGTGGCCGGACTGTTCGCCGCCCAGCGTTGCGCCGGTCTTCAGCATCTCTTCCAGCACGTACTTGTCGCCCACGGGCGCGCGCAGCATGCGGATACCGCTGCGCTTGAGAGCGGATTCTAAGCCCATGTTCGACATCGTGGTCGCCACGACCGTGTCATTGTGAAGGCGCACATGGGTCTTCATGTCGCGTGCTGCGAGCAGCAGAACGCCGTCGCCATTCACCACTTGCCCATTGGCGTCAGAGAATAGCGCGCGATCGGCATCGCCGTCGAAGGTGATACCCAGGTCGTACTTGCCATCAGCAGCAGCAACCGCCTGTGCTACGTTCGCCGGGTGCAACGCACCACAGCCAGCATTGATGTTGCGGCCATCCGGCTCAATATGAATAAAGTCGGCAGACAGACCGCAATCGCGGAATACCAGCGGAGCGATCGAGCTCGCCGCGCCGTTGGCGCAATCCACCAGCACGCGCAGGCGGGTTAGGCCAGTTTCGCAAACCAACGCAGCCAGCCACTCGGCGTACTGCTCCCGAAGTTCCTGGCTGCCGGGCAGCATGCCGGAAGCCGATGCGGCTGCATGGGAAGCCCCCTCAGCCAGTTGTTCCAGATGCGCGAAGATGTCGGCCTCGATCTCATGCTCGAGTTGGTCGGAGAGCTTGTAGCCATCGGCGCCGAAGACCTTGATGCCGTTGTCCTGCCAGGGATTGTGCGATGCCGAAATGACAATACCCGCAGCGAAGTGATTGGTGCGCGTCAGGTACGCGACACCCGGCGTCGTAATGACGCCCGCGCTGATCACTTGAACCGATGCCGCTTCCAAGCCGGCAGCGAGGACCGCGCTGATCCAGGCGCTGGACTCGCGCGTGTCCTGGCCGATGAGCACGCAAGCGGACGCCTCGCGGATGGCGAGCCGCTGCCCTAGCGCGCGGCCGATGGCGTACAACGTGCGCCGATCCAGCGGATACTCGCCCGCGACTCCCCGAATTCCGTCCGTCCCGAATAGCTGTCGCATCACTTCTGCTTGGAAGCCTTCTCCGTTGTGACTGTTACGTAGACGGGCCCCGGAGTTTGCACGCGCACCAAACGATCGACCACATAGGCATGAGTGGCGAACGTGGCACTGCCGACCACACCAGTCGCATCCACGGGGTCGGTCATGGCGTTGACAATGCTGGCGACACGTTTCTCCGGACCCACAATCCTGACTTCTGGAGGAACAGCCTCCATGTCTTTTATTGCATATCCTGTCAACAATGTGCCAACCACGCGCGGTTGAACTTCTACTGTCCGGGTTGCGCTGTGGTCGAAGCTGATGTGAAATTGCGCGGGCACGACCTGCACCACCTTGACGTTGCGCGGAACCTGTACCTGGCTTGCGCTTAGATCGAAGGTGCGCTCGCCCGGTCCCGCTCCATCCAGATCTAGAATGGCATGCACTTCAGAGGGACGCAGCTGCTGCAGCAAGTGCTCGGGGCCGCGCAGCGTGATTTGCGCCTGGAATGGGTAATCGGAGTTGAACTCCAGATTGCTGGGTGCATGCTGAAATTCCAGCGGCACTGTCATTGGAATCTCGATGGCGGAATCTCGCCCGACGGCCCACCACAGCATGATGGCAATGGCCAGAGAAACCAGCTTGAAGGACAGGTTCTTGAGCACATACTTGCGAAAGAATTTGAGGAGGGATTCACGCATGGCTTAGCGTTCCGCTCCGTCGGCCAGGTCTTTTTCATGGCTGAAGCGCTCGACCTGGCGCTCCTCGGCAGCCAACTCGCGATCGGTGAGCGTAGTGGGCAGCGACGCTGCCGGCACATAACGCCGCAGCACCTCGCTCAACCGCTCACGCAGATATTCGACCGTGATATCGCGCTCAATGGCCCCTCCAACCGCAATGCTGATGGCCCCCGACTCTTCCGAGACCACAACCGAGACCGCATCGGTTTCTTCCGTGATGCCGATGGCGGCGCGATGGCGCGTGCCGAACTGCGTCGAGAGCACTGGATTCATCGAGAGCGGCAGGAAGCAAGCCGCTGCCGCGATCCGGCCCTTCTGCACGATCACGGCCCCGTCGTGCAACGGCGCGCTCGGACGAAAAATCGTCGTTAGCAAGTCATAGGAAAGGTTGGCGTCGAGTGGCACTCCGCTTTCAATGAACGTCCGCAAGCCAATCTCGCGTTCGATGACGATGAGAGCGCCGGTGACCGTCTGGGAAAAGTGGTTGGCAGCGAGCACGATATCTTCGTAGCTGTCAGTCCCGTTGAAGACGCCGCCACGCCCCGCCGAAAGCATCCGTCCCAGCCGAGCCAGTGCATGCCGGATTTCCGCGCCGAAAACCACGATCAGCGCAAATATCGCGTACGGCAGGATGTTGGTGATGATCCAGTCAACGGTCTTGAGCTCTTCCAGGTGCGCAATCCAGAATGCCGCGACCAGGATGACTACGGCAATCAGCATGGGGATCGCGCGCGTGCCCTTGATGAGCTTGAGGAACTCGTAGATGAGAAACGCCACCACCAGAATGTCGAGGATGGAGATCACCGACACGTGCGGCATGTGGCTGAAGGTCTGAAGCATCCCGGTTCCTTGAGTGGCGAGAGTACGGCGCCATGCTCTTCCATTCTAATGCAAGTGCAGGGCGGGGCTGAGAACTAAAAAGCGGATAGCGGTTAGTAGATAGCTTCAGAAATCTCTCCGTGCAGGAGCTATTCGCCATTCACTCTTCCTTGATCCCGTTCACGTTGGCGCTGAACTCACCCCGACCGAGTTGGGTGCGAACCTGGTCACCACTTGCGAGCTGTGAGGCCTGTTTCACCAGCCGGCCGCTAGAATCGAAGACGAGCGCGTACCCGCGGGCGAGGATTGCCTTGGGCGACAACGCGTGCAGGTTGCTGTGCAGGCGCTCCCAACGCGCACGCCGCCGCACCAGAACAGTTTCGCCCGAGCGGCCCAAGGCGACGGTCAACCGCTCACGTTCAGTCTGGCGCGAAACCAGCAGCCGGGAAACCGCGGAGTTCAGCGCGGAAGTTTGCGAATCGAGCTGACGCCGCATTGCCCCGGCACGCACTCGAAGGTCGTGCTGACGGAGCTGCGCCTCGAAACCCTCAAGCCGGCGCGACAGGTTCTTCAGAACGCGCGATTGCGCTTGCGCCGCGCGGAACACCAGGTCGTCAGTGCGTTGCTGACGGCGCGCAATCGAGTCCTGCATGCGTGCGAAGACGGCGTGCTGTGCGAGCTTTGAAAGCGCGTTGTGTGCCCGCAGCAACTTGTAGTTGATCGCCTGCGCCATCCGCTTGCGCAATGCCAGCAGCTTGTCAGCCAGCTCCTGCTTGGAGCTAATCACTAGCTCCGCGGCTGCAGAGGGAGTAGGCGCGCGGAGGTCGGCAACGAAATCGCAGATGGTGAAATCGGTCTCATGCCCAACCGCGGAGATGACCGGAATTTTGGAATCTATGATGCTGCGCGCCAGGGCTTCATCGTTGAAGGCGAAGAGGTCTTCGAAGGAGCCTCCTCCGCGCGCGATAACGATGACATCCACTGTGCCGTGCCGATTGAAATAGCGAATACCTGCGGTTACCTCTGAGGCTGCCGTGTCACCCTGCACCTGCGCTGGATAAATGAGTACGTTCACTGACTCGTGGCGACGGCGCAGAACGTTCAACATGTCCTGTATGGCAGCGCCACGTGGAGAGGTCACCACGCCTATCCGACGCGGGAGGGCCGGAATCGGCTTCTTGCGGCTGGAATCAAACAATCCTTCTGCCGCCAGTTTGGTCTTCAACTGCTCGAAGGCGATCTGCAGAGCGCCGGCGCCCTTGGGCTCGAGGTATTCAGCCTGGAATTGGAGGTCGCCGCGCTCGTCGTAGATTGTCACCCGGCCGCGCGCAATGACTTGCAACCCGTTGTCTGGGCGAAAGCGCAGCAGACGCGCCTGCGTGCGCCACATCACCACCCGCAATTGGGCGCAGCCATCCTTCATGGTGAAGTACAGATGGCCGGAACCAGCGGGCCGATAATTCGAGATTTCACCTTCGACATAAACGTCGGTGAAGGTGCGCTCGACTTGCGTGCGCACAGCGGCGACGAGTTCGCCAACTGGATAGATCTTGCGCGTTGGCGCCTGGAAGGCTAGTCCGAGTTGTTCGGTCTCGGCCATAGGAAGGGGATCTGGAGGAAGTGTATCGCAAGGACGGGACGCTCTTCGCTCGTCGCTCTTTGCTTTCCCGCTGACAGTCTGCCTCGGAGACTCGGATTGGTAAAGCCGGGGGGGTAGTATTCAGCCGCTGGAAGGCTTCTGCGAAAACCGAAGAGCGAAAAGCGGCTATCGGTGCATCCGGTTCACCACGTATAACACCAGTGACAGGATCACGCTGAGCAGAATGGAGGTCATCAGCGGGAGGTAAAAGGTGGTGTGCTTGCCGCGGTAAACGATGTCGCCAGGCAGGCGGCCAATCGGCAAGTTAACCTTGCCGGCGAGGATGAAGACCAGACCAACAACGAGCAGTAGCCCGCCAACGAAGACCAGCATGCGCCCGAGATCGCCCATATGACTCCTAGACTAAATCAGGCACGAGAAACACCTTGTTTCGAACGGAGCGGTTCCTCCTAGTAGGGGTTTGTCGATCCCGATTTCGTTTCCGCTCCCGGCCCAATCACGCCACACGCGATGCGGTCACCTGCATTGCCGGCAGGATCGGTCACCATGTCGTCCGCCTTGGCGTGGATCATGATGGACGTCCCGCCGTTGGCAAGCAGAGAGTTGGGTTCGCTGCCCGTGCCCAGCACGACGGAGTCATTCGTCAACGTCGTCTTGGCGGTTCCGTTGGGCTTTACGGTAATGTTCAGCATGTCGCCGGCATGGTGGCCGTTGGGATTCTGTAACCCGTGCTGTTTGCTTGTGGGATTGAGGTGCCCACCGGCTGATTTGAAGTCGGGAGGATCGCACTTGGCGTTCTGATGGAAATGCACCGCATGTTCACCCGGCGGCAGGTTCTTGAGCGCGAGCTTCACTTCCACACCTTGCCCCTTGGCGACAATGGTTGCGGTACCGACACTGGCGCTTTTTGCATCTTTCAATTCGACGGTCTTCTTGGTAACCGGCTTCGTCTGTGCCCATCCAGCGGCGATGCCGAGAGTGAGTGCCGTAGCTACGGCAAGCGGGCGAACCACGGGTTTGCATTTCATAACGGGAAAGTTGTACCACGAAACAAGGGCCCACGACGACAAAATCCGCGCGCCTGGTCGTGAATCGCAGGCCGCCACGTCTGATATGCTTTCTGGTTTGTCCTGTAAGTCCATCGCATAGAAAGGTCTCGAACTTGGCTGTCAATCCTGTACTGCTGGTCCACGGAGGAGCCTGGGCAATTCCCGACGGCGAGGTCGAGTCGCATGTCCGCGGAGTGGAAGCTGCTGCGGCGCAAGGCTGGCACGTGCTGCTGGACGGCGGAAGTTGTCTCGACGCGGTCGAAGCTGCCGTGGTTGCGATGGAAGAGGACGAAACCTTCGATGCCGGCCGCGGCTCGTTCCTCAACATGGACGGTCGGGTACAACTTGACGCGCTGATGATGGACGGCGCTACGCTGCGCGCCGGCGGCGTCGGGTGCGTGGAGCACATCCGCAATCCCATCCGCGCCGCCAAGAAGATATTGGCCGAAAGCCCGCACGTATATTTCGTCGGTAAGGGCGCGGAGCGCTTCGCCCAGGAGCACGGCATCGAGCTGTGTTCCAACGATGACCTGATCATCGAGCGCGAGGTCCAGCGCCTGCGCGAAGCCAAGAAACAGGACTACCTGAAGATGCCGGACGAGTTCGGCCCTACGCGCTCGAGCGACACAGTTGGGGGTGTCGCCGTTGATCGTAACGGCAACATCGCCGCTGCCACCTCAACCGGAGGCACGCTGAACAAGGCTCCAGGCCGCGTTGGCGATTCGTCTCTCATCGGCTGCGGATGCTACGCGGATAATCGCAGCGCAGCGGTTTCCACCACAGGTTGGGGAGAACCGATGATGAAGCTGGTGCTCAGCAAGTGGGCGGCCGACCGCGTGGAGGATGGCCTCGCTCCTCAGGAAGCCGCGCAGCGCGCGCTGTCCTACCTTAAGGCTCGCCTCCACGGACATGGAGGAGTGATTATCGTCGATACCAAAGGCAGGATCGGTTTGGCGCACAATACGCCGCGAATGGCTTGGGCGCTGAGCACGACAGATGGCGTTTCCTCCGGCATCGAAGTCCCCAAGTCTTAACTGCTGCGCTTTCATTGTCCGCTCGCGATAACAACCACAATTCCAGTGAGCATGCGGTCGGATTTCATGAACACGCTTTCTCGGACGACAAGACCCCCTCCCGAAGTTTTACGTAGAATCAATAGCTTACGCCATGAATCACTCGCAAATAATAGATTCTAATTGACTTATACGTAAAATATGGATTCCTGATGACTTAGCGGCGAAAATGAGGCGGAAAAACACTGATTTTCGACCCAAAGGCTCCAAGGCTCCAAATGCACTAAATATGTAATACTAACAAATGATAGTCTGGATTCCCCCTAAGACTTCGAACCAGTCACGATTGCGACCGAAGGTAAACCTGAGAATCATGCTGGCTTCGTGACGAACATCACCCGCTCAGGGTTGAGCATCCTCAGCGCAAAATCGTGGGAAAGCGCGAATCTTGTCGTCTTTGGGGCAGCCGAGAATCTGGGTGCTGAATGCCAGCCGAGCGGCGCCTTCGATTACAATCGCCTGTCCGCCCTTGAGAGCGACTGCCCATGAAGAAGCCAAAAGACCAACGCGCCGACGCGACTCGCTGTGTGCACTCGGGAGAAGAGCGCCACGGCAAGGGCAGGCAACCTGCAGCTCAACCTCATCAGGCACTTAGGTGTTCTTGAGGAAGTAGCCAAATTATGCTATTGTGCTGCGCATTAAGGCCCGTTGCTTGGAGAAACAGGCTAGGGGTTTCCATGATCGTCATAACGAACGCCCATTGTCTTGGCGCGAGGAATCTGCGGGTCGATGAAAAAGAGAAAGCTGATCCCTCCCTGCGCTCGCAATACAACTGGTTCGAGAACCGCACTCCATTGGGTGCGGACTCGACGAACATGGCGAATCCATCGTCCTTGCTCCTCTGGAGCAGCCTCATGGTTGTTTCTTTATCCCCCCGGATAGAGGGCCGCCTCAAACGATTGCCTTTTGGGTTGATTGGAAAACCTTGCCCGTTCAACTGACCATCAAGGAGGCTTCATGAAAAGCAAGTTTGCGACGGTCACGTTAAGCGTGCTTCCCTTATTGTTCCTGACGTTCGCGCCAGCGTTTCTGGCATCAGCGCAGGAACTCCCATCCCAGCCTCTGGTGCTCACTAATCCGGAAGTGAACTATCCAGTCCACTTTGACATTTCACGGCCGCTGCGCGACATGGCGACCGAGGTTTCGTCTCAGGAGGGTTTTCACCAGGCGCCACCAGTGCGGTACCCAAAGCTGCAGCAACTGGTGGAGGCGGCTCAGGAAGGCAAGGGACAGGTTGTGGACGGGGCGCTCCAAACCTCCATCGGATCGCCGGTCAGCGCTACCATCGGCCTGAACCTGCTTGGGGTGGGCAACGGCTTCCCCGGATACTCCGTTCCGGATGCCCCTTCCGACGTGAACCTGGCGGTGGGCGACACTCAGGTGGTGCAATGGGTGAACGTATCCTACGCTGTGTTTGACAAGACGACCGGTGCAGTCATAGCCGGGCCCATCCTCGGCAACGCTTTCTGGTCCGGCTTCGGAGGACCGTGCCAAACCAGCAACAGCGGCGATATTATCGCCCAGTGGGACAAGATCGGTCACCGCTGGCTGATGGTCCAGAACGTGTTTTCGTCGCCGTACATGACCTGCGTCGCCGTCTCGACGACCACTGACGCGACCGGCACGTACTACCGTTTCGCGTTCACCCAGCCCGGCTTTCCCGATTACCCGAAGTGGGGCGTGTGGCCCGACGCCTATTACCAAAGCCAGAACAACTTCGGGCCGTCAGGAAGCTACTTCCTTGGTGCGTACGCGTGCGCCTATGAACGGGCCAAGCTGCTGCAAGGCGATTCTACGGCAAAGCAAATCTGTTTCCAGGCCAGCGCTTCCGACGACAGCCTGCTGCCTGGCGATCTCGACTCCGCCGCCACACTCCCGCCTTCCGGTCAGGCAGAGGTCTTCGTGGGCAGCATTGACGACGGAACACCCACGGTTCACGAATACCTGTTCCACGTCGATTTCACCACTCCTTCCAACTCCACCTTTACAGGTGTCAGCGACTCCATGCCGATACCCGGTGTGGCCTCGTTCACTTTGTCTTGCAGTGGTTTCGCCGCCTGCATCCCGCAGCGCGGCGTCTCCGATTTATTGGATTCGCTCGGCGATCGCCTGATGTACCGGCTGGCTTATCGCAACTTCAGCGGAGATCACCAAACCTGGTTGGTGAGCCACTCGGTGGTGGCAGGCAGCTCGGTGGGCGAAAGATGGTATGAGTTCCGCGCGCCGGAAAACTCTACCAGCCTTTCGGTCTACCAGCAGGGCACCTTCGCCCCCGACAGCAACTACCGCTGGATGGGCTCGATAGCGATGGACAGCGCACAAGATATTGCGCTTGGCTACAGCGTCTCCAGTTCCAGCCTGTTCCCGTCGATCAGCTACACTGGGCGCATAGCAACTGACCCGTTGGGAACCATGGAAACCGAGGCTTCGATCGTCAGTGGCACGGGCTCACAGACCGACACCTCCAATCGCTGGGGCGACTACACCAGCATGGCGCTCGACGCCGCTGACGATTGCACCTTCTGGTACACGGACGAGTACTACACAGTGACCGCCACATTCGACTGGAGCACACGTCTGGCGTCCGTAAAGTTTCCCAATTGCGGCCCGCCAACGCCTGACTTCTCGATCTCAGCTTCGCCGGCCTCGCTCAGCATCGTTCAGGGCAACCAGGGAACCTCCACCATTACCACCACCATTAGCGGCGGTTTCAACAGCGCGATCAACCTGTCAAGTTCCGGAGCGCCCGCCGGCACCACGGTGAGCTTCAACCCCAGCACAATACCGGCGCCGGGTGCGGGCAGCTCGACCATGACCATCACGGTAGGCGCCAGCACACCGACAGGAACCTATCCCATTACGGTAACCGGCAATGGCGGAGGCATCCAGCAAAACATCGCGGTCACGTTGACGGTGACAGCACAGCAAAAGCCGAACTTCACGATTTCGGCCTCACCGGCTTCGCTCAGTATCCAGCAAGGGAATCCGGGAACGTCGACGATTACTACCACCGTCAGTGGCGGCTTCAGCAGCGCGATCAGCTTGGCGGGTTCGGGGGTACCTTCAGGCACGACGGTGAGCTTCAACCCCAACCCGATCCCCGCACCGGGCTCCGGTAATTCGACGATGACCATTACCGTTGGAGCGAGCACATCAGTGGGAAGCTACCCCATCACGGTGACCGGTAACGGCGGCGGCATCCAACAAAATGCCACGGTTACACTAACAGTGACTTCGGCGGGTGGACAGGGTTTTGGTTTTGACTTCCGCAACACCTCAACTTTTGTAACGGATCCTCCCGGTGACACCTACGTGCTTTCCACCACGGCCTATCCGACCGTGGGCAACGGGGTCACGTATGGCTGGGTGAAAACCGCCGTCGTGCAAGCCCGCGATCGTAGCAAGTCGGTGGATCCGCGGCTGGCGGGGATCAACTACGTGAGCAACGGTTCACCGGCGACCCTCTACGTGGATCTGCCGTCCGCTGGCACCTACAACCTGTCGCTGGCCATGGGGGATGACGGCTACGAGCAATGCTACACGCAGTGCCAAGTGCAGTTTCTGGATGGCGGCACGGTGCTGGCCACGGTCACGGGAGGACCAACCAACGCAGGCTATTTCTACGATGCGAAGGGAAACAAATGGTCCGCCGCAGCGTGGCCTTCCAGCAACCTCAGTCAGCAGGTGACGCTGACAGGTACACGACTGACAGTGGTAGTGGGAACGAATAAGGCCACGGGAGATAACACACCGATCGCCTTCCTGGGGGTGGCACAAGTATCCGGTTCCCCGACCTTCACGATTGCGGCCTCGCCGGCTTCGCTCAGCATCCAGCAAGGGAATCAGGGAACGTCGACGATCACCACCGCAATCAGTGGTGGCTTCAATGGCGCGATCAGCCTGTCGGCTTCGGGGGTACCTTCAGGCACGACGGTGAGCTTTAATCCCAACCCGATTCCCGCACCGGGCTCCGGTAACTCGACAATGACCATTATCGTTGGAGCGAGCACACCAGTGGGAACCTATCCCATCACGGTGACCGGTAACGGCGGCGGCATCCAACAACATTCCACGGTCACACTAAAGGTGACTGCGACGGGTGGGCAGGGTTTTGGCTTTGACTTTCGCAACACCGCAGCCTTTGTAACCGATCCTCCGGGTGACACCTACGTGCTTTCCACCACGGCTTATCCAACCACGGTCAACGGGGTAACGTTCGGTTGGGTGAAAACAGCCCTGGTGCAAGCCCGCGATCGCAATGCCAAGCTGGACCCGCGGCTGGCGGGGATTAACTACGTCACCAACGGTTCGCCGGCGACGTTCTATGTGGATCTGCCCTCCGCTGGCACCTACAACCTATCGCTGGCCATGGGTGATGCCGGCTACGAGCAATGCTACACGCAATGCCAACTGCAGTTTCTGGATGGCGGCACGGTGCTGGCCACGGTAACCGGAGGACCAACCTACGCAGGCTATTTCTACGATGCAACCGGGAAGAACTGGTCAGCGGCGGCGTGGCCGACCAGCAACCTCAGCCAGCAGGTGACGTTGGCGGGTACGCGATTGACAGTGGTAGTGGGGACGAATAAGGCCACGGGGGACTACACGCCGATCGCCTTCCTGGGGGTGACTCAATGAAAGCACCCAGATTTGTACTCGTCATCGCGATAGCCGGGTTGTCGCGGGACTCAAGCCATGCCGATCGCCCTTGAGCACGCGCGGCGGAACTGACTGACGAACGCGCTCTTCCCGTTTGGCGGAATGCTGAGTGCTGAATGCCAGCCGAGCGGCACCTTCGATTACAATCGCCTGTCCGCTTCCTGAAAGCGACATCCCATGAAGAAGCAAAGAGACCAACGCGCCGACGCGACTCGCTGTGTGCACTCGGGAGAAGAGCACCACAATCAGGCGGCCCCGCTGACCACGCCCATTGCGCAGGCTTCGGTGTTCGTCGTTCCCGGCGTGGACGCTCTACGGCGATACGCCGAGGGCGACCGCGAGCTGTATCTCTATTCACGTTACGGCAATCCCACGGTCGCTGCGGCCGAGGAGAAGATCGCCGCCCTGGAAGGTGCTGAAGCCGCAGTAGTCACGTCTAGTGGAATGGCCGCGGAGTTTGTGTCGGCGCTGGTGGCGTGCGAAGCGGGCGACGAGATCGTCTCCATGCTCGACATTTACGGTGGAACGGTGAAGCTGTTCGGGCAAGTGCTCGCGCGCTGCGGCATCAAGACGCGCTTCATCCCGTACCACGACATCGCGAACGCGCATCGGTACTTCAGCCGCAAGACGCGCATGCTGTTCCTGGAGACGCCGACCAACCCGACACTTCGTTGCGTGGACCTGGCAGCGCTGGCCGCTGTCGGCCGAAAGCACAAAGCGTGCGTCGTGGTGGACAACACGTTTGCGACGCCGGTGCTGCAGAAACCGCTGGAGCTGGGCGCCGACATCGTGCTGCATTCGGCGACCAAGTATCTGGGCGGCCACAGCGATCTGACGGCGGGCGTGATGGCCGGTTCGAAGAAGTGGATGGCCGCTGCCCGCCAGACGATGATTCTCACTGGCGGATGCCTCGATCCGGGCTGCGCCTATCTGCTGCTGCGCGGGCTGAAGACGCTGCACGTCCGCGTGGAGCGTGCCTGCCGCAATGCGGCGCAGATCGCCGAGGCGCTGCGGCGTCATCCCAAGGTCACGCACGTTTATTATCCCGGCCTCAAGGACGATCCGGCCCACGAGCTGGTGCGTCGCCAGATGAAGGACTTCGGGATGATGATCTCGTTCGACATTCGTGGCGGCGAGCGGGCCGCCGAGCGCTTCATTGACACGCTGAAGCTCTGGTATCTCGCCACCAGCCTGGGAGGCGTGGAATCGACCGTCTCCTATCCAGTGCTGTCATCGCACATTGGGCTGAGCGCGAAACAGTTGCAGTCGTTGGGCGTGTCGGCGGCCACGATCCGTTTGTCCGCAGGAATCGAGGACGCCGGCGACTTGGTTGCCGACCTGGAGCAGGCGTTGGAACGGGCGTGAAGTAGACAAATCCACTCTTCGTCCGTCAAATATTTGAGCATAAAGTAGTTACCGGTGTTTCGTCCCAGCTCGTTGACCCTGAAATTCGCTGCGTAGTAACATCGCAAGTCCGCCAACAAGAGCTAGAGAGGCTGTTTCGCAGTAGATGAGGATTCTTAATCGCGCCACTTTCCCGGTCGCTCTCGCGGCCGCTTTGTTGACTGCGGGATGCCAGACCACCCAGCCGAAGACTGCCTCATTTCTTCCGGCGGGGGCCACCGTCCCCACGCTGGCCGAACCGGGTGACCAGAAGCCTGCCAAAGCAACTTCGCCGCCTGTAGAAGAGGCGCCCATCCCGAAACCCGACTCGGTGGAGGTCCTGATCGCGCAGGCCGAGAAGCAATATGCGGCGGGCCAGGCAAACTATCAGGCGGGCCATCTTGAGGCCGCCAAGAACAACTTCGACCAGGCGTTTAATACCCTGCTGTCCAGCGATCTGGACATCCGCAATGACGAACGGATGGAGCGCGAATTCGACAAGATTGTGGAGGCGGTCCACGAGGTCGAGCTGAGCGCGTTGAAGCAGGGCGATGGCTTCAACGAGCAGCGCTCCGAGCCGGCGCCCATCGACGAAGCTAATGACATTACTTTCCCGGTTGACCCGAACATCAAAGCCAAGGCAGAAGCGGAGATCAAGACCACCAAGTCTGACTTGCCGCTGGTGTTGAACGACCAGGTGGCGATGTTCATCAATTACTTTTCCAGCCCGCGCGGGCGGGCCACGCTGGAGCATGCCTGGGCCCGATCCGGCCGATATCGCGACATGATCTCCCGAATTCTCAAGCAGGAGGGTGTGCCACAAGATTTGATCTATCTTGCGCAGGCAGAGTCGGGTTTTCAACCGTTGGCGCTTTCGCGGGCCGGCGCCCGCGGTATGTGGCAGTTCATGGCTGGTTCTGGAGCGCTGTACGGCCTAGAGCGGAACTGGTGGGTGGATGACAGGCAGGATCCCGAAAAGGCCACGCTCGCGGCCGCACTCCATTTAAGGGACCTCTACCATCAGTTTGGCGACTGGTACCTGGCGATGGCCGCCTACAATTCCGGCGCCAGTACCGTGCAGCACGCCGTGGAACGCACCGGCTACGCCGATTTCTGGGAACTCTATCGCCGCGGGGTCCTCCCTCAGGAGACCAGGAACTACGTGCCCATCATCCTGGCCGAGACCATCATGTTGAAGAACCCAGAGCAGTACGGGCTGGAACACGTGGCTGCCGAGTCGCCGCAACAGATGGACCAGGTCACGATCAGCTACCCTGTGGATTTGCGGCTGGTGGCTGAGTGCGTTGACACCTCGGTCGACCACCTCCAGGAACTGAACCCCAGCCTGTTGCGCCTGACCACACCCAAGGACCAGAGCTTCACTTTGAACCTGCCTGCGGGATCGAGCGAGAGGTACGAGAAGGCGATCGCGGTCATCCCCATGGATATGCGGACGTGGTGGCGCTATCACCGGGTGGAATACGGTGACTCCCTGGCCTCCATCGCCCGCAAATACCACACTTCGACCTCCTCTATTGCCGACGCGAACAGCCTCGCGGGTAACGAAGTGAAGATCGGCTCCAAGCTGATCATCCCCATCGCTCCCGGCCGGCAGGCTACTGAGACTGCGGCGTATTCGCACCACCCGACCCACTACAAGGTCCGCAAAGGCGACACCGTGGACTCGGTTGCCGACGATTTTGAAGTCCCCGTGGAGAAGCTGAGGAAATGGAACCACTTACAGGGGACCGCTCTAGCTCCGGGACGCGTTCTGGTCGTCTATAAGCCGGCCAGTTCCGGTAGCCCGGAAGTGGCGTCTTCCAGTCGCAGCAGTGCTTCGGCCAAGTCCACAACCGGCCACAAGTCATCCCAGACTTCGAAGTATCACAAGGTCAAGAAGGGCGAAACTTTCAGCAGCATAGCCGATTCGTACAACACCTCGGTGGCTGCCCTTAAGCGCGACAATCCAAAGCTTGCTGCCAACCTGCGGGCCGGAGACGTGTTGGTCATCCACAAGTAATCCTGGGCTCCTTGCCTTCGGCACAAATTCGTCAGCGATTCGCACTTGCGCTCTTCCCTTCGCGCGGCGGTTCTGTTACAACAAGCCCGTTGTGCTATTTCTCTCGGCGCGTGCTCACGGCGTAGCGATCATGCCGCGTGCTATAATCGCGCGCCTGTTGCAGCTGTAATTGTTTTGGTATAAATCTGAATTCTGCCTTGCGAGCTGCCTCCGTTCAGTAACGCGGAGTCCGGCGACATCAGGAGGACATGGACATGACGTTCGATGAAACGCTCTACGGACGAGATGACGAGATGGATGACTACGGAGACGGTTCCTATGGCGATTCGCTCGAAGACGAGGAATACGAAGAGGAAGAGGAAGAAGAAGAGGAGCCGGAATCGGCCACGATGGTCGTGGTAGAGGAAGTGGAAGTAGGCGAACCGGAGGTTACCACAGAAACCCGCGCGCCAGCCGCGCCCAAACCGAGCAAGAAAGCTCCTGCTAAGAAAGCGGCGAAAAAAGCTGCCGCCAAGAAGCCTGCCAAGAAGCCAGCCAAGAAAGCGGCGAAGAAGGCTGGTGGCGGAGCCAAGAAGAAGGCCGCCAAGAAGGCGGCTAAGAAACCCGCGGTCAAGAAGAAGGCCGCTAAGAAGGCGCGTCGCCGCTAGCCTAGCCTACTTTCCGGTGCAAAATAGCGCTTTCTAAGAAGCTAATTCGTGTGCAAGAAGCGATTCCTCGAGTCTGAAGCAGCGAGTTTCGGATCGCTCGTCCCATGATGGAGAGGAGCGCGCCGGACT
>Ga0181523_10002245_pt1 | contig 19150 bp, 15 predicted proteins | sample PEATcosm2014_Bin_43_FD_119752 | JGI IMG/M metagenome (GOLD analysis project Ga0181523, IMG submission 119752) | Peatland microbial communities from MTU Mesocosm Facility, Houghton, MI, USA - PEATcosm2014_Bin05_30_metaG | ecosystem: Environmental > Terrestrial > Soil > Wetlands > Peat | place...
CCTGGCTGCACGTCATTGATCTCGATGCCGCCATGCGCAAGGGGCACAACAATCGCCTGGTGCAGCAACTTTGCCGCGAAGCCCGCCGCAAATTCAAAATCAAGCTGCGCGTGGGCGGCGGCATCCGCACCATGCGCCGCGCCGAATCGCTGATTGGCCTCGGCGTTGAACAAATCATCATCGGCAGCGCCGCTTTTCGTGAGCAGCGCCCCAATCTTGCCTTCCTGAAACGTCTGACCAACCGCATCGGCAAAAAACACGTTTTGATCGCTCTGGACACCGCCAAGGGGCGCATCGTAATCCACGGCTGGCGCAAATCTCTTTCGCTCGCTCCTGCCGAAGTCATGTCCGCCCTCGAAACCTATTGCGCCGGTTTCCTCTGCACCGATGTGGACCGCGAAGGCACCATGCGCGGCGTGAATCTAGCTTGGTTCCGCGAGCTGCGCCGCTCCACGCGCCTGCCCATCGTCGCTGCCGGCGGCATCTCCACCACCCGCCAAATCGCGGCCCTGCAAAAAATTGGCATGGACGCCGCCGTCGGCATGGCCCTCTATAAAAACCGCCTCCGCTGAACTCTGCCACACTTCTGGTCCGTGGGTCACTTCCCTTTTACCGCACTCAAGAAACTTGCTTTGTTACCCTCCCCGGTCAACGTCGCGGTTTAGAGTGAAATTCGGAGAGCCGCTCGCCTCCACAGGCATATTTCGAGCACAACCGCAATGGATGGCGCGTCATTCCCAGTCCGAACACTGTCCTTGACATACACCGGTTTGTGATACAGACTAGTTCTTATTAAGGACCACCCACCTGGCTGCCGCCGCGAAAGGAGCCCCAAGCTATGAACGATACTTTGTCCCCCGAATTTCAATCTTCCATCACAGAACTGCCTGCGCTGCAAAAAATGACGCACGAATACGCCAAGTTCTCCCGGGATGTGGTGGGACTTGGCCATGTGTTCGGCGGCGCGCTTGTTTTTTTGTTGGTATTCTTGCTGCGCCACGATTCGCTTAGGCAGTGGGAAGGAATTCTGCTGGGCGTCACGCCCTACATTTGGATCGCCACCAAGGAATGGCTGCGTCGGAACTATTACCAGTTCAGCGGCCGGGTAACACAGCCGGTTAGGCGATGGCACGACCTGATTCTCGGGATTCTCGCTGGCTTGTGGGCCGCAGTTATTGCAGCGGTTCTTCTGGCATACCGGTTGGCACAAGCCTTTTCTTGGAACCTGGCGCTCAACACCACGATTTGCATTGCCATCCTGCTGGCCATGCCATTCCTTGCCTGGGGATATCTGCGGGCCCCTTATGAGTTTGTGACCGGGGTCTTCTTGCTTACGCTCAGCGCTTTTCTATTGAGCGGGAATCTCCAGATTGCTACTCACTTCGCGCGCGCATTAGGGATCGTCGCAGGAATTGTGGCCTTGGTGATGATCCTTGCTGGTTATGACGAACATATGAAGTTCTTAAAGCTTCGCCGGAAATTCCGTGCGTTGAAGGAACTTGCATGAGAACTGACCTCGAAAGTTACATGAACCTGGACCGGCTCGTCCATGAGCCGGCACGCTTGGTGATCTTAACGGTATTGGCAGAAGCTGAGGAGATGGAGTTTCGGTTTCTGGAGAAGGTTTCCGGACTCACCAAAGGCAATCTCTCAGGACATATCGCTAAGCTGGAACAAGCTGGCTACGTGCAGGTTGTGAAATTCTTCCGCGGCAAACTTCCCGTAACCTCCTTCAAGATCACACCCTCCGGGCGCAGGGCGCTCAAAAAATATCGCAAAGAGCTCAACGGCGCCCTTCAGCACAAACCGACACTATTCACGATGATGAAAAAACGCTTTCAATCAATGTCATCCTAAAGAATGCAGAAATAGAGGTTGCCGAGGGGCGCCGGTTCGGATTCACTTTCCTGAAAAGCTCGCGCAGCCGGAAACTATCCCGCTTGTCCTGTCTTCAAATCCTTTTCGCCCCACCCACCCCTGCGTTACGATAGAAAGCAATGCACGAATCGCGTTTCCTAAAGTGAGGCCCTATGCTTGTCTCCTTCCGTCCTTGCAGCCCGAAAGATCACGCAACTCTCTTGAAATTCATCATCGCCTACTACCGATTCGACAAAATCCCCTTCCACCGCAAAGACCTCGCGCAAGGCGTGCACACGCTGCTGCGCAATCTTTCGCTGGGCAAGGCGTGGCTCATGGAATCGCACAAAAAGCCCGTGGGCTACGCGATCGTCACCTACAATTTCGATCTGGAATATGGCGGCATGGAAGCCATGCTTACCGATCTCTACGTGGAGAAGCGCTACCGCAACAAAGGCATCGGCTCGCTGGCGCTCTATGAAATCGAGGATTTTTGCCGCGAACGCGGCATACGCACCATCGAACTTCAGGTGCAGCACCATAACAAATCCGCCGAAACCTTCTATCGCAAGGCGGGTTTCCGCATTCTGCCGCGCAAAGTGATGTTATTGGATGTTCGTCCCGAGGAAGTGGCCCGCGCGCACCGCGCTACCGCAAGTAAGCGTCGGTAATATACTGCTGCACCATGCGCTGGGTGTTAAAAAACGATCCATTGATCGCGATGGAGTGCCGCATCACTTCAAGGTAGCGATTGCGCTCCTCATGAAACATCGGCAGGATCACGCTTTCCAGCTTTGAGTACAGGCTCTCCGCATCCAGCGCATTATCCACGGGCGTCTCCGGACCAGGGTCTCCACGATGCGGTTCCCCGATGGACCACCCGGTCACGCCCTCGATGCAACCCTCCACCCACCAGCCATCCAGGATGCTCAAGCTCGGCACGCCATTCACGGCCGCCTTCATCCCGCTGGTGCCGGAAGCTTCCAGCGGATATTGCGGCGTGTTCAGCCACAGATCGACGCCAGAGGTAAGCTTTAAGCCCAAGTCGAGGTTGTAGTCGTCCAAAAACGCGACCGTAATGGCCTTTTTCAACGCCTTCTTCGCCTTAAAGATTTTCTTGATGATCTCTTTGCCGCCGCCATCGTGGGGGTGCGCTTTGCCCGCATACACGATCTGGAGCGGCCCCACATTTTTGGCGATCTGCCGCAAGCGGTCCAAGTCGCGAAGGATCAGGTCCGCGCGTTTATAGCCGGTGGCCCGGCGAGCGAATCCGATCGTAAACGCATCGGGGTCCAGCTTCAGCCCCGTTTTCTTGCGCACAGCTTCCAACAAACTGTGTTTGGAAAGCAGGTGCGCCGTCCAAACTTCTTCCGGAGGCAATCCCAAGGCGCCGCGCAGGCTGTAATTGTCCTCGCGCCACGAGGGGATGTAGCGATCGAAAAGGTCTTGGAAAGCGGGAGCGGTCCAGGTGGCTGCGTGCACGCCATTGGTAATGGCTTCGATCGGCACGTTCGGGAACATCTTCCGGGATACTTCACCGTGCAGCTTCGCCACGCCATTCACATAATTGCTCAGGCTCAGCGCAAGGTACGTCATGTTCACTTTTTCGCCGTGCCGCGCGGCTTCCTGCCAATCCGGATAAGACTGGTCTGCCTGCAGGATGCTCTTGATCAATTCCACGGAGGACTCATCCTTGGCATCCAGGAAGCGCACCTGCTCTGGCACCAGCCGCGAAAGATATTCGGCGGGGAATTTATCGTGTCCCGCGGGTACCGGCGTATGCGTGGTGAAGACGCATTTGTTGCGCACGCGCTCGATGTCCTCGCCCTTGATGGCCGTGCGCCCGGCTCGCTTGGTCTCCTCTTCCAGCAATTCCATGGTGAGCAGCGCCGCATGCCCCTCGTTCATGTGGTAACGCATCAATTCCGTATGGCCCAGCGCGCGCAGCATGCGCACGCCGCCAATCCCCAGGAGCACTTCCTGGGACAAGCGGTAGTACGGGTCGCCGCCATACAAAGCCCCGGTCAGTTCGCGGTCGCGCTGGTCATTCGAGGGCAGATCCGCATCCATAAAGTAGACCGGCACCTCAAACCCGCGCACGCCTTTCACCATGTAGCGCCAGGCGCGCAACTCTACCGGCCGGTTCTCCAGCATGACAGTGATGTGCGGCTCTTCCTCAACCAGGAACTTTTCCACGTCCCATTCCACCGGCTCTTCGGTTTGCGCGCCCTCTTCGCTCAGCACTTGCCGGAAATAGCCTTTGCGATAGAGCAGCGACACGGCCACCATCGGCAAGCGGATATCCGCCGCCGCGCGGATCGTGTCGCCCGCCAACACACCCAGACCGCCGCTGTAGCTGGGCATAGCGTTTTCCAGGGCAATCTCCATGGAAAAGTAGGCTACAAACCGTTTAGGTGGGTGCAACACCGAAGTAACCATCTTCCGTCAGTCTCCGTCCGCTGCGGCCCTCGAGCCGCTACGAAATCAGCTGCCTGGTATTTAAGCTTCTATTCTCCGGGAACGCCGCCTAACAGGCAAGCACACCCATCCTTACCGTTTCCTCCAGGTGGCCGCCCTTTCTCTCAAAGCCGCTCGGGTATATCCTTCCGCCATGTCCACGGTCCTCGAAGGAGTCCGGGTTGTCGAATTGACGGAAGCCCTGGCCGGTCCATACGCCGCGATGCTCCTTGGCGATCTCGGCGCTGATGTCATCAAGGTTGAACGCCCCGGAGTGGGCGACCACTCGCGTACCTGGGGCCCCCCCTTCGTCGGCACGGAATCCGCCTATTTCCTCGCAGCCAATCGCAACAAACGCTCCATCACCCTCAATTACGACCATCCAACCGGCGGCGAAATCCTCCATCGGCTTCTTGCCTCCGCGGATGTCTTCCTGTGCAATCAACCATCCATGAAGTCGCTGCAGCGCCGAGGTATTGATCCCGATTCCCTTCGCTCCCGGTACCCACGCCTTATCCAATGCAGCATTACTGGCTATGGCTTTAGCGGCCCCAAAACGGAACGGCCCGGCTATGACATCATCGCCCAGGCTGAAGCGGGCGTCATGAGCTTCACCGGCGAACCCGACGGCAACCCCGTTCGCTTCCCCATCGCCATCGCCGATATGACCACAGGCATGTACGCCACCATGGGTATCCTTGCCGCTCTGTTTGCTCGCGAAAAGACCGGCCGGGGCGACTTCCTGGATATGGCTTTGTTCGATTCTCAGCTCACTTGGTTGGCTAACATTGGCAGCAACTACCTGAACGCCGGTGTCTCCCCCGAGCGCTGGGGAAATGCCCACCCCAGTATCGTCCCCTACCAACTTTTCCGATGCTCCGATGCCCGCCACATCGTCGTGGCCATCGGAACCCAGGCGCAATGGTCGCGCCTTTTGCCGCTGTTGGGTGCCGAATCGGAACTAGGCGCTGATCCCCGTTTTGTGGATAACTCCGCCCGCATCGCTCACCGCCGGGATCTTATTCCCCTGCTTCAGGCGCGTTTCGATCACCTGCCCTCAAAAGACTGGCTCGCCCGGTTGGCCGCGTCCGATATCCCTGCGGCGGCGATCCAGACCGTGGCGGAAGCACTGCACGACCCGCAAACGCTGGCGCGTCACCTGGTTGTGGAAATCGAGCATCCCACGCTGGATTCCGTGCGCAGCATCGCCAATCCCATCCGTTTCGCCGCGCAACCCATCCTTTATCGCCTGCCACCGCCCCTTCTCGGCGAACACTGCGCGCAAATCCTTCAGGAACTTCACTATAGCGGCGCCGAAATGGAAGCCGCTCTGCAATGCGCTTGTTGCCAAAAGCTGTGTTGATCAGGCAGGGCTATACCGCAAAGCTCACGTCCATCATTTTTTAGTTGCTTTTCTGATTATTATATTATATTAGACTTATAACGATTTAACAGTGCGCTATCCCCCCCAGCCCGTAGCGCCTTATAGCGATTCGCGCTGACTGGAGGGCTGCACCATGCTGTACGACTCCTTGCTCGAGGATCAAGTCACTCACCGCAATTTCAATCTTTGTCCGCATTGTGTCCACCACAACCAACAGGGCTTCCTTGGCCGTTTGTGCGAGTCCATGCCGATGATCTCTCGATCGGATGGCGATACCTTTCATCTTCTTCTCGCCGATCGCCCCCTGGCCTATCCTCAAGAGCGCTCTGCCGCGGCTTCAGGCGGCATCTCGGTGTGCTTCTGGTATTCCCATGTGGCCACAGGCGCCGACACTCACACCACGGTTGTCATCCTGCCGGAAACCCGGTTGAACCAACCTGTCCTGTTCCGTGCTATCGAATCCGTCGCGGATCTTCTCGCGGGCAAACTCCTCCACACTAATCGCCTCGCCAGCCTGTACCAGCTCTCTGGCCACGCCCTTCAGCCTTTGGCTCTCTAGCTGGCCGAGCGCGCATAGTTCGGCGCTCGCCGGCATCTTGGCGATGCCCTCACTTCCCGATTGCCGTTGTTCTTGAGGTTTTCGGCCCTGCGCTGCTTTGGCGCTTGCTATTACAGCCGCCCTGTCGCCATTTCCATCTGGGCTTTTCTAGCCTTCGTATCCGCCGCGAGCTGCGCAACGGTCACCCCGGAGAGCACTCCGGTCAACGCCATTTGCGCCTTTTGCCAGACGGGATGGACCCCACACCAGGACTTGCGTTCACACGTTTGCCCGGTTCCCAGGCACAAATTCAGTTGCGTGGGCCCTTCGATCGCTTCCACCACATCCAGTAGCGTCACTTCCTGGCTGGGCACTCGCAGAGAGAACCCCCCACGGGTTCCGCGATGCGAGGTCACCATCCCCGCATGTACCAACCGTTGCACGACCTTAGAGAGAAAGCTACCGCGAACACCGGTAGCTTCAATCAGGTCATTCAGTTGCATCTTTTCACCCGGCGGCAAACAGGCCAGGTGAACCATGGCGCGGACGGCGTAATCGGTAGCACGTGTGATCTGCATAGGAGTTATGGAGTTTCCGGGTCCAATTATCATCCATCAGAAGCTATCACCCCCTTGCAGCGCAGTGATATGCAGCATGCCTCACAGTGACGAATGTCACGCCGCTCTTCGCCCTTGTACCGCGCTCTTTTTATCCCCAAGACGACGCAAGCCCTAGCTGCTCCGGGCGAATCTCCTCCTTCCCGCTCCAGGCTTTGCTGCAAATTCATCCCCCGCTGGCGCAACGGAAAATTCCCGCGACTCCACTCTTTCTCTTTTCTGCTTTTTGTTCCTTTTTCTTTCGTTTGCGGATAGACTGCTTGCGTGGCAAGGCCAGTATTTCTGGCGTACGATTTGCCTGACCTGTTTCTTCTTATCACCATCATCGAGGGCTGAAAAAATGAACATTTCCCATGAATCCGGCCGCGACTCTTTTCGGAACTATCTCGCTTTTCCCCTTCTACTCTCACTTGCGCTCGCTGCCGCGCTCTCCCGCCCTCTTGCAGCTCAAGACATCACCTACTCGCAAGATCCCGATGCGGCCAAACACATGACTTTGCTTCTGCACGATTACGATCCGCATGCGATGCTGCATACCGCCGTTCACCAGGTGCCGCGCGCCAAGTTCCCGGTGATTGACGTTCACAACCACGTCAATGATGCGGCTGGCGTTGACAGCGAGGCAATTCCTCCCGCCGAAGTCGTCCGCCGCATGGACGCCGCGAATGTGAAGAAAATCGTCATCCTTACCGGCATGTGGGGCGACAAGCTGCAGCGCGTCCTTGACAATATGGTGAAGCCTTATCCCGATCGCTTTATTGTTTTCGCTCAGATGGATTGGAGCAAAATCAACGATCCCAATTTCAGCCAGGAAATGGTCCAACAACTCGATGACGCCGTTCGTCGCGGCGCCCGCGGCTTGAAGGTCCTCAAGGACTTTGGCCTCGGCGTGCGCGACAATTCCGGCAAGCTCGTCCCCATCGACGATCCCCGCATGGATCCCGTTTGGGAGGAATGCGGCCGCCTCGGAATTCCCGTGGCCATACACTCGACGGATCCCGAGGCCTTCTTCACTCCCACCGACAAGAACAACGAGCGCTACGAAGAATTGATGTCCAATCCATCGTGGAGTTTCTACGGCCCGAAATTCCCCAGTAAGCAAACGCTCCTAGACGAGCAGCACCACGTCTTCGCCAAACATCCGCATACCACTTTCATCGCCCTCCACGTCGCCAACTGGCCTGAAAATCTTGATGCCGTCTCTTCGTGGCTCGATAAATACCCCAACATGTATGTCGAATTCGGCGCGCGTCAGGCCGAGCTTGGACGCCAGCCTCGCCGTGCTCGCAAGTTTTTCCTCGATTATCAGGACCGCATCATGTTCGGCACGGATAGCGTGCCCGAGGAAGCGATGTACGCCAATTATTTCCGCTGGCTGGAAACCGCGGATGAATACTTCGACTACGCGGGCTATCCGGGACAGGGCCGGTGGGAAATTTACGGCATGGAACTCCCCGATAACGTCTTGGAAAAGGTCTACAACAAAAACGCTGAGAAGCTGTTCGCCCAATTCAAGGGTGTTCCTCCAACGGGAGCCGCCAAGCCATGACATCTTTTCGCCCAGCCGGGAGCAATCGGCAACGTTTGGCTAAATCTGCCGGCTTCACCACCCTACTTTTGCTTTTGGGATTTGGCTTGTCGCAACTTGCCGGCTGCGAAAAAAAACCTGTCCCTTCCGCTAATACAGAGTCTGCGGCTTCCGCGGCTCAAGCCTCGAATATCCGCGTGACCTTGGCGCCTGATTCCATCGATGTCCGCACTTCTCTTGCCGAGTTCGTGCTCGCCCCCAACGGCTATCTCAAGGGCATTCTCAACACAACTGGAACCCCCCGGACCCTCGATGAACCCGGCACGCAACCTGGACAATCCCTCACCATCGCCCACAAGCCGCTCTCCGATCTCACGCTTGACTTCTCTAAAGCACGAATCAGTGAAGCGCAAGGCAAGCTTGGACCACGCGGAAAACAGATCGCAATTCCCGGCAGCAGCCCCAGCACGGGCTTGCAGGAAACTCTGCTCCTCGAAGTCTATGACGATTTCCCCGAACTCGCGCTTCTCTCCGCCACCTTCAAAAATGGCGGCCCGAACGATCTCCCTCTCGAAACCGTCTCGCTTCAACAACACCGCTTCAGCGCCACGCTCGCGGAACCCGCGGCTGCCCCGCATGAAATGTGGTCCTTCCATGGGTCCAGCTTGCGGTGGGGCAAGGACGAAATGTTCCCCGTTCCAGCGAAGTTCACACAGGAAAATCCCTTTGGGGCGCCAGTCCCGGTTGGCGGCGACCTCGGCAACGCCGGCGGTGGCGTGCCCGTTGTGGCCTTCTGGACGGAAACTGTTGGCGAGGCCATCGGTCATCTCGAAACACTTCCACTTGTGCTTTCCATTCCCGTGCAAACCGCGGCGGACGGCCGCGTAAATGCCTCCGTGCGCCTCCCCGCGGATGTCACTCTCAAACCTGGTGAAAACTTCGCCACGCCGCGCACTTTCCTGGCCGTCTACGCGGGCGATTTCTACGAGCCGCTAAGTATGTGGTCCAACGCGGTTGAACGCGAAGGGCTCTCCAAGCCCGCGAATAATCCAGAAAACTATGCCGTGAGCTGGTGCGGATGGGGCTACGAATTCGGCGTCACTCCGAAACAGCTGCTCGACACCATTCCCAAGCTCAAGGAACTTGGCATCCACTGGGCCACCGTTGACGATGGCTGGTTCAGCAATTACGGAGACTGGCAGCCCGCCCAAAAAAACTTTCCCGGCGACGCCATTCAGAAAATGGTCAGCGATTTCCACGCGCAAGGCATCAAGGTCCAATTATGGTGGCTGCCCCTCGCCGTCGAAGATGGCCACTTCGGTTACGGCGGCCGCAAGTATATCGTTTCCGATGTTTTGAAGGAGCATCCCGATTGGCTGGTCCTCGATAAATCCGGAAAGCCCGCGCGCATGGCCAGAAATCTGGCGACCCTCTGCCCCGCGTTGCCTGAAGTGCAGGCTTACTACAAGCAAATCACGGAACGATTCATCCGCGATTGGGGCTTCGATGGACACAAGCTCGACAATATTTATTCCGTGCCGCCCTGCTATAACCCCAAGCACCATCACAAATCCCCGAACGATTCCGTTTATGCCATGGGCGAAGTTTACAAAACCATCTTCGAGACCACCCGCGCCTTGAAGCCGGACAGCGTCACGCAGAGTTGCCCCTGCGGCACTCCTCCCAGCGTGGCCTGGCTTCGTTACATGGATCAGGCCGTCACCGCCGATCCCGTTGGCTCGATTCAAGTCCGCCGCCGCATCAAGATGTACAAGGCGCTCCTTGGGCCGCGCGCTGCCGTCTATGGCGACCACGTCGAGTTGACGCGCATGACCGGCGCCAACACGGATAACGAGCAGGACATTGGCTCGGACTTTGCCGCCACGCTCGGCACCGGCGGCGTGCTCGGCACGAAATTCACCTGGCCCGATTACGGGCCGAAGTTCAAGAACGTTTACCTCAACCCGGAAAAAGACGCTCACTGGAAAAAGTGGATTGCTCTCTATAACGATAAAATGCTCTCAAAGGGCGACTTCCGGAACCTGTATGTTTACGGCTACGACGTGCCGGAAGCCTATGCCATCGAAAAGGGCGGCAGCATGTACTACGCTTTTTATGCACCGGACAATTCCGCGAAAACGGCGAAGAAAAACGTCGATGCGGCCGTGTGGTCGGGTGAAATCGAATTACGTGGATTAGCTGCCCGGACTTACAAAGTCGTGGACTACGTCAACAACAAGGACTTCGGCACGGTCACTGGCCCTGCCGCCAAATTGAAAGTGGAATTCCACGATAACCTGTTGCTGGAAGTGACGCCGGTCTCAACCGCGCCCGCAAAATAGCAAACAGATTTTCCTGCAGAGTTGCGTTCCGCCTAGATTCGCGCGCTCCGCGGCGCCGCTCCCGCACCGCCGGGCCAGTGTTTGCTCAGAAATGCTTCCCGGTGTTTTGCGTCGCGGAACGCTTCCGTTCCGCCTGCCCGGGTTACGGACAGTGCGCCGGTGATATTCGCGAATTTCAGGCAATCTTCGATTTTGGCCCCGCGAATGAACTGATGGATGAATCCGGCATCGAATGTGTCGCCCGCACCCACCGCGTCCACCATGTCGGTTACCGGCGGGTATGCCGAAAGCTTGATCTTTCCTTCGCGCACGATGGCTCCTTGCGAACCGCGCTTGATCACCACCAGGGGCACCTTCTGCGACAGCGTTTCCGCCGCTTGATTCACGTCGTCCGTCCGCGCGATCTTGCACGCCTCGTTTTCGTTGGGCATGAGTATATCCACATACTTCAAGAGCAGCAGAACATCCGAGGACCAGCGCCCTTCCGGATCGTCGTTCGTGTCCAGCGAGGTTGTCAGCCCAGACTCCTTCGCCCGGCGGAACAATTCGATCATTTCCGGCCGGAGTGCTTTGTGCAGGAAATACGAGGAGACGTGGAGATGTTTGGCGCTAAAGATGTAACTCAGATCCAGGTCCTTCATACTCATTTCGTGCATGGTTCCCGGATACGTCAGGATGTACCGCTGCTTCCTCTGCGGCAGGATCACCGTCAGCCCTGTGGTCTTACCTTTGAGCTTTCGCACGTGCGTCAGGTCCACGCCGCATTCCCCCAGCCGCTGCAGGCAGATTTCACCCAGCGGATCGCTGCCAATCGAGGAACTGAATCCGGCCTTGTTTCCCAGTAGCGTGAAATTGTGGGTAAAGATTGCCGAGGAACTGCCCAGCGTGATGCTCAGGTCATTTGCCAGGTGTTCACGCTCCAGCTCCAATTTTTCCGGTAGCCCATAAAAAATCAGATCGAGATTCAATTCACCCACAACACTCACGTCAAAAGTGGCCACAATCTTCTCCCTTTGGTTCGTCTCAGTCCAATATCACAACGCGTGTGAGGTTCTTGGGATTGTCTGGATCCAGATTCTTCTTCGTGCCCGTGAAGAACCCCAGCAACTGCGCCGGCACAACGTAAGGCGCAAGCCGCGCCACGTCTGGCGCATCAAATCCCAGTTCAAACACCAAATCGCTGTTCCGCCGCACGTGTTCGCTTGCGCGGTTGCAGATCGCGATAATTACTCCGCCGAGTTCCGCCATCTCTCCCAGAACTTCTTCTTCCGCCTGATAGCCATTTTCGCTGAGGAAGAACGTCAAACAGGTGTTTGCACTGACGATCGCCTTGGGCCCATGGCGGAATTCCAGCGCATGGAACACCTGGCTGTAGGAGCACGACATCTCCATCACCTTTAACGAAGCCTCGCGGGCGATTCCATGGAACGGCCCTTGCCCCAGGAACACGTAGTCCTCGAAATCGTGTTTCACCACGAATCCCCGTATCTTTTCCGCAATCCCCTCGATTTGCGGAGCGAATTGTGCGGCCATGCCTTCCAACGATTTCAGATAGGCTTCATTCTTCACCGTTCGTGCTGCCAAATGTTGCAACGCCAGCAGCATGGACGTGAACGACCGCGTCATCACCGTGCTCTTTTCGTCCGCGGCCGTTATCCGGATCGTCTCGTCGCAGATTTTTTCTAACGGCGTATTTGTTGCACAGGTAATCCCGATCGTCGGCACGTGAAACTCACTGGTGAACACTTTTGCCGCGCGCAGGGCTTCCGATGTTTTTCCTGAACGGGAAATCACTACCGCCTGCAGATTCGGCTCTTTCGCCAGCGCCAATTCCGGGAAGAGTAGCGGCTCCGACCCGGGAAGCGCCCGCGCTCTTTGCCCCGTCAACAGCGTCCAGGAATTCGCGGCGGCTTCCGCCAGATAAAAGCTCGTGCCGCAACCGATGAAGAGCCACTCGGTCCGGCTGTGGGATTCCTCCACAATCCGGGCGATTGCGGGGTCCTCGCGCAATTCATGTAGCGCTGTTCGCCAAACCACCGGCTCCGACAAAATTTCCTCAAAGGTGGCCGACCGCTGCACATTCATTCGTTTTGTATCCATTCGGTTTCTTCCTTGACTCTCGACCGTCAATCGAGCACTCGTTCCTTTGCGTGCGCTCCAGTTCTTTGTGCTCAGACCAACGTCACGTCTATCTTCGCCTCGCGCAGCGCTTTCAAATCGTGTTTCGGAATGCCCTTGTCCGTGATCGTTTCGTGCACCGCGGATGTCGGCAAAATCAGCGAAAGGCTGCGCTTCCCGAATTTGCTGGAATCGCAAACCACCACAGTTCTCCGCGCGGCTTCAGCCATGGCCCGGTTAACGCGCGATTCCAGCAGGTTCGGCGTTGTCAACCCATAACTCACATCAAACCCGTCCACCGCCAGAAACAGCAGGTCGGCGCTCAGCTTTCGCAAGGACTCTTCCGCTAAAGGCCCCACTAGCGAAAAAGAATTCTTGCGCAGAATTCCACCCGTCAAAATCACGTCGACCGGCGTCCCCGCAAGTTCCTCCGCGATATTCGTGCCGTTCGTAATAATCGTCAGGCTCCTGAAATGACGGCACGCGCGCGCAATCGCTGTCGTCGTCGTTCCGGAATCCAGGATGACCACCTGCCCCTGGCGGATCATGCGCACCGCAGCCGCGGCGATGCGCGTCTTTTCCCCGCGGTGCAAATGCTCCTTCTCCTGCAGCGTCTTGTCATTCAGCGCTCCCACCTTCAGCGGCAGCGCCCCGCCGTGCGTGCGTTCCAATTGCCCTTGATGATGCAGATGCTCCAGATCTTTGCGAATGGTAATCAGTGACGTGCGAAATCGCTTTGCCAGGTCGCGCACCAGCACGCGGCCATCGTGTTGCAACAGCTCCAGAATGTCACGCCGCCGTTCTTCACTGAGCATGGGCGCTTCCTGATCTTGCCGCCGCGGGTTCGTCCTTTGCGCAAGTTCCCGCAGCGCAGGCGTGTGCATAAGTATTCAGAACTTCCAGGATCTTTGCACGAATCAACTCGCGCGGATGATTTTTGAGCCGCCCCTCGCGGATCGCTTCACACTGATTTGGCAGGCATTGGCTCACCAGCGACACCGGCGGGGGCTGCGCTGCCAGATTGTTCAGCAGCCTCTGCAGCGCGGCAGCCACGCTCGGCTGTGGCCAGTAGTATCGCGAGCGGTCACTGTAGCTGTACTTGCGTGCGAACTTCAACTCCGCTTCCCCGCCGCGATAATAGTTTTTCCAGTGACTGGGATTCTCGAGCATCGCCGCTTCCAACTCTTCCCGCACGTTCGAGAGCGTCACATCCCGTCGCGCCCCCAGCCATTCCTCTTCCATTTCCGCCAGTGCGAATACCGCCTCGCGAAACGCAAACGTCAGCCACGGCCCCACCTTCAATATCGCGAAGTGGTCCCGCACCATTTCTTGAAGCGCGCCGCGTGTCTGGTAATCTGTCGAATGCGCTTCAAAAACCCGATTCCACTTTTGCGAAGCGAAGTTGGCCAACGGCTTCGCCTTCGCCGCATCGTAAGCAAACACGCTCGAGTCGCCAAATTCCACGCCCGGTTGCACCACAACCGCAATCACGCGTTCCCACGCTTCCCCCAAACCGCGTGAGAAAAACGCATGTCTCGCCGTTGCCAGCGTGCGCGCCAGGTCCTCGGTGCTCGTCACCGCCGGCGCTTGTGCTCCCTCCTGCTCGCCCCCCGGAATCGGAACTTCGGTTCCAATCACATAGAGCGGCGCGGGCAATTCCGATTTGATTTCCTTATGCGCTTCCTCCGCTGCTTTGCACAAATCCGCGGCCCGTTCGCTTACCAATTCATCCGGCAGAGGCCGCTGCGGGTCTGCACGATCATCGGCACACGGCATGCTCGCATCCAGGTGAATTTTCGTGTATCCGGCGCGCACGTAGGCTTGCACCAGTTCCCGCGCCTTCGCCATGGCGCTTGACGCCTTCTCTGCGCGCCATACATGCGGCCCGATATGGTCGCCGCCCAGGAGAATGTTTTCTTGTGGGAAACCCTCCGCTTTAGCTACTTCCTTTACAAACGCCGCGAACTCAGCCGGGGTTTGTCCTGTATAGCCGCCGAATTGATTCACCTGATTGGAAGTCGACTCGATGCAAAGCAGGCTGCCTTCTCGCTGGGCTTGCGCCATCCCCGCTTCCAACACAAATCGATTGGCCGAACAAATGGAATAGAGGCCCACATGTTTTCCGCTGTGATTCTCCTGAACAATGCGGAAGAGCTGCCCGCAGGCATCCATTTGTTGTGCGCGTGGATGAGATAGTTCCGTCACGATTTTTCCCCGGACAGTCTCGCCGCTTGTCCTTTCTCGTAGCTCTCTGCCCACGGGCAGGCTGCCGATAGTTTCGCGTTCACGCGCTGGATGTTGCGGATCCCCTCGCTCCTCAACCAGTTTTCCAACGCATTCATTCCCTGTTGCGCAAAAACGCCGGCTCCGTCTTTCCAGGTGGCGCGGCCGCACATCACGCCGGAAAAATTCGCTCCAGCCTCGCCCGCAAGCTCTAGCGCATCTTCAAAGGTTTCGTTACTCACGCCTTCGGAAAGGTAGATGAACGGGAGGCGCGCCGCTGCCGCAGCCTCGCGGAAGTACGTCTTCGCTTGTTCGCGGCTGTACAAAATCTCCGCTCCCGCCGAAGGCGATCCCTCGACAAACGCCATGTTCACCGGCACGCCCACTTTCAACACGTCCACCGCATAGCGCGGTTTGGAAAACTCCGCCACGCTCGCCGTCACCACTCCCGGTTTGCACTTGGCAAACTCCCGCCCTTTTTCGTCCATACCTTCCGCGTAGCTCACCAGTTCCAGAAAAAAAGGGACATCCGCCGCAACGCACTCCGCTCCAATCCGTTCCACCCAGGCATGTTTCTGATCGTTGATTTCCGCCGCGCTCGAAGGCGCGTAGTACAGCAGAATCTTCACGCAATCCGCGCCCGCCTCGATCAACCGCCGCACCGACCAGTGCGCCAGCAACTCCGGCAACCGCCCTGGTACCGTCTTGTCGTAACCCGTTTTCTCGTACGCCAGCAGCAGACCTGCGTTCTTCGCGCGCTGCTTTGCCGCGGGCAAGCCATACTCCGGGTCCAGCAGAATCGCGCTCGCCTCCACTGTCAAAATGCGGCTTACAGCTTCCTTGAATTGCACCAGCCACTCGCCGGGCACCGCAGCAACTTCGATTCCTTTCGCTTTCGCAAACAGGCTGCGCAGCGCGCCGCGCTGGTCAATCGCCAACGCGGCGATCACGCCCCTCGCGTTCGCCACGCGTTCCAGCCCTTTTCGTTTGCCTTCGGTAATCTTCACTAGTCCACTCGCTTCTTATCGCGCTGCCTCGATTTGTACCACGGCCCCTCGATCAATCGGTGGCAAAATGAAAATCATGCGGTCGCCGGACACTTTGCCTTTTACCGTCATCTCTTCGCCAAGAAACGGCAGAAACGTCGCCGTCTCGCTCTTCCCCGCTGGCACGCTCACTTCCACATCCTGCGCCGCGCTCGGCACCCCCACTTTGTTCGGCACCAACCCGCCGAAATTCGCAAAGTAAATCGTGGTCTTTCCGTCCACGGCCGCGATGTTTGCCGCAACGAAGGGCGACGCGGCAATCCGCACATCCGCATTTACATCCAGCGCATCCACAAGCGCAGAAGGAACTCGCGACGCTCCATCCGCAAAGTCCTTTTCCAGTCCCTGCAAATAAGCCTTCTCCGGACGATCAGGAAACTCGATCATCTGTGGCGCGCCACGCAATCCTGTGAGGTTCTCCCCGGTCACCACCAGTTTTCCGCCCGCCTTTACGAAAGCGGCCAGCTCCCGCTTCTCTTCTTCGTCCAGTACGCTGACGTTCGGCAGCGCCAGCACCCGCCCATGAAAATCCTTCAACGTCCGTGGCGTCACCACCACAAACTCGCGATGCCGTTGCAGCAGCAACACCAGGATTCCCCGGTATGAAGGCAGAAACTCCTTCGCTGCATAATCCCGGCTTTTCGGTGAAAAATAGACGCCCACGGGTTGTATCCGCATTCGCGGCCGGTACAGCGCCTTCTCATGCTTTTCGATCCACTGAAAAATCTCCGTCCGGGTAGGCGGATCGTTTGAGCCGGACATCACGTGTCCCTTGGCATCCCAGAAATTCGCTCCGGCCATCACTTCGGAAGACGCCAGGTTTTTCATTTCGTCCGCCGCGGCAACGCCCTTCTGCCCGTCCCACGAGTAATTCAGGATCCAGGTCGCTCTGCCTTCCGCAAACGCGCGAAACGTCAGCATCCCCGCTTGGTACAAGAACCAGTCCAATTGCGTTCGCGTCGCCGCCATGTGTTCGCCTTCGCCAAATTCATATTCGTGTGCGATGGCATCCACCACGCCATACATCTGATAAACGTCTGCGCCCACTCGCGTCGCTTCTTCCTCGATTCCCGGATAAATCTCGGGAATCACCATGATCTTGGGGTTCACGCGCCGCGCCGTCTCGCGAATTTCTCCCATGAACTCCGTCAGCGTCGCGATCCGGAAATCCACCCACTTTCGGAAATTCGCGTCGGCAAAATCTCCCAGCTTCAAATCATGCCGTGCATCAAGCCCTGTTTTTCCCTTGAACGCCGCTACCGTCGAATCATCAAAACTTGCCCAGGTATTCTCCCAGCCATCGAAATGCGTCATCCAATACGGTATATCCACGTAGATCCCGTCAATCCCCGTCGCGGCAATCTGCCCCACCCGCTCCATGTACGTCTTCCGCCATTCTTTCGCGTACGGGCTGATCCAAACATCTTCATCGCCTGGACTGATCCAGAACGCCGCCCCGGAAGTGAACACCGCAGGATCGCCCTTGATATTTCGCTGTACCCAGTCGGGATGGTCCTTCATCACGGAGTGTGCGGATTTGTCGGCGTTGGCCGTGATGCATTCGGTGCCAGCAATGTATACGAACGCCTTGTTCCCCGTGCCGTGCGCCGCTTGGCTAACCTCGCGAATCGCTTGCAGCTTTTCGCTGGGATCCAAGTAGCTCTCATAGCGCCCCGGTATATCGTTATCGACCTCGATCCCGAATACGTGCGTCTTCTGGGCATCGCGAATAATCGAGGAGGCATCCTTGCGCGCCAGGCCGTACGCCCCAATGCGGACGTAGTGCGTCCAGTTCTGTTGAACTTCCTGGCCTATCAACCCGATTTCCATCCCGCCAATTAGCAGTATCCCGGAAAGGAGCAACAGGCTCATGCCCACGATTCGCGGAATTACTTGTCGAATTCTTCTTTCTGCTTTCACGTTTACACCCCGCCCGTCTCATCCGATACGTTTAGTCCCACTGTTGGCCGCAGCGTCAGGCTTCCATCTTCATTCAGCTTTTGCCGGCACGCCCAGCGCACTTTGTGTCTCTGTCCTTTCACTTCGATTTCTGCACGCAAGCGCAACCCGCGCCAAGCCGTTCCTTTCGGCAGAGGAAGCAGGGCCTGCCGGACCTTCCCGGGCAGCGGATAGCCAGCATCCAGATATCCTGCGCAAAGCTCCTGCCCCGCTTCGTTGGCCACGCTGACGCGCAGCGCCCCCGGAACTCCCGCGATTCCGTCATTCACAAATCCGATGATCAATCCCGGCTCGCCGCGATCTTCATACGTCCATATCCACGAAGGCCGCACGCGATAACCGATAGCCCGCGCCAAGGAATCGAGCGACTTGGGATAAGCCTCGTAATACCGCTGCAGTCCGCTTGCGGAGATGCGATGCCAATTCCAAAGCGAAAAATAACAAGCGCCGACGTCCTTCGCATGGCAAACGACGTTATCGGTGTAGGTCACACCCTCGTCCAAATGCAGGCTGGCGGGTGAACCGTCGGACATTCCCACTTCGATTGCCGCCCCCGTCCAAGGAGGACGGTTGCTCAGCGCTTCGATCTGCTCGTTCTCGATGAAAATCGTATCCGTGCGGAGCCAGCCTCCGCTGCGAATCGTGCGGTCAACGAGTTCGGAGTTCCCTACCTTGCTGAAATCCGGTTGTGTGTTAGTCACCAGCGGAGTCTTCTTCCATCGCGCCGTTTGTTCTTCAAACATTTTCACGAACGTGTTTTCCGCCGCGCTGTAATCGGGATACGGATTCCTCTCCAGCGGCCAGGTGTGCCCTTCACCCCAAAATCCGTACATGCACGTATCCACGAACTCCACGTCAGGATGCCCGTCATATTCTTCCGAAAGCCTGCCGATCAGCTCCTGGAAGGCTCCTTGAAAGGCCGCATCGTCACATCGGGGTTCTTCCCGCTCCCGTTTCTGCCACTCGCCCAGCTTGACCATGGGCACCTTTTCCCGCAGAAAATCCGGCAGCGCATATCCCGGGATATCGGGATTGCTGATCATCACCCGGAATCCGATGCGTTTCCCATATTGCCGCGCCA
>Ga0181523_10002247_pt1 | contig 19142 bp, 16 predicted proteins | sample PEATcosm2014_Bin_43_FD_119752 | JGI IMG/M metagenome (GOLD analysis project Ga0181523, IMG submission 119752) | Peatland microbial communities from MTU Mesocosm Facility, Houghton, MI, USA - PEATcosm2014_Bin05_30_metaG | ecosystem: Environmental > Terrestrial > Soil > Wetlands > Peat | place...
GGCAGCCTTGTCGCGTTGATAGAACGGCTCAAGGTTCTGGCCCAGATAAGCCTCAGAATAGCCACAACCCACTTGCTCGATTTCCGCGCAGATGTGACAGAGGAAGTGGCACTGGATGGCTTCTCTCAGATTCCGGGCAGGATGCTCAGGCACCCACTCGCAGGTTTCGGCAATCGCGATCAACTCTGCCTTGCGGGTTTCGTTCTTCTCCTTGGCCGCCATTTCCCTGGCCAGCTCGGCATAGCGATGAGCCAGGCGGATAATCGCCCGCATCGTAATGAGAGACGCCTCATAGAAGTACAACTTCGAGGCATTCGGCAGCCGCATATCGAGGGACATCTGGCGCTGCTCGACTTCCTTGATCATGCTCCCAAGGCCTTCGTTAAATACCCTGGGGTAGTTCAGGTTGCCTCCGCCGCCGGGCCAGTCAAAGAAACTGACAACAAGGCCGGCGTCGAACACCGGTTTCGGATCAAATCCATACCTCTTCTCGAAGATCTCCAGCGTGCGGGGTTTCAGCGCACGCTTGTCCCAGTATTTGAGCGCCCACTCGTTCGCTTTCCTGTCCTCCGGGGTCTTCGACTTCTCAACCGTCTTCTCTTCCTTCATCCAATCCACGTTCCATTCCGGATAGGTGTAGATGCCATTGACGGTACTTGCCATGCTGCCCACGAAGAGGTTGTCGTCGATGTACAACCTTTTCCTCTCAAGCAGGGTTGCCAGGAATTTGGCTCTACGAATGATATTCTGGGAGCCGGCGGTTTCCTCGTACACCTCCGCCATGATCCTGACCCGCTCAAAATCTACCTCCTGAGGAGTGCTCCTGAGTTGTTCTTTCAGCCGATCGATCCGTGCCTTGTCAGCCTTAATCCGCGGTTCGGGATGCTTCAAAGTTGCTGTGCTCATCTTGTTTTCTCCTCTATCAATTATCAGTCGCGAATCACTATACCTTTAGGGTCGACGTAGCTCGTCCAGCGGTGACATATTCAAGCCCGTACGTCGCCGAGATGACCCTGAACTCAATGAGTGGCGGCTTGGCGGCCAATTCGAGCAGTGCCAACAGCTGGACAAATCTTTCTGACCCGAACTGCTTGCGCAATTCAGCTTCCTCATCCCATTCCTCGACGTATTCGAGCCGTCCATCGTCGTCCGCGGGGAAACAAATCGCTGCAAAGCGGCACCCGCGAGCCTGCTGCGCTCCCCACAACACCGTACGGAGCGCCTGAACTTGCTCGTGAACGCTGTCTTTTGGAACGATGAATCTGACCAGAAACTGAACCATACCGAATGGAATGGCACGTTGCAGGCCATTCAGAGGAGGAGGAAGACTACAGTTCCAAGCTTTTGTGGAGGCAGGACTTATGTGCGAGAAGCTTTCTGACGTGATTGAACTGAGGACGACGATGCCTCCAAATGATTGGGGAATCTCCAACAGCCACAGTTGGAAGATCGAGCGTCGAAGAGGAGAGTTCCTTGTCTCGGAACTGGAACGGGTAGCCTTATATGCCTGGGCGCGTCAGGCCGAGATTCTTGATGCGTGCCTCGAGTGTCGTCGGTTTCAGACCAAGGCGAGCGGCAGCGCCACGTGGTCCACGAATTCGCCAACCCGTCTCGTTCAGCACCTTCTGTATCTGCTCTCGTTGCATCGCAGCAAGATCGGTCCTGGAGGTGGCATTGGCATCTATGATATCCGGCACAGCTATTCGCAGATTAGGACCGGTCGTCATGATCATCGCGCGCTCGACTACGTTCCGCAGTTCGCGGACGTTGCCGGGCCATGAATACTCCGACAAGGCCTCCAAACTGCCAGGATCCACTACTTCGACAGGCTTGGCCATACTTCCGGCGAATTCCTTAATGAAAGCCCACGTGAAGAGTGAAATGTCCTCTCGTCGTTCGCGGAGCGGTGGAACAAAGATGGGAAACACGTTCAGCCGGTAATACAGGTCCTTCCGGAACCGGCCAGTGCGGACCGCGTCAGCGATATCCCGATTGGTCGCTGCAATGATGCGCACATCAACAGAAATCGGATTGGGGTTCCCAAGCCGCTCGATCGTGCGGCTCTCAAGCACACGAAGAAGCTTTACCTGCATCTCGAGAGGGAGTTCACCGATCTCGTCGATGAAAAGCGTCGAACCGTGAGCCAGTTCGAAGCGGCCGACCTGCTTCGATAAAGCGCCGGTGTAGGCCCCCTTCTCCCGCCCGAACAGCTCGCTTTCCATGAGCGACGGAGGGATCGCCGAGCAGTTGACGGCAATCATCTGCCGGTCCCGACGCTGGCTACATTCGTGAATATAGGAAGCGAACCGCCCTTTACCACAGCCGGTTTCCCCAAGCAGAAACACCGTGGAGTTTGTGGTGGCCACCTGGTCCGCCGATGCGAGTGCGCGCCGGATTGCCGCGCTGCGGCCTATGATCGAGTCTGGTCCGAGACGTTTCTTAGCCTCCTGCCGTAGATACACGTTTTCTGATTCCAGTCGCTCGCGTAGATGCTGCAGGTCCTCAAGCGCCTGCCTGCGTTCTGTGATGTCCTCCACTGCCTCAACGATTCGGGTGCCCGATCCCAATTCGCACTCCACTCGGCGCGAAGAGTGGCGCAGGCAGATCCGGCCGCGTCGAGGATGGTCATACCAATACTCGGAGGTTGTACGTTCGCTAGCACCGTCCAGAATCCGCTGTCGGTTCTCGGCTACAGTGGCTCTACTTTCGGGATCCATGCGCGATAGCCAAAGCTCCCTTGCTTTTGCAAACTCTTCGACGCCAATGCCCAGAAGTTCGCACAGGCGGCTATCGAAGAAAGGGTGTTCCGTTTCCGGGCTCCATTCCGAAAACCCCAATTCGGCGGCATCGACAGCCGCTGCAATTCGAGCAGCTTGCTTGCGAGCAAGATCAGAAGCCTTAGTTCGCTCCGACGTGTTCACCAGCACCTGCCCCAGCAACTCGAGACGTGGAGCGTATCCCTGCGGCCACTCGCGTTCCTCAAATACGGCTTGAATAACGATCAGATGCATCCTCGCCGACACTACCCGAATTGGAATGCAAATGAACGAACGTGTTCCCATGCCCTCACAATTAGCACGGTCCTCCGCTGCTTCCGGAGGCAATTCGGCCAGAGTCCGAATGACCGATACCTGCCCGCGGAGTGCCCGTTCCCATACCCAGGGAAACAAGATTCCGAGATTAAGTTCGCTTGAGACGTGAGGCACGCCATCCGCGTATGAGACATAAGCGATATTTACCGATTCGAAGTTGTCGCTGACGGCGAGGAGAGCACACCGATCGGCATTGAAGAAGAGACGCACTGTCTCCATTGCCCACTGAATCGTTTCTGCAAGCTGGGCAGAAGTCACCGCAATCAACCGAGCGGAGATGTCTGAGATGAGCGTCTCGAACTGGACGCGGTCGATCGCCCTTCTAGGGGACTCATCCGAAGGTGCCACAGCGCCAGTACTGTCGCGAGAGCCGATCATGCGAATACCAGTAATCATACACACCGAAACGCCTTTAACGTCAAGAGTTGCAACCCCGTGAATGAACCGGACTTGTCGCTTAAGAGGCTGCAACTTACGGTCTTGCGTAGCGATTATCTGTTGGCAAAACACTACGGTTCGAGGGAGAAAGTCACAAGTAAAGCGAATTAGCTACGGGATTTTTTATAGTCCTAGAAGCACCCTCGACGAGGCGTTCGCTTGCTCGAATCTCGGAGGATTATGGCGCTGGATTAGGAGCAACCCTGATGCCGGATACAAAAACTACTGTCGGCGAGCGTGCTGACGGCATGCTGGGTGAGTGCGCATATTGAGCGGTGCGGCGCAGGTTGGCGAATTCGCGGAAAAAGCGTCGCCGCAGAAATCCTCGGAGTGAAACCAACCACGATCGAGACCTGAATGAAAAAAGGCGGGATCAGCCGGCCAAGGGAGAATCTCTAATGTATTGGAGATTCTCCAACACGTTAGCATCTTCAACGCATCGAATTGGGACTTGTAACCTGACGCTTTTTTCTTAACTTCCTTTCATTCTAGAGGTTTATACACCTCCATGGGCTCGCATCATGTTCGGCCCCTGCTTTGCAGTATTAAGGACTTGAATCTTCATCTGCCCAATGCCCGCTCTCGGGCCTGATACGTTCTGCGCGAGTTCTGGTCCGCCGGAAGCTCGCGAGACGGGACACAAAAATGATTATAGAGCAAGTGAGAATGATGGCACCTGCCGGGAAAAGGAAAGAACTGGGATGCGCACTTTCGACTTTGATAGGCCCTACCCAGATGCAGCCCGGGTGCTTGAGTTGCCGATTGTTCCAAAATTGGCAAGACTTTGATGAGTTGCTCATCGAGTCTAACTGGGAAACGTCGGAGGATTTGATCCGGCACCTGCAATCGCAGTCTTACAAGCAACTGCTGCAAATGATGGAAACCAGCCGCGTTCCTCCGATACTGCGATTCTGGACCGTGCAGGACGTGAAGGGCATAGAATTTGTGGCGGTTGCCCGAACTTCGCTGATCTGAAGATACCAGGCGACTGAGGCTGTCACGGATGGCGATCACGACTCAAAATACCACGTAGAAATTCTAAGTTACGGAACATGAAGGGAGCTGAAGAGATGAAATCTAATGAAGGCGCATTCAAGTCCACAGTTCAGAAAGATTCTCCTTCCTCCAACCTTGAGGTTGCGGAACAGAAGCGATTGAACAACGCGCGTGAGGAAGGTGTGCCCTGGAAAAAGTGGGGACCCTATCTGAGTGAGCGACAGTGGGGTACGGTCCGCGAAGACTATAGCGAGAATGGCGATGCGTGGAATTTCTTCACGCACGATCAGGCTCGTTCGCGCGCTTACCGCTGGGGCGAAGATGGCATAGCCGGCATCTCAGATGATAAACAGCACCTCTGCTTCGCTCTAGCCTTATGGAACGGCAAGGATCCGATCCTCAAGGAACGCCTCTTCGGTTTGACCAACAGCGAAGGCAACCACGGAGAGGATGTGAAGGAGTACTACTTCTATCTCGACAGCACGCCCACCCACTCCTACATGAAGTACCTCTACAAGTACCCACAGGCAGCCTACCCTTATGCCGATCTCGTGGAGACCAATCGGCGTCGTTCGAAAGAGGAAATGGAATATGAACTCCTCGACACCGGTGTCTTCAAGGACGACCGATACTTCGATGTCTTCGTCGAATACGCCAAGGATGGGCCAGAAGACATCCTGGTCCGAGTAACCGCAGCCAATCGAGGGCCGGAAGCAGCAGAACTGCATGTTTTGCCAACACTGTGGTTCCGGAACAACTGGGCGCCGTGGATTGCCGAATCCAATAGGACCTCTAAGAAGCCAAACCTCAAGCAGATCCCAGCACCGGCGGACGCGAGTGAAGTTGAGGCAACGCATCCACTGCTGGGCGAATTCATCCTTTCTTGCGAAGGCGAAGTGCCGTTGCTCTTCACCGAGAATGAAACAAACCACGAGCGGCTGTTCCCTGGACAAAAGAACGAGAGTCCCTACGCCAAAGACGGCATCAACGACTGCGTCGTGCAGGGTAAACAGGGCGTGGTGAACCCAGACAAACAAGGCACCAAAGTTGCCGCGGACTACAAGGTCAAGATAGCTGCTGGGCAAAGCAAAATCATTCGCCTGAGGCTCTCCAAGAGTTCTCCAGACCAGAAGCGGGAAGCCTTCGGAAAGCAATTTGATGAAATCTTCGCGAACCGACTCCGTGAAGCCGATGAGTTTTACAAGTCGGTGACGCCTCCTTCGATCGGTGAAGACGCGGCCAAAGTGATGCGTCAGGCCATCGCTGGCATGCTGTGGAGCAAACAGTTCTTCTTCTTCGACGGTGACAACTGGCTGGATGAACACCACTCAAACCCGCTGCATACCGGATATCGGAATTCGCGGAACACCGAGTGGTTCCACATGCTGAACCATGACATCATCTCGATGCCCGACAAGTGGGAATACCCCTGGTACGCGGCCTGGGACCTGGCCTTCCACACGCTCCCGTTCGCAATCGTTGATCCCGACTTCGCCAAGGAGCAGATGGAATTGATGCTCACCGCCCACTACCTGCACCCGAGCGGCCAGATGCCCGCCTACGAGTGGAACTTCAGCGACGTGAATCCACCGGTCCATGCTTGGGCGACACTCTTTCTGCACAAGACCGAGCAGGCTCTTCGCGGCGAGGCGGACGTCGAGTTTCTGAGGACAGCGTTCCGGAAACTGTTGCTGAACTACACCTGGTGGGTGAACCGCAAGGACCGTTTCGGCAAAAACGTGTTCGAAGGCGGCTTTCTCGGCCTCGACAACATCGGCGTGTTCGACCGCAGCGCGCCGCTCCCCACCGGCGGCCACCTGGAGCAGGCGGACGGCACGGCATGGATGGCCCTTTTCACCCAGAATATGATGGACCTCTCCTATGAACTCGCCCTTCACGACCCTACCTACGAGGACATGATCATAAAGTTCGCCGAGCAGTTCTTTTACATCGCCTCGGCCATGAACAAGCCAGGATCGGACGGGATGTGGGATGAGGAGGACGGATTCTACTACGACCTGCTGCGGCTCCCCGATGGCAGCGCCACACGACTGAAGGTCCGCTCGATGGTGGGACTCCTTCCCCTGTGCGCGACAACAGTCATCGAGGCTATTAAGCGAGAGTGCGTCCCGGGGGTAACTGCACACATCTTCGAACGCTGGCGCCGGATGCCTGAACTCCTGAAGACCATGCATCCTACGGGTCCGGGACACTTCGGCGTGGCAGACCGGGGGATTATGGCTATGGTGAACCCAGAGCGGCTCCGGCGGATCCTAACGAAGATGCTCGACGAAAACGAATTCTTGAGTCCTTATGGCATCCGCTCGCTTTCCAAGTTCCACGAGCAGCACCCCTACATTCTCCATGTAGGTGGCCAGGAGCACCGAGTGGACTACCTGCCGGCGGAATCGAACACCGGCATGTTCGGCGGGAACTCCAATTGGCGAGGCCCCGTCTGGATGCCAGTGAACGCGCTCATTATCCGGGCGCTTCTGAATTTCTATTTGTATTACGGCGACAACTTCAAAATCGAATGTCCCACGGGATCCGGGAAGCTCATGAACCTCTTCGAGGTCAGCAAGGAGATCTCGAACCGGCTCACCCGGATCTTCTTACGCGACGCTCAAGGCCGGCGGCCCGTCTACGGCGGCACGGAAAAGTTCCAGAACGATCCGTTCTGGCGTGACAACATTTACTTCTTTGAATACTTCCACGGCGACAACGGTGCCGGGCTCGGCGCCAGTCACCAAACCGGCTGGACTGGGCTCGTTGCCAAACTCATCGAGCTTTACGGCTTCCTCGACCCCAATCGGGCACTGGAAGTCGGCAGGAAGGCTGCGTTCACAGAGAAAGCTCGTGCCGCTGGGTAGACAGGACGCAGGCATGGAGACGAGGAGCGGCCATGGCTGTCCGTTCCGCGAGATCAAGAACGTGCTATGGCACACGCTCGGCACCGTGGTTGGGGCAAGTAGGAAACGCCCGGAGCACCCGGACCCGGCACAGCTCTCGTGGGGAAGAGGTGAGAACATTGGCCAAGCATCCCAATGGGCCGACTGAGGGTAAATGGCGATGAAGGCTGTAACGGTGGAACCCAAGAAACCTGGAACCGCTCTTCTCGAAGATGTTCCGGAACCTGATCGTCGCGACGGCACAGTGCTCGTTCAGGCCATTGCCGTAGGGGTCTGCGGGACCGACGTTGAAATCTCGGAGGGAAAATATGGCTGGCCTCCTCCAGGCAAGCAACGGCTTGTGCTTGGTCACGAGTCCCTCGGTCGCGTGCTGGAACCTGACTCATCCGGGCGCTTAAAGAAGGGTGACCTCGTGGTCGGCATCGTGCGCCGCCCCGATCCAGTTCCCTGCCCGAATTGCGCGGTCGGAGAATGGGATATGTGTAGGAACGGACAATACACCGAGCGGGGCATCAAGGAGATTGACGGCTTCATGTCCGAGCGCTGGAGCATTGAACCGGATTACGCGATCAAAGTCGACAGCTCGCTGGGTCTACTTGGCGTGTTGTTGGAACCCACCACGGTCGTCACCAAGGCTTGGGAGGCGGTCATGGCGGTAGGGCGGCGCTCGTTCTGGGAACCGCGTCATGTCCTGGTGACGGGTGCCGGCCCTATTGGATTGCTTGCTGCTCTTCTGGGAAAACAGCGCGGCCTGGATGTCCACGTGCTTGATCGCGTGGAGTCGGGACTCAAGCCCGAGTTAGTGCGCTCGCTGGGCGCGACCTACCATTTCGGAAGCGTTGCACGCATAGGATTTGAGCCGGACGTCATCATTGAGTGCACCGGCGTTGGACAGGTCATCGCCGATTGCGTGCAGCACGTGGGATCGGGCGGCGTGGTCTGCCTGACGGGTGTTGGCAGTGGAGGAAGGACGAGCGGCCTTTCCACGGCCGATGTGGCAGCCGAAATTGTTCTTCAGAACAAGGTCGTACTGGGCACCGTCAACGCAAACAAGCGCCACTGGTACAAGGCCGGCGAAGCACTCGCCCGCGCCGATCATGCGTGGCTTTCGCGGCTGATTTCACGGCGCGAAAGCCCTGAGAACTTTGACAAGGCTCTGCACAGAAGCCCAGATGACATAAAAGTTGTCATTCAGTTCGCGGAGGCTTAGTCGTGGTCACTTTTTCAATGAGGCACAAAACCGGTGGGCGACCGGTTAGGGGAAAGCAGGAAACGGTCGGAGCACGCGGGCCCCGCGCAGCGCTTGGAGGGAAGCGATGAAAACATGGCCCAAGCATCCTGTGATTTATGAGATCAACACATGGGTGTGGCTCGATGAGTTGAGCCGGAAATACCAGAGGCCGTTGAATCTCGCCACGATTCCCGACCAGGAGTGGGATTCCATCGCTTCTTATGGTTTCGACGCCGTTTGGTTCATGGGCGTGTGGGAGCGCAGTCCTCTCGGCATCGAAATCTCTATGCGAAACAAGGGGCTTCTCGAAGACTTCAAGCGAGCTCTTTCCAATTTCTCGCCCGAAGACAATGTCGGTTCGCCTTACTGCGTACATCGCTACGTCGTGGACAAATACCTTGGCGGCCTGGAAGGACTTGCCGCAGCACGCAAAGCTCTTGCTGGACGCGGCATTCGTCTCATCCTCGATTTCGTGCCGAACCATGTCGCTCCAGATCACCCCTGGGTCTTCGAGCACCCTCAATATTTCATAAGGGGAGATAAAAAAGACCTGGAGAGAGATCCGACATCCTTCTTGGATACCGCCTCGGGCGTATTCGCCTGTGGACGTGATCCGTACTTCCCGGCTTGGCCTGATGTGCTTCAACTCAACGCCTTCAGCCTGGGGCTCCGGGAGGGAGTGATTGAGACAGTTTCAAAAATCGCTGCACAGTGTGACGGCATCCGTTGCGACATGGCAATGCTGGTGTTGAACAACATATTCGAGCGTACCTGGGGAGCTCGGGCAGGAGAAAAGCCAGCCAGCGATTACTGGAAAACGATCATACCGGCAATCAAAGGCAAGCATGGAGAGTTCAAGTTCATTGCCGAAGCCTACTGGGACCTCGAATGGGAACTACAGCAACAGGGTTTTGATTTCTGCTACGACAAGAAACTGTATGACCGCATGGAGCACGCTGATCCCGAGAGCGTCCGCCAGCACCTTCTTGCTGATCTCTTTTACCAGGAAAAGATGGTCCGCTTCATTGAGAACCATGACGAACCCAGGGCTGCCGCTACTTTTTCGTCCGGGAGAGGACGAGCTGCAGCAGTGGCGATCCTCACACTCATGGGGGCAAAGCTGTTGCACGAAGGGCAGTTTGAAGGGAGAAAGGTCAGATTGCCGGTGTTTCTCGGTCGTCGGCAAGCCGAGCCAGTCGATCAGGATCTTGTGGCCTTCTATGAACGCCTGCTGAAAGCGACCAATCGTGATGTCTTTCGAAATGGTGTCTGGTGTCTCTGTGGACGGAGCGGCTGGCCAGACAACCAGAGCTGCCAGAATCTTCTCACCTGGTGCTGGGCCAAGGAGGATGAGCGCTACCTCATCGTCGTAAATTTTTCGCAAGAGGCCGCGCAAGCACGTATTCATGTGCCATGGGATGAGCTATGCGGAAAAGAATGGCACCTCAACGATGTTCTGTCAGGTGAAACCTACGTCCGAAACGGGAGCGAGATCAGGGATGTCGGTCTGTACGTCGAGTTGGACCCGTGGAAATGTCACCTTTTCGAGGTGTGTACATTATGAGCGATGCCATCTACGACGTCCGACAGGACCAGTATCCCATGGTCATTCGAGAAATGATCCGGCATGAAAACGACGTCACCAACCATCGCATCATGTGGTTGTTGGTCGGCCAAGGGTTCATCGCCAACGCATACGTCTCGGTGAGAAATGAGGGAACGTACACGGTTGCTCTGCTGGTCGTTGTGGGAATTCTTATCGCCCTCTCGGCATTTGTGATGCTCTACCAAAGCTATGAGGCTCGAGGATACCTCCTGTTCCTGGGTCTGCAAGCCAAAGACGGGGCCTTGAAAGAGAAGCATCTGCCCCTCATAGGCTGGCCCAGAAATAAGATCAAAGGTTGGTGGAGAAGTGTCTGGGTCTGCCAATGGATCAGGCGAGCCACTGATCTGCTGGAGCCGTGGCTGCTGCTGCCATACCTTTTTACAACCATGTGGATGTCGAGTTTGCTTCGTACTCAGACTCGGCAGAATTTGGCGATTAACTTAGTGCTCGGCGCAATCCTGTCGGCAGTGATCCTTTCCGCGACTTGTATCACATTGGTCTGGTCGCAGAGCAAGGACGACGAGAGTGCTGATGGATAAACCCTATTTTGCGAAGTGCGTTAGGGAGTTCGGTCGGTTGAAAGGCTGGAGCAGTGAAACCATTACGGAGCGTCCAGACCCCGAAAGGAAGTGAAGTTATGAGAGGAAGTTCAGTCATGAGAAAAAACACACCCGATTCAAGATTTCTCAAAGTCATGCGACCTTGCCTCGCCATGCTCTGTTCGGCCCTGCTCATGCCCGGCGACGGTGTATGGGCTGCCCAAGCACAGCAGGATGCTGCCAAACCTTCACAGCAACCGGCCACTGGGTCCGCCCCACCAGAAACTACAAAATTACCGGCTGATCAACTAGACTCGTTGGTGGCGCCTGTCGCGCTCTATCCCGATCCGTTGCTTGCACAAGTCCTCGCTGCATCTACATATCCCTTGGAAATCATCCAGCTCCAACAATGGCTGGGGAAGAACAAGGACTTGAAGGATAAGGCCCTCGTCGATGCGGTCTCAAAACAACCCTGGGACCCAAGCGTACAAGGCCTAGCCGCCCTTCCGGATGTAGTGAAGCGCCTTGCGGATGACATTCAGTGGATCACCGACTTGGGCAACGCCTTCCTGGCACAGCAAAGCGATGTGATGGATGCCGTTCAGCGTATGAGGAAAAAGGCCAAGGACGCGGGCAATCTGAAATCCACTGAGCAGCAGAAGGTGGAAACAAAAGTAGTCGAATCCAAGCAGGTCATCGTCGTTGAGCAGGCCAATCCGCAGGTCATCTATGTGCCTAGTTATAATCCGACCGTGGTCTACGGCCCGCCCGTTTATCCCTATCCTCCTATTGTCTATCCACCACCTCCGCCACCGGGTGCTTACGTGGCCGGAATGGCCCTCGCCTTCGGTGTCGGTATGGCGATGGGAGCGGCTTGGCATGGTGGTTGGGGCTATAACTGCGGGTGGGGCGGCAACAATAACATCAACGTAAACGTGAACAACAACTTTAACCGCAATGCCAACGTAAACGGCGGCAATCGCGTGAATACCGGCGGTGGCAGTTGGCAGCACAATCCACAACACCGTGGTGCGGCTCCCTACTCTGATCGCTCCACTGCCAACAAGTATGGAGGTACATCTAGAGGGGCATCTACCTCCGAGCGCCAAGCCAACGCTCGACAGAATCAAGCAAACGCCGGCAATCGCGGTCAATCCGGAGCACGGCCCAACCAGGGTCAGACGGGTGGACAACAGTCGCGCGCGAACGATCGTAGTTCAGGCAGCGCAAACCGTCCGTCCTCCTCGGGGGCCGGCGGCGGCAATCGAAGTCCTTCCACGAGTAATAAGAGCAGCGCTCTCGGTGGAGGTTCCAGTGGCAAGAGCGGCAGTTCGGCTAAGGCCAGCAGCTCACGCGGAAGTTCGAGTATGGGTTCTCGAAGTAGTGGTGGTGGCGGCGCGAGGCGGAGGTAGAAAAGCCATGAACAATACAATTCAGAAGGCTACAAGAACATCAAATTCCCTGGCACGAGAAGCTTTCCGGCTGCTGTGCGGGATCACACTCTCCTGCGCACTTACTCTACTTCTCTCTTCCTTTTCATTTGCGCAGGGAAAGTCAACCGGAACACCGTCACAATCTCAAAAAACCTTCAGTAGTCCGAAAGAAGCCGCTGACGCTCTCATTCAGGCAGCGGAAAAAGACGATATCGCCGCGATGCAGGAAATCTTTGGCCCGCACGGCGAAGATCTGCTATCCACCGAGGACCCTGTTCAAGACAAAAACATCGTTCAAGGATTTGTCGAAGAAGCGCATCAAAAGAACTCGATCGTCACCGATCCGAAAAACCCCAACCGCGCCATTCTCGTCGTCGGCAACACGGACTGGCCTATGCCTATTCCTATCGTGAAGCAGAACGGAAAGTGGTTTTTCGATACCAAAGCCGGCCGCCAGGAGATGCTCTACCGGCGCATCGGTGCGAATGAACTCGATGCGATTGAGGTCTGCCGTAGCTACGTCGAATCGCAACACGAATATGCCATGGAAAAGCATGATGCGTCCGAAGTGAATCAATACGCTCAGCGCGTGATCAGTACACCGGGAAAACACGACGGGCTCGTCTGGCGTAACCCCGACGGAACTTTGGGCGGTCCACGGGCCGAGGAACTCGCTGACGCTTTGGCGGAGGGTTATACCGACCACTCGCAGCCGTTTCACGGCTATTACTTCAAGATCCTGAAAGGGCAGGGCCCTGCAGCTCCGCTCGGCAAGATGGATTTTGTGATCGAGGGTGCCATGATCGGCGGCTTTGCACTTGTGGCTGCCCCGGCAGATTACCGGGTCACTGGTGTCAAGGCGTTCATCGTCGGTTACGAAGGTATTGTCTATCAGGAGGACTTGGGTCCGGACACGCTCAAGATTTTCAAGGAAATGGAGCTATACAACCCCGACAAAACCTGGACACGCACAAACGATAATTGGCCGGAGGACACATCAGATGCTTCGAGTGGAACAGGCCAAGACTGAATTTGCAGGTACTCCCTCTGCATTCGCTGCGTGTAAGGCCATTGAGAACCACTTTCGCACGATTTGGCTCAAATCCGGCTCCGAAGAGATTGAAGTAGGAATTCACGAGAGGAGATAAATAAATGAAAAAACTGATTTTTCTTTCGATAATTTTGTTTCTGATAAGTGGTTCGTCTTTGTTGGCGCAGGATGTTCGTTATAATTTTGCGCAAGGAGAAGATTTTTCAAAATACAAGACCTACAAATGGGTTGACTTGAAGGGTGTCGACCAGGCGAACGAACTGACGGAGAAGCAGATCAAGGCCGCCATTGATGCCAACCTTGCGACAAAGGGCTTACAAAAGGTCGATTCCGATACAGCCGACCTGTACATTGATATTCAGACAGCAGTCGGCACTGAGAAGCAGTTCACCTCTTACAACACGGGCTGGGGTTACGGACCGGGCTGGGGCGGTGGCTGGTATGGTGGCGGCATGACCTCAACTACAACCACGGGATCGACGACCACGATCTATGTCGGGCAACTGGGCATCGACATGTATGACAGTGCCAAAAAGGAGTTGGTGTGGCGAGGAACTGCGAGCAAAACCATCGACCCCAAGGCCAAACCAGACAAACAGCAGAAGAACATTACGAAGGCGGTTGACAAACTTCTGAAGAATTACCCACCCAAGAAGAAATAAGACTTGGGCGCGTGGAGCGAGAGCGATTCTCCATCGCTTGTCTTCGTTCGTCCCACACGCCAGAACTGAATCTTGATCCGAGCGTAGCTCTGCCTGGGCCAAAAAACAGTCACATCGCCTTCGGTCCTCAAGGGTTGCGCTTCGGTCCGCGTGCGCACGGGGAACATTGGACTGCCATGAAACTAAAAATACTTCACGCCTCCTTACTATTGCTGTTTGCTTTGCCAATTTCCGCTCGCGACAAGTCGGACGTAATCGTCATGCGCAATGGTGACCGTTTCACGTGCGAAGTCAAAAGCCTCGATTCTGACACTCTTTCCATTAGCCTCGACTACGCTGCAGGCACTATCTCCATCGACTGGGGCAAAGTCGATCACATTGAAAGCAAGCAGCTTTTCCTTGTTAAGACTCAGGACGGCTTGGTATATTCCGGCAGCCTCTCTACCCCCGGCACACCAGGAGCACGGCCAACAAAGATCGAGGTCCTCGAAGAGTCTACAACTAAAGTCGAACTAGACAAGAACCAAGTCATCCAAATGACGGAAACTGATCTCAGTTTCTGGCGTCGCTTTAACGGGGAGATCGGCCTCAGCTCCATCTACAACAAAGGCAATCAGTCGGCCCAATACAACCTTAACGCTGATGCCGTCTATCCCCGCGAACGCTGGGCCGCGGCCATCTCCTACAGTTCCTCCTTCTCCTCGAGCAGCGGCAGTTCTTCGGCCACCCGCAACGAGACAGAACTTACCGCTCACCGCCTTTTGCGCTGGAACAATTGGTACTACGCGGGCCTGGCAGACTTCCTGCAGAGTTCGGAACAAGGCATCCAGCTCCAGTCCACTTTCGGCGGCGGCATCGGTCGCTACTTGAAAAACACCAACCACACAATGATCAGCGTCTATAGCGGCGTTGCCTGGCAAAATATCGCCTATCACGAGGAACTCGTACCCGCCACTAATCAGCAGGTGACTTCTGCCCTGATCGTCGGGGAGATCAACCTCTTTCGCTTCGACAAGACCAACCTCGACGTCTTCGCGACTGTTCTGCCCGCCCTTTCTGAACCGGGGCGTATCCACACCAATCTCAACGTTGCTTATTACATCAAGCTTTGGAGTAAGTTCACCTGGAATATTTCGTTCTACGGCAACTGGGACAATCGGCCCCCTCCCGGCTTTTCGAGCAGCGACTACGGGACTAGCTCCGGCATTACGTACAAATTTGGCAACCGCTAGCACTCTTCTTGCTGCGCGCAGATTCTTGAATGGGTGAAGGCCTTGCGATCCGCCCAAAAACTCCGCAAATATTTTCAGCAGCTCGGAGTGCGATGTTGGCCCGCAGTTGCCCAGGACCGCGCGGAATCTCGCTGTCACTGTCCAAGAAATGCTTGCGCAGCTACAACGCTGAATTCCAGAGGCGTAATGAAAGTAGCAAATCGCATTCTATGGTGGCTCTTCCTGGTGTGGGTGCGCAGCCTTTGCCAGGTGAAGCCGGCTCCAGCTCAGGAAAGTACGGCATCCGTTCCTCAAGCTGCTCTAACTGCCCCCAGTTCCGAGGCGAAACAGAACCAGGAATCACAGAAACAGAACGAAGACAAAGCAGAAGATAAAGGCAAAAATAAAAAAGAGCGAAATCGTCTTGGCGCAATCCTGATTGCCCCGTTGCCCATTGTCAGCCCAGCGATTGGCTCCGGGATTGTTCCAGTGGTAGGCTACATTTTCCCGCTCCAGGAAAATGACAGGGTTTCTCCGCCATCGGTCGTCGGAGCTGCTGGTTTGGGTACCAACAACGGCAGCCGGGCTTTCGGGCTGGGCAGTGAACTATTCATGAAACAGAACAGGTATGAGCTCAAGTCCGCCTATGTGCGCGGAAATCTTAATTACGACCTGTACGGAGTTGGATTCGCAGACGGGAATGCCGGTCTTAAGTTACCCCTCGTGCAAACCGGCCAAGTGTTTTTCATCGAATTTCTTCGGAACGTGGCTTGGAACATCTTTGTCGGTCCACGATTTATCACTGGGAATTCATTGATCACGCTGAGACCGAGCAGCGGTGAAACACCGCCGATGCCACCAAACACAGGTCTTCAGACCAATCTGCGCTCTATTGGCTTGGAGGCATTGCGCGATTCGCGACCCAATCGCTTCTACCCGACGAAGGGAATGCTCTTCGACTTTACCGGAGATTTTTTCTCGGAAGGGCTTGGCAGCAAGTATTCCTTTCAGTCCTATAGATTCACGTTCAACAAGTACTTGAGCTTCGGTCAGAAGCAGGTATTGGCGTACAACCTGTTTCTGTGTGGCACGGGTGGACAGCCGCCTTTTTACGGCAATTGCATCTACGGCTCGAATAACGAATTACGCGGATACACGGCGGGGCGTTACTTGGACAGATATATGTTTGCAACACAATTGGAGTTCCGGTTGGATTTGCGGTGGCGTTTAGGGGTGGTTGCATTTGGGGGATTTGGGGGAGTAGCCCCAGGTGCAGGCCAGTTTCGGGCGAATCAGTTCCTGCCCGCCGGAGGAACGGGGATTCGATTTCTGCTAAGCAAGAAGTACCACGTGAACTTACGGACAGATTTCGCCTGGGGCAAAGACAACTTCACGTGGAGCATGGGGGTTGGCGAAGCGTTTTAGCGATTACGACTTCCGCAACTGCCCTGAAAAGCTGCGTGCGAGGAGGAATACTTTGCAAAGCGAAGTGAAACTGATCCTGCTCTTCCTGGCTCTTTCTCTTCCGCTCATGCCCTCTCTTGCCCAGGACCTGTCTGAGACGACCTCTCCCACACTCGATTCTCTTTCCGCACCGATGCGCCCGAGTCTTATTTTCGCTCTGCAAGCGCCGGATATCTTTTCTGGCGGTCGGGGCGTTCTTTACATCCAGACGCAATTGCCTGGTTACTTCGACCAGCCCTGGGTGGCACCTCTCTCCCCATCCGCGCCTCTCGCTCCCTTGGCTGCCTTTTCTCGAATCGATCCTTTGTCGGTGCCACCTCCGAAGGACAAGTCGCCGGCGGACACAAGTACATCTAATATTCGTGTTAATCCTCAGGATCCGAAGTCTGAGAAAAACGCAGGCACGCACTTCCGTTGGATACCTGCCCTTGGCGAATCGATCCTGTATACCGGGATCATGCATACCTTCGATCTCACCACCGAAGCTGGCACGCGCGACGCTCTCAATGGCCCGTGGTTCAAGGATTACACCCGTTCGGTGTCGGAAGTCCGCGGCTGGAGTGATAGCGACACCTTCATGGCTCCCTACGTCGGCCATCCCATCGAGGGTTCCGTCTTTGGGTTCATCGAGCGCCAAAACGATCCGAAGTACCGCCTCATTCAATGGGGCGACGGCCGCGAATATTGGGTCAGCATGCTTCGCTCGATGGCCTATTCCGCCGTTTGGCACACTCAATGGAAAATCGGTCCGGTGAGTGAGGCATCCATTGGCAATGTGATGCTCCATGCCTCCCCCGGATTCATCACGTTGGTCGATACTCCTACACTGGGCTTCTGCACCATGCTCGCCGAGGATGCCGCCGATCGCTACCTGATCATGGGACTGGAAAATCGCACTACCAATCGCCCCATCATCATCCTCGCTCGAAGCTTTTTAAATCCCGGCCGCACCTTTGCAAATATGATGGCCTTTCGGGCGCCCTGGGTCCGTGATACCCGCCTGAATCTTTTCGGCGAGAACTATGAAATTCGCAAAGCGCTCGTCGAGGATTACAAGAACGGGGAAGGAGAGAAGCCATTCATTTATGTTAAAGATGCGTGGAGGCCGGAGGGCGTCGAATTCGTCCATCCGCATCCCAAAGAGGCCGACATCGAACTCACCGCCTTCCCCTATTACGAAACATTCTTGGGGGGTGGTTCGTGCGTCGGCGGCGGTGGAACCGGTGCTGCGAGAGTTAATCCCAAATTTCAGGTCCTGACCGAAGTCAGCGGCTGCCTGATCATGCATCAGGAGTATTACAACTACAGTGCTGACTCGCTGTTCTATGGAGGCGGCTTCCGCTGGACTCCCATGGCTGCTCGTCGTTTCTCCCCCTTCGGCCAGTTCATGTTCGGGGGAAGAAAAGTCACTCAGGAGATCGATAATCTGAGCCTGAAGAAAGAGTTACTGAACGAATGGAATGACGGAAACGGGACGCTTGGACACTATCCCTTGCGCAGCGCTTACGAGTTCGAAACTGCGCAGAACGGTCCCAGCATCGCTGCCGGCGGCGGCTTGGACTGGGTGGTCACGCGCCCCTTTGCCTGGCGCATTGTCAACGTCGAGTACACCCATTCCTGGATGAATGATGTCGGCCCAATTCATCCCCAGGAAGGATTGAAAATCTCTACCCAGGCCGTGGTGCGCATCGGCACTTGGTAGCCTCGCGCTGGTCTTCCGACGAGTGAACCCCCCCGAGAATACTGCGTCTTTATTCGTTGAACAAACGTGGCTGCAGCGTTCCGGCCGCTGCTGGTTTCCGCCTCGCAATCCCTACCACGCCCAGAACGGTTAGCTCTGTCAACGCCGCCCGCGGTACGAAGATCCGATCGGTGTTCGAATTAAAATCCGGCGGAGTCATCTGCAATCCATTGTCTTGAAATCCTAGCAAGTCGTTCGGTATCACGCCCTCCAGGCTGCCCCCATCCCGGAATCGCAGGCGCACCCACAAACCGTCCAGCTTTGGCCTGCTCAGAAAGCTCTTCCGATCCATCTCGATGTCTTCTTCGAGGTCCCGCACAAAGTAGATAGCCCGGACTTTCTCCAAAGGCAACTCTTCATGCGTACCGTCCGGTGTCAACACATCCACCATGTGCGCCTGAGGCAGCCGCGCCGGGTTCAGGTAGCCCCGCACGAGTTTCTTCTCCAGGAGTTCGATGACCACTTTCTTATGCGTGGAAGCTGGTGGTTTGGTCTTCAAGCAGGATTCTTTCGTCCATTTTCAGGAAACATTTGCCTTCTACCGTTGACGTATGTTATGTTAAGCACGATTTTCCTGTCAACTCATTGTTTTTACTGGGTTTAGGTCCCTAGAGGGGCCGCCTTTGACCGAGAAGAAAGAGATCCTCAAGTCTGCCTCGATCATTTCCCTGGTCACAGTCGTTAGCCGGGTTCTCGGTTACGTTCGCGACCAGCGTATCTCCTTCCTACTTGGTACCACCCTTTCCGCCGATGCCTTCGTTCTCGCCTA
>Ga0181523_10002249_pt1 | contig 19140 bp, 14 predicted proteins | sample PEATcosm2014_Bin_43_FD_119752 | JGI IMG/M metagenome (GOLD analysis project Ga0181523, IMG submission 119752) | Peatland microbial communities from MTU Mesocosm Facility, Houghton, MI, USA - PEATcosm2014_Bin05_30_metaG | ecosystem: Environmental > Terrestrial > Soil > Wetlands > Peat | place...
TTGCAAATCGTCAAGCGATCGGAAGCCGCTGGATTCGAGGTGCTGCCCAAGCGATGGATTGTCGAGAGGACGTTCGCATGGATCAGTCGCAACCGCCGCTTGGCTCGCGACTTCGAGCGCTACCCACCAACCGTCGCCGCCTTCGTCCGCCTGGCCATGATCCGCATCATGCTCAGGCGACTTGCCGTAAATCCCTTGTCATGAATCCAAACTTCTCGGATGGGCTCTTAGCCGGGCAGGACTGGAGCATCCATGATGTGCAACTGACCGCAAACTGTAGACAGAATGCGCTTTACTAAAGGGTTTCGATCTCGCTAGCCAGAGCGCGTCGGAGCGTTTCGACGACGCAGTGATCGCTGCTCGCCGCGCGCTCGATGCTTTTATTACGGTCCAAGGCCCATGACGGAAAAATGGTCCCGAAGATGCCGTGAGGACCGAACTTCGTCCGCGTCAGCGCGACGAAAATCATTCGTTCATCGCTGATCGCTCGACGGTTGTCATGGTTAGAATATAACGATACCGTTGGCGTATGCGACGATTCCTCTTTCGAACCTTTGCAGCGGCCCTTTGGCTAACCCTTGCCACATCTCTATCTGTGCCCGCGCTCGCTCATGATGCCGGCGCGCCGTGGAAGATCATAGCCCTTGGCGACTCGATCACAATGATGGGCTACCCCGCAAGATTATGGCAGAAGTTGACCCAAGCCCATCTCGGCACTTTCGAGTTCATTGGCTCGATGAAAGCTAATGCCCCCGGGCTGGGCGGATTTTCCGGGTCAATTGAGGCGCACAACGGATACAACGTCACCAACTTGCTAAAACCTAGCGGTCCCGAGGGACTCGGCGGCAATAACGCTTTTAACGACAGCAGGGACCTTCACGCATGGTTCGACAACGCCAGTCCGGATATTCTGCTCATGCACATCGGAAGCACCAGCGGCTACGGTGGGAGGCCACAAGTGTCTCTCGTTTTGCTATCCTACTCTGCTATTTTAAGGGCCGTCCGCGCAAGCAATCCGAAGGTCATTATTGTCATCGCTCAACTTATCCCGTTGGCAGTGAAATCCGCGGACGTTAGGCCGATTAACAATGCCATTCCGGGGTGGGCTAAGGCGAACAGCACAGCGGACTCTCCGATCATCGTGGTCGACATGTACACTGGCTTCGATTCCGAGGCGGAAACCGCGGACGGAATTCATCCGAATGTCGCTGGATCACAGTGGATGGCCGACAAGTGGTTTGATGCGCTCTCGCCAGTAATCAGGAACCATTAGGCAGATTGCCGACTGCGGGCGTATTGAGCCTGAAAACTTTCAGGATGCAAATCCTCGGCAATCTTAGCAGATTGCACTGAGAAGTATTTCCGAAGGCGCAGGAAACGTTTTTCAATCAAATGCCAAGATAGGAAGGCACACAATCCGGTTACAATTGTTGCCGTTGTCGCCAACCCGAGCAGATTGTGGCGGAGCGCCGGTACGGTCGCCACCAGGGCCTGAGCAATCGGAAATCCATACAGATAGATTCCGTAGGAATAGTCGCCGGATTGCAAAAGCCTAAATTTCGGAAAAGAAGTTAACCCAATAAACACGGTGATGTAGACGAGGAGTGCAGGGTATAAATACACAGTTCGCGTTGAAAAAATCAGAAAATAGGTAAGCACCACGCAAGGTGTAAAGAGCCACAGGCTGTAGGGTATTTTATCGCGCCATACGTAAAACAGCGACCCGACAAAAAAGTAGTAGACGTTCACATCTCCCGGCAATCTCGCCATTGTCACTTGATAATCGAAGAAGGTATTCAGCACCAGCAGCACAACTGTCACTACCAAGAAGATATAAGAGTACACGGCCCTGTTGAAAATTACTCCAATAAACATCAGCAGCGCGGCGATCAGATATGAATGAAATTCCGCTGGTAACGTCCATAAATTCCCATTGACGATTTCGTTGATTTGGCTGCCGCTGAACTGAACGCCCGGCAGTGTCAGTTGCACGATTCCGATGATGTTGCCAAAATACGTCCAGAAGCCGGGCGACGTGTAATATTCGGATGGTGATAAAGACGAAAAAATCGCGCCTATTATGATGGCCGAAAGGGTCACCTCTACGAGCAACGCCGGGAATATGCGGAAAAATCTAAGGGCCAAAAATGGGAGGACGCGCTTCGCGCGAAAGGCACTCCCCGTTACGAGGAAGCCACTTAAAGCGAAGAACATCGGTACGTGCGAAATCGTAAATGGTCTCGCCAGACCAATCACTGCACCATTCTCTTGTACGGCGATCACCGTTGGCGCGATTTGTTGGAATAAAGCGGAATGTTCCCCAACAGGCCACACAAACTGAAGGAAATTTTGCATCACGGCGGACATGAAGCCCCCCGTGCCGCTCATACCGGAGCAGTGCCCCACTAAAATAATGACAGCAAGGGCGAGCCGCAACAGATCGAAGCCGGGTCCGGCTCCGTTGTTCTCGCTCAAGATATGAGCAAACGTCTTCGACCTCATTATATCGCCCTTCCAGAAGGCGATTAGTACTCCCTTTTTAAGCTAATTCAAGACCGCGACGGCTGGTCCTGAACGCCAATCCCGGCTAAAGCGTAGCCTAGTTAACCCGCTGCGACGGTGACGCGGGCTTACCCATTGTTAGTGGCTTCCTTTACTCGCCCGGTGACCGCCTACCCGCGACCGGATGGACGAATATTAGCGAGGCATAATCGGTTCTATGCGGCAACACCTCATAGTAGGCTTTGAGCGACGCCACATCGACTAGCGAGCGCAGGCCATCCTTCGGCGCTTCAATCTTGCGCGTTTGCTGATCGAAAGAAATTGCGCGGCGTCGCGCGGCGATAGTGCAATCGGTTCAAGAGGGCCCATGGCGACGTTGCACGCTTGGCCGCGTGCGGAGAGAAGGCCACCAAGGGCGAGTGCGGTCACACAGGATGATCCGCGAATTTGCCCGGGCCTGTGCCCGCGCCCGAAGGTTGCGCAAAGGCGGCTATCCACATATAGGTGAAGTCGGCGTTCCATTTGCGGTTCGCAGCAGATGCTGCAAAGCTTCGGTCGAGCACGGACGGGCTTTCAGAGCCTTTGCAGGCCATGACACCTTTTACCACAGGGTCTCGATCTCACTAGCCAGAGCGCACTTAATGAGGCAAATTCCGCTTGCCTCAGCGATTAAACTGCTTCCAACGCGTCACACTACAACTGAAAAACTTGACCCTAAGATCATGAGAATTCTATTCGCGTTGCCCGGTCTTCATCGTTTCGACCGCGGAGCTGAGGTGGCCTTCATTTCGATTGCCAACGAGCTGGTCGGGGCCGGTAATGTGGTGACTCTAATCGGATCGGGATCAGATCGCAACTCTAACAGCTATCGATTTTTGAATGCTCCGAGCCTTTCGCGCGTTCATTTTGAGTCTTTTCCCAAAATGCCGGTACTACGAAATGAGTACGCCTATGAAGAATTAACGTTTGTGCCGAGTCTGCTGTGGCGCTATCGGCCCATCGAATATGACGTGACTCTAACGTGCAATTATCCGTTTACTAACTGGATGCTTCGACGTCCTGCATTGAGAGGCCGTCGGCCTCCGCATGTCTTTGTCACCGAGAACGGTGACTGGCCTGCTTTTGCCATGAATTCCGAATATCGCTTCTTTAATTGCGAAGGCTTGGTGTGCACTAATCCCGATTATTATGCAAGGAATCGGGCGCGATGGAATTGTCGGTTGATACCGAATGGCGTGGATTGCGATCGATTCCAGCCGGGCGGTCAACAGCGCGCGCTATTCGGTCTTCCACCCGATCGGCTGATTGTGCTGATGGTGAGTGCTCTCATTCCGACCAAACGGGTATCAGATGGAATTGAAGCAGTCAGCAGAGTCGCTGATGCGCACCTCGTGGTTGCTGGTGATGGGCCGCTTCGTCAGGAAATCGAGGCGAAGGCCGCGCACTTTCTCTTGGGTCGGTTTACGCGCCTGTCGATCGCGCCAGAACAAATGCCGTCACTGTACCGTTCGGTCGATGTCTTTATGCACCTCTCAAAAGAAGAGGCGTTCGGGAACGTATTTCTTGAAGCGATGGCGAGCGGTCTGCCAATCGTGGGTCATGACTCCCAACGGCTCCGGTGGATTGTCGGCGAAGATGAGTACCTCAGTAATACAGACGACGTGGCCGCAGTTGCAGCAGAAATTGAACGTGCTCGCAATTTACCGCTCGGCGGAGCCGATAGAGTTGCGAGAGCTAGGAATTTCTCGTGGTCGAAGATTGGAAAAATGTATCAGGAATTCCTCCGAGAGGTAGTTACTTCATCGCGAGACGGTCAACATTTATTCAAGGTCGGGGGCGCACGCGAAGCCCCACAGTCAGATTAGAATTCGTTGATTTGCGGCAGAAAAGGATCGGTAGCGATGAAAAAGCTACGAGGCGCCGTAATCGGATGCGGAGCGATTGCGCGTGAGCACCTCGCCGCCGTTGCGCAGCTGGAGAACGTGGAGATCGTGGCTTTATGCGATCTTTCGCCTGCTCGCGCAGAAGCGACAGCTGAGCGCTTCGGTGTGTCAACATGGTTTACAAGCCATGAGCAGCTACTTGCCAATATTCGGCCCGATTTGGTCCACGTCACAACGCCGCCATCCTCCCACTTTCCAATCGCAAAGGATTGTTTATCTGCTGGATTAAATGTGCTGTGCGAAAAGCCGATAACTCTCGACTACGAGACGTTTAAGCAACTCAAGCGACAGGCCCAGGATCAGAACTGCCTACTTATGGAAAACCAAAATTTTCGATTTCACTCCTGTATTCGGCGAATTTTCGAGCTTCTGGATGCAGGCAACATCGGTGAGATTGTAGATGCGCAGATTTGCATTTCCTTGAATATATATGGTCCGGGAAGTCTTTATGTCGACGCGAATGCTGCACATTCGGCGATGATACTGCGTGGTGGTGTAATCGGAGATTTTCTTCCTCACATCGCCTATCTAGCTTGTCTCTGTACGGGTCCAGTCACAGATCTGCGTACGATATGGAGCAAACATAGGGGCGGATCGCCTCTTTCAACGGACGAGTTCCGCAGCATCATCAAGGGCGAACGTGCAACGGCTTATGTCTCATTCAGCGGCAATGGTCAGCCAGATGGTTTTTGGGTCCGTGTGGCCGGGACGAAAGCCCACGTGGAAACAAATTTGTTCGAACCACCTCGGTTGACCTTGCGGCGACTTCGACGCGGGGAGCCGTCGTTGACTAGACTTATCGACGGAATCGTCGAGGCGAAGGATGTGCTTAAGGGTTCGGCTGCCGGCTTGTGGAGAAAGCTCGGTGGTGTCAGCAGCTATGACGGCCTGCCCGAACTGATCAAACGTACATACACCGCAGTGGAGACAGGAGGGGCACCGCCGGTTGCGTTGGATGAGATCGATTCCACGGTCGACCTCGTCGATCGCTTCACGCGTGAGGATTTTAAGCTATGAAAGTGTTGGTTACCGGTGCCGGCGGTTTTCTCGGACGTCATGTCGTCAAATGCCTGCTGGAACACGGGCATGGCGTGCGGGCGATTGTTCGCCCGGCTTCAATGGTGCCACCATGGAACGGAGAAGTTGAACTCTTTCGGGCGGACCTTCGGGTCAGCAATGTCTTGGAATCAGCGTTTATAGGGATAGATGCCGTGTTGCATCTCGCGGCCGCAACAAGCGGCAACGAGGACGCTCAATTCGCCTCGACTGTGGTCGCCACTGAAAGATTCCTCAGCGCCATGGCAGTATCTCCGGTCAATCGCTTGATACACGTGAGCAGCCTCGTCGTATACGACTGGGCGCGTGCAAAAGGGACCATGGATGAGAATACGCCGCTGCAAGTCGATCCGTATGGGATGGGCGGCTACACGATCGCCAAAGTCTGGCAGGAGCGGGTCGTCACCAAATTTGCACGGGATAACTCATGGAATTTGACTATCATGCGGCCCGGCTTCATTTGGGGCGTGCAGCACACCGAAATCGCGGGCATGGGCCGGAGTTTCGGCCGGGACTATGTTATGTTTGGTCCTCTTACCCGCCTGCCACTTTGCCATGTCGCAAATTGCGCGCACTGCCTGGTGGCGGCCGTTGAAGCGCCCGCCGCTATCAGTCAGACCTTCAACGTTGTGGATGGCGACGATATAACCGTCTGGCACTATTTGCGCGAATACACGCGGCGAACGGGTCAGCGGGCCCTCCTGCTTCCCGTGCCCTATATCGCCGGATACGGAATTGCCAATCTTGCATCCTTCACCAGTCGGTTGCTATTTGGAAACAAAGGGAAGCTTCCCTCACTGTTGACGCCGCGCCGCTTTGAATCGCAGTTCAAGCCGATACGCTTCAGCAATCGAAAATTGAAGCAAATATTGGCATGGACACCTCCCTTTGGTTTTGAACAGTGCCTGAACTTAACTTACGGCGAAAAAAGTTGACGTATGCATCGGTCGATTTCATTGTCGTAACGTCGCGCCCGGCCATTCAAGCGAGTTCATAAGCGATCTTGAGAATACTAATATGTGACCGACCTTGAATCGGAGAAATTCACAAGAGGCAAGCCGAAGATGAAAAGTTACAGATCGGCGTCAGTGCGATGGTCATCGGTCGTTCTCGCGATTGCAATCGCGGTGTTGCTTGCGCGATTTGAATTTTTTGGTGTCTCAATTTCACAGGCATTCCCTACAAAGAGGGGCAGGGTAGAAGGAGTAATTGTCACTCACGGCACAACGTATTTCGTGGCAGTGAGTGGAAGCGACAACGGACCGGGAACGGCTGATCGACCCTGGGCGACAATCAATCACGCGGCCGAAAAAGCAGAAGCTGGCGATACGGTCGTAGTGCGCAGTGGTCGTTATATTCTTCCTGCGCAAGTGAGGCCGCGCAACTCAGGGCGGCCTAACGCCTGGATTACGTTCAATGGGATTACCGGCGAAGAACCGATACTTGACGCCCAGATGGTCCAGCGCCCGCCGTCGGCTCCTGTTGGTCTGAATAACGGCGCATTTCAGATCGAGGGCGTTTCCTACGTTCGAGTAGCTCACTTAGCTTTAATCAACTCGCACGACGCGGGCTTTACCATTCGGGATAGCAGCAATATCGATTTGATAAACAACTCAACAAATGGAACGTTTTCGTCCGGAATTGGTGTTTGGGACTCGAACCACGGCGGCAGCGCGACCCAGCATATCAGGATAATTGGAAACACCATAACGAGGGCGACGACTTGGGAATTTGCTCCTTCTGATATGCCGAGGCAAGGTTGGCCACCGCAAGAGGCATTGAGCATTGCAGGAGCTATCGATTTCGAGGTTGCGTACAATCATGTCTACAGCAGCGACAAAGAAGGCATTGATATTAAAGAGACGAGCAAGCATGGTCATGTGCATCATAATTCTGTCCACAACATGGGCATGCTAGGTATCTATGTCGATGCTTGGTTTGGGGAGCTTAGTGACGTTGATATTTTCTCCAATGTCATTCACGACTGTCGATCGGCCGGACTCGCACTATCTGTTGAGAATGGGGAGTCCGTAAAAGACGTTAGAATTCATAACAACTTGATCTTTAGTAACGATGGCAGTGGGCTATACTTTTCGCGCTGGGGCGTCAATCACGTGCGCCGAAACATTCAGGTATTTCATAACGTATTTTACCACAACGGCTATGGCCCTCCCAAGGCTGATCAAACATATTATTGGAATACGGGCGGACTATATCTTTATTCCACTAGCGTATACGGTGTGTCGATCACAAACAATATCTTCAGTGACAATCGCGGGTTTCAAATTGGTTATAGCGACCTTTACCTGAGAAATAGCGAATCATGGCAAACGGCCGCGCGCGAACATGAAATTCAAATCTCAGCCAACCTGATTAATGGCCGCAACACAGTCGATATTCCAATCAAGAGCGGGGGCGACCCTCCCGATCGCGTGGATATCTTTGGTGTCAACGGCGATCATGCGATATTCGGTAACCCTTTGTTCAAAGATACTGCCGGACAGGATTTTTCACTGCGTCGCGGTTCTCCCGCGGTGACGGGCCACATTGTCGCGGGGGCCTACGCACCGGGCTCGTTGTCGGAATTGTGGTGGAAGCGGGATTTTCCGCCAACGTTAGGGTCTGTACCCAGATAGCTTATTGAGAAGCAAGGCTGAGCGTGATTCACCGTAGCCGGAGGTGGATCATGCGATTTGATTTGAGCGATGACGAGTGGACTTTTCTGGAGCCGTCCGTTTGGCAAACGGACACACGCCGGTGCGGTCCCAGTAAATCAGCTTCACCCGGTCTGCCCGTTTTGCCCGGAACAGATAGATCGTGCCCGAGACCGGATCGGCCCGCACGATCTGTCACTCGACTATTTCAGTTTTTAATCGCATCGGTGCAATTAATCGGTTTTTTGAGAGGCGAAAATCGGATCATAAAGCGTCGAGGTGTTGGACACGCCGAATAATGACAGATGATTGCTATCGAAATATAACGGCTTGCCGTCCTGGACCACTGCGCAGATTTGCTCGCTACATAGCGCAATGTGTGGCCATATGAACCTAACCGGATACTTTCTGGCGATTTCTTCGAACAGCGACAAGATATAACTGTTCCTGGTCAGGAATGAAGCGCGCGGGATATCAATATCTGTGTTATCGAATCCCAATCGCTTGACATAGAGCGCCTTGGGGATACGCACCGAGGGTTCAGGCAACGGTCCGACAATCCACACGGTCTTGCCGGCCGCGGTCAGTAACCGAACCAACGTCTCGAAGCCTCTAGCAAAAATCGCCCTATTGTCCGCCATCGATTTGGCGGCGCCGGACTCGTCCCGCAAACGGATATCAACCGGGGATTCGGCCGGCGAACCTGCCTCGCCAATTCGCCAGTTTGTCCAGCGCGATGACAGCACCACGGCTTTAATGTTCCCATCCACCGTCGCAAGTTTGAGCATCTCGGCATCATATTGGCCGCAATATTGATATGCGGCCGAGGAAACGAAGCCGGGGCCGGTTCTGGCATCGATCGAGAAACCGGTCCCGATTGGGCAGTCAACCGACGCGGCGAACAGGAAGGCCGATTTATTCCTAAGAGCCGATTGCTCGAGTGCCGTCGCAGTGACTACCGAATGCGAGTCTCCCCAAAGCAGCACGTTCGGTTGAGCAGTTTGCAATCCAAGCCGGCATGCCTGTGACGGAGGCACAATCCTCTTCTCAAGACTCATGCACTCCCAATGGTGACGGGTTTCTCGTTCTTGCTCGACGCTTAAATAGCCGGCCGCCGTTGTGGTCATGCGGGCCGGGAAACCATCACGCCCCACGACCAAGGTGCCTGCCAACACGACGACCGACATGCCCAAAGCCGCAAAAGCGACGACCCGTCGGACACTCGTGTTTCCGGAATGAAACCGAAAGGGCCTTTCGACAAATTGAAGTGACGCGAAGGAGATACCGAGAGACAACATGCATAGTATTCCAGCTTCCTGCGTACTCAATCCGCCAAGTTTTGCGTATCCGGCAAAGGCCAAGATCGGGAAATGCCACAAATAGAGCGAATATGACGCCCTTCCGACCGCTACGACTGGCCAAATGGAAAGCAGGCGATGGACGAATGTCGGCTTCGTTAATCCACTCCAAATCAGCAAGCCGGTGCCAATGACCGGAGGAAGCGCCGCGACCCCGGGGAATCTCGTAGTGGTGGAGTAGAAAAACACCGGAAACAAAACCAACGCTGAGCCGACACCGGCTGCTACGCGGTTGAGAATCCGATTATTGCTGCCTCGCAGGACCCGCAGTGCGATCAACCCTCCAAATAACAGCTCCCACGCGCGCGTGGGGCCTAGATAGAATGTTGCGCTCGGCTTTGCGTAGACGAGAACGGCGCTTGCCGCGAAAGAAAGCAGGAAGGCCAACAAAATCGTAAGATTTTGGATACGGCGCGGGAATCTGGAGAGAAAAATAAGGATCCACGGGTAGCACAAGTAAAATTGCTCTTCAATCGACAGAGACCACGTATGAAGCAGCGGTTTTTCCGCCGCCGGCGTGTCGAAATAGTTTGATTGCTGCCAGAAGAAAATGTTTGAGACGAAGAACGCCGTGGCAAGGACACTCTCACCAAGGTTTAGGTAGTCTCCAGGTGTGAGAAGAACAAAGCCTACCGCAAGGCAGAACAGGATGACGACAGTAAGCGCAGGGAATATTCGGCGAATTCGTCGTTGATAAAACGTCGCGGTCGAAAACGATTTTGTATCGATTTCTGACTTGATAATGGAGGTTATAAGGTAGCCGGAAATGACAAAAAAGACATCCACGCCGATATAACCCCCTCGAAAAAACGAAAACCCGGCGTGAAAGAGCACGACTGGTATAACTGCGACGGCTCTCAGTCCATCTATGTCGGCGCGGTAACGCATGCCCTTCCTTTGGTACCATGGCGTCGGGTAGGTCAAATGCAGCAATACGTGGCGTGACGAATCCGATTTGCCAAAATCTCGTAAAAAATATTTCAATCAGATGCGGCGGTACTGCACATCACCATGACTAAACATCTCCGCGCAAGTACACAATCTGGAAGCAATTGAGTTGCGCCTAGGCAAGTGGAATATCGATTACATCTGTCTCAGTGTGGTCGCTAGCGCGTACATCAGTCTGCTCTAACCGGCAAGGTGAAATTCGCCTGTTAGGTATATTTGTGGCCTAAAGCGGCCCTATTTGTCAGAATTGGCCCATGCCCGTCACCTCGGCAAAATGCGCCGACAAGGCGTCGGGAGAAGTTCATAACCCACTGCCCATCGCAGCATTCCCAGATTAGCCCGAACACAACGACCGTCCCAATCAGGTCCTGGGCGCCGAACGCGAAACGTCCCCGAACTCGTCCGATGAAGATGAGCACGTACCGGCAGAGATCGCTCAGTGCCATCATTACAACGCGGGCTAGAAGACCATAGCGTCCAACGCTCAAGGTCAACCCGATCAAGAGAAATCCAAATTTTGCGCCATACTGAAGACGCTGAAGTTCGGTCGGCCAAGTCCGGGATCAACAGCGGTCGCAAAACTAAGAGCCGGCAACTGCCGCATGCATGAGGGTTCTTTGCTCCAATTTCAGGGACGGCGCTCGGAGCACTCTCGGATAAGCCGACGTTGTCTCCACCCGCTGTGGTTTTTCTGCACAGCAATCAACTTTGGACTGGCAATACGGGTGGCTACCAACTAATCGTACGTGGCAGCCGGAAGTTCGCATCATCCCTCGCTCGGCAACAAAATCGAAAATCTGACGGGCGACAGGGTGAGAAAGGTGGCCTACAAAGTCCTATCCAAGTACGGTTATCAGACGGTACGACAAATTGTCGAGCTGGCACATCTAAATCATGTAAAGATCGCTTTCCTCTATCTGCCAGAATACGCCTACGCAGCAAACCCTCAATCCGAAGGTATTAGCTTCTATGCAGATTTGGGGCCAGTATTAATTTCGCTGCAAAATGTGGTTGCTAATCGATTGAACTGGTGGGACTTTGCGCACTTGAATAGAGTTGGCAGCCGGAAGCTAGTGGCTCCTGTGAGTGCCGCGATGGTTGAATATTTGACAGGCGAAGCAACAACGGGTCGCAATGCGAGCGAGGCTGCAAGAGCTAACCAATGATGACCGATTCCGATTTCCAGGCTGATCTCGCGCGTTATCCGCCCCGGCCGTTCTTTAAGGAGCAATCGATCTGGGCAATCTGCGTTTATCGCTTTGGGCGGCGCGTGCTCAATCGGCATCCCGGCGTATTGCGGTCAATTCAACTGAAAATGTACTGGCTAATGTTTCGTATCGTTGAAACGACCACCGGCATCAGCCTGCCGCTACAAGCCCGGATCGGGCCGGGGTTGCGCATTCATCATTTCGGCAACATTTTCGTCCATTCTCATGCCGTTATTGGTAGCAACTGCACGCTTCGCCATGGTGTAACAATCGGTAATCGTGTTATGGACGGCCCCGTGCCGGTGGTTGAAGACGATGTGGAATTTGGCGCATTTGCGCTGATCCTGGGCGGCATACGGATTGGACGCGCTGCCAAGATCGGAGCTATGAGTGTGGTGTTATGCGACGTCCCGCCTGGAGCGACGGCAGTGGGAAATCCGGCGCGTATTCTTAGTCGACCTGATCGACTGCAATGATTGCAGGCGCCCCATTGCTTCCGCAAACGTTTCAAGGAATTACTTCATTGTTTGAAAGTGGTGTGAAAGAACCGCAAAGCGCGGAGCCGGCACAGTGAGATTACGCGTGGCTTACATGACCGGGGAATATCCGCGCGCGACGGATACATTTATTCAGCGCGAGGTAACGGCATTGCGGGCCCTGGGGCATCACGTGCAGACGTTTTCGGTGCGAAAGCCGCCGCCAACAGAAAGCGTAGTTTCGGAAACAGAGCTAGTGGATGAGCCCACAATTTATCTGCTGCCTCCGCGCGGTCTCGTTCGCGCACACCTTGGGCAGCTTGTGTCCTCACCGCGACGATATTTCTCGGCGCTGGCATTTGCCTGGCGGCATTGTCCGCCCGGCGTTCGCGCCATGACACGGCAGCTCGCGTATTTCGCCGAAGCGGCAATGTTGGCGCGGCTTCTGAAAAAGCATTCACTGCGGCATCTGCATAACCATTTCGCAGACTCGAGCTGCTCCGTCGCGACAATCGCTGCGGCCATGGGCGAATTCTCTTTCAGTCTTACCATGCATGGACCTGCGGAATTTTTTGAACCTAAATATTGGTGGATTGGTGAGAAAATCAGGCGTGCACTTTTCGTGAATTGCATTAGTCATTTTTGCCGCAGCCAGGCTATGGTATTCGCACCGTCAGACTGTTGGAATAAATTACGAATCGTACACTGCGGTGTGGAATTAGTTAAATTTGAGATGAAGAAACATGAAGGCCGTGGGTCTCGGTTGCTTTTCGTGGGCCGATTGACCGCGGCAAAGGGCTTGCCGATTTTGTTGGAGTCAGTTTCGCAAGTTGTGGGAGCCACGCTCGATATCGCTGGGGATGGACCGGATCGAAAGGAACTTGAAGAAAGGGCCGCGACGCTGAAGATATCAGAGCGCGTCAATTTCCTGGGTTATCAATCTCAGCAACAGGTGGGTGAACTGCTTAAGCGTGCGGATGTTTTCGTTATGGCCAGTTTTGCCGAGGGTCTGCCGGTTGTGCTGATGGAAGCCATGGCGGCAGGGGTGCCGGTAGTGGCGACACACATCGCGGGCGTTCCAGAGCTGGTACGTGACGGGTACAATGGTCTACTCGTTTCTCCGGGCGACGTGGGTGCGGCCACGACAGCAATTCGTCGCTTGCTCGAAGATGCTGACATTCGAAATCGGTTCGCGGTTGCGGGACGTGAGACCGTTGAGCGGGATTTTGATATTCGTGAAGAATCAAGCTGGCTTGCGACGATTTTGACCAGCGCATTGATCGGCAATTACGGTGCGATTGATACACTGCGCCCAATCAAGACGTTGCAATCGCGAGCGAACGCGTAATGCCCATTTTCTTCCGGTGGCGGCCTTTAACCGCGCTTGGGCGCGCGCCGCCATTGGAATTCTGCCTTGATCCGGCCGGGATCCCGTCTCCGTGGAGAGGCGAAATGGTGCGCAGCCATGGAGCCAAAAGGGCCTATTCTCACAGTCTTCTAACCAGATGGGGCTTGAATGGTCAGCGGTAACTTCTCTGCGAAAAAATTGCACAAAGCCGTTGGCCAAGGCACTTCAACTGGGGTATGACCCGCAGCAAGCAAACCGTGGCGCGGACTTGCCGTCTGTGTTCGAAAAGTCGCCTGGGAATGTAAGAATTTCATGCGAGACAGCATCCGGTCTATACAATTCCTGAGATTTGTTGCCGCGTCGTTGGTTGTGTTTTCGCATTCCATGCTGGCGATCGACGTGTATTTTAAAGGCAGCGCATCGCGCGGTATGCTTTACTTCGCCAATTTCGGCGGCGTTGGGGTGCATTTATTCTTTGTTATTAGCGGATTCATCATGGTCTATGCATCGTTCGGTGGACAGTTGACATTATTCCAACCGTCAATGTTCCTATTCAGACGTTTCTGCAGGATATATCCAATCTACTGGATTTATGCCGCTGCCTACCTTCTGCTGCATCAAAGCATTTTGCAAAGCTACAGCCTCTCGTCTGGCGACGTTCTCGGAAGCCTCCTTCTTCTTCCGGGCTATTCTCACTTGATTATCGGTCCGGGTTGGACGCTTTCTTTTGAAGTCTACTTCTATATCTGTTTCGGACTTTTTATGAGCTTGGGTCTGGTAAGAGGGCTATCGGCTATGACCTTATTTTTTCTAGGTTCTATCGTCATCGGTTCGATATTCTATTTTAACAATGCCGCATTCCATGTCGCAACAGATACTCTTCTTGTTGAATTCTTAGCTGGTGCCTGGATCGCGAATCTCTTCCTGGCGCGAATTCACGTCAGCGCCAAGATGTCGAATTTGTTGATTGCGCTTGCATGCGCCGGATTTGCGGGCGGATTTGCGTACGGCTATCATCGGTTGCCGTCACTTTTAATGTGGGGATTACCGAGTGCGCTCTTGATTACTGGTCTCGTATTCAAAGAGCGCATTGGCCAATTCGCAGGCTTTTTCCAAAGACTATCGTTTCTCGGAGATAGTTCCTATTCATTGTACTTGCTGCATATATTGCTCATTGATTTGTTCTTCAAAGCCTATCTCACGATGTTCTCGGATCCCGGCTTCGGATATGTCGCGATGTGTTTGGTGTTCACTGTCCTGTGCATTATAATCGCGTTCGTGCTGTACGAACTCATTGAGCGTCGGATCGTGCGTACTTTGCAAGGCATAACGAAAAATCTGCTCGGGCCGAAATTGGTGAAACGTGCGACCCAGGCAGAATGAGATAGTTTGCGTCATTTGGCGCCGGCAATTTCTTCTTGACGAGGAAAGTGCGAAATAGCAAACGTGCCAACGGCAGTAGAGGAACTGGACTGTTTCTGAAACGCTCCAATGCAAGCGGCTGTCACAGTCGAAACGCAAATCATGATCAGCCGCAGAATTCTACTTTCAACTGCTCTCGGCTCCGCCAGCGCGGCGCTTATCGCAGCTGCCATGCGGGCAAACGCGCAATCGGATCACCTCAGTGGATTATCTGCAGTAGAGGTCCACGAGATTACGATGGCAACGCCAGATACATTATGCGTCGAGGTGCGCGATCCATCGGTGCGCCGCGGGGCGTTTGTGGAATTGGCCGCTCCTGACCCTGGCCCGCAAGACGTTTGGGTTCAGCGCAATAACCCAAATCTCAGGGGTTCGCTCGATTATTGTCAGGTGGTCGGACGCAACAGGGATCATCTCAGATTCGGAGATATACCGGCGAGCGTCTACTACGAGCGAGCGACCGGCGACGTCGCCGCCGATTACGGCCCCATTGGCGGGCTCACGGTCACCAACGTCTACCGCAAATCGATGCCATACGATTTTGGGATGTGGTACAGCGCGGCAAACGGTCAGGCCGGTGCCGTCAGCATGAAGCATTTTCTGTTTCTTAAGCTGAGCGGGCGACTGTCGGCCGGCCTCCATACGATCAGTTTTCCCAAGGGGACTGGGTTAGCGTCTGTTCTTTTCACCTTCAATGACAAAGCGACGCGTGCAATTGCGATTCGGGCAACACAAGTTGGTCACCGTCCGCGCGATGCGGGCAAGCTAGCTTATTTGGCGCTGTGGATCCCGGGCGCCCCAGACGAAGGCGCTGTCGACTTTGTTTCAAACTACGACATTCGTTCGTTCAACGTCATCGATGAGACCGGAGTCACGGTCTTTAGCGGACCCATCAATCAGCGGGCGACACCCCACGATGTCGAGCCAAACTCAGGCTTTCCGAACAATATTGCCTATGCAAGCACTAACGTCGCTCCGCTGCGCGTCATCGCAATCACTGCGGCAAATCCGGCGGTCGTAACTTCATCGACACATGGCCTGTCAAACGGGGATGTCATTTACCTCCGCGGTATTGGCGGGAGCATGAGTGGGCTCATCGAAGCACGTCCGCTGACCGTTGCGGTCGTTGACAAAGACAGATTTTCCATCGGCGTGGATACGACCGGCCGCAGCTATGCGCCTAGCAGCTACGCTCCTGGCTTCAGCGATCTCATATACAAGACGTGGAAGGGAAATCGTTGCGGCACATTTGTCTTCGGTCTCGACTACGGTTCCTGGGCGCCAAAAAGTGCCGGTAACTACCGCATCCATGTTTCGGGCTTGGGGGTTTCCGATCCGTTCACTGTAGACGACGCTTTGTGGTATCGCGTGGCTCAAAACTCCGCCAAAGGAGCTTACAATCAGCGCAATGGCCTCACGCTGGACGGGCGATTCGGATACACGCGCCCAGTTTGCTTTCGGCCTGGGCAAAACGGCGTGCGGATCTACAAGAGTAACCTCCCGTCGGTCTTTTCAAACGAGTGGAACCAGGCGGGAGGCGGTCTCAAATCGAGCCTGGGCGGCACGTCCCCTTACATCACGAACGAAGAAGTCGTGTGTTACGGCGGTTGGATGGACGCCGGCGACTGGGATACGTCTATCTTCGCCCACGGCAAAAGCGCCTGGAACCTACTCGATATCGGTTACGTCCATCTGCCGGTGGAATCGCGTAACACCAATTTCAATATTCCAAAAAGCAGCCACGTGCTCGATCCTGATTTATATGCCGAGACCGATCACTTTCCGGATTGCGTTCACGAAGCGCTCTGGTGCATCGACTTCTATCGTCAGGCGCAGGACCGAGATGGATCGGTTGGCTCTGGCCGCGGCTACTATCCGGGCGGTGGCACAGGCTATGCTCTCGAGCCGAGCTTCATCAGCCGCGCACAGGCATTCATTTACGCGCCGGACCATGCATCGAACTTTGTCTACGCGGGCTGTGCCGCAAAGCTCGCGCAAGTCTTTGCAGACGCGGGCTTGTCTTCGCTCGCCAATGTTTGGCAAATCAGCTCCGAAAAAGCATGGGCCTGGGCAGAGAAGCTTTTTCACAGCTTTTCCGCTCAGCGCGAATATTACAGCGGCGTGTTGAATCTTCAGGCAAACGCTGGCTGGGAAGACGCCACCTTCGTGGCGCGAATGGAAGCGTTGGACAATTTGGCGCTACAGGCACGCCAGTTTGCGGCGTGCAGCCTGCTGCGCTTGACCCGAAATTTCCTGGCCTACGGTCCCGTTGCCAAAACGGTTGTCGGTCAGCCCGCGCAGGGATACAGGGGCTGCGCCGCGTGGGAATATTACAATACGCCGGGGATTGGCCTTGCAGACAAAGCGGGACTGAATTTTGTCCGCGGGATTACAATATACCAGCTCGACTGGGCCAACGCGCCAGGGCTCGGCTATACCGGTATTGGCTATTCGCGCGGGCCGACCACGCGGCTCGATGAGCTAGCCGTCTCGATAATCCGCGCGTACATCTATTCCAAAAACTCCCAGTGGTTGAAGCTCTTACAAAACGGCCTCTGTTTCATTCACGGCGCCAATCAGTACGGCATGTGCATGACCAGCGGCATCGGTGCGCGCAATACGCGTTGCACGCTTCTCAACGATACCCGTTTCGTTGGAATTTTACCGTTCGTTGGAATAACAAATTACGCTTGGTGGCCGGCATCTGGAGGAGGACTCCCCGTCCTTAACTTTTCGACAGACGCCCCGATCAACTTCATTGTCGAAAATCCAACAGGCCGCTTTCAATCGTCGTACGGAATGCAGCGAGTTATGGAACCGTACCGATTTGCCATTCCCTTGTGGGAGCAGGTGTTTGAAAACCCGTTTATTATTTTTCAGATGGAGTTTACTACAGAGGAAAACATCATTCCCCAGATGTTCACAGCATTGTGGCTGCACGGCTGGGACGGCAACAAGTCTCAAGCGCCAACCTGAGTATTGCACTGGCAGCCTATTTGTATTCGATCAGTTCGACAGTCCCGTGGCGCAATCTGCGCCAGCAGAATTTCAAGACGCCTTGAAATTCGGCGAACTTGGCCAAGGTCATGAAAAATGCGTAGGACCAGGATTGCGACGAAGCCGGTCCTCGGGTGATCGCAACCCGACAGATCTGAAGTGGATAGATAAGTAGAGCAACAAGCGCGACCGGATAGAGGAGCGCGCTCAAGATGATGAACGCCGGCAGCACGCCGCCCCATACTATACAGCGCATCGCTTCCTTTTTCCAGATGCCCGAACGCGAGTGCCAATGTAGCCCGGCTACTTCAGTCATACCGTAGCCGCACCTCACTGCGCGCAACCACCATTGACCAAACCGTGTCAACGCGGCGTCGTGCCGAGTCATCTCTGCGTCGAGTCGCCAGATTTTCCACCCGCGTTCGCGCAACCGCACGCACAATTCCGGCTCTTCGCCCGCGATCAATTGGGCGCAAAAACCGCCCACCTCTGCGACGGCCTCGGCACGCACCAGCGAGTCTCCACCACAGGCCACCGCTTCTCCGAGGAGCGTGTCCCACTCGATATCGCACAGGCGATTGTAGATCGAGGTGTATGGATAGAGTTCGCGTCGCCGCCCGCAGACGACTGCGACATCGTTTCTCTCACTTATGAACTGGGCGGCCTTTTCGATCCACCCGTCGACTAGTTCGCAATCACCATCGAGGAATTGTATCAAACTGATATCAGGCCTGAGTTCCTTTACGGCAGCAAGACCCTCGTTTCTTGCTCTTGCTGCGGTAAAGGGCTGTGCCATGTCCAACGCGACGACGTGTGCTCCGAGCCGCTCGGCCGCCCGCGCGCTGCCGTCAGTTGAACCAGAGTCGACATAGACCGTGGAGATCACATTCGATCGGATGGATTTCAGGCATTTGACGAGGCGCTCACCCTCGTTGCGGCCGATTACGACAGCAGCGATTTTGATAGAAACCATGACGGTGCCTGCGGTCGAACCATGCACTGGTTAGACTCTACGGTGGACAGGTAAACAGTTCCACGTGCGCATACAACAGTCATGAATGCCACGAGCTTGCCGTCTTTTTCAACTTGCGCAGGAAACTATTGACAGGCCCAAGAAAAGGCAGCCGGTCCAATGCGTGAGGCGTGATGTCGCTGCGCGACACCCCTTGCCAACCCAATTTCGGATGTGCGATCAGGCAACGGACATCTCGGTTGTTGCGTCGAAAAA
>Ga0181523_10002253_pt1 | contig 19122 bp, 14 predicted proteins | sample PEATcosm2014_Bin_43_FD_119752 | JGI IMG/M metagenome (GOLD analysis project Ga0181523, IMG submission 119752) | Peatland microbial communities from MTU Mesocosm Facility, Houghton, MI, USA - PEATcosm2014_Bin05_30_metaG | ecosystem: Environmental > Terrestrial > Soil > Wetlands > Peat | place...
CCCCGTGGCTCCGAAGCGTCAACTATATGGTCAACCATATATGCGAACCGATCTGCCCAAGTTGGTCCGCATCTTGCCGCTCAAATCGCGCGTTACAAGGTGGAGGCAGAGAACCGCTTACGGTTGATCAGCTATGCGAGCTGCCGGATGATGTGATGATCAAGACATTAGGTGACGATTTTGACAGCGGACCAGATGCGTTCGTCGATATCGCCGCGGTGATGAGCAGCCTCGATCTCGTTATCACCTGTGACACCTCGATTGCCCACCTTGCCGGAGCGCTCGGACGCCCGGCATGGATTGCGCTAAAGTACGTGCCACATTGGGTGTGGATGCTTGACCGCGAAGACAGCCCTTGGTATCCCACCGCGCGCTTGTTCAGGCAGTCGGAGAGGGGTAATTGCGGCCGGTGTTCTCAAAGATGGAAAGAGAACTGCGATCGATGCTGAACGGGTACAAAGATAAGGCGACCTCCGCGCAGAGCTTTGAATCACCTTCCAATCCAACGGTTCAAGTCTCCTGGGGTGATCTCATCGACAAAATCACCATTCTTGAGATCAAGAAGGCGCGCCTCACGTCATCGGAGGCAGTTGCCAATGTCAGGCGAGAGCTAACAGCTTTACGTATACACCAAGATATTCACGCAAAAAACCCTCGTCTTTCACATTTCACAAGCGAGTTGAAGGCTATCAACGAGGCGCTCTGGGCGAGGATCTTAAAGCGGAGAAATCCGCATTAAAACCTAGATCATCCGATGGGCTGACCACTAGCACATCGTTGTTGCGGATCGAGCTTGGAAAAAGCGATGAAGACTGCCGTATTCACCGTCGTGTCCTTAAACTACGGTGCTTTTGCCAAAACGCTGATGGAGTCCGTGGCCTCTGCGCATCCCGAATGGGCCAGACACGTTCTGCTAGTCGATAAATGCGACAACCCGGCGAGTATTGGCGGTGATTTGTTCGCTGCAATGACAGTGGAGGAATTGCCGCTACCGAGAATGCGCGAATTCCTGTTCCGCTATGGAATCTTGGAACTCAACACCGCTGTTAAACCCTACATGTTCAGCCATCTGCGGCGCCAGGGTTACGATAGGGTGATTTATCTCGACCCCGACATCCTAGTCATTGACCGCCTCGTGGATGTCGAGCGTTTGTTGGACGAAGGCGCCATCGCGGTCGTTACCCCGCATCTGACAGCCCCACTAGACGATGGGCGAACGCCGAGCGAACTCGATATCATGCGCGCCGGCGCATACAACCTCGGTTTTCTAGCGTTGGGCAACCAGCCGGCGTCAGACGCCTTCATCACATGGTGGGAGGGCAAACTCGAGCACGGCGCGGCCTCCAACCCGACGCACGGCCTGTTTACCGATCAAAAATGGATTGATCTAGCGCCTGGCATGTTCGGCGGCTTCGCCATCCTGCGCGATGCCGGCTATAACGTAGCCTACTGGAATCTGCCGCACCGCCCAGTCAGGCGCAAAGACAAGAAATGGTTGGCAGGGTCACGGCCTTTACGCTTTTTCCATTTTAGCGGTTTTGATCCTCTCAATCCGCATCCCTTCTCCAAGTATCAGGATCGGCTTACCCTCTCCACCATAGGCGAAGCGCGCGAACTGGCGCTAGAATATGCCGAACGCGTGCTCAGCCACGGCTTTGCCGAATTCCGAAAGTGCCCATATGCGTTCGGCAGCTTCGCGGAGGGTATCCCGATCCCATCGACGATACGTGCGCTATATCGCGACGACGCCGATGTGCGTTCGCGGGCTGGGAAAAATCCCTTCGACAGCGCCGAATATTTTGTGCTTGGCGAGGTCGGAGGCCTGCCGATCATCCTGCGCGCGTTATGGCTGGAACACCCGCACTTGCAGCGCGCTTTCCCGGATCCCCTGGGCGCGAGCCGCTTGGCCTATTACAATTGGTTCGTCGAGGCCGGCGCGGTAGAGCTTGGGATCCCCGAAGCATTTATCCTGCCAGTCCAGCGCGCGATAAGGGCGTTGTGCATCGATGAAGTCGGCGGGATCCATCCTCACGCCAAAGCCTCGATCTGGGGACGCGGCTTGGTGTTCATTCACAAGCGGGCCACCGGCGGAAAGCTGAGTATTGCCCGGCTAAGACAATATCATGAGGTGACCGGACCGATTGCATTCCTGCGATTGGGATTCGAACAGTTTCGCGGTTCCCGCTGGGACCGATCAAACAGGGCCCGGTTGGAGCCCTTGAGAGCAATTGCGCACCTTAGGGACCGACGTGCCGGTACGGCTCCGGTGCCCTTTGCCCGTCTGAACAACAGGCGCTTCTCTGGCTTGTACCCGGAGCCCGGCCAGCAGGCGTGGTGGATCGGCCGCCAGGCAAGCTTCGCCGTCGAAGGTTCTGCGTCAACCCGCGTCAGGCTGGAAGGCATACACCGCGGCGACCTGCACCAGCACGCCCACGGCAAAAGCGAGATGAGTATTTCCGTTGGGTTCAATGACGAACCACGCCGTTTGGTGACGGTGCAGACCGGCCACTTTGATGTGACGATAGATCTGGAAAAACTGCCTGATACATTTCCAATCACTCTGTACGTGCGGCCTGAAAACACCTTTGTGCCTAAGGAACTGGGCCTTAGCGAGGATATCCGCCGCCTGTCGGTGCAAATCATCGACATCAGCATCGGCGACGTTTCAGTGTTTAATGCTGCGCACCAAACAGCCCTAAGTGCCTCATCGGCCCTAGCCGTCCCAGCCGTTAACGTGATCGGTTACGCACGTTCAGAGCACGGCGTTGGACAGTCACTACGCCAATTCACTACTGCTCTGGATGCAGCGGCCATTCCGAATGTAGTTATTGATTTCAACATTAACAACAAAAGCCGTGGCGAAGATCGCAGCCTGGAAGATCGCATTGTCAAAGAGCCGGTGCACACTATCAATGTCTTCCACATCAATGCAGACCAGATGCCAGAGGCAGAGATGCATCTGCCTGCACATTTTTTTTCGCGCTACAATATCGGTTTCTGGCACTGGGAACTGCCGGAAATTTTGGACGAGCATCTGGCCGGTTTTTCACGTCTCAATGAAGTGTGGGTACCGAGCGGCTTCACGCAGGATGCCGTAGCGAAACGCTCGCCTGTGCCAGTGGTGCGCATGCCGCACGCTATCCATTTCGCGGTCTCGCCAGATGCTGGCCGCGCCAGATTCGGTTTGCCGGAGGACAAATTTCTATTCCTGATGATGTATGACTTTTCCTCATATCAGCACCGCAAGAATCCGCAGGCTGCGCTTGACGCCTTCGATCAGGCGTTTGCAAAAAATCGCAGCAACGTAATGCTGGTCATCAAGACGCAGAACGCCCAGTTTCACGATGCGGATGTTGCCATCCTCCGCGACAGGGTAGCGGCCCGTAACGACGTGATCTGGATCAATGAAACATTGAGGCGCCAGGAAATTTACGATCTCCAATCCGTCTGCAACGCCTTCGTATCCTTGCACCACTCAGAGGGGTACGGGCTGGGGCTAGCAGAGGCAATGTTCCTTGGCAAACCCGTCATGGCCACCAATTGGTCTGGCAACACCGAGTTCATGCGTCCGCAAAACTCACTCCCGGTGAATTACACGTTGGTCAAGATAGAAAGCGACGTGGGCGTATATAAAGCCGGCCAGACGTGGGCCAATCCTGATGTGTCGCATGCGGCATCACTTATGCGCCAGATTGTGGAAGATGAGGGATTACGTCAACGCATCTCCGCAGAAGCACGGCGCACGATGCGTGAGGAATACAGTCCGGACACAATAGGCGAAAGGATACGCGCGCGTCTCGAGTATATCCAGACCGCATTAATTGCACATTAAGACTGAAACGCCATCCAACCCGCAAAATTTGCAATCACAAGCTTTTTAGGTGCGTTCGGTGAGGAGCCTGCCATAGGATTTGTCGAGCTTGCTCGCGAGGGTATTGAGGTCGTCCCCGCTGATCCAGCCGCTCAGATAGGCGATTTCCTCAGGCGCGGAAATGAGCTGTCCTTGGCGGGATTGAAGCACACGGACGAATTCCGCGGCCTCGAGTAGCGAGTCGAATGTGCCGGCGTCGAACCATGCAAAACCGCGGCCGATCCGCTCGACCTTGAGTTTTTTCTCCCTAATGTAGAGGTTGTTGAGATCAGTTATTTCATACTCGCCTCGTGCCGATGGCTTTAGCGTCTTGACTAGATCGGTGACGTCTTTGTCGTAGAAATAAAGCCCGATCGCGGCCCAGTTGGATTTCGGTTTTTTGGGTTTCTCTGCGATCGAGATCACGCCAAACTGTTCATCGAACTCGATCACTCCATAGCGTTGCGGCTCGTCAACCAGGTAAGCGAAGATGGTAGCGCCGCCGCTATCGTTAGCAGCGCGCCGCATCAGGTCGGGCAGCCCATGACCGTAGAGAATGTTGTCCCCGAGAATTAGACAACATGGATGCCCGCAGACGAACTCCTCGCCGATCATGAAGGCCTGTGCGAGCCCGTCCGGGTTCGGCTGCACGGCATAGTCGAGCCGCAATCCCCATTGCTGGCCACTGCCGAGCAGGTTCTTGAACGCCAACTGATCGTGCGGCGTTGTAATGATCAAGATCTCCCTGATGCCGGCCAACATTAGCGACGACAACGGATAATAGATCATCGGCTTGTCGTAGATCGGAAGTAGTTGCTTCGACGTAACTCGCGTCAACGGATGCAGCCGCGTGCCCGAACCGCCCGCTAGAATGATGCCTTTACGCGACATGTGCCGATTTTCTCTGTTGCGCAAGCACGACCGCCCGCGTGATATCGGCGACCTCGTCGGCCCAGGGCCGTGCCCGGAATCCGAAGACCCGCCCGAACCGGCTGCAGTCGAGCACTGAATTCGCCGGACGCGCCGCCAGCGTCGGATGGTCCGCTGTGGTAATCGCGACCACTCTTGGCGCCCGGCCCGTCAGCGGTGCCTGCGCAGCGACGATCACGACAGCAAATCCGTGCCAACTAGTCGCACCCGAGCCAGTGAAATGGTAGGTCCCACACACGTCCGCCCCGGCCGCAAGGTGCGGCGCGATCTCCAGGATCGCCGCCGCGAGCTCGTGCGTCGAGGTGGGTGAGCCATGCTGATCGGCGACTACGCGCAGTTCGTCGCGTTCCCGCGCCAGGCGCACCATGGTCTTTAAAAAATTGCTTCCGAACTCGCCATACACCCAGGCCGTGCGCAGGATCACGTGGCGGAGGAGGATATCGCGCACCGCTGCTTCGCCGGCCAGTTTGGTGCGCCCATAGACGCTGAGTGGAGCGACCGGGTCGCTTTCGACGTATGGCCCCGGCTTGGTGCCGTCGAACACATAGTCGGTCGAGATATGAAGGAGCGGGAAACCGGCGGTGGCACAGGCGGCCGCGAGAATAGCGGGGCCGTGCGCGTTGGCCTCGGCCGCGGGTGCCGCATTGGTCTCAGCCCGGTCGACGTGGGTGTGTGCTTCAGCATTAACGACGAGTGTCGGCCGATACGCTGCAAACGCCGCCGCGACCGCCGCCGGGTCGGTTATGTCGGTTTGCCGGCGGCCAAGCGCTGTCAGCGGCACGCGTTGGCTCCCTGCTGTCCTTACAAGCTCCTGACCCACTTGGCCACCGCCGCCGAACACCAGAATCACGCCACGACTCCCAGGCGCTCGCCGCCGTAGCCTTTGGCGCGAATGCGCTCCCACCACGGGCGATTGGCGAGATACCATTCTACGGTCTTGCGCAGACCGGTTTCGAACGACTCCTGCGCCTGCCAACCGAACTCGTTGCAGATCTTGCGTGGATCAATGGCGTAGCGATAGTCATGACCGGGACGATCAGCCACTAACGTGATGAGCTCGGCATGCGGCTGCGACGAGGGGCGCGGCACAAGCTCGTCCATGATTGTGCAGATCGCTTTCACCACCGCAAGGTTGCTGCGTTCACTGCGTGCGCCGATGCAGTAAGTTTCGCCGACCTTGCCGGCGAGCGCGACCATGAGTAGGGCACGTGCATGATCGTCGACATAGAGCCAATCACGCACGTTCATTCCAGTGCCGTAGACTGGCAGCTTTTCGCCCGTCAGTGCCTTGATGATCGTGAGCGGGATGAGCTTTTCAGGAAAATGATAGGGGCCGTAATTGTTCGAGCAATTGCTTACGACCGTCGGCAGCCCGTAGGTCTGATGCCACGCGCGCACCAGATGATCGGCGGATGCCTTTGAGGCGGAGTAAGGTGAGCTCGGCCGATAGGGCGTGGTTTCGACGAAACAAGGAGAGTCGTCATCGAGCGATCCGAAGACTTCGTCGGTCGAAATATGGTGGAATCGGAACGTATCTCTCTTGGCACTTGGCAGCCGGCGCCAATAGTGGAATGCTGCCTGCAACAAGGTGAAGGTGCCGACGATATTGGTCTCGATGAAAGCCGCTGGCCTGTCGATCGAGCGATCGACATGGCTTTCCGCGGCGAGGTTCATGATCGCGTCAGGCGCAAAACTCTCGATTACGGAGTGCATCTTTGCGGCGTCGACAATGTCAGCACGCACAAACGCGTAGCGGGGGTGTTGCGCGACTGCAGCCAAAGCTTCTAGATCGCCCGCATAGGTGAGCTTGTCGACAACCAGTACGGTGTGCCCGCAATCGCGGATGGCATGGCGAACAACCGCCGAGCCAATGAATCCTGCACCTCCGGTAATGATCAGACGGTTAGGCATTGGGCGCACGCCCGTATCGGAAGGGTGACACGAAAGCCGCGAAGGTCCCGAGCTTTCTGTCCTTATCGGAGAGGATCACCGCGTCGGCGGCGACGGGCCAGTGGATGTTCAAGGTCGGATCGTTCCATATGATGCCGGTGTCATAGGCTGGCGCATAGTAGCTGTCGACCTTATAGGAGACCTCGGTGTTGGCCTCTAGCGTACAGAAACCATGCGCGAAACCGCTGGGAATGTAAATCTGCTCGCCGCCATCGGCGCTCAATCGTTCAGCGATCCACTCCCCATAGGTCGGCGACCCAACCCGCAGGTCGACCACAACGTCGTACACGCAACCCCGGATTACTCGGACCAGCTTAGCCTGTGCCGCCGGAGGAAGCTGGAAGTGCAGGCCGCGCATTGTACCCTGGTGAAGTGAGTACGACTGGTTGTCCTGCACGAACGCCGCTGTGACCCCCGCCTGGTGGAACACGCGCTCTGTGTAGACTTCGGCGAAATAGCCGCGAGCGTCGACGAAGCGGCGCGGTTTCAACACCAAGACGCCCTGCAGCTTTGTTATTCTGACGTCCATCCGCCCCTCAGCGACCATCAAACCGGTCATCCTTTTAAGTCCGACGTGCCTGTGCCGCCACAAGGTTGGCTCCGCTCACTCACATCGATCTGGCGATCGCGTCAGCGATACTATCGGGGATCCCGTTAGGCACCCCGGAACTGGCGCCAATATTCGTGTTTTTCCGGCACTCCTACAAGATAGAAACGAAGTTTGGACGGCCCCAGCACCTTCTGGCAGCCCAAACGGCCTTGAGGCCGTGGAATGCATTGCTAACGCGTGAGGTTATCGCGATCTGCTCACCAACCAACCACGGGGCATGGAACCCTACGACAATTGGGAAGATAGCTTCGCATCAAAGTAGCCGAAGGGATTCAGCCGCAACGACGGATCGTGTCCAAATGGCGGTACAAATTCAAAGTCGTCGCGGCGCTGGAAGCCCAAGAGAACCGCGCTAGCGTTGAGCGGACGCCGTCTGCCAGGGGCAATTGGTATCGACTTTCGATTGCGTCCTTCATGGCCGTCCGCCATCCGTCGACATCCATTGGATTGATATACCACGCATTAGCCCCCGCAATCTCCTCGAACACCGGAATTCTGCTCAGTGCAGTGCGAGCACCACAAGCCATCGCTTCGACGACAGGCATACCAAATCCTTCATAGACCGAAGGCATGACGAACAAGACAGTGTTGCGGTACAGCGCGGCCAAATCGCGATCCGGTACATAACCTACAATCCGTATCTGCCCCATATCCTTTGCGCGCTCAATCGCCGGCGAAAGGGCGAGATCCCCCCACCCGGACGGATCCCCTTCGGCGGCTCAACCAAGGGTCTTCGTTCGAGGGCAGCCTTAAGTCTCGCAGGCACAAATCGTTCCCGTTCCGAAGAATATGCATCCAAGGGGGCGTGCCCAGGATACGAGCGAGCAGCGGCCGGGCGAGAACGAACCTGACCAGGGCCGCCACGAATCTTTTGCGCTGCCCGCCGAGGTCGCGAACCAGGCTTGAAAGTGATCCATGCCCAGGAGCGGCGGATGAACCACGGCGCCGCGCTCGCCGGAAAACCCTCGCCGCGCACGAGCTGCAGGGGATTAGCGTTGACAGGTTGCAACAAACGTGGATTAAGGGCGCATCTTCGAGTGCGGGAGCCGGAGCACTGAAAGGTCACTACAAAGCTCTGAAGGGCCACCACAAAACGCATCATGTCATCGGTCTTCCGCGAGATTTGAAAGAACCAGCGCGTATGCGTTACCCGTTGTGGGCATCTGGGCTATAGTGTTGCTGAGATGCCGAGTTGGTTCCGCAGCGTCGTGCGTTGGGCAATATTTCGTGTTTACACCTACATAGCTGGCCGGCCGCAGCTAAATGCTTTTGTGAAACGACCTATCACACAGTTTCCTCGGCTGGACAGACGACTGCAAACGATTACTCGGACGGAATGGGCACGGCAGCTTCAAACCGCACCGACGCGCGCGACACACGTGGCCGACCTGACGCCGCGGGCTAAACAGGTTTACTTAGACATCATGAGGGCGCTCAAACGCGTCCAATAAGCGGCAAGGCCCGTACCGAACGCGAGATGCGAATCGTCTTAGATCTCCAGGGTGCGCAGACCGCGAGCCGATTTCGCGGTATCGGGCGCTACACGCTGTCACTCGCCAAGGCCATCGTCGCCAACCGCGCCGATCACGAGGTGCTGATCGCTCTCAGTGGCTTGTTTCCCGATACGATCGAGCCGATCCGCGCTGCTTTCGATCCGATTTTGCCTCAGGACAATATCCGCATCTGGTTGGCTCCCGGGCCGGTCGGGGTCGATACCGGCAACGCGCTGCGTCGCCAAATCGCCGAACGCATTCGCGAAGCCTTTCTGGCGAGCCTCGAGCCGGACGTCGTGCACGTGAGCAGCCTGTTCGAAGGCTTTGGCGATGACGCCGTGACCAGCATCGGGGTGTTTGCCCCGCTGCCGACTGCCGTCACCCTTTATGATCTGATCCCGTTGACCGCCCCGCTTCCGCATCCTGCCTTTCGCGGATATTACGCGGCCAAGCTGGACTCGTTTCGCCGGGCCGATCTTTGGCTGGGCATTTCGCAATTCTCCTGTCAGGAGGCGATTTCGCTTCTGCAGCTGGAGCCTGAAAAAGTCGTCAATATTGGCGGCGCAGCGGACGCGGGGTTCAAGCGCATCGATCTGTCGGACGCCGAACGCCGCGGCATCATACAGGCTTACGGCCTGGCAAAGCCGTTCATCTGCTGGGTCGGCACGCCCGGAGAAAGCCGAAAGAACCTCGCCGGTCTGATGCAGGCATTCACGCGCCTGCCACAGGAATTGCGCGCGAGATTTCAGATTATGATTATCGGCACGATGCAGACCGGCGAAGTCGATGCATTAAAGCGGACGGCTCGTCATTTCGGCCTAGAACGGGATGAAGTGGTTTACGCCGGCTATGTCGACGATGATACGCTGGCGCGCCTTTACAATATTTGCCGCGCTTTTGTGTTTCCGAGCTTCTACGAAGGATTCGGCTTGCCGGCGCTCGAGGCGATGCAGTGCGGGGCGCCGGTCATTGCGTCGAATTCGACCAGTATTCCCGAGGTTATCGGCTCGACGGCGGCCTTGTTTGACCCGAACTCGGTTGGCGATATTGCCGACAAACTGCAACGCGTCCTGACCGACGATGAATTCCGTGCCGACTTGATCGCCCGGCAACTTCAGCAGGTCCGGCGATTCTCCTGGGACGAGAGCGCCAGACGCGCGATCAAGGCTTTCGAAGGCTTTCATGCCGGCGCGGCAACGCCGACGCACAGCGTTTCTGTCTACAACGATTTGATTACATGCACGGCGCAAATTCTCCGCAGAAAGCCGTTTAGGCGGCAGGCGACAATGGCCACAGCGATGGCGATCGCGCAAAATCACCCGGAGGAACGTTCCGAGAAAACATTGTTTGTCGATGTCTCCGAGCTCAGCCAGCATGATGCCAATACCGGCGTGCAGCGCGTGACCCGGAGCATTCTCAAGCAGCTCCTGGAAAAACCGCCTGCGGGCTATGTCGTCGAGCCGGTTTACGGGACGCCGGAAAGGCCCGGCTATCGCTATGCTAGGAAATTCACGCAGGATTTCCTGAAGCGGGACCATGCCATTCCAGAAGAGCGTTTTATCGATATCCAGCGCGGCGACATCCTTCTAGGTTTGGATTTGCAGCAACACGTCGCCCTGAGAAATCGGGATTATTATGCGCACTTCCGCAATCTCGGGGTGAAGATCTATTTTGTGGTCCACGATCTGCTGCCGATCCAATTTCCGGATTATTTTCGCGCCGGGTCCGCTGAGGGCCACCATAAGTGGCTCTCTGTTGTCTCACAGTCTGACGGCGTTATTTGCGTGTTGCGCACGGTGGCCGATCAATACATCGACTGGCTTGCAGAGAACGAGGTGTCGCGGCTGCGGCCGCTCGGTATCGGTTGGTCGCATAACGGCGCCGACCCCACAGTTTCCGCTGCGCACGCCGTGCTTTCCAAAACCTCTCAAGCGGCACTCACCACGCTCAGCAGCGGCCCGAGTTTTCTGATGGTGGGGGCGATCGAGCCGCGCAAGGGATATGCCCAAGTCCTTACCGCCTTTGAAAGGCTTTGGGATAGCGGACACAACTTGCGCCTGGTGATTGTCGGCAGGCCGGACTGGATGGTTGAGGAGTTGGTCGAGAAATTGCGCCGTCACCCGAAGTTGGGCAGCCTGTTATTTTTGTTGGAGGACATCAGTGACGCGGATTTGGAAAAGATCTACGGCGTCTGCCGCTGCCTGATCGCCGCTTCCGAAGGCGAAGGGTTCGGATTGCCGCTGATCGAGGCCGCGCAACATAAATTGCCGATCCTGGCACGCGATATTCCGGTGTTTCGCGAAATCGCGGGCGAGCATGCCAGCTTCTTCAAAGGTAGCACGCCTGAGGCGCTCGCTGAGGCCGTTAGCGAATGGGTGAAACTCCGGGCACAAAACCGCCACCCTACTTCGGAGGCCATGCCTTGGGTTACCTGGGCGCAATCCGCGGATCGTCTGAAAGCGATCCTGTTGGAGGGTGACTGGTATAAAATTTGGCCCGCATAGGCCTCCGCCGCTGTCTTGACGTTCTTGCGAGGTTCCTGCATGCCCACAACCAGGAAATATTGAAATGGCTCCACGCCCCGGATAGGTGACATAAATGCGATCTGCCGGCATGCCGAGAGGGTAACGATTCCCGTGGGTCGAACATCATACCACGTCCTGATCCCGCGATATGTACCGGCCTCGTTGAGGCTCGCCACCACATTCGATCCGATGAAACCGGCCCCGCCGGTGACCAACAACATCGACCTCGTTCCATTATCCTAATTTAGCTAAAGCACCGACCCACGCTAGCTTCGTCAATATCAGTCGCGTTTACGAACGATCTGAGATATCGCGCGTAATGGACTCGCAACTCGCCAGGAGTTGATTGAAGAATCCGCGCAACTATCAGCCGCATTGTGTCAATTTCTCGTGCTTCCGCTCGCCATCTATGCGTTTCCTGTCTCAGGCCATCCGCTTCGCTCCTTAAGCCGTCCAGTTCCCGCGTCAAGTTATGTATTGTGGCCCGCAGGTTACCTCCAAGCTTCCAAAAGCTCCTCTTCCTTTTCTTTCTCCAGGCGCAGAGCGAGGGTGCCGGCTTTGGGATTTGCACCCAGCTCCCTATAAAGCTTGATTACCTGTTGCGCCAAATTTACCGCGTCCTGACTTTGCTCAAGATACTTTCGCCCAAATCTTCCATCGGCTTCGAGATATGTACCCTCACGCCATTCGTCCCAGGAATGAAGAAAGACTATTCTTTCATTACCGGAAAACCGTTTCAAAGTGTCAACGTAGGCTTGCGCAAGCCATAACAGAATACGCAATGCCTTTGCGTCAAGTGAAAGCCTCGATGGCTCGGAACCATAAAGTGCTTAAATTGCCAGCATAAGCGCCGCGGCCACCACGAGGCCCAGGCTCCAGCTTGCGGGATCACGCAGCGCGAACACAACTGGATCGTCATCGAGCACGGCACGATGACCCGCAAGGACGGCGCCTTGGTCTGCAGGTTCTGTCGGCCTTCAATCATATGTTTTTGTTTTCTCCATGCCCCCGTCTTTCCACAATCCACCGGTTCTGCACCAGCCAGTCGACCGTGCGCAGCACCCCTTCTTTGATGGAGAGCTTCGGCCGCCAGCCGAGCGAGCGGATGCGGCGGGTGTCCAAGAAAACGAAAGGATTGTCGCCGACCCAACCGCGGTCGCCGCCGGAATAGGTGATTGCCGGCGAGAGGCCGAGCCCGCCGGTGATCCAGCGGGCGGAATCGTTGACCTCGCAATAATCCTCGGCCCCCAGATTGAAAATGTTGACCTTGTCGTGGGCGTGGCGCAGGGCCTGGAAGATCGCGTCCAGGCAGTCCTGAATGTGCAGGTAGGACTTGCGTTGCCGGCCGTTGCCGAGAATTTCGAGCCGTGCCGGATCGGCCAGCAGCTTTTGATAGAAGTCGAAAACGTGGCCGTGGCTATAGCGCTCACCGAGGATCGAGACGAAACGGAAAATCCAAGACTGCATCCCGTAGCCCTCGCAATAGGCGGCGATCAGTCCTTCGCAAGCGAGTTTCGAGGCGCCATAAAGCGAAGTCTGTACCGGAAACGGCGCATCCTCAGGGGTTGGAAACACCGTGGGCTCACCATAAACCGGTCCGGTCGAGGGAAACACGATCTTGCGGATATTGTTGGATCGCATCGCTTCAAGCACGTTGAATGTCACGATCGTGTTCTGTTCAAGATCCTTGCGCGGGTGCTCGAGGCCAAATCGAATGTCCGCGTTCGCCGCAAAGTGGAACACGATATCGACGCCGGCCATTCTTTCGGTTACCAGCGCGGCGTCGAGGAGATCGCTATTCGCGAAGGTGAAGCCGGCATGGCGACGCGCCTCAATCAGGAACTCGGACATGCCGGTCGACATGTTGTCGATGCCGACGACCTGCACACCGGCTGCCAGCAGGCGGTCGACCAGATTGCTTCCGATGAATCCGGCGGCGCCGGTGACGAAGGCGGTCTTGAAATCAAAAGCGCTCACGGCATTCATCTCACGCGGGCCTCGTTGCCTGCCTCATTTCATTGGTCCGGAGTTTGCGGCCGCTCGCCGAAGCCCGGGAAGAAATACCCAGAAGCGATTGGCCAGATAATTCGTGATCGGGATCAGGACGGTGACGACAGCTATCGCGATGCGGGGCGATAGGCCGAGCACGTCGGCGATCAGCCAGGTGACAATCACATTCAGCGCGAACGTCAGGACGCAGATCAGCAGAAAGCGTGTCAAGTAGCGTCGATGCGCCGGCTCGACCCGGAAGGAAAAAAGGGCGTGTCCGAAATACGACACGAATGTCGACACGACCTGGCCGAGCACCGACGCCGCGACCGGCGGTAGTCCAAACACCTCAATACCGGCGAAACTGGTGCCCGTATAGACAACGGTGGCGGCGATGCCGACAAAGCCGAAACGGATTACACGGCCCAGCTCTACGGTCCACGCGCTACTCAACGGCTGGTGTCCGTCTGTTCGATCGAAACGGCGGCCTGGTCCAAGGTTGGACGTAATACGTTGCTGGTGCCATGGGGATCGCGCACCGGCAAATTGACCGCACGTTGGACGATATAGAGCGGGCGGCCGCGGACCTCATCGTAGATGCGTCCGATATATTCGCCGAGCACGCCGATGGCGGCGAGCTGCACGCCGCCGATGAACAACACCAGAACGGTGATGGTCGGGATACCGAGCGGATAATCGTTGCCGTGCCAGATTTTCAACGCGATGACAACGAAGATCGCCAGCGCGCTCGACAGCGCGATGGCAAACCCGCCCCACATCATGAGCTGCAGCGGTATCGTCGAGAAGCCGAAGATGCCGTTGAAGCCGATTTTAAACGAACCCAAGTAACGGTTGTAGTTGCCCGCGCCCGAGTGGCGGGCCTCGCGTTCATAGCCGACTTCGGTCTGCGGGAAACCGACCAAGGCCACCAAGCCGCGCAGAAAACCGTGAGACTCGTTGAGGCCGCGCAATTCCTCGATCACGCGGCGACTCATGAGCCGGAAGTCGCCTGTGTTACGCGGAATCGGCACCACCGCGATTTTTTTGATGAGACGATAGAATATGGACGCGACAACTGTCTTGATCCAGGGCTCGCCCTCGCGCGAGATGCGTCTCGCGGTCACCACATCGAAACCTTCCTCGGCCTTGCGCAGCAATCGCTCGATGACCTCGGGGGGATCCTGGAGATCGACGTCGATCACCACGCACCACCGGCCTCGGCTGTTGAGGATTCCAGCCAGGGTGGCGGCCGGCTGCCCGAAGCGGCGGCTAAACACCAGGAGACCGATGCGCGGGTTGCGGGCCATTTCCGCCTGGATGACGGCCTCAGTACCATCCGGCGAAGGATCGAGACAGAAAATAATCTCGTAAGATCCAAGCCGCTCTAGAACCGGCTCGGTGCGCTCAAGGAACGGCCGAACGTTGTTCTCTTCCTTGTAAACGGGCACGACCACGGAGAGCGAAGGCGCGCTGCCATCTTGCGCGGCGCGCCGGTCGGAAAAGTTCGACAGCTGTTGCATGGACATGATGCTGAGACAACTACACCCATGTACAACACCGACCGGCGATCATGGCAACGACAAACGTTATGATGTTACCGCGTCTATTTCCCCGACACTCGGCCGCCTTTTTTACACCATGGCGGTCGTCCATTCAACCACGGGGCCGTAAAGGATAGGTCCGAATAAATTCAGGCTTTCGACACTCCGGCGGTCAGCAAATTTTGTCCGCACAGCGTCTGCATTATCATATGCCCGAATATCAAATGCACGTCTTCCGACAACTGCATGTCGTGGACGTCGGCGCAAATCGCATGCTGCGCTATCTGCTTGAGCTTGCCGCCGTCGTAGCCGCAAATGCCCAGGGTAATTCCACCGTTCTCATTGGTGTAACGGATCGGTCGCAGAACGTTATCAGAATTTCCGCTGCCCGAAATCCCGATAACAAGATCGCCTTTGCTGAGAACCGGTTTCAACTGCTCGAGGAACACATCATTGTACGAGATGTCGTTGGCGTAGGCGGTGATCAAGCCCATGTTCTCGGCCAGGCAAACGCCGCGAAACGGCCGTCCGGTTTTCAGATAAATCGCCTTGTTCCAATCGGTCACATAGTGCTGCGCCGTCAAAGCGCTGCCGCCGTTGCCGAAAACGATGATCTGCTTGTCGTTCTGCCATGCGGTTCTGATCAGCCCGATCGCGCGGTCGAACGCATCGGTGTCCAGCGCGTCAATGGTTTGCGAGAGTCGAGTCAGATAACTCCGCGCCTTTCCCGCCTCGGCCGGGCCCGGCTTGTTCATTTTTCGTTCCTTTCCTGAAACACGATAGCAGAACCCAGCCGCTCAAACCACATCTGCACCCGGCGCAACCCCGGAAGTGCCCCCATAATGGCCGCATGGCGCTCCGGGGGCGCCACAAACAACAGAAAACCGCCGCCGCCGGCGCCGAGAATTTTGCCGCCAATTGCTCCGGCAGCTCGCCCGCGGTCATAAAGGTCATCGATGAAATTCGAGGAAACTCCTGCGGCAAGCTTACGCTTTAGCATCCAGGACTCGTGCAGAATTTCGCCAAAGCTCGAAACGTTACCCGCCACGATGTCGTTACGCAGCGTTTCAGCCAGGCGTACCATTCGGCCAAGCGTGTCACGCGCGTCTTTGCGTTCTTCCACATTGGATTTCTGCTCCGCGAGAATCGTGGCGGCGGGGCGCGTTATTCCAGTGTAGAAGGCGAGCAGCGAGGATTCGATTTTTTCAATGGTGGACCAATGATGGGTCAGTGGTTCGACATCCACCGAGTCGTCAGGATTAAATCTGATAAAGTTGAATCCGCCGAATGACGCGGCATATTGGTCCTGCTTGCCAATCGGTTCTTGCAGCCGTTCAATTTCAATTTGGCAGGCCTGCTCAGCTAGGATCTCCTTGCCGACGTAGCGGCCGTTGAAGGCGTGGATGACGTTGAGCAGTCCGACTGCGAACGAACTCGACGACCCCATGCCTGTTCCGCGGGAGGGAATGTCGGCCACCGAGGTAATTTCGATGCCGCGATCAACCGGCTCCATTTCGAGCACGTTACGCACGATCGGATGTTCAATTTCGGTGAACTTATCGACCTCTTCTGTCTTCGAATAACTAAGGCGGATGCGATTGTCGAACTTCTCGTTGACCGTGATGTAAACAAACCGTTTGATCGCCGTGCTGAGCACCGCACCGCCATGACGTCGATAATAGCTGGCCAAATCGCTTCCGCCACCGACGAAACTGATGCGGAAGGGAGTGCGACTGATGATCACGCTGACTGATCTTTATTGTAAGACGGCGTTTGGCATGTGGCGACGGTTGGCACGTGTCAATTATCCCAATTCCACAACGATATCAGCGGCGGCCCGCGTTCCGACGATGAAAGGTACTTCGTCAAGCTGACGTTCAGCGTAGAGCTTCGCAAACTCCTCGTCGGTGAATTGTCGCGATCGGTAATCGGCAGCCATGCTGGAGTGCCGAAGGTGCTCATCTCGTGAAATATAGATGCGTACAACACGTCGTGCCGTTTGCAACGCTAGCAGAAGTGCCACAACGCCTTCAAGGATGACGATATTGCCGGGTTGCAAGTCCAGGGAATAGGCCTTGTCAGGGCCGCGTCGCCTACGGTCGTAGACCGGTATATCGAGAGCCTCGCCTTGCACCAGAGCGTGCGATATCGTTCGCTGCATCGTCTCTAACCGGTACCGGTCAACGACGGTGTCAGAACTGCCGCGTTCCCGGACCGGCTTGATCCATCCGTCGAGCGAAATCACTTTAGGAACCGCCGTACTGATCTGCCGTATTTTCCAGGCCAATGCTGAGGCGAAGGAGCTTTTTCCGGATCGTGCGAGCCCAGCGATCAAGACCAGGTCTCCGGGACGAAGTTTGCTCGCCACGTCGGCCGCCTGTGGTTCGATTTTAGGCCAGACGTCGAGAATGAAATCAACGGCCTCGGTGAACGTCGGAAACTCGAAATCCGGCCGGCGCGGGTATCTGCCGTCGCGCCCGCCGTGGCCGGTGCCCAGCAGCACAGACCGTAGATTGGCGCGAGCTGCCGTCTCAACGTCGACGGAGGTGTCGCCAATTATCCACGAGTCGGTCAAGTCGATGTTCATCTCCGTGACCGCCTGCTGGATCATGCCGGTCGCCGGCTTACGACAATTGCACGCAATCTTGTACTCTGGACGCTCGCCAGGAAATCCGCGATCGGGGTGATGGGGGCAGTAATAGATGGCATCGAGATAAGCGTGATCGCGCCCCAATATCTGTTCGAGGCGATTATGGATGAGTTTCAACCCTCGTTCGTCCACCTCGCCACGGGCAACGACCGGCTGGTTGCTCACTACGACAGCCAAATACCGCGACCGGTTGAGCCGGCGGACCGCCTCTGCAACGCCAGGGAAGGGCCGTATTTGTTCGGGGTTAGCGATGTAGCCGGGATCGTCGACCAAGGTTCCGTCACGATCGAGAAAGACTGCCGGGGCCAGAGTTTCCAGCGAACCCTCGTCGACCCGCCCAGACGCCGTGTCGGGGACTACAATGGAAAGGCGATCCTTTGTTCCAGCATCCTTGACGTATTCTCGGCTGCGGTAGGCGCTCAAATGCTTGCCATCACGCAGCAGGATCGGGACAAGATGCTTGGCAAAATCAAGAATTCCGTCGACCTTAGGGACCGAGTCCAGGCAGCGCCTTTCGACGACATAGAGCCCGGCGTTGACGAGATTAGGCAGGTCGCGTCCTTGCGGATGCGGATAAGGATGCAGCGCTACGATCCGATCGCTCAGATCGGTCTCGACGATATCCGAGTCATAGGGATGATCGTTTGGATGGACGAACAGCGTCGCATCGGCGTTGCGTGCCGCGTGAGCCGACAGCATGCGCTCGAGATCGACATTGAGCACAAGATCGCCGTAGAGAACCACGAATCGATCGTCGAGATGCTCGTAGGCGTCGTGCAGCGCTCCCGCGGTGCCGCGGGGCTCCGCTTCCTCGAAGTATTTAATCGCCATGCCCCAAGCAGATCCGTCGCCGCAGGACGAGCGGATGTAGCTCGCCCCATGTTTAAGCAGCAGCAACGCCTTGGTGAACCGATGACGGGCCACGAGATCAAGTTGGCGGTGGAGCAGCGGCTTTCCTGCAATGTCAACAAGCGCCTTTGGCAGGTCGCCCATCAGGGACGCAAGGCGCGTTCCAGCCCCGCCTGCTAGGATCACAACTTGCATTTCAGTTTTTAGCTCGCTTGCAGAATTGCAACACAATAACATCCCCGCCGGTCACCGGGAAGATTCTACGAGATCGACACGCCTCAAGGAAGACCGTACGAACCTCACTACGACGTTTATGGTATGGAATGACGCTCCGGCCGGGGACCTCGACATTCTTCGAGATATCCGTCCGCCTCCCGCCATTCGCCGAGAAGCCTCAATTGCCGTTGGACAAACATACTTCATACGTCCGGACCCAAGCGGATCGACACTGCTAAACGCGACCCTTATCGCATCTTCCTGGAATCGGAACGGTCAGTGAGCCGGTACCCGGCCCACGTTGCCGAATTACCTCGCTGGTTCTTTCGCCGGCAGCGCGCGTTCGACCGTGACGGTGGTGCTGTGATCCGGCACCAGATCGACCAGGATGACATCGCCGCCCGCGGCCTCGACCAGGTCGCGGCCCACCACCTCGTCGCGGCGGTAGTCGGCGCCCTTGACCAGCACGGCCGGGCGCACGCGCTTGATCAGCTCGAGCGGCGTGTCGTCGTCGAAGAC
>Ga0181523_10002254_pt1 | contig 19112 bp, 10 predicted proteins | sample PEATcosm2014_Bin_43_FD_119752 | JGI IMG/M metagenome (GOLD analysis project Ga0181523, IMG submission 119752) | Peatland microbial communities from MTU Mesocosm Facility, Houghton, MI, USA - PEATcosm2014_Bin05_30_metaG | ecosystem: Environmental > Terrestrial > Soil > Wetlands > Peat | place...
AGCGTCGGGTGTCGGCGTCCTCGAAAACACGGCGTGCGCGCTGATTGTCGACGTCGACAACGACGGGCGGCAGGATTTAATCATCGTGCGGGCAACCGGCCCGATGTTGTTCCTGAACGAAGGCGGCGGCAAGTTTCGTCAAAAAGCGGATGCGTTTCAGTTCGCTAACCCGCCGCAAGGAACCTTTACCGGAGCAGCGGTGGCAGATTATGACCGCGACGGCTGGCTGGACATTTATTTCTGCTTGTACGTCTATTACCAGGGCACCGACCAATACAAGTATCCCTCTCCTTATTACGCCGCCGAAAACGGGCCTCCTAATTTCATGATGCGCAACAACCGCGACGGTACGTTTCGCGACGTAACTGCCGAAACAGGTCTGAACCAGAACAACACGCGCTACAGTTTTTGTTGCGGGTGGAGCGACTTTAACCGCGATGGCTGGCCCGATCTTTACGTGGTGAATGATTTTGGGCGGAAGAATCTTTACCGCAACAATGGCAACGGAACGTTTACTGACGTTGCTTCGCAGGCGGGAGCTGAAGATGTCGGCGCGGGGATGAGCGTCTCCTGCTTTGACTACGATAATGAAGGTGCAGAGGACCTCTACGTGGCAAACATGTGGACGGCGGCGGGCGAGCGCATCACGATGCAGGATATTTTCAAGAAGGACGCGCCCCCGGGAACACGAGCGCTCTACCACAAACACGCCATGGGCAATTCTCTGTTTCGAAATATGTTTCGAAATGGTGGCGCTCTCGCTTTCGAAGACACGACTCGCTCTGCCGGCGTTGGAATCGGACGCTGGGCGTGGTCGAGTGACGCATGGGATTTCGATCATGACGGCTTTCCCGATCTCTACATCACGAATGGCATGGTCAGTGGTCGCTCGCGCAAAAACGAAGACTTGAACAGTTTTTTCTGGCGGCAGGTAGTGGCTCGATCGCCGGACGAGGCTAAGCCGTCTCACGACTACGAACAAGGCTGGAGCGCGATCAACGAGTTGATCCGGGCCGATGGCACGTGGAGCGGCTACGAGCGAAATATCTTCTACGCGAACAACGGCGATGGATCGTTTTCCGACATTTCGGGCGTGATCGGCCTGGATTTTCTCGAGGACGGACGGGCGTTTGCACTCTCCGACTTCGATCATGATGGCCGTCAGGAAATCTTTCTGAAGAACCGCAACGGTCCACAGTTGCGTCTTTTGAAGAACACCATGGAGAATCTGCCTCCATCCATCGCCTTTCGCCTGCGCGGTACGAACAGCAATCGTGACGCTATAGGCGCGGTGGTTACGTTAGAGACTGAACCGGGCCGCCCGACACGATCGTCGCAAGTCCGATCATTGCAAGTCCGATCGGTGCAAGCTGGATCTGGTTTTCTTTCGCAGCACAGCAAGGACGTCTTTTTTGGCCTGGGAGCGGCGAAAGGCCCGGTGCGCGCCTCGATTCGATGGCCGAGCGGACTGGTACAGGAGCTCCACGATCTGCCGATCAACCACCGAGTATGGATTGAAGAAGGCTCCGAACCGTCACGCGCAGAGGCCTTCAAAACGCCGATGGGGCAAGGCCAACTTAACGACGCCAAGGCAGCAGACGCAATGCCACAGCAATCCGAAGCTCTGCCGACCACGGTTGAGACTTGGTTGCTGGCGCCGATAGAGGCGCCCGATTTTTCGCTTCCCGATTTCGGCGGGCAAGAACGAAAGCTATCTTCGCTGCGCGGAAAGCCCGCGTTGCTTAACTTGTGGGCCACAGGAGCCGAGCGATGCAAGCAAGATTGGATCGCTTTCAATCAAAACCACGCGGCTTGGGCGGCTCAGGGTCTCGAACTGCTTGCGGTGAATCTGGACAGCCCGGCCGATGCGGAAAGCCTCCGCGCACTGATGCAAAAGCATCGTCTCTCGTTTCCGATCCTGCTCGGGTCCGACGACGTCGCTGCCGTCTACAACATTCTTTATCGTTACCTCTTTGACCGGCATCGTGATCTCGATCTTCCAACCTCATTTCTGATCAACGCCGCCGGAGAGATCGTCAAGGTTTATCAAGGGCCAGTGAATGCGGACCACGTGGAACACGACTTCCGGCACATCCCCCAAACCACCGCAGAGCGCTTAGCCAAAGCCCTTCCCTTTCCCGGCGTAACGGACACAATCGAGTTTGGACGCAACTATCTCTCCTACGGCTCCGTGTTTTTTCAGCGCGGCTATATGGATCAGTCCGAAGCGTCATTTCGAATTGCCCTGCGCGACGATCCTCAATCCGCCGAGGCTCTCTACGGCATTGGAAGCGTCTATCTGGAGCAGCAGAAGACCGTCGAAGCCCAAGAGAGTTTCAAAGGCGCACTCAAGCTTCGTGCGAGCTATCCCGATACTTTGGCAAATTCCTGGAACAACCTCGGCCTGCTGGCCGCGCGTGAAGGACGCATGGGCGAAGCGATCGGCTACCTTCAAGAAGCGCTCAAGCTCAGTCCCGATCATCTGATTGCGCTCAATAACCTTGGCAGCGCCTATCGCCAGCAAAAACGCTGGGACGACGCTCGCAAGACTTACGATCGGGCACTGCAGGTCAACCCCAACGATGTTGAGGCGAACTACGGTCTGGGCATGGTGTTTGCGCAAAATGACGACACCGCGCGAGCCTTCGATTCTCTACAGAAGGCGCTGAAACTGCGTCCGGTTTACCCTGAGGCGCTGAACAACCTGGGGATTCTCTATCTGCGCACGGAGCGGCGGGATGAGGCCGTGGCAAGCTTTGAGGAATGCATCCGCTTGGCTCCCGCGTTTGATCAGTCTTACTTGAACCTGGCGCGGGTGTATGCAATCGAGGGCACGCCGGACAAAGCTCGATCCGTACTGCGCGAACTGCTCAAGCAGCATCCGGGGCACGAGCAGGCACAGAAGATGATGGAGCAGTTGGCGAAATAGGCCGCTCCTAGGGTTTCCCCGGCTTGCCTGGTTGTGGGGTCGGTGCGGTTAGCAGATCCACAAACAACTTGTAGAACTTGTCCGTATCCAGGTCGATCTGCACTTCTACCGACTGGAGCCTTCCCTTGGGCCTATCCTGATCTGACCAGGTGAGGGTATCTCCGTAGCCGGGGCCGCGACTCACATTCACGTCCATGTATAGGTTCTCTTTCTTCGTGATCAGGCTCGGATCAAGCCAAGCCGCCGACGCGAGTTCATCCCACAGATAGTTGTAAGATCCATGCAAGCGCGCATACTTGCCGATGTATTGCGCGGATGGCGTGTTGCCAGTCTTGATCTTATCGATCAGTTCATTGGTCATACGCGTCTTCACGGAAATATCCACCGGGGTGCAGACAATCTTCTTCCAGGGAGCCCGCAAAACAATGTGAGCTGCCTCCGGATCGAACCACAGGTTAAATTCGCGGCGGGGGGTGTTGGTGAACTCCGGATCGTCGGTCTGCGGGCTCAGGCTGGCGCCCATGAATACCAACTCCTTAGCCAGGCTGGCGAATTCCGGGTCGATGGAGATGGCGAGCGCCAGGTTTGTCATCGGCCCGCCCTCATAAATCGTGACTTCGTGCGGGTACTTACGAACCATGCGCACCAGAAAGTGGGCGGCGTCTTCGTCGGCGGGCTTGGTGGTGGGCAGGCCTTCCGGCATTGCTCCCAACTCGCGCGGTGCATGATACACGCGCGGAGTCCACGCTCCCAGCCAGGCGACGGAGCCATAGCGCTGCTCCCACTGCTCCGTCTCTTCTTTGGTTCTGACCAGCGGATACTCGGCTCCGGGCACGACAGAAATATCGGTACGTCCGATGAGTTCCAGCATGCGCAGAGTGTGCGCGACTTCTTCGGTGAGCCAGGCATCGCCCGTCACCACCGTGATGCCCAGGACTTCCGTCTGCGGCGACTGGATGAGCAAAAGTATAGCTTGCTGGTCAGTGCCGGCGGGCCCGGCCGCGTCCTGATCGATAATGACCTGGCGCTTGTCTTGGCTTTGGGACACAACACATGTCATGAGAACTAGGGTTGCCACCGCGATAAAACCCAGGAATCGGCTCAGCTTCATTCAGGGCTCCTCAGAATTTTGGAACTTAAGGCCATCGATTGCAGATGAGGTTGACGGCGATAGAATGACGAGCAATAGTAATGACGAACATAGAACAACGAACAATAATCACGGCTGATTCTATCGCGTTTTTGGACCTGCCGCGGTTTGCCTTTCTCAAGGAGACGATCCTCGTGACCGCCGGCCACCTCGGACAAACTGGATTTTATGCCGCTCTCTTCGTTTTGGCGGCGCTGACGGCTCTCGCTCCGGCTCGAGCACAGTCTCAAGAATCCACTCGCGCAGCCCTGGTGCAGGGATATGTGCGTGATCCCAGTGGCAAGTCGCTGGCGAACGCGACTGTCATTTTACAGCTCGGAACCGCAGACCAAGCCCTCGCCGCACCGACTGCGACCACACACACGGACTCCGAGGGACGCTTTCGCTTTGCGGCGCTTCAAGCGAACTCCTACCGTCTACGGGCAGAGATGCCCGGATATGGCGGGGGAAGCGTCGTTCCAGTGAACCTTACAAAGAACGAGACGAAGAACGTCGATCTCACTCTCGTCTCCGTCAAGGCCTCCGCACAAGCGCCCGAGTTCTTTGACGAGCCGCAGTTCACGGTGGCGGGAGTCACGGAGGCCACGAACTCCGGAGGGCACGGTTCCGACGTTGTACTGCGAACCAGCGAGGCTCTGGCCAAGGCAACGGTCTCGTTGAGTAAGGAATCGACCGGCGAGTCAAAGCCGCCGACCGCCGCAACCGAGAGCTCTTGGCTGAAGGCAGTGGCGCTCAATCCCAAAGACCCCGAACTTCATCATCGCCTGGGCGACGTCGAGGAAGCTCTCGGCAAGCCACTGGAAGCGGTTCATGAGTACCAGCGTGCGGCTGAGCTTGACCCGAGTGAGCCGAACCTTTTTGACTGGGGAACCGAACTTCTTTCGCATCGCGCGCTGGAGCCGGCCACTGAGGTTTTTACAAAAGGCAATCGCCTGTTTCCAAAGTCCGAGCGGATGCTCCTGGCCCTCGGCGTGACCTGGTACGCTCGCGGTTCCTACGATCGCGCGGCGCAGTGTGTCGCGGACGCATCCGACCTCGATCCTGACAATCCGACTCCGTACCTGTTTCTAGGAAAAATGCAAAGTGTGGAAACCAATCCGCCGGAAGAATCTGTCGAGCGGCTAGCGCGATTCGCGCAGCTGCACCCGGACAATGCGCTCGCCAGCTACTATTACGCCGTCGGCCTGTCGAAGCAGTCGACGAGTATCGCGGACAGTTCGCGTGACCAGCATGACGCTGAGCGTTCAGCACGCGTGGAGTTGCTGCTGCAGAAGGCGGTGCATCTCGATCCGAAACTGGCTGCCGCATATCTGCAACTGGGGATTCTCTATTCGCAGCGCGCAGATTTTTCGCAAGCGATTGCCGCGTATCAAAAGGCAATCGAAGTCAGTCCCAAAGAAGCTGGGGCGCAGTTCGAGGAGACTCTCGAAGAGGCGCACTATCGACTGGCACAGGCTTACCTGCGAACTGGTGATCGAACGATGGCTCAAGAACAACTTCAACTTCACGATCAAATAACTAAGAAAACAAAAGAGGATACCGAGCAGAAGCGGCGCGCAATTCAGCAGTTCGTAATCTCGCTTCGGAACAAAGACTCCGCTGCGCAATGATGCCATGATTAACCATCAATGACGTGGAAGGGCAAGGGCAGACTGAGCACCGGCTTGTCTCCGCCTCGCTCAGTCTCCCCGAAGTCGAACGCGCGAAATTCAGTTCCCTCCTAAAAATTGAGCTTCAGGGCAAACTGAATCAGGCGCGGGTTGTTGACGGTGCTGCTGATCACCCCGAAACTTGAGGGTGTGCCTATGTCCTGTTCTCCAGTGCCGCTGATACCGGGCATCCAGTACTGCGGATGGTTGAACAGATTGAAAAATTCGGCCCGAAATTGCAGATTCATTGCCTCCCGGAAGGTGAATGGGAAGTCCTTGAATATCGACATGTCCGTGTTCACAAAACGCGGACCATAAACAGGCGCGCGGGGGGCGGTGCCGAGTTCTCCGACGGGGGCCGACGCGAAGGCGCAAGGGTTGAACCAATTCGAGAGCGTGTGAACCTGGCCGGGACAATCCGTACGTCCTCCCTCTGGACCGCCAACGTTGGGGTTGCCCACTTGGTTTGGGCGCTGAACCACTAACCCGTTGTAGCCGAAGTTCACTTGCGATGGGTTGGTGCTATCGACCACGAACAGCGGGAATCCAGAGGTAGCCCTTTCAATTACATTCACCTGCCAATTTCCGAGGATCGCGTTGGTGGCTCCGTTCCAACCGCCGCCGAAATACTTGCCTTTGCCGAACGGCAGATCGTAGATGACGCTGGCGGTAAAGCTGTCGTTGAGGTTGAGTTGAGACAGACCCCAATCCAGCCTCTTGGTCCCAGGCAGCGGATAGTATAAAGCGCCAGGGTTGGTACCCAAGCCGTCCGTCAAACCGGTGTCGAAATTGCGCGACCAGGTGTAGCCAATCAAGGCGTAGAGTCCATGCCGCGCGCTTTTGGTTTCAGCCTTCGCCTGCAGGGAGTCATATTGGGCGGATCCGATGCTGTTGTTGGTGTCGACAGTCTGGAAGGCTGCTGCGTAAGGGTACGCAGTTCCGAAAGGGGTCGAATTGATGCCGCAGCCCAGCGTGTAGCCGGGTACGTAGGCCGGATTCGGGATGGGCTGTCCAGAACTGTTCAAAGTTTGCGTAAAGCAAGCCAAAGGCGACTCGATGTTTTCGTTCAACTGGCTGACAAGAATGTGATGGCTGCGGGTGCCGGCGTAGCCGATCGTCAGCACCACATCGCCCGGCACTTGACGCTCAACGTTGAGGTTGAACTGCTGGATCGAACCTTGTTTGAAATTCAGGTTCATGGCCTGAATGGATCCAGTGTAACTCTGTGGGTTCACGGGCGCGTTATAAATCGCGCCGCCCGGAACGTTGATGGCAGAAGCCGTGTTGGCAGGGAGAAGGAATCCGCCTGACAGGGATCCGGCAGCGACGCCATAGGTGAGGCAGAAGGTGCAAGGGTCGACTTCCGCATAGTACGGCGGGTTCTGCCACAGTCCCTGTCCGCCCTGGTCCCAGGAGGAATCGTGGTAGATGGCGTATCCGGCGCGAATCACAACCTTATCGCTCCCCGACGGCTTCCACGCCAGTCCGATGCGGGGCTCCAAGGCGGTCTTGTCGAATTGGATGCCGACGCGGCCGTTGGTAGTGATGCAGGTCGTGCACCCGCTTATCGCGGGGCTCCCCGCGGGAACGTACCACTTGAGGTTTTCAACGTTAAACTCCGCCTGCCGATTCTTGACCTCGGTTTCGGGAGTCACCAGAGCCCAGGCAAAGCCGATGTTCAACGTCAGATTGCTGGTCACGCGCCAATCGTCCTGGACAAACGGGCGAACCAGCTTGAAGCGGCGGCCGACCGTACCGCCCAGGAAGGTTTGATCGTGGGCCGCAAAAACTCCCATAGCACCCAAAAGCAGATCGGCGATGTTGTCGCCGCTGTGCGAGCCAAAGTTTACGACATACCCATCCTGGAATGCGTTGTTTCTTATGTTCATCTCCTCGGCGCGATATACGCCGCCTATCCGGATATCGTGTTTGCCGCGGATGAGGTCGATGGTGTCGCCAACCGAGTAGACGTTGGTCCCGCCCTGATAAGGCGAGTATCCGCGATCACCGATCGAAAAATAGCTGCTCATCTGGAACGACGTCAGGCCGCAACTGATGCAGTCGTTGGTCGCCTGGTTCAGACTGGCAGGGTAGCCCGTATAGGTATCGCACGGGCCGCCTAGATCAGCGCCGGGAATACCGACTCCCGTGCTTATGACATTCGCTGCTTTGCAAGGCTGACCGCCAAACTCACCGAAGGAGAGGATGTGGTTGAAGATCCGATTGAACCCCCCGGTGAACTGGTTAACGGTACGGGGGGAGAAGACATGCGTTTCCGATACAGCCGCGTTGCGCCCATGGTTGTCGATGTTCTGGTTGCTGCCGAAGGCGTTGGCTTCCGACCACGTCGGCGAGCCGCCGGGGACGAAGTTGGTCGCCTGATCGTAGCTGAAGCGCCCAAAGACGGAATCCTTATTGGAAAAATTGTGATCGAGGCGGACGTCCCATGTTCCTTCGTTGAGTCTGCGCACTGGCTGGTTGGCATAGTTAAAGCCGGAATTGTGCGGTACGTTGGGCGCCGGATAAAGCGCAGCCACCGCTGCACCTTGCGGGTTAATCAGGGCTGCGGGGATGACGTTGCAGGGGGTGCCCGCGGTCTGGCCTCCGGTGGCATTTACGGGTTCGGGTGTTACTCCGTCTGACATGCACTGAAAACCCGCGCCCGAAAAGGGGTTCGTAAGGTTGGGGTAGGACGATTGCGGTGATCCGCGAACGTTGCCAACAGGATCCAGGTTGAAGTTATAGTTACCGTTGACGGCTGTCACCATGGCAGTGGTCGGAACAAATCCAGTGAACGGGACTCCTTTGCGTTGCATTTTTGCCTGATAGTCACCAAAGAAAAAAGTTTTGTCCTTCTGGATGGGGCCGCCGAACGAGCCGCCAAATTGGTTCAAATTGAATTTCCCTACGGTGTCAACGAACGGAGTTGCTGCGTCGAGATCGGTATTGCGGAAGAACTCAAACGCGCTGCCGTGAAATTGGTTAGAGCCCGACTTAGTTGTGACCAGCACGGTAGGACCGGCGCGCTCCCCATATTCCGCCGAGTAGTTGTAGGTCAGGACCTTAAATTCCTGGATGTCGTCGATGTCAGAGAAAATCCCGATGCCGCCTTCATCGAGCTGATTGTTGTCGTTGCCATCGAGCAGCCAGTCGGTACTCTGCTCACGCGACCCGCCAACCGAGAGCGAAAATGCGCCGCGGGTGGCGGCTTCGCTGCTGGCGGCGCTGGTGAAGAAACTGGCCGGGTTGGTTGATGAAGTTGTGCCCGGCGTCAGAGTCGCGAGTTGAACAAAATTTCGTCCGTTCAACGGCAGATCCGCAACCTGCTCGGAGGTGATCACTTGGCCCAAAGTTGGGTTCGTAGTTTCCACCGCCACTTCGGTGGCGCTGACTTCAACTGTGGACGAGACTGCGGCGGGGTTGAGCGTGAAATCGATTTCGCGTTGTTCGTCGACCTGCAGGCGAATGTCTTTCTGCTCGGCGGTCTGGAAGCCGCTTGACGCTATTCGGATCGTGTACATCGACACCGGCAGCAGAGGCACGAGGTAGTGTCCGGAGTCGTCCGTCTTCGCCTCACGAACAAGACCAGTGGCCTGCGAGGTGATCTTCACGGCCGCTCCGGAAATGACTGACCCGGTTTTATCGGTCACGGTTCCGGAAAGGCTACCGTTCGCCTGGCTATAGAGAAACGGACAGAGGGAAAACACGCAACAGAGAACAGCAACGAGCAGCGCTTTTCTTGTCAGCATCGGTCTTCACCTTGGCGGCCACTCTTCTCTTCTTGATGAGGGGTGGCGATTAGGGCTCGACTCACTGGCGGCTGGGAATTCGTCAACGAGACCAAGATCGGCCCTTTTTAATGATCGGGCCATCTAAATAGATTTAGATTTGCAAGTCAAGAGTTTTTGTGCCGAGTCGGGGAATGCCGCCGCGAGGGCTGCAAATTCAATTTTCCATAATGCCTATGTTTTCGCGGATTTTTACGACGCGGTTGCCCGTGACGTTTTCGAAGCGCTGCATGAGGCCGCTCGGCCAGCGAATCTCGACGGCGTCGGCCGTGGTAGCCTTGCCCAGCCCAAAGTGCAGTCGGAAGTCACTTTGCGAGATGTATCCACCGCCGCTGCGAACTTCCTGCGTCTGCTGGTGATCGCCTACCCGGACGGTGACTTTGGCGCCGACTGCGTCGCGATTGGACTTCGTGCCTTCCAATTTCAGTAGAATCCAGTTTCCGTGCTCGCCGAGATTCCTAAGCAGGCTGGGACGATCATGGCTGTTATTCACAACGATCTCGACGGCTCCGTCATTGTCGAAAGCGGCGGCAGCTACACCGTGGCTGTTGAACGGAGTCGTGATGCCCGCACCAGACTCGAGTGAAATGTCGCGAAATCTTCCGTTGTGCTCGTTCCAGTAGAGAACTTTACGTTCGCGGAATGTATTGTTGAGGCCGAGACCTTTGCTATCGAGTTCGGGATAGACGTGACCGTTTGCCATGAAGATGTCGGGCCAGCCGTCGTTATCAATGTCGAGAAAGAGCGTGCCCCACCCAAGGAATTGCGAATTCTTGCCGAGTCCAGCGGCTGCGGTGACGTCAGAGAATGTTCCATCGCGATTGTTGCGATAGAGGGTCGCGGTATCGTCGGAGAAATTTGTCTTGACGATGTCGAGCCAGCCGTCGCCGTCGTAGTCGACGGCATCAGCTCCCATGCCGGCTTGCTCGCGGCCTCCGTCATTGAAGGCGACGCCCGCTTCGACGGCGGTTTCGGTGAAGGTGCCGTTACGGTTGTTGTGAAAGAGCAAGTTGGGAGTTGAATCGCAGGTGACATAGATGTCGGGCCAGCCGGAATTCTCGAAGTCACCGGTGAGGGCGGTGAAGCAATAATAAGCGTCGGTTTTCGCGACGCCGGATGACTGGCTGACGTCTGTGAAAGTGCCGTCGCCGTTGTTGCGATAGAGCTCGCTATGCGTCCCTTTCAGGCCGCGAGGACCGCACATTACCGGCATCCCCTTCCACATGCAAGCCGCGCCGCTGCCGGGCTCGGGCGTGTGCTGCGGATCGAAGTCGACGTAATGGGCGACGAAGAGGTCGAGCTTGCCGTCGCGGTCGTAATCCACGAAAGCGCAGCCGGTGGACCAGCGGACATCGTCGTGCCAGAGGCCGGCCTTGCGGGTAACGTCCGTGAAAGTGCCATCACCGTTGTTATGCAGCAGAACATCGTGGCCCCAGAAGGTGACAAACAAGTCCACGAATCCGTCATTGTCGTAGTCGCCGGCGCAGACTCCCTGCCCCCAGCCGACGAGGCCGACGCCGGCGTTTTGAGTGACGTCTGCGAAGGTACCATCGTGGTTGTTGCGGTAGAGGTGGCTGGTCGGCTCCTGCCCCTTGGGAAAACCTTCTAGACGGCTTCCGTTGACTAAGAAAATGTCAGGCCAGCCGTCGTTGTCGAAATCGAGGACAGCGGCGCCGCTGCCGGTGGTTTCGATGATGTAGCGCTTGGTCCTGTCGCCTCCGTCTTCAGTTTTGGCCGTCAGACCGGCGTGTTCTGCGATGTCGACAAAATTGACTTTGGGAGGAGTGGGCGGGGGCGCATGTTGCTCAACCTTCGAAGCCGTGGCTGTGGATGCGGAGTGCTGCTGAGCGGCGACTGACCCTGTGAGTGCGCAGAGTGAGCCAACTATCGCCGCAAGCCTGCGATTCATGAGTCCGTATCCAACGGAGAATTTCGCTTGTGGAGGATTTTACAGCCAACCTCAGCTGCGGGTGACCAATTCCCAACGAGTGCTATCGTGATTACCACAAACGACACACTACTAAAGGACCGAGGTTCCGCGCTAAGATTAACTGACCGCCCATAGCTTCGATGAAGCTGTCTCCGCGCGCTCTGCGCGAGATCACGGAGATTTAGATTGTGACTAACAGCTATTACCTCAAGGGAATCTGCGGGGTGCTGCTCTGCATTGAAGCCAGTGCGCAGAACGTCTCCCCACCGCGACCGACAACACCTGACGCGCAGGTACGACTCGGTAGTGATTATTTGGCCCAGAAGGATTATTCCTCGGCGATGATTTGGTTTCGCAAAGCGGCGGACCGAGACGATCCTGTTGCTGGAAACAACATTGGGGTGGCTCTACAAAAACGGGTTGGGGATAGCGAAGGACTATACGGAGGCCATGAACTGGTTCCGCAAGGCAGCCAATCAAGGCTACGCCGAAGCCCAAAATAACATCGGCTGGCTTTTTCAAAATGGGTGGGGAGTTAACAAGATTATGGCGACGCAATGACCTGGTATCGCAAGGCGGCAGATCAAGGTAACGCTCAGGCGGAAAGCAATATCGGGTCACTCTACGAGAAAGGTCTTGGGGTTCCACAAGATCATTCCGAAGCGGAAGCGTGGTACAAGAAGGCTGCCGACCGCACGCTACTGCCGGGCGGACTTCGCCCTCTTCGGGCAATTTATTCACCGGACCCGGGATATTCAGAGGAGGCTAGCAAGGCTAAGTTTGAGGGCACATGCGTGCTTTCGCTGATCGTCGGGGCCGACGGCAACGCACGTGATATCAAGGTGGTGAGATCGCTAGGAAAGGGGCTGGATGAGAAGGCGATCGATGCCATCAAGACATGGAAGTTTGAGCCTGGAACGAAGGATGGCGTGCCGGTTGCGACTCAGATCAGCATTGAGGTGACATTCCGTCTCAAGTGATGATTAGCCTCAAATCCCGGTTGCGATCATTGACCCCACGGGGGCCCTTCTCAGGCTTCCCCGTAGAGGCGCGGCTTGCCGCGTCTCCGCCGCGGAGTGACACTGTCAAGCCCCGTCTCTACAGCCGGAGATTTCTAGCCATTTGCCTTTGCCACCAGCAAAATTCCCAGACAATAGAAAACGAACATCAGGACAAGATACATCCTGGCTCTGCCCGGTGCGCCTTCAAATTCCTTCCAGGCCAGAACGCCCCAGAGAGCGGCGACCATCGGCGCGGATTGTCCGATCGCATAGGAGATGGCTACGCCGGTGAAGCTGGCAGCGACCAGATTGAAAACCATGCCGATGCCCCAGATGAATCCGCCGAGCAGTCCGAGCGTGTGGCTGGAGGCGGGAGCGCTGAAGAAACCAGCGAAGCCGACGGGTTCTCCGACAAGGGGCCTTTTCATGAAATAGATATTCCACACAAAACATGAGAGCAACGCGCCGAGCGTGAGGAAAATGGCGGCAGCGTAGGGGCCAAGGGTGCCGCGCATGACGCCGTTCACTTCGTGGGGCATCGCTCGAGTCATAAAGGGAGCCCAGAGACCCATCAGGACGCCGGAGACGATGCAGGTGATGATGCTCTTCTTCGAGGTCGAACTTGAGGATGAACGACTTGCGGCGGCAAGGCTGCTATAGGCCCGTCCGTCCAAGACGACCGCGATGAGGGCGCAAAGCACGCCCGCCGCCAGCAGTCGGGCGTTGCCTTGCGGATTCTGTGCATAGCTTGTAATGACGCCCACCACGAGCGCGATTCCAATCGAAACGGGAAACGCAATCGCCAGACCAGCCATATCGATTGCCGCGACCAGCAACAAGTTGGCAAGATTGAAGATGGCGCCGCCGACCATGGCAAGAATTACATCGTCGGTAGCGGCGGCATGGACGTTGCGGATTAAGCTGGGTCCGTCGTTGCCTGTGCTGCCCATCGTGTATCCGAGGATCAGCGACACAAGAAAAATGCCGACGGCATAGTCCCAGTAAAACAACTCGAAGCGATAATTCTTGACGCCCTTGTAGGTGTTGGCCCAGGAGCCCCAGCAGATGGCGCTCGTGATCATCATGAACAGTGCGATACCCAGACTGTGGGGTGTGTACATCGCTTCTCCTTGGCAAGAATCACCGGGCCAGAATCGCCGGGTAAGAATCGCGCCGTAGCGTAGCCGTGCGGCGTCCCAGTGTCAAGACGAAACCGGAATTCATCTTTCGCCACATCTGCCGTACAATCGAACGGCAAAGGACAGGCTGCGGGGAGCATTTGATGCCGGTCGATCACAACGAGTTTCGGAGCGTCCTACGTCACGAATCGCAGGGCAATGTCATTGCGATTCTCTCCGGGCGCCCATTGCTGCCAAATAGCGGCATTCCTCTCAACCTGGACTGGGTCCGCGAGGTGAGGGTCAATACCAGCGCGGTCGAGCATCGTGCTCAATCGCAGGTTGCCCGACGAACGGTGAAGAAAGAATGGCAGGCGGCGTGGCTTCTGCGTGCGATCACCTGCATGGACCTGACGACTCTTTCCGGCGATGACACCGACGAACGTGTTCGACGGTTGTGCGCCAAGGGCCGGCACCCTATCCAGCCGGAATTGGAACAGAGGCTCGGGATCGAGCAGTTGCAAATCAAAGTCGCTGCTATTTGCGTGTACCACACGTTTGTGGAAACGGCCCTGCATGCGCTCGAAGGCAGTGGAGTGCATGTCGCGGCCGTGTCCACCGGCTTCCCTGCCGGTCTGTCTCCGCTCGCCGAGCGCGTCAACGAGATTCGCCGCTCAGCGGAAGCTGGCGCGCATGAGATCGACGTCGTCATCACCCGGGCGCACGTTTTCGGCGGACGCTGGCAGGCGCTCTACGACGAGGTGGCGGCGTTCAAGCAAGCCTGCGGATCCAGGCACATGAAGGTCATTCTTGGCGCCGGCGATCTGCTAACGCTGCGTAACGTGGCGCGCGCGAGTGTGGTGGCCATGATGGCGGGCGCTGATTTCATCAAGACTTCAACGGGCAAAGAGCCAACGAACGCGACCTTGCCGGTTGGCTTGGTGATGACGCGCGCCATCCGCGAATACGCGCAGCAAACCGGGATGGCGGTGGGTTTCAAGCCAGCGGGCGGCATCCGCACGGCGAGGCAGTCCATCGACTGGTTGGCAATGATCAAAGAGGAGCTTGGCCCGTCGTGGCTGCGGTCGGAGATGTTTCGCTTCGGAGCCAGCGGATTGCTCGGCGACATCGAGCGGCAATTGGAGCATCATGCCACCGGACGCTATTCGGCTGAGCATCGGCATCCGATTGCATAAATTTATTGGCAGCAACCAGGGTAGCGCCCCGCGAAGGTTCAATGGGATAATGAGTCTCATTTTTGCCTAGGTTTTTACCGACATCTGGAGAGCCGCAGCTATGGGCGACGTTTCGCAAGTGGCAACCAGCATCAGCGCAGCAATCGATCAAGCCAACCGCTGTGCCGCGACCGAAACCAGCGATAGCTACGATGAACTCGGCGCGCGGGTCAGTACCCTGGAAGGACGGGCGCACCAGGCCGTCAAATCGCAACTGGATATCGCCTCGCTGCTGCCCAAGCTGAAAGAGTCAAAGCCTCTGGGACCGGCCGAACTGAAGACATTGGAGCTGCTGATAGTAGGCGACGCTGAGTATTTTCTAAAGTACGAAGCCGACCTCGACCGCTGGAAGGGAGAAGTCAATCAACTCATAGCCGAGATTGCGAATCTGCAGTCGTCGCAGCTGGATGTCGATGGCCTCATGCATCTGCGAGCGCTCTGCCAGGAACTGGGCCGGGTTCTGCCCAACATCGTCTATTACCTGGATCAGAAAGAGCGAACCAGCAAGTTCCACGAGGCAACCAGCGGCTCAATCGATACGGAGGGATACCGCGTCCTGGCCGAAATGGTCACAGCAATGATTTCGTCAGACGAGATGTAAGCAGAGAGTCGTTGGCAGTCGGTAGCATCGATGCGAAAGATGACAGCGCATGCTTACGGAGCCACGTGCTCGACACGACCCTGGGAGTTTCGAAGAAGGAATCGAGCAAGCGCCAATGAGTATTGCCGAAAAATTCGCGAGCATGGAATACGGCCCCGCCCCGGAAGATTCGAAAGAATCGGCGGCATGGCTGGAGCGCCATGGCTACCGCTTCCAACATTTCATCGGCGGCAGCTGGCAGGCGCCCTCCGCGGGAGAATACTTCGACACCGTCGATCCTTCGAACGGGGAGAAACTCGCGTCGGTCGCGCAAGGCTCGGCGGCCGACATCGACGCCGCAGTCAAGGCCGCACGGGCCGCGTCTACTGGATGGCGGGCGCTGATCCCGCATGCGCGGGCTCGTTATCTTTATGCCATTGCGCGGCTCGTGCAGAAGCATTCGCGTCTGCTGTCGGTCCTCGAAACGATGGACAACGGCAAGCCCATCCGCGAGAGTCGAGACATTGACATTCCGCTGGTCGCGCGACATTTCTATCACCACGCAGGTTGGGCGCAGCTTCTCGAACAAGAATTCCCGGAGTACGTGGCCTGCGGCGTCGTCGGTCAAATCATCCCCTGGAACTTTCCGTTGCTGATGCTGGCGTGGAAGATTGCGCCGGCATTGGCGACCGGAAACACCGTCGTCTTGAAGCCAGCTGAATTTACGCCGCTGACCGCACTGGCCTTCGCCGAAATCTGCCAGGAAGCGAGATTGCCCGCTGGCGTGGTCAACATCGTTACCGGAGACGGCTCAACCGGCGAGGCGCTGGTCAAGCATCCGGACGTGGACAAGATCGCGTTCACCGGATCGACCGAAGTCGGACGTGCGATTCGCGCCGCCACGGCAACCAGTCACAAACGGCTATCGCTTGAGCTCGGCGGAAAATCTCCATTCATCGTCTTTGAAGACGCAGACCTCGACAGCACGGTGGAAGGCCTGGTGGATGGAATCTGGTTCAACCAGGGGCAAGTCTGTTGCGCGGGCTCGCGGCTGCTGATGCAGGAAAGCATTGCCGAAGCACTGATCGCCAAAGTGCAGGATCGCATGAGCACTCTGCGCATCGGGGCTCCGCTCGACAAAGCCATCGACATCGGCGCCATCGTCGCAAAGGTGCAGCTTGAGCGAATCCGCAAACTGGTAGATCAGGGCGTAGCCGATGGAGCAACGTGCTGGCAGCCGCAAGTCACGTTGCCGGCGCGCGGGTTCTACTATCCGCCGACGCTTTTGAGCAATGTGCATCCGACTTCGATTGTCGCGCAGCAGGAAATCTTCGGACCGGTGCTGGCGGCGATGACGTTCCGCACGCCGGCGGAAGCAGTGGAATTGGCGAACAACACGGTTTACGGTTTGGCTGCCTGTGTCTGGAGCGAGAGCATCAACGTTGCCCTGCATGTTGCCGCGCAGCTCAAAGCGGGAGTGGTCTGGGTAAACTGCACCAACCTGTTCGACGCGTCCTGCGGCTTTGGCGGTTACCGGGAGAGCGGTTACGGACGCGAGGGCGGACGCGAAGGTCTGCTGGAATATCTGGAATCAGCATGGTTCAAGAGCGCGCCGCCACTTCCCGCGGAGCCCACAGACAAGGCGCCCGCAGAACTCGAAGACGAACCCGACGCTTCAAGGATGGAGCGCAGGGCGCTCCACCAACAGGCGGGCATTCCTGACGTTGATATTCCAGCCATCGACCGAACCGTCAAGCTCTACATCGGGGGCAAGCAGGCGCGTCCGGACTCGGGCTACAGCATCGAAGTGCGTGCGGCCGACGGACGCCTGCTGGGTGAAGCTCCGTTAGGCAATCGCAAAGACATTCGCAACGCAGTAGAGGCGGCGCGGAAAGCCGCATCATGGGCGAAAGCCACGGCACACAATCGCGCTCAGGTTCTTTACTACAGCGCCGAAAATCTTTCGCAGCGCCGCGACGAAATTGCGCACCGCCTCGCCGCTGTGGTCTGCGAAAGACAGGCCGCTGCCGAGGTGAATCTCAGTATCGAGCGTATCTTCTGCTATGCGGCGTGGGCCGACAAGTTTGACGGCGCGGTGCATAATCCGCCGTTCCGTAATGTCGCCATCGCGATGAACGAAGCGATCGGCACGATTGGCGTGATCTGTCCGCGCGAAGCGCCGCTACTCGGGTTCATTTCTCTCGCGATGCCCGCGCTCGCGGTTGGAAACACGGTGATCGCCGTTCCCTCGGAAGCCTATCCTCTGATCACGGCCGATCTCTATCAGCTTTTCGACACCAGCGATCTGCCCGGAGGCGCGCTGAATATTGTGACCGGATACACGTCACAACTGCTGAAGACGCTCGCCGAACACGACGATGTTGACGCCATCTGGTGTTTCGGAGATGCAGCCAGCGCCGCGGCGGCCAAGGCGATGTCGGTGGGCAATCTGAAACAGGTTTGGACGAACGAAGGCCGGGCTATCGACTGGTTCAACCCGAAACTGGCCGAAGGCCGATGGTTTCTTCAACACGCCACGCAGGTGAAGAATATCTGGGTTCCTTACGGCGAGTAAGGTTCTGACAGGCCGTTCCGCGCGGCACACGGACGGCGACACCAGCGAACTAATATGACTTCCAAAAACCGTTGCACACAGTCCCGGCTCCCTCAACGAGTTTCACGACCGCAGCATACTTCGATGAGCACTACATGACCTATCTGGACAACGTCGGCTGTCTTGAAGTCATCGCTGATTCTTGGGCACCTCTATAGCGCGAGCCGGTGGTTTGGATAACTTCATGAAACCGACGCGCGCCCCACGAGTAAAAATCTGCTGCATCGGCAATGTTGACGAAGCGGCGCTGGCGGTTGAGTGCGGAGCGTCCGCGCTGGGCTTGGTTTCAAACATGCCCAGCGGCCCGGGCGTCATCCGCGATGTGCAGATCGCGGAGATTGCCGCGACCGTCCCACGTTCCATCGCAACATTTCTGCTGACATCGCGGCAAAAGGTTGTCGACATCATAGAGCAACAGCGATTTTGCCGGACGAATGCGATCCAGATCTGCGATCATCTCACTCACGGCACGCATCGTGACTTGAAGGATGCTTTACCTGGGATTTCAGTGGTTCAGGTCGTCCATGTAACCGGAGCCGAGTCGGTTGATGAGGCCGCGCGGTTGGCGCCGCACGTGGATGCTATTCTGCTCGACTCCGGCAACCAGAGACTCGCGGTCAAGGAATTAGGCGGTACGGGCAGAACTCACGATTGGTCGCTCAGTCGCTCGATTCGAGAGCGCATCGGCGTCCCGCTGTTTTTGGCTGGAGGGCTCACGCCGGAGAACGTGGGTCAAGCGGTTGAAGAAGTCGGGCCCTTCGGGCTCGACGTGTGTTCCGGCGTGCGCACCGAAGGCAAGCTCGATGCTACCAAGCTAAAGCGGTTCTTTCGAGCGGTGCGCAGTGCGGGCGCACAGTTTGTGGCGGCACAATGAGACCGGCAACCGCCAGCTGTTTCTGATCTCCGAATGAACTGAGAGCTGTTCCGTGCAGGCTAGATGCGGCGGTTGTTGTCTTTCAGGGTTCACGCCAAAGCTTTTCTATCTTCGCACTCGCAAAAAGATTTGCATTTGTCCTTATCTTGTTGTAGTACTGCATCAAGATGAAACAAACACCAAAAGGTCCGGACGCCGCTCGCTGGCGCCAGCGTAAGTTTCAACGGCTGGCCCGCTATCCCAT
>Ga0181523_10002255_pt1 | contig 19109 bp, 18 predicted proteins | sample PEATcosm2014_Bin_43_FD_119752 | JGI IMG/M metagenome (GOLD analysis project Ga0181523, IMG submission 119752) | Peatland microbial communities from MTU Mesocosm Facility, Houghton, MI, USA - PEATcosm2014_Bin05_30_metaG | ecosystem: Environmental > Terrestrial > Soil > Wetlands > Peat | place...
GCAGGCCAAATCGCAAGCGGAAGCCTCGGCCGCGCTCCTTGCTGTTCAGCACAACGCCTTGGAAGCCAAGCTCGATGAGCAAAAAGAAAGCACGCCGGAACTTGCTCACCACGCGAAGAAGAACAAAACAGATGCCGCGCCCAATCCAGTTTCCGCCGCGAATAAAAGCCGCGAAGATGCCTCGGCTCTGCTGAAAAAAACACAGCAGATTGCTGAAGACCAGAAAACGCTCTCCTCACTCGACAAGCGCGCCGAGACCCAGAAGGAACTTGCCTCCACCTACGCCCAGTGGATTGAATTCGTCGCGGCTGAGCAGAGCGTTGAACTGAATCGTATGCTCCGCGGTTTCCTGATCATTCTCGCCATTGCGCTGGTAGCTCTTTTTTTCAGTTCGTGGATGGACAAACTCGTCAACCAGTTGACAATGGACCGCAGGCAGATTCAGTCCCTTCACACCTTAGTCCGTGTCTCTTTGCAATTTCTCGCTCTTCTCCTGATCCTGCTGGTCGTTTTCGGCCCCCCGGGGCAACTTGGAACCTTTCTTGGACTTGCCGGCGCAGGGCTCACCGTCGCTCTCAAGGATTTCATCGTCGGCTTCCTCGGTTGGTTTGTCTTGATGGGAAAGAACGGAATTCGATTGGGAGATTGGGTGGAGATTAACGGCGTAACAGGAGAAGTGGTCCAGATCGGCCCGTTTCATACCGTGCTGCTGGAAACGGGCAACTGGACCGATTCCGGCCATCCCACCGGACGCCGCGTCACCTTTACCAACAGTTTTGCCATTGAAGGCCATTACTTCAATTTCTCTACCACCGGCCAGTGGCTCTGGGACGAACTGCAAGTGGCCTTGCCCACCGGCCAGGATCCTTATCCGATGGTCGAGATGATCCGGAAAAAAGTAATCGAAGCCACGAAGGAGAGCACCCAGCAGGCCGAGGAAGAATGGCGCAAGGCTACCAATTCCCGTGAGATGAGCGATTTCTCTGCGGCTCCCGCGATGAACGTGAAGCCCGTACTTGGCGGCATCGAAGTCAGCGTGCGCTACATCACTCGGGCCAACGAACGCTACCAGTTGCGCGCGAAACTCAATCAAGCTGCCGTCGAATTGCTCGGCGGGAAAGCCGCGCCGGTAGCTTCCTTTGCCCCAGTCGTGCGAGAGAAGCAAAGTTAGCGCCGCGAAGGTTCGATGTTAGCCCGCGTGTTTCATCAGCAGCAGGCGTGCGCGAGAAGCAGTCCACGTCGCCCCGGCATACATCGCGGCCAGCAAGAAGAAGCCTGTGGCAATACTGAAGCGCTGCGCGATCCACCCCAGCGAAAAGCTCATCGCAAGTTGTAACACCGTCGCAAAGATCGCGAACGCCGATTGCGTCCGCCCCATGAAGTGCCTCGGCACAATGCTCATCAATGACGATTGCGCCACGATGCCGCCGAGCGCCCGGAAAAATCCGAAGCAGCCCTGCAGGATCGCCGCGCCAAGCAGGAACGCCACGAACGGCACCGCCGCGTTGCCAAGCGCCATCGCGCCAATCACTGCGACGTACAACGGCAGGCGTAAGCGCTGCGGCAACTGGCTGGTGACAATTCCTCCGATGATTGCGCCGATGGCCCAACTGGCTTCGATGACGCCCAGGCCGCGCGCGCCGGAATGCAAGATGTCGCTGGCCAGCGCCACAATCACCACGTTGGAACTCACGATGCTCGCCATCAGCATCGCGTGCGTGACGCCCAGCGCCAAAACGACAGGTTGCTGTCGCAAATAACCGAAACCCGCTTTCAAGTCCGCGTAAATCGCCAGCGACAGCCCTGCCTCGGCCACCTCCGGATTCTCGCCGCTCTCCAACGCCTGCGAGGCGATTTCGCTGACTTCCGAATACTCGCGCGGATACTGGCGATGCTCGCGCGGCGATACGTAACCGCTGCGTAACAGGTACAGGCACGAAGCGGAGACGAAGTACGTGAGCCCGTCAATCAGCAGGATCCCGGCGATCCCCACGTGATCGTAGAAAAACCCCACGAACGTTCCGGCCAGCAGCATGCCGCTCTGCACGCCAACAAGTACTGCTGCATTCGCGCCGGTAAATTGGCTCGGCGGAATCACCTCCTGCACCAGCGCATTCACGTTGGCCCAATACATCGCGGACCCCGTGCCGGTAAGCAGCGTCATCAAATAAAGGTGCCAGATGTGCAGATGGCCCTGCCCGGCAACGTACGCGATGCCCAACACCGCGAAGCCGCGCCCCAGATCGAGCAGCACGCCCAGGTAGCGGCGGTCGAAGCGGTCAATCAACACGCCGCCGAGAAACGGCACAAACAGCCCCGGCAACGTCACGACAATGACCTGCCAGCTCACCGCCACCGTCGAGTGCGTCGCCGACATGATGTACCAGCTCACGCCAATGAAGTTCATCCCGCTGCCGAATAACGACACGAACATCGCCGTAAAGAAATACCGGAAGCCGCGCTGCGACCACAGCAGCTTCCAATTCACACGGTTTGTTGCGACGGTGCCCATGGGGGCTGATAGTTTACTATTGGACCCAACTTATCTTGATATCGGATAATCCATGTTTTCGCTCCATGGGGGAGGCGAGCGCATGGGAAATGAGGTGACGTGCACTGTTCGGTTTGGCAAGCAGGAATCCACGGGGAAAGCGCTGCTCGAAACCAGCGAAATCCTCTTTCGTGGAGACTTTCGCCTCAAGATTGCCTTCCGCGAAATAAAATCAGTTAAGACCACAAGCGGAGAATTGCTCCTCGACTTTCCCGGCGGCAAGGCGGCCTTCCTCCTCGGCGCGCAGGCGCAAAAATGGGCGCACAAGATTCTTCATCCCAAGTCGCCCTTTGAAAAAGTGGGCGTTAAGGAAGGGCAAAAAGTCTCCGCGGTCGGCATTACGGATTCCGGCTTCCTGAAACAACTTAAGAAACGCGCTGGCCAGTTGGCAATGGAAAAGCTAATGCAGGATTGCGATGTGCTCTTTTTCGGTGCGGAAACCGCCAGCGAGTTGGCAAAGCTCAAGAAACTTCTGCCATTCCTGAAGAAAGATGGCGCGCTCTGGATCATCTATCCCAAGGGGCAAAAAGTCATCACCGAAGGAGACGTCCTCACCGCGGGCAGGAAGGCGGGACTAAAGGACATTAAAGTAGTCGGTTTTTCCGAAACACACACCGCTCTGAAGTTCGTTCTTCCGCTCGCGAAAAGATAATTCAACCCTCAGCGTCTGGCAGCTTCGAGTAGCTCGCGCAAAGCGCCACGCACCGCGAGGGATTGACGGGGTCGTAGAAAACCGGAATCAACATGTCCTCGAAAACCTTCTGGCTCAAATCCCGCTCCGTGTTTTTTATCGTCTGGCCGTCTGCAGCGCGAAACTCATATTCGATCTGGCTGTAGCTCGTCTTTCCCTGCATGACCGTGTGCTGCGCAATCACGCGAGCCGCGGCCACCTCTCCATCTTGAAATAAGGGACGGTTGCGCTTCTCCCTAACCAGCGCGGGAACAATCACGATCCCCAGAATCAACGCGATAAAGGCGATCGGACCAAATACTGCGAAATAGGGAAACGGTGCGGCATGCTGCGGCACTGTGGAAGGCCTCACGCGGGTTGTGGCGAGAAACATGATGAAGATGATCATGCCAAAGGCGAACACCACCACCCCGGCCGCGGCTCCGGGAAAACTAAATCGCACGCGCCGAGGCCGTGAGAGAGTTTGCACCCTCTGCATAAAGCCATCAGGAATGGGCTGGGTCTTTACGCCTTGCATCGGAACAACCGCCTTGGCCGCGGCAATGGCGCGCTTATTGGAAACATAACCCCAATACGGAATCCCGCCTATGAGCAGGAAGAAAAGAAAAATCGGAATGATGGGGATCAAGTGCGGGCCGCCACGGGTGCTGGACGTCACCAAGACTAGAGAAACCGCCAAAATGCCAAATCCCGCAGCAAGAAGTGGAGCAATGCGTGACTTCGCGTTCAGAGAGCTCTGAACGCGCTCCAAATTCCATCCGCAGTGCGTGCAAAACGGCTTGACCTGCCCAAAAAACGCCCGCGCCGTCACAGGAGCGCCACAGAGAGGACACGTAATGTTGCTCATGCCTCAATTCTAGCCGCTGTCTTTGCTCTTGGTGTGAAAGACTCGGCGCATTTGCACTATGCGGAACTCCCTTTCGTTCCAGCAACACCAGCGCCTTTCTTGCCCCACCGCCGCGCCGAAACCGTATGATAGGGGCGATGAGCGAGCTGCTGAGCATTCGTTCGCTGACCGTGGAACTTCCCACCGCCGCCGGCTGGGTGCGCCCGGTGAACGAGGTAACTCTGAACATCGCGCCGGGGGAATCTCTCGGACTTGTCGGCGAATCCGGCAGCGGGAAAACCATGCTCTCGCTCGCGCTGATGGGACTTCTGCCGCCCGGCGCGCGCGTAAGCGGCGAAGCCACCCTGTTCTCAGACGAAGGTCAACAGAAAAACCTAACGAACTTAAGCGAGCCGGAATGGCGCCAGGTCCGTGGCCGCGAAATCGCCATGATTTTTCAAGAGCCCATGACCTCGCTGAATCCAGTTCTTCGCATCGGTGCGCAAATTGAAGAAGCCATTTGGGCCCACGAGCCAGGCTTAGCCCGCCATCTTGTGGATCGCCGTGTGCTCAGCGCACTCGAGCATGCTGCCGTGCCCGAACCCGAACTTCGCGCAAAGCAATTCCCCCATCAACTTTCCGGCGGCTTGCGCCAGCGCGCCATGATCGCCATGGCACTCGCAGCGCGTCCCAAGTTGCTGATTGCTGATGAGCCCACCACAGCCCTCGACGTCACCGTCCAAAAACAAATCTTGGAGTTGCTCGACCGCTTGCGCCGCGAAATGGAGTTGGGCCTCCTCTTCATCACCCATGATCTCGGTGTCGTGGCAAACGTCGCGGACCGCATCGCCGTGATGTACGCCGGCCGCATCGTTGAGCAAGGCCCCGTCGCCGACGTCCTCCTGCATCCGCTTCATCCCTACACGCAAGGCTTGCTGGCTGCTTCCCCCACTCTCGAACGCGGCAAACTCAAGCCGATTCCCGGAACCGTCCCAAACTTGACGCAACTTCCCCCGGGCTGTGCCTTCGCGCCGCGTTGCGATTATCGCCGCGCTGACTGTGAAATCGCTGTCCCGGAGTTTCGCCCTGCGCAGAGCGGCCACGCCGCCAGGTGTGTCCTGCTATGATCCCCTTCCTCGAAGTACGCAACCTCCGCAAGTATTACCAGAAAAGTGGCGGCCTCCTCACCTCCAGCGGTAAAGGAGAACGATTCGCGGCCGTGGACGGCGTCGGCTTCTTCGTTGCCTCCGGCGAAACCTTCGCCATCGTCGGCGAAAGCGGTTGTGGCAAGACCACCCTCGCGCGCATGCTCCTCCGCTTGATCGAGCCCGACGAAGGCCATGTCTTTTTCCAAGGCACGGACCTGCTGACGGTCTCTCAAAAAGAAATGCGTGAGTATCGCCGCGAGATGCAGATGATCTTCCAGGATCCCTTCGCTTCCCTGAATCCGCGTATGAAAGTAGGCGAAATCGTCGCCGAGCCTCTCGCAATCCACAAGCCGAAGATGCCCCATTCTGAACGCCTGGCAAAAGCCGGCGAAATTCTCGAGCGCGTTGGATTGAGCAAGGACGCGCTCGCACGCTATCCTCACGAATTCTCCGGCGGCCAGCGGCAGCGCATCGGCATCGCCCGCGCTCTCATCCTGCGCCCCAAACTTGTCGTCGCCGATGAACCCGTCTCCGCCCTGGACGTTTCGGTGGGTGCCCAAGTCCTCCTGCTCCTGCGCGAATTGCAGGCCGAATTCGGCCTGACCTATATCTTCATCTCTCACAGCTTGCCGGTAGTGGCGCAACTCGCCACGCACATCGCCGTTATGCGCGCCGGCCAACTCGTCGAATTCGGCCCCACCGAACTCATCCTCACGGAGCCCACCGCCGACTACACCATGGAACTGCTCGCCGCCGTCCCGCAGGTGCCTCGCAACCCCGTTTTGTGATATTTTCCCCCTATTCGTTACGTAGTACCCGCAGCAGCGGTGTGTTTCGAATTGGAGAGGAGTCCTCGATGGCAACTACGCCTGTACCTGTACCCGCGCCAGCCCCGGAAGCGAAAATCTCGCCCATCGGTCGCATCTTCGGCGTTTTGTTCTCGCCCAAAGCCACCTTTGAAGACATCGTTCGCAAACCCAGTTGGATTCCCGCCATGGTCCTCTTAGTCCTCACCGGCCTGGCTCTGAACATTACTCTCGCTAATCGAGCCAATTGGGTGGAAGTCTCAAAAGAACAGATCGCGAAAAACAAATTCGCTGCCAGGGCAATTGACCAATTGGATGATGCGAAGAAGGATCAAGCCTACCAGCGAGGCGCGACTCAAGCCAAAATCACCCGCTATGTTCGTGGCGTTATCGGCTGGCCGCTGATGCTGCTCTTTTCGGCCCTTATTTATTTTGGTGCGTACCGCCTGATCGGTGGCGCCCGAGTAACTTATGGACTCTCCTTCACGATCTGCGCTTTTGCGTATTTGCCCATGGGCATACGGGAGATCCTCGGCAGCATTGTGGCTGCCCTGAAAGATCCCAATTTGATCGACCCCGACAATTATTTGGCCTCGAATCCCGCTGCGTTTTTGGGGTCCGATACGCCTATGTGGCAGATGGTCCCCCTCATAAGCCTCGATTTGTTCGCAATTTGGATCCTGATCCTGCTGGCAATTGGTTTTTCGGCAGCAGACCCCAAAAAACTGCCTTTCGGCAAATCACTGGGGATTGCCATTGGACTGCAGGTATGCTTGGTCGCGTTCTTCACCGGACTCGCCTGGATTTTCTCCTGACGCGTTTTTTCCGAAGAGCCGATCCCGGTGGCCTCTGTGCCTCTAAGACAAAATGTAACGCCTTGGCTGGCGGCCAGCCGTAAGAACCCGCGAACTCTCCTGATACACTGAGTACGTGAATTTTTCCTTTGAACTCCTACACACCGATCCCACCGGTGCGCGCCGCGGCCGCTTAACCACACCGCATGGTGTCATCGAGACCCCTGTGTTCATGCCCGTGGGCACCGCCGCCACGGTCAAGGCCCTGACACAGGAAGCCCTCGAGGAGCTCGGCGCGCGCATTATCCTCGCCAACACCTATCACCTTTATCTAAGGCCCGGTCACGAACTAATCCGCAAACTCGGTGGCTTGCATTCCTTCATGTCCTGGCGCGGCGCCATTCTCACGGATTCCGGCGGCTACCAGGTCTTCAGCTTGGCGGACTTGCGCAAAATCACCGACGAAGGCGTGCGCTTCCGCTCGCATCTCGATGGCTCCGAACATCTCCTCACTCCGGAAAAAGCCGCGGAGATTCAACTAGCGCTGGGTTCAGACGTCGCCATGGTCCTCGACGAGTGCATCGAAACCCCCGCGCCCCGCGAAGTGGCCCAAGCGGCCCTCCAGCGCACCACCGCCTGGGCTCGCCGCGCCAGAAAATATTTCCTCGAACAAGTAGAGCGCAACGGCGAACCCTCCCAGTGGCAATTCGGCATCGTGCAGGGCGCAACGTTCAAAGACTTGCGCCAGGAAAGCGCGCGCCAACTGCTCGCACTGGAATTTCCCGGCTATGCCGTCGGAGGCCTGGCCGTAGGCGAGCCGCACGAAGTAACTTGTGAAATGACTTCAGAGGTTACGGCGCTTCTTCCCAAAGAAAAGCCGCGCTACCTTATGGGCGTCGGCCGCCCGGAGCAGCTTGCCGATTACGTTGCCCGCGGCATTGACATGATGGATTGCGTTTTGCCCACACGCGCGGCCCGTCACGCCTGCTTGTACACCACCGAAGGCCGTGTGCTCATCAAGAACGCGCGCTACATCGCGGATCAGCGCCCCATTGACGCAAATTGCACCTGCAGTGTCTGCCGCCGCTATACGCGCGCTTACCTTCGACATCTTTTCGCTGCGGGAGAAATTACCGCCGCCATCCTGGCCACCCACCACAATGTCCACTTTTACCTTGACACAATGCGTCAAATTCGAGAGGCTATCTCTTTTGGACAGCTTGAAAAATTCGCTACAGAGCTGCGTATCCGCTACAATGAGGGTACAGCCTGAAGCGAATTGCTGTGGATGGGTTTGATCCGTCGCCAAGCTGTGGCTACCCGCACCAGGTCGAGTCTCACGACGAGAATCGAGCGGGCAGGAAAAGCGGAGAAATTCACCGCTGACGTGGCGGTTTTTTCTCCCCGGAGAGCGCCACGGGTGGACCGCTCCGGGATGATTGGATTGCGGATTGTTCGGAAAGGGTACGGTTACAAAAAAAGAAGATGAATTTGGCGGCATTCTGGTTCTGGCAAGCCGGTAGCCCCTTCGGAGGCTTCGGCGGTATTCTAATTCCCCTGGCGGCGATGTTCGGCATCATGTATTTCTTGGTCATCCTGCCGCAGTCGCGGCAGCGCAAGAAAGTGCAGGAGATGCTCTCCGCGATTAAGAACGGAGACAAGGTTGTCACGACCTCCGGCATTTACGGCACCATCAATGGAATGGACGGCGACACGATTATTCTAAAGATCGCCGACAATGTAAAAATTCGCATCGCGCGGGCGGCGATTGCGCAGGTGGAGGCACCGGAAGATGCGGCTAAGTAACTCCACCGCCAGCCGTCTTTCGCGCTTGATCTTTTAACCATGAATCCTAATCTGAAGTGGAAAGTTCTGTTCATCCTCGCCGTCATCCTGGCCTGCATCTTCTTTGTTTTCGGGCTGCCGACCTTCCCGACCTCTCTCGCGCAGATCAAGGACAATTTCGCACACCAGATCAAGCTTGGTCTGGACCTGCAAGGCGGCACTCACCTCATCCTCCAAGTCCAGGTGCAAGAGGCCGTCGCACAGGAGACCGACCAGACCGTTGATCGCCTCACCACGGAGATGCGCCAGAAAAACATTCGCTACGAAGAAGTGCGCCGAGTGGACGACACCCACATCATCATTCGCAATGTGCCTTCCGACCAGATCTCACAGTTCCGCGACCTGGTTCATGATCAACTCGAGCTGAATTGGGAGCTGTCTCCCGCTCCCGGCGAAGTGAACGCCTACCTCTTGACTCTGCGCCCGAGCGCCATTGCCCACATCCAGGAAACCACTATGTCCCAGTCGCTCGAAACCATCGAGCGCCGCATCAACGCTCTGGGCCTTACGGAACCCACCATTCAGCCGCATGGGCGCAAGGACAATGAAATCCTCGTGCAACTCCCCGGGGAAGGCGATCCCGCGCGCGCCAGAGCTGTGATTCAGGCCGGCGGTCAGTTGGAACTGAAGCTCGTCGAAGATCCCCAAACATATCCGTCGGAAGCCGCGGCACTTGCGGCTCACGGCGGCATTCTGCCCCCGGGCACAGAACTCGTAAAAGGCAGCAGTGAATCGCGAACGCGAAACCAGCAAGACAACGTGGATAATTGGTACGTGCTCAGTCGCGTCCCGGTTGTGACCGGACGCGACCTGCGCAGCGCCATCGAGAATCGCAGTACCCAAATGCCCGGACAATGGGAGATTGACTTCGTTCTCTCTGGAGAGGCTGCACGGCGTTTCGGACCATTCACGGAACAAAACAAGGGCCGCCAGATGGCGATAGTGCTCGGCATGGCGGCCGAGAAGAAGGTGTATTCGGCCCCGGTGATCAACAGCCGCATTGAGGATCGCGGTTTGATTGAAGGCAACTTCAGCCAGGAATCCGCGCATGATCTTGCCTTGGTTCTCCGCGCCGGCGCCCTTCCCGCTTCCATCAAGTATCTGGAAGAGCGCACCGTTGGACCTTCGCTCGGAGCGGACTCCATTCGCCACGGTGTGCGTGCCTCCATCCTCAGCTTGCTCGTCGTTATGCTCTTCATGGTCTTCTATTACCGGCTCTCCGGCGTCAATGCCGTCCTGGCCTTGATCCTGAACCTGCTGATCTTGCTCGCGGCGCTCGCCATGTTTGGCGCCGTGCTCACCCTTCCCGGGATTGCAGGCGTCATCCTGACCATCGGTATGGGCGTCGATTCCAACGTTCTCGTCTTTGAGCGTATCCGCGAGGAATTGCGCAATGGCAAGTCATCTTCGGCGGCAGTGGACGCCGGGTTCGATAAGGCCTTTCTAACCATTATTGATACCCACGTCACGACCGTGGTTTCCGCTTTTTTCCTGTTCATCTTTGGCACGGGCCCGATACGCGGGTTTGCCATCACATTGACCATCGGTTTGATAGCCAACGTCTTCACCGCCATCTTCGTGTCCAAGACCATTTTCCAGTATCACCTGACGAAGATGGACCGTCAGGCGGAATTGAGTATTTAGAGCAGTCACCTGCAGTTAGCGGTACCAGGACTTCTAAGGCCACCCTCCCACCCGCCTTTAAACGGTTGGGGGGTTGGTTAGGGCAAGGTAGGCAGAGTTATCATGCTGGGCTCAGCCCGGTGCCACCTTCCGGGGCGGGAACAAATCTCAGCCCCTTGGAGTCTAAAGAAGGGAAGCGCGAAACGGAATGATCGAGCTCTTCAAACAGCCCAATCTCGACTGGATGGGCAAGGCCAAGTTTTTCTTCACCCTTAGTGGTCTCCTCTTGCTCATCGGGTGGTCCGCCATCTTTTTGAAGGGCGGCATCAAGTACGGCATCGACTTCCGGGGAGGCACGAACGTGGACGTGCGCTTTGCCCAACCGCCGAACATCGACCAATTGCGGGCCAGCCTGCGCACCCAGGGCCTGGGCAATAGCGAGATTCAAAGCGTCAGTGACACTGCCGGTCTCGGCGCTACCTCCAACGAAGTTCTCATCTTCGTCGAACAAGCCGGACAAACCGACCAGGCGATCGATGATAGCAAGACCAAAGTCCTGGCCGCCCTCGGCGCCACCTATGGCGTTGCTGCGACGGGCAAGGCCGACTTCAACGCCGTCACTCCTTCCGCTCTGGCCAATGCCCTCGCTCTGAAGGATCCTCTAGCGCTCTCCGTAAATGCGGGCGATAAGTATCAGCAACTGGCTAAGACCCTGCTGGCTTACCGCGACACCGACAAGAACGGCGTGCTTACAAGTTTGGACGAGCTTTCCAAGGTCGCTGGCGTGACGCCTGCGGTCGTCTCCGCGATCAAGGACAGCTATTCTCTCGCTCCCTTCACTATCCGCAACGTCGAAATCGTCGGTCCCAAGGTAGGTAGCGAGTTACGCAATCAGGCCATTCGAGTAACCCTCTATGCTTTGGCAGGCATGCTGTTATATATTGCATTCCGGTTCGAATGGGTTTACGGAGCGGCGGCGGTGATCGCGGTTTTTCACGACGTGCTCATCACGCTGGGCTTGTTCAAAATCTTCGGTTTTGAAATTTCGCTGACGGTTATTGCGGCTTTGCTTACCCTGGTGGGCTATTCGATGAACGATACGATCGTCATCTTCGATCGCATCCGCGAGAACAGCCGCCTTTTGCGCAAGGAGCCGTTCGCTGATGTCGTCAATAAATCGATTAACCAGACGCTCTCGCGAACCATCCTTACCAGCGGTTTGACCTTCCTCACCGTGCTCGTCCTGTTCCTGATGGGCGGCCAGGTGCTTCGCGCTTTTGCCTTTGCCCTGGTGGTGGGGATTGTGGTAGGAACGTACTCCAGTTTTGGTATCGCTGCTCCCTTGGTCGTTGCCTGGAATCAATGGCGCGGTCAGGGCGTGGCGGCAGGCACCGGAACCGCAGCCGGCAACAGACCCAAGGGAAACGGGAGCGGCCAACCGCGCCTGGCGCCCGCCGGGAGGAGGTAGGAGTCACCCATGTTTGAAGAAATGGTAGTTTCAACCTCGAAGGCAAAGGGAACCAAGCCGTGGACCTTCTTTGTCTCTATGCTGTTCGAGGTGCTGTTCCTCACGATTCTCATCCTTATCCCGCTGATTTACACGGAAGCGCTGCCGAAGACGCTCATGTCTTCGATTTTGCTGGCGCCACCCCCGCCTCCGCCTCCACCCCCGCCGCCCGCACCCGCGGTGGTCGTGAAGGTAAAACCGATGGCTCATCTCATGGACGCTGGTAAACTCGTTGCTCCGAAGGCCATCCCTAAGGACATTAAGATCATCAAGGAAGAAGCGGAACCACCTGACGCAATCGGCGGTGTTGCCGGTGGCGTGCCGGGCGGCGTCGCTGGTGGCTCGATGGGCGGCGTAATCGGCGGCGTGATTGGCGGTGTCAGTTCCAACATTGCCCCGCCACCACCTCCCAAGGCTGCTCTCAAGCGTGTCACCGTTGGCGGCAACGTGCAGGCCGCGCGGCTGGTCAACAAGGTGCAACCTCTTTACCCGCCACTGGCGCGCCAGACGCGCATCAGCGGCACGGTTAAGCTCCACGCCATCATCGGTAAGGACGGCGCGGTGCAACAGCTTGCGGTCGTTTCGGGCCATCCTCTCCTCGTGCAGTCCGCGCTGGACGCTGTCAGGCAGTGGCGCTATCAGCCTACCCTGCTCAATGGCGACCCCGTGGAGGTGGATACCGAAATTGACGTGATTTTCTCTCTGGCTCAGTAGTGCAACGGGGCGGCGCGAGCGTAGTGGGACCTGCGCGCCGTTCTGAGTTCGCAGTTCAATACACAATCTTGTTGGTTCCCGCATCTCAGGAGCCAGTAGGAAATTAAGGAGCAAACGAATGTTAGCAACTCTCTTCATCTATGCAGCTTGGCTGCAGGAAGCCGCGACGTCCTGGGACCTGCGTTCCATGTGGACCTCGATGGGCATTCTGGCCAAGATCGTGGTCGTGATTCTGTTCATTCTTTCCGTGTATTCCTTCGGCGTCATGATTGACCGCTTCCTCATGTACAACAACGCGCGTAAGCAGTCGCGCCTGTTCGTGCAGCAGGTCGCCGGCGCCCTCAAGGACGGCAAACTCGACGAAGCCATCGCCATCGCCGAGCGCAACAAGAAGAGCCATATCGCCAAGGTCGTCGCCACCGGTCTTTCGGAATTCCAGTCGGCTTCCCAGCAGGTCTCCGACGCGGAAGTCATCGAAGCCGCCAAGCGCGGTCTCGAGCGTTCCGTCGCCATCGTCCACGCGGAAATGAAGCGCGGCCTTTCCGCTCTCGCCACCATCGGTTCCACGGCTCCGTTCGTCGGACTCTTTGGCACGGTCGTCGGCATCTTGAATGCGTTCAAAGGCATTGCTTCCGCCAAGGCTACCGGTCTATCCGCGGTTGCCGGCGGTATCGCTGAAGCCCTCGTCACCACCGCTTTCGGCTTGCTCGTTGCCGTCCCGGCCGTGTGGGCTTACAACTACTTCACCAATAAGGTCGAATCCTTCGACGTCGAGATGGACAACTCCTCCATGGAGCTCATCAACTACTTCATTCTGCGCCGCGGCGCAAAGAAGTAAGCCGGAAGAAGGGATACCCTATGGCGTACAAACCACAAGCGGGCGCCCAAGTCTCGGCCCCCAACGTTGTCCCGATGGCCGACATCATGCTCGTGCTCTTGATCATCTTCATGGTGGTCACGCCCATGTTGCAGAAGACCCATCAGGTGGACTTGGCCCCAGTCAACAATCCGCGCGAAATGAAGGACGCGGATAGGGACGACGCCATCATCGTGGCTATCTCTCGCGATGGCACTCTCTACCTGGGCAATTCCAAGATCGCCAAGGAAAGCATCACCACGGAGATCAAGGACCAGATCGCCAACAAGCTGGATAAGACTGTCTATGTAAAGAGCGATGCGCGTGCCAAGTACGGTGATGTGGTTGCCGTCGTGGATGAAATTCGTTCCGCCGGCGTGGACCAACTGGGTCTGCTGACCGAGAAAAACAAATCAAACAGCCCTCAGGCGAAGGATAAACAACCTCCCGCCGGAGGCCAGTTATAGCGTATCGGCCGTTCGCTTCATTCGTTTGCTGAGATGATTCGGGCTCGCGCCGCTTCCCACACGGCGCGAGCTAACTCTCCTCAAACTTAGCTGCAACGGCTCGACAGGAGAACTCGCAATGGGGATGGACGTTGGTAGCAGCAGTGGTTCGATGGCCTCGCCGAATATCGTTCCTCTTATCGATATTCTGCTCGTGCTCATCATCATCTTCATGGTGATCACACCCCTGACCCCCAAGGGTCTGGATACCCTGGTCCCGCAGCCTTCGCCAAACAAGGAGCCGGTTAACCAGGAGTTGGAAAACAAGACCGTCGTGGTTCAGGTTATGATGGGCAATCATCTGAAGATCAACAACGAGGACACCACTTGGGAAACACTCGAGCCTCGTATGGAGCAGATCTTCAAAGAACGCGCCGAAAAGATTGCTTTCATTAAGGGCGACAACGACGTGGAGTTCAAGGACGTGGCCCGCGCCATCGATCTCATGAAAGAAGCCGGTATCGACAAAGTCGGCCTCATCACCGCCAAGCTCGAGGCCGGCCAGTAGCTTTTCGCTTTCTCGCCGCAGGGTTGTGAGAGTCCTCTCGCAGGGGCCATATCTGGCCGCGAGGTGACTCATGGGTATCGGACTGATCGGCGGTAAGGGCGGGATGTTGTGCGAAGCGAATGTTGTCCCGCTCATCGATATTCTGCTGGTGCTGTTGGTCATTTTCATGATCATCCCCCATCAGCAGGTTGGTCTCCAGGCGGATCTGCCCCAGGCGGTGGTTCCGCCGGACACGGTTGTTCCGCCGGAAACAATCATTGTTTCGATTGCTTCTGATGGCTCGCTCCGGATCAACCAGTCGGTTGTGCAACGCGATGAATTGCGTGAACGCCTCGAAACAATTTTCGCTCTGCGCGCTCAACGCGTTGCGTTTCTTCAGGGAGACCGTTCCCTCGAGTTTCAGACGGTTGCCCAGGTCCTGGATGACATGCATGCTGCGGGAGCCTCTCCCATCGGTTTGCTGACATCTGAACTGGAAAAAAACCGCTGAACGTGATGGAATGGGCCCTATAGGGCTTTACAGAATTCTAGCTGCTTTCCCGATTTGCTCGGGATTGCGCTTACCAGGGATGGATGCCTCCAATGACTCAAGCTTCGGTTTCAAGGGTAACCCGCTCGTGGTCTACCCGCTTTGCTGCTCAGATGTTCCTTCTGGCGGCGCTCCTTACTCTCTCTTATGGTCTCTCGGGCTGCGGCAAGCTGCAGGCTCGCGATGACCTCAATAAAGGTGTCGCCGAATTCAAGAACGGCCAGTACGACAAAGCCGTCGAATACTTCAAGACTGCCAAGGATCTCGATCCAAAGCTCTTGAATGCGCGCCTCTATCTTGCTACCGCCTATGCCAGCCAGTATATTCCGGGCGCTCCCTCGGAAGAAAACATGCGCCACGGCAACGAAGCCATTCAGGAATATACCAACGTGTTGGATATTGACCCCGATAACCTTAGCGCCATCGACGGTCTCGCTTCGATTCAGTATCAGATGGCCGGCCAGCCATTTGATCCCAAGAAATTCGAAGCCTCCAAGAACTTCCACGAGAAACACATTTCCTTGAAGCCGCAGGACCCGCAGCCCTACTATTCCGTCGGCGTCATCGATTGGGCTCTCGCCTATCGCGGCAACACCGAAATGCGCGCCGATTATAATCGCGAGCACATCAAGAAGCAGATCAAGGACACCGACCCGCTTCCTCCGGATGTTCGCAAGGCCTACGCGGATAAATACGACGTACTCGTCGAGGACGGCATCAAGGCTCTCGAAACCGCCATTCAGCTCAAGCCCGATTACGACGATGCCATGACCTATCTGAACCTCCTCTATCGCCGCAAGGCCGATATTGTTGAGTCCTCCCAGGAGCGCGACGCTCTTACCCAGAAGGCCGACGATTTGCTCGACCGCGTCAAGGAAGTCAAACAGAAGCGCGAGGAAGAGGCCGAGAAGAAGTCTCCTTCCTGAGCCGTTCCGGCACCGCAGTTTTCTTCAAGAGGGCGGCTCATCGGCCGCCCTTTTCCTTTTTGCCCGCTCTTCCCCTCCCGCTCTTTTTTCCCGCTCCCTCTCGGCGTACACTTGACTATGGGCTCCCGCTCCAATCTCCCTCTGAACTTCAACCGTGACCGCACGGAACGCCAGCTCAATGGCCGTCTCGAGGAGCTGCTCGAGAAGCTCCGTCTCAATCGCCCCTCCGATGATCCCTGGCTGGTGCGCCGCGCCTACGATATCGCCGCAGAGCGCCACCGCGACCAGTTCCGCAACTCCGGTGAACCCTATCTCTCCCACCTCTTGGAAGTCGCCCACATCCTCGCCGATATGCGCCTGGATGCCACCACGCTGGCTGCCGCGCTCCTTCACGACGTCATCGAGGATACGGAGTTCCCCCTCTCGCGCCTTCAAGAGCGTTTCGGAGACGAAGTCGCCCTCCTCGTCGAAGGCGTCACCAAAATCAGCCGCCTGAACATGATGGCGCCCGAAGCACGCCAGGCGGAAAACGTGCGCAAGATGCTCCTCGCCATGGTGCACGACGTCCGCGTTGTTGTCGTCAAGCTCGCCGACCGCCTGCACAACATGCGCACGCTCGAATTCCTCGAACCCGCCAAACAACTCCGCATCGCTCGCGAGACCATGGATATCTACTCGCCCATTGCTCACCGCCTCGGCATGTCCGTCATCAAGGGCGAACTCGAGGACCTTTCCTTCCGCCATTTGGAGCCGGATGCCTACTTCGCCCTGCAGAAAGAGGTGAACGAGAAAGACCCGAGCTACCGGCAGTTTCTCGATGAAGTCCAGAACACCATTCGCACCAAGCTCGTGGAAAACAGTATTCCCGCCGAACTGGAAGCCCGCATCAAGGGTCTGCATTCGCTGCATCGCAAAATCGTTCGCCAGGAGCGCGGCCTCGATCAGATCTACGATCTTCTGGCCGTTCGCGTCATCACCGATTCCGAGCGCAATTGCTACGCCGCCCTCGGCGTTGTCCATCACATCTGGCGCCCCGTCCCCGGCCGCTTTAAGGACTACATCGCCATGCCGCGCCCGAATCTTTACCAGTCCCTGCACACCACGGTGATTCATGGCGGCCAGGCCTTTGAAATCCAGATTCGCACGCAGGAAATGCACCGCATTGCGGAACAGGGCGTGGCGGCTCACTGGAAGTACAAGGATGGCCGGCCCGTTTCCACCGGCGGCGGGCAAGTGGCCAGTGATGACGATCAGCGCATCGCCTGGATGCGCCAACTCATCGAGTGGTCCCAGGAATTGCAGGAGCCGGGCGAGTTCCTTTCCACGTTAAAGGTGGATCTGGCCCCGGTCGAAGTCTACGCCTTCACGCCGAAAGGTCGCGTTCTGGAATTGCCGCGTGGCGCCACGCCCGTGGATTTTGCCTATTCCGTGCACACGGAAGTGGGCCACCAGTGCGTGGGCGCGAAGGTGAATGGCCAGATGGTATCGCTGCGCCACGAAGTCGTCAGCGGCGATGTGGTCGAGATTCTCACCCAAAAGGGACACAAGCCCAGCCGCGACTGGCTGAGCTTCGTGAAGTCTTCGCACGCCAAAAGCAAAATCCGCCACTTCATCAATACGCAGGAGCGCGAAGAAGCCACCGAGATGGGCAAGCGCCTCCTGGAAAATGAATCGCGCAATTTCCCCAAGGGCTTGAAGAAAATTCCCAACGAGGACCTCCAGAAACTCGCTGCGGAATACGGTCTCTCCAAGCCGGAAGACCTGTTCGCCGCCGTGGGATTCGGCAAATTCTCCGCTCGCCAGGTTCTCGCCCGGTATTTCGGAGAGCCTTCCAAGGATACGGAGAAGTCCCCGGAAGATGCCAAGCCGACGCTGGTCAAAACCGTCAAGCGCATGCTCGGCTTTGGTCAAGCTCCTTTGATTGTGAAGGGCCACGATGATCTGCTCGTCTTTCGCGCGAAGTGCTGCAATGCCATTCCCGGCGACGAAATCATCGGGTATGTCACCCGCGGCCGCGGCGTCGCGGTGCACACGCGCACATGTCCCAACGTCCAGAACTTGTTGTACCAGACGGAGCGCCGCATTGCCGTTGAGTGGGGCACCGGCGGTGTGGCCACGTTCCCCGTCGAACTCTTGATCCGCTCCAAGGATCGCCCCGGCCTGCTTGCTGAAATCACCGCTGTCATCAGCGATGCCGGCTCCAATATCCGTTCCCTCGATAGCCGCCCCGACCGCCAGAATGCCCGCATCGAAGCCAGTTTGGAAATCGCCGATAAGCGCCAGCTTGAAACCATTCTCTCCAGCATTCGGCGCATCAATGGCGTCTTCGGTGTCGAGCGCACCTTCCAAATTTAGGAAAGGCTGACCGCCTGCCCGGTATCCACGAAGGCACACTCCACCCGCGCCGCCGTTTTCCCGCTTAAAATGGAGTTATGCGGCAATGCTTCCTGCTTCTCGGTGTGTGTGTGCTGGCTCTGGCTGGATGCGAGTCAAAGCCAAAGACCAACTACGCGCAGCTCGACCAGGCGGGGATGTTTTCCTCCAGCGTGGACCAGCTCAAGCAGTTGAATGTCACGGATCTGGAGATTACCCAACTCTCGAAGCTCAAGCGAGTCAATGCCAGTGATGACTTGTGCATCGCGTTGCTCAAAGCCGCTCGCGATCATCATCACGAATTCTCCAACGCCGATTCCGCCATTCAATTGTCGCAAGCTGGCTATTCGGATGAACAGATCCTGGAAATGGCTCGCTCTGATCAGATCGATATCCTCAGCGGCGAAGCCATTACTCTCAAACTCATCGGCCTCTCCAATCCCACGGTCCAGGCGATCATCCATCGCCGCATCGAGGGCCAGCCCACGCTGAGCAGCGAGCAGATCGGCCGCTTGAAGAATACCAGCATGTCGGAAAAGCAGATTCTCGACGTGATGAACCAAGGCCTCTCAAATGAAGCGGCGGAAAAACTCATCGCCACACGAGAAGCCAACCGCAACCACTCCAACACCGGCTTCGTGCGCAATCGCGGCCGCAAGCCCCGCTGATTTTCCTTCGTGCCTCTCCTTTTGCTATTCTTTGCTTTCCGTATCGAAAGGAGAACTCACCATGAAAGATGTAGTTCTGACCAACCGCGGTCCAAAGCCCATTGGACCCTATTCCCAGGGGATCAAAGCCAACGGCTTCCTGTTTCTTTCCGGGCAGGTTGCACTGGACCCGGCAACGGGAGAATTTTCCGGCGTCACGATCCAGCAGCAGACGGAACGCGTGCTGGAAAATTTGAAA
>Ga0181523_10002257_pt1 | contig 19092 bp, 19 predicted proteins | sample PEATcosm2014_Bin_43_FD_119752 | JGI IMG/M metagenome (GOLD analysis project Ga0181523, IMG submission 119752) | Peatland microbial communities from MTU Mesocosm Facility, Houghton, MI, USA - PEATcosm2014_Bin05_30_metaG | ecosystem: Environmental > Terrestrial > Soil > Wetlands > Peat | place...
CGAGTGGTAGCTTCTTCGAGCCGGTATGGGACGTTTTCCCGAAGCAATTCGATACACAACCAACGTAGCCACTCCTCGCTGTTACGCAGACGTTTGAGCAAGGCGACATCCGAAATGTCGGTCCAGTTCGCCAGCTTAGCGTGCACAACCGTCTCCCGCAATGAGTAACCCCGCGCCACATGCAGCATTAGCATACGCAACAGCACGTCAGGCGATCGAAACCCACGCAATCGCTCGACCGCACCTGACTGCCACGCCATTTGCTGCCATCCTGTGGGAAAGAACGACGTGAGCACCTTCCAGTTTTCTTCGAGGATACGCATCCACCAAGAATAGGTCCGCGAACACTAAAACCTGTTCCTTAAGTTAGCGCTTATGGGGCTGGGCACCCGGATTATACGTACTCCATTGTACATACAATGTTCCAGCGGGAACATTGTGAAAAACTCGAGTATCGCCTTCTTTTTCAGTGCTTTAGTGCTTCAGTTGAATGGGGAAGACGTGGAACAGGTTCAGCATCTCCCATCCCAGCAGGAAGATCGACAACAGGACCACCATGACGGCCATCAACTCCCCGAAGCTCAGTCCACGGCGTGTAGGCTCCAGTCGCCGGGCGGCCAGAGTGAGAATGTTGAGCGTGGCGAAGCCAAACACCACCGCCCAGAGGATGTTGTAAACATCCTGCCGCGACCCGCGATACAGCAGGGCCACGGCCACGCCGACCAGCACAGCGGCGTAAGCGCGCGCCACCGCGTAAACGGCGAATGCCGCCCGCGTGGTCCGCGTAAAACCCGAAATCAGCGTTACCGCTTCAGTGAGTGCCATCGGTTGAACCGGCCCTGTAAGCCCACAGCAGCCTGAGCCTGCTTACTGCATCTGGATTATTACATTTTTCGCGCCGCAGTTCACCGCTCTCCAAATGTGGGCAACCTTCTGGTCAAGAGGCGAGCCGCATTCCTTCGCCTTGGTTAAGATAGCTTGGTTAAGATGGATTGATGGCCAAACCCCGTTTCATTTTCTTTGATGTTGGCAACACCCTGCTGTTCCCCAATCGCGCGCGCATGCTGGCGCCGCTGCCTGTCGACCAACATCCCACGCTCGCCGACTGGCAGGCTCTGGAGCGTCGCACCAAGCAGGAATTCGATCAAGGCATGATCGCCGGCAAAGTCGACCACGGCTTCTGGTGGACTTTTCATACCTACCTGCTGCAAGGGCTGAATTCGCCGCACAATTCCCTGGACGATTCCCTGGTCGACGGCGTGCGCGACGCGCTGGTTGCGAATACGCAGAATTCGGCCAACTGGGACCAGATCCTGCCGGGAACGCGCGATGCACTGGAACGTCTTCGGCGTGGCTATGCGATCGCAGTGATCTCGAACGCCGATGGCAAGATTGACGCCGTCCTGCAGCGCTGCGGGATTGTGGATTGCTTCGCCAGCATCACAGACTCGGGGAACGTAGGCGAGGAGAAGCCGCATCCCGCAATCTTCGAAGCGGCGCTGCGCCAGATGAACGCCGCGCCCGCCGAGAGCCTGTACGTAGGCGACGTATACTCCGTCGACTACGTCGGCGCCCGCAACGCCGGAATGCAGGCGGTTTTGTTCGATGTGGCCGGAGCCTATCGCAAGCGCGGCTTTCCCCGCGTGGAATCGCTCGCCGGCCTGGAAGCCTGGCTCCAGCAATAGCTGTGTCATTTCCCCAACCGGGTTCCTCTGTGTCCTCTGTGGTAAGGGTTTCGCGGCAAAGCACGGATGTTCCACTCACAAATCACTCCTGCGGAGTCGGGCAGTTATCTTCGCAGGAGGCCCCAATCACCATATTGAGGATCGCGTCCCACTGCTGGGTGCTGACTGCGCCGCGGTAAGGATCGAGGTCGACCTTGTGCGCGATGACCATGTCCAGGGCAGGCAGCACGGCGATGTATTGCCCCCCGCTGCCCTCGGCGAGAATGGCTGCCTGCATGGGGCCATTCCAGTTGTGTTCCATAAAAGGTGGCTCGTCCCAAACGAACCAGGTCAGCCCGAAACCCCACCGCTCCGGCCGATCATATTCCTGCATTCCGGTGGGATTCATTTCCTGAAATGTGGTGAACAGAACGGTCGAGTACCGAACCCAGTCGACCGGAATCACTTGCTTGCCATTCCAGTTCCCCTGCCGCAGCATGAGCTGACCAAGCCGCGCCATATCGCGGGTTGAGAGCGACATGGGATAGCCCTGATGCACCGAGAACGGCAAATTGTTGGCCTTCACCTGGCGGGCCCGATCAAAATCCTGCATTCCGATGGGACGAGCCAGGTCGACTTCGAGCGCGTCGTAAATATTCTTGCCCGTGGCTTTCTCAAACGCGGTACCCATCGCGTTAAAATCCCATTCGTTGTAAGAGTAGTGGGTTCCCGGTAGCACGCTGCCGCGCCGTAATTGATACGAGTCGGCGCTGTGCGGGTCGGGTTTGTCGGGGATGATGTAAATGCCGGAGCGCCCGGCCAGCAACTCCTTTAGCGTGGCTCGTTCTTCGATGGGAAGAAACGGCTGCTTGTCGTCCAGCCCGAGATCTTTGACCGTCTTATCAAGATCAATTTTTCCGCTCTGCACATAATTCCCGTACAGCATGCTGAGAATGCTTTTGCGCACGGAAGCCACCGTGCTGACGCGCGTAACGTCTCCATACTGGTAGAGAATTTTTCCGTGGACTGCGACCACCATCGACGTCGTAAACCCAGTCTTGAGCCAGGCCGTCAGAGCATCGAAACGCGCCGAGGAGTATCCCGTCGATTCAGGGTTGATCTTCTCCCATGAAGTTCCAGGACTAGACGCGCCCGGACTCGTGTCGTTCGAGGTCTGCGTGAAACCGGGCAGGATGGCCAGAATGGGGAAAAGTATCGCAAGGCAAATGTGCGCTGCGGCGGGCCGGAAGTTGCTCACGGTCGCCTCCTTTTGTGGATAGTTGATCAAGGATAGCGGATCAAGAATAGCGGGCGGTGTGCTTGTGTGTCCAAAGCCGGAACTCATGGCTGGGACTCATGGTCGGGACTCATGGCTGGAAACTCATGGCAGAGAGAATATCGGGACTGGCAATGGGATCGGACCCGCATGCGCGGGCGAGGCGAGTATAGGTGAGAACTAGATTTCCTGGAGAACGGTGAAACAAGCGCCGCCAAAATCCAGCCGCGAAGCGGCGGCATGCGAAAGCCCGGCACGGCAGTGCCGGGTGCAAGTGGGAAAGAGCCCGAGTCCCGAAGGGACGGCACCCGTTCTGCCGCACGCTCCAGACTCCCGACGCAATGGCCGGCGGGACGACGCTACGGCTACAACTCCACGATCTGGTGGTCGTGGCAATCGGGCTGAATGGCGTCGTACAACTGCTGCAGCAATTCGCGGCCGTAACGCGCCAGAAAGTAAACGCCGCCGATGCCGCGCTCTTGCAGGCCCTTGTCGGGATAGAGCGCCTGGCTCAGCGTTTCGGCGTGGCGGGTCACAAGTTCGCTCTTCTGCGCTTCTGCGCGCGCGGCCTGGGATTGCAGACGCTCGAGTTGATATTCGACTTTCGAGCGAGCCGTTTCCGCCGCGTCCACCAGCGTGCGATCCAGCGTCACCAGCTTCTCTTTGATGTTGGACAAATGCGCATCCATCGACTTTCTTGCAGCTTCGAACGCGGCCTGCAGATCCGCGGGCAGTCCGCGCTCCGCCAGTTGACGGCGTAATGCTTCGGTGCCGGCGAACACATCGGACGCGGTGATTCCATGACGCTCCAGCAACCGCTGCATCTTCATTTCTACGATGGTGGCGGAGAAGCGCGGAACGATGGGCGTCACGCGGCCCAGAAGAGCTTCGTACACCGCTCCTGCCTGCGCAAAATAAGCGGTCTCGGCGGCGCCTCCGGTGTAGACGAGCGTGGGCAGCAGGTAATCTTCAACGATGGGGCGCAACAGGACGTTCGGACTGAATTGTTCCGGACTGGCAGCGATGCGGGCAAGCAGTTCGGCTTGCGAGAGCTTTTCTGCCGTGGCGTCGCTGCCGATCACAAATTCCGTGCTGCTCCCATGCCCGCGATGATGAATCGGCGTACGCGCCCCATCTTGCATGGTAAACAGCAAGACGGAAGAAGAAGTAACCTTCACCTGCTGGTGGTAGCCTGCCGCTTCCAGGGCCGCACCCCGTGCCAGCACGGCGGCCGCGAGTTCGTCGGCACGTTCCACCGCAGCCCGATATATGGGCTCGGCGACGCGATCGATTTCGGCATCGGAGGCGTCGAGCAGAATCACTCCCCACTCCGCAAACACGCGCGCGCAGAAACGCGCAAAGGCCGTGCCCAGCGATTCCCCAGGCCGGTACGCCTCGCGCAGAATCCGCGCCGCTTCGGAATCGCCAAGCAACTGCGCTGCCTGGTCCACGAGAGGAAGAATCTCGTCCCCGAGACGGACGGCACTGACGGGTGCTCCAGGAACGTCGTGGCTCGTGGTCGTGAGCACCTGCAGCACGCCGTCCGGGCCGGGAATCGAAACGTGGTTCACCTCGGCCAGATCATGGTCATAGGTCGCAAGCCAGAAAACCGGAACCGCGTCCACACCGGCTGCAGTCGCCTCTTCCGCGAGCTTGACCGCCGTGAGCGCCTTGTAGATGCAGAACATGGGTCCGCCGAAAAGTCCAACTTGCTGCCCGGTCACAACCGCGGCCGCGCCTTGGCGCAGGCGATCAAGATTGGCCAGCGTTTTCGGCGAAGCACCCCACGATTTATTCTGGCGCTCGAGGATGGCAGCAACCCGCTCCCGCCGCGAGGAGTCGTAGGAAATCTTTGCCGCTTCTTCTTTCACCCATTCTTGAAAATGAGGAGGTCTGGGATAGAACGGCTGAACCGCGGGCTGGTATGCAAGGAAATCGGAGAACAGGCGCGTAGTGTGCGGGATTTGGGAGAATGGCAGGCAGTGCGACTTCACCGAGAATTCTCCTGACAACACTGCTGGGTCGCCTGTCGCATCGCCGATTGTTGGACGTTTGAGATCATCTTGGGTCAACACTTCAGGTCAACATCTCGGATCCCGAAGCCAGCATCCGCGAACCACGCTAACATTGTGGAACAGCTTGTGGAACAGGATCCGCTAAGCCACGCCCTAAGTACAGATGCCTGAAAAAGCTGCAAGATGCAAGATAATGGGTCGCACTCCTGCACGGGAAAGGAAATCATGAGCGCGGGCTCGTTGAGTATTATTTTGCCGCTAACCCTGGAAGGCACGGTGGTGCGCCTCGAACCGCTCCGCCGCGAACACTCCGAACTCTTCTGGCAGGTTGCCAAGAACGATCTGGAAGATATCTTTCGCTGGATTCCCTACTCCATGAAAACTCCAGAGGACTTTCGCAGGTTGATCGACAAAGGGTTCGACGAGCAGGAGCGCGGAGAGTCGGTGGTCTTCGCCACCGTCGAGCGCAGTTCCGGCCGTGCCATCGGCAGCACGCGTTTTATGAATATTGACCGCATCAACCGCCGGGTCGAGATCGGGTCGACCTGGATCGCGCCCGCCTGGCAACGCACCGGCGTCAATACCGAGGCGAAATATCTGATGCTGCGCCACGCGTTTGAAGTTTGGAAATGCATCCGCGTGGAACTCAAGACGGATGGTTTAAATCAGAAGTCGCGCAACGCCATTCTGCGCATCGGCGCCAAAGAGGAAGGCACGCTGCGCAGACACCTGCTGACCTCGACCGGAAGGGTGCGCGACACGGTCTACTTCAGCATTCTGGACGACGAATGGCCGGAGGTGAAAGCGCGGCTCGAGGCTCGAGGCTTGAATCCATAGCTCGATTCCCTCGTTGTGAGAACGCGCCCGAACCGTTATTATGCGTGCGATTCCCGCGTCGACCTTTTCCCCGCGTGAATCGAACTGAGAAAGCATTGCCCGCGCTGGGAGGACCTTCATGGAAGTCATGTCGTTGGCGTTTGCCTTGATCATTGGCATTTTCGTGCTCGGGACCATCCTGAGCGGTTTCTTCCAGGTCCACACGGCCGAGGCGGTGGTGGTGCAGCGCATGGGCAAGTTTCAGCGCGTGGCCAGCGCAGGCATCAATTTCAAACTGCCGTGGCTCGACCAGATTGCTGGTCGCATCGATCTGCGCGTGCAGCAGCTGGCGCTCGATGTCGAGACCAAGACCAAGGACAACGTCTTCGTGAAGATTCCCGTGTCGGTGCAGTATCACGTGATTCCCGACCATGTGTACGAGGCGTTCTACAAGCTGGCCAATCCGCGCCAGCAGATTTCGTCCTATGTGTTCAACGTGATTCTCGGACATGTGCCCAAGATGATCCTGGACGACGCGTTTCTGCAGCAATCCGATATCGCAGTCGCGATCAAGCAAGGGCTCGACGACGTCATGAGGACGTATGGATACGCCATCGACCAGGCGCTGGTCACCGACATTCAGCCCGATGACAAGGTAAAAGCGGCGATGAACGAAATCAACGCGGCGCAGCGCGAGCAAGTTGCGGCAACCGCCCGCGGCGAGGCCGAAAAAATTCTAAAAGTGAAGCAGGCCGAGGCCGAAGCCGAGAGCAAAGCGCTGCAAGGCCAGGGCATCGCCAACCAGCGCAAGGCGATCATCGAAGGCTTGAAGGATTCCGTGGAAGCCTTCTCCAAAGCGGTCGAGGGATCGACACCCCGAGACGTGATGATGCTGGTGCTGGTAACGCAATATCTCGACACCATGAAAGAAATCGGAAGCAACGACCGCAGTAACACAATTCTGATGTCCCATTCGCCGGGCGCGGTCAGCGACCTGTTTCGCCAGATGCAGGACGCGGTAATGATCGGAACGAAGGCGGCGAATCCCGGGTCATAGGCTGTCGGCCCGGGAGGTACCCTCGTACATGAGGCCGCCCTTAAACTACAACGACCTGAAATCAATCGTCCGCTCCACGAAACGACATTCATAATGTCGGCTCCAGTTGCCTCCTTTAAGTGGCCTCGAGCCAGCAGCGCCCTTACATCGAAACCTTCCTTGTAGCCCCGGTGCAAATCCGTCAGGGGTCCAACCATCCTCATCGTGAGACGCTTCGATCCCGGGCGTTTCTACCTTCAAGACGACCCGAGGTGAAGTCGTCTCGCTGTGGTCCGTTGCTCGTGAACGGCAGGTCCTGCTGGCATTCGTGACGTTCCTTGGGGAAACGAAGGTGATTGAACATTCGTTAGCAATCAACCGCTGTTCCGGAGCTACATGGCCGAAAGACCACCATCCCGCGCGGCAGAAGGTCAGGGGTGACTGTGTCGGATGGGCGAGCACCCGACCGTTTTTCACTCAAGGATCAAAATGCCCGGCCGATGGCCAGTGTAGGCGAATCACCGGTCGCAGGGTTCGTCCAAGTATCGAGCAACCTTTGAGTAGCTTGGGATCGGACCCATGGGAGGCCGCAACTGACTCTCTGTCCAGACACACGAGTCTCGGTCTTACCCGCGGATAGTCGCACTGAGCCCGACCTCGGTTCACTGAAGGCTGGCGGCGATCTTGACGCGGCCAATTCCGGGCATGCTTCGGACCGTGTGGACAAAGCGGGCAGCACGCTTAGGGTTCTGATGGTCGAGGATGAGCCCGCCGACGTCGAACTGGCATTGCGTGCCCTGCGACAAGCAGGCCTGGAGGCCAGCGCGGATATTGCTCAGACGCCGGAGGAATTCACCGAAATGGTGCAGAAGAATTCCTACGACGTCATCCTCGCAGACTACAAACTGCCGGGATGGAACGGAATGGAAACGGTTGAGATCCTACGGCAGCAAGGGCTCGATGTTCCGATCATCCTGGTCTCGGGCGCACTGGGCGAACTGACGGCGGTGGAGTGCATCAAGCAGGGCGCCGCCGACTACATCCTGAAAGATCACTTGGCCCGTTTGCCGGAATCGGTGCGGCGAGCCATGCGGGAAACCAAACTACGCCAGGACCACCGGCAGTCGCAGGATGACTTGGCGCGCTCCAATCGGGACCTCGAGCAGTTCGCTTACGTGGCATCCCATGATCTGCAGGAACCCCTGCGCATGGTCGCCACCTATACCCAACTTCTGGCCGAGCGTTATCGGGGCAAACTCGATGCCGATGCGGACCGATACATTCACTACGCGGTCGACGGCGCCCTGCGCATGCAGAAACTGGTGCAGGATCTGCTGGCTTTTTCGCGGGTGGGGCGGCCGGGCTTGGCTCTCGAGAACACCGACTGCAATGTGGCACTGCAGCTGGCATTAGAGAATCTAAAGGCGGCGATGCAGGAAAGTGGCTCGATCGTCGAGCACGCTCAACTTCCCCTGCTGATGGCCGATAGTTCCCAACTGGTGCAGGTATTTCAAAACTTAATCGGAAACGCGATCAAGTTTCGGGGCTCCGAACCGCCTTTAATTCGGGTAAGCGCGGAGTTGTCGGGGAAGGAATGGGTACTTTCAGTGGCGGACAATGGAATAGGCATCGCCCCCGAGCATGCCGAGGGCGTGTTTGTGGTTTTCCGTCGCCTGCACACTCATGCGGAATATCCCGGCAACGGGATCGGGCTTTCGATCTGCAAGAAGATAGTCGAGCAACACGGCGGCCGGATCTGGGTCGAATCCGAAATCGGGCATGGATCCACCTTCCGGTTTGCCTTTCCCATCAAACCAACCACGAAACAATGAGGACGAATGGCAGAGATGAAAAACTCTCCTGAAATTCTAATGGTCGACGACAACCCGGCAGACATTGACCTGACCAGCGAAGTGCTGGCTCAAAGCGAAGGACACGTTCATGTGAACGCGGTGAACGACGGCGTGGAAGCAATTTCGTTTCTTCGGCGGCAGGGGAAATATGCCAAGGCTCCGGTGCCGGACTTGGTCGTGCTCGACCTGAACCTGCCCCGCAAGGATGGGTGCGAGGTACTTTCGAATATTAAGGCTGACCCGTCTCTGGCGAAGATTCCGGTCGTCATTTTTACCACCTCGCAGGCCAGTTCCGACATTACGCGGAGCTACAAACTGGGAGCGAACTGTTATTTGAAAAAGCCCGGAAACCTCCCGGAATTCGTCGCGGTGGTCCAATCCATGGCGCAGTTTTGGCTGACCTTCGCCAGTCTGCCGCAGAGGGAAAAACGATGACCAAGAAAGCAACCCACGTTCTACTGATCGAGGACAATCCGGGAGATGCCGATCTGGTGCGCCTACGCCTGGTGGAAGGCAAGTCAGCGGCTGAGGTGAACTGCGTCAACCGATTGTCCGATGGACTGGAGTCCCTCAAGCAGAGTTCTCCCTCCGTCATCTTGCTGGACTTGAACCTCCCCGATAGCCAGGGAGCAGAAACGTTTCGCAGAGTGCGGGAGAAGGCGCCGGACGTGCCCATCGTCATCCTGTCCGGACAGGACGATGAGGCCCTGGCCATGAAAGCGCTGCATCAAGGTGTGCAGGATTACCTGGTTAAGGGCGCCATTTCCAGCAATAGTTTGGACCGGGCAATGCGGTACGCGGTGGAGCGGCAAGCCCTGCTGCGCTCCCTGGAGATGCTCCGCAAGCAGCAGCTGGAGTTCAAGAACCAGTTCCTCTCCCACGTATCGCACGAACTGCGCACCCCGCTGACCTGCATTCATCAGTTCACCACCATTCTGCTCGATGGCCTGGCCGGCGAGGTCGGGCCGGAACAGCGCGATCACCTCAAGACGATTCTGAAGAGCGTGAATCAACTGGGAGCCATGGTTCGCGATCTGCTGGAGGCCAGCCGGGCGGAGTCGGGAAAGATCCGCATCGAGCCCCGCTGCGTGGTGATTGGAGATCTGCTGCGGCAGGCCGTCGCCATGATGCAACCGATCGCGCATGAGAAAGAAATCGGGCTGGAAGTGGGCGTGGATACGAGGATTCCGTTCGTGCATGGCGATCCCGGCCGCATTCTCGAAGTGTTGATCAACCTGATCGAGAACGCCATCAAGTTCACTCCCCAGGGAGGGGCGGTTACGGTGCAAGCTTCCCTGGTGCCGACCGATCCTGACTTTGTCTATGTCGCGGTGACGGATAGCGGTTGTGGGATCGTTCCTGAAGCCCGAGCCCTGATCTTTGAACGGCTCTACCAGGATCCGAATGCGGTCGACAACAGTCGCAAGGGCCTGGGACTCGGCTTGTTCATTGCCAAGGAACTGGTCAACCTCCACGGCGGACGCATTTGGGTGGCCAGTGAGGTGGGCAACGGCAGCACCTTCTCGTTTACCTTGCCGTTGTACTCTCTGGCCAAGCTGCTGTTCCCGGTCATCACCCACCAGGACCGGATGCGGGATTCCCTCGTTCTCGTGAAGGTCGTCCTGCGCCCGCTGGTTAGCCCGGTTCGGGCCAACTGGAAAGAGACTTGTCAGCGCTGCCTGGAGATTCTCGAACGCTGCGTTTATCTCGACAAGGATCTGGTGTTGCCGCCAATCAGCGCGAGCGGCGCCGAGGAGACCTTCCCGGTGGTGGCCTCGACCGATCTGGACCGGGCCAACATCATGATGGCGCGGATTCGGGAACAACTGGAGAAAGTGGCGGGCCTGAACGGCGCCGGGAAACTGGAAGTGTCCGCCTCGGCAGTGCCGGTTCCCGCTCGCGGCCCAGACCAGTCCCTGGAAGCGCAGGTGCAGGAAGTGGCCCGGGTGGTCGGCGAAATGGTGGCCACGGTTCCTGGAGGAAAACAGGATTCCCCCCAACAGAAGTAAGGCAGGTTGGAACACACGCCGGCCGACTCGGCGTGACTTTGGAATGGAGAACAAAAAAATGGCAAACACGAAAATTATGATCGTGGACGACGATCCCGATCTCCGGCAGGCGCTGCGACTGCGGCTGCGAGCTAACGACTATGACACGGTGAATGCGGGGGACGGCTATACCGCCATTGCGACGGCCTACAAGGAGCGGCCTGACCTGATCATCCTGGATCTCGGCTTGCCTGCGGGAGACGGCTTTGTCGTACTCGACCGGCTGCAGAAGGATGACAAGCTCTCGGCCATCCCGGTCATCGTGTTGACGGCCCGCGATCCGCAAAGCAGCGAGCAACGAGCCCTGCAGGCTGGTGCTACCGCTTTTTTTCAGAAGCCGGCGGACAACGCGGAATTGCTGGAAGTAATTCGTGCGACGCTGCCTCGAGCGGCAACCGGAACGGGTTTGCCGTCCTAAGATCTGCGCTCGCGGAGTCGATGCGAGGAGGACATTTTCCATGTCACCCGATCTGTATTCGGCACGACCGACGAACGTTGAGCCCAGACCTCTCCAGCGATACGCGCGGGCCCTGTTCAGCGTCCCGGTAAGGTTCCAATACCTGATGCCGGGCGGAATCCGGTCATCGCGTGGGACCACCCTCGATATCAGCGAGGGTGGTCTCGGTGCCATCGTCTCCGGGGAGTTACGGGTGGGCGATATGGTGGAAATTGATGTCCCCATCGCAGAAGCTACGCTCAGCATCGTCGCCATCGTGCGCCACACCTCCGGCGTGCGCTCCGGATTCGAGTTTGTGGGGCTGACGCTGGAAGAACGGCTGCAGATCACCAACGTCATCGGCAGCGCCTGAACCGGAGCAGCGGAGTTTGCCTGCACAGGGAAATACAGTTCCACCTCGGGACACCAGCGCCTTTGGTGTGATCATTCTTGCGATCTTCTAAATCCCTTCTACCCGATAATGATCTTGTCCGTTTCCGGTGAGGGGGCGGTGGCCGCCGCGGCAAATATCATCGACGCCATCCAGTTACATCAGAAATGATTAGCCGCTCAAATTCGCCGGAGGAGTCAGAACAGCTCGTGGAGCGGTTGGAAGACTCTCCTCCCGAACAAGCTCTTTGGCGCTGGGGGGCGGGTGGAATTGTCCTGGCCATGCTGCTGACCGGCTGTATGGGCTTTTTGTCCTGGCAGAGCGCGGGGAAATCGGACGAGGACGCTGACTGGGTTGCCCATACCCATGCCGTGATGGCCACGTTGCAAACCACTCTGAAAGACGCCGTGGACGTGGAGACGGGTGGGCGCGGCTTCGCCGCAACCGGAGAAAGTGTTTTCCTGCAACCATACGAGGAGGGACAGTCCGCCGTGGGTCAGGATCTGGACAAGCTCCTCCAGTTGATCGCGGACCCAGCTCAACAACAGAGCCTAGTCCTGCTCCGGCAACAGATCGACGCCCAGATCGAAGCTTCCAGAAGAACAACAGCGGAAAGGCAGAAGACCGGCGCCGTTCCCGCGAAGTCCCTGTTTGTTGAAGGCAAACGCCGGATGGATGAAGTGCGCGCTACGGTTACGGAGATGCAATCGGAGGAGAATAAACTGCTCGACCAGCGCGCGGCAAGGATGCGCGAGGCCCGGCGTTTGACAAGGATGATCACCGGGGCGGGAACGGTGGTGGGACTGGTCCTGCTGCTGCTCGCCGGATTCCGCATCGGCCGCGAGATCAATATCAGCACTCGCATGCGGGGGCAACTGCAAGCCGTCAACGCCGATCTGGAAGAGCGTGTGCACCAGCGCACGGCCGCGCTGCGCGAAAGCGAGGAGCGCTTCAGCGGCGTCATCCAGTCGGCGATGGACGCGATCATCACGGTGGATGACCAGCAGCGCATCGTCATGTTCAATGCCGGCGCCGAGAAAATCTTGCGGTGTTTGGCGGCGGAGGCTCTGGGTCAGCCCCTCGAACGCTTCATTCCGCAGCGCTTCCGGGCCGGGCACTCTTTGCACCTGCGCAAATTCGGAGAAACCGGTGTAACCAACCGCTCCGTGGGCGGGGTTGGGGCGCTCTGGGCCTTGCGCGCCGATGGCGAGGAATTTCAGATGGAGGCCTCCATCTCCAAAATCGAGGCCGCGGGTGGGAAGCTGTTCACGGTGATCCTGCGGGACGTCACCGAGCGCACGCGCAGGGAAGGGGAACTGCGGGAGAGCGAGGAGCGCTTCCGGCTTTTTGCCGAGCACGCACCGGCGGCACTGGCCATGTTTGACCGCGAGATGCGCTACCTCCACGTGAGCCGCCGCTGGCGGACCGACTATGGCCTGGGCGACCGCGCTCTGCGCGGCGTGTCGCATTACGAGGTCTTTCCCGAAACCCCCCAGCGCTGGAAAGAAATTCATCGCCGCGGGCTGGCCGGCGAAGTCCTGCGAGCTGAGGCCGACCGTTTTGACCGGCTGGACGGCGTCGAGCAGTGGATTCGATGGGAAGTGCGGCCGTGGCACGACCGGACGGGCGCAATCGGCGGCATTGTAATCTTCGCCGAAGACATCACCGAACGGAAGCAGGCGGAAGATGCGCTGCGCGTGAGCGAAGAGCGCTTCCAGACGATGGTCAACGGCATTCCGCAACTGGCCTGGATGGCCGACCCCGATGGACTTATCTTCTGGTACAACCAGCGCTGGTACGAATATACCGGCACCACCTTCGGGCAGATGGAGGGCTGGGCGTGGGAGAGCGTTCACGATCCCAAGGTGTTGCCCCGCGTGCTCGAGAAATGGAAGGGCGCGATCGCGACCGGTCACCCCTTCGATATGGAATTCCCTCTGCGTGGCGCCGATGGAGTCTTCCGCGAGTTCCTGACCCGCGTCATGCCCCTGAAAGACGCTGAAGGCCGCGTGACCCGCTGGTTCGGCACCAATACCGACATCAGCGAACGCAAACAGGCCGAGGAACGGCTGGCCGGACAGGCGGAAGAGTTATCCCGGCAGGCCGAGGAACTGATTCGCTCACGGGAGGCGCAGCAAGAGCAGACGCGAATGCTCCAATTGGTCCTGGACAGCATGAGTGAAGGCTTAGTGGCGGCCGACAGCGGAGGGCGTTTTCTGCTGTGGAACGGTTCCGCCAGCAAGCTGCTGGGCCGGGGAGCGGCCGATCTGCGTCCGGAGGAGTGGTCCTCGCATTACTCTTGCTATCTGCCGGACGGACTTACCCCCTGCCCCATGGATCGGCTGCCACTGGTGCGGGCGCTCGGCGGGGAGTCGCTGCAAACGGAACTGATGATCCAGCATGCGTCCACCGCGGACAAGTTCTGGGTCGAATTCACGGGCCGGCCCATGCATGACAATCACGGGAACCTGTGCGGCGGTGTGGTCGCCTTCCGCGACATCAGCGAGCGCAAGCGAGCGGAGCGGAAGATTTGCCAGCTGAACGAAGAACTCGAACAGCGAGTGATAGAACGGACTGCCCAGTTGCAGGCCGCCAACCAGGAACTGGAAGCATTCACCTACTCCGTCTCGCATGACCTGCGAGCTCCTTTGCGCCACATCAGCGGTTTTTCCAAGCTACTGACCGAAGAGTATGGTTCCACTCTCGCACCTGAGGCCCAGCACCACTTACAGAGAATTCAGGAAGGCACGCGGCGCATGGGCCTGCTCGTCGATGACCTCCTGAACCTGGCGCGCCTGGGCCGTCGGGAGCTGAACTTGCAGGTCTCGGGATTGAAATCGGTTGTCGACGAACTCATCCCAGAACTGGCACCCGAATGCGAAGGGCGGCAAATCGAATGGAAGATTGGCGATCTGCCCTTTGTGCAGTGCGATCCCGGGTTGATGAAGCAGGTTTTCCAGAATCTTCTCGCCAACGCGCTCAAGTTCACACGTCCCCGGCCGCAGGCCGTCATTGAAGTCGGACAAAAGAATCAGGACGGAACGCCGCTGCTGTTCGTTCGCGACAACGGCGTGGGCTTCAACATGAAATATGCTGACAAGCTCTTCGGAGTGTTTCAACGCCTGCATCGCCCCGAAGATTTTGAAGGCACGGGCGTGGGCCTGGCCACCGTGCAGCGCATCGTCCAGAAGCATGGTGGCCGCATATGGGCGGAAGCCGAACTGGACAAAGGCGCAACTTTTTATTTCACCCTCGGCACGTCCGAGAAAACCGAACCTCAAGCCAAAGCCGCTGTAGCGGGAGACAACGTATGAGTACTCGACCAGTAGAAATTCTGTTGGTGGAAGATAATTCGGACGATGTGGAACTCACCCTGCACGCTTTGCGCAAAGAGAACCTCGCTAACAACCTCTACGTGGCGCGCGATGGCGAGGAGGCCCTCGAATTCCTCTTTTGCACTGGGACCCATTCCAATGGGGCTTCGGACCCTCCGCCGAAGCTGGTCTTGCTGGACTTGAAATTGCCCAAAGTGGATGGGATGGAAGTCCTGAAGCGGCTTAAAGGGGATAACCGGACCAAGACCATTCCCGTGGTCATCCTGACCTCGTCGAAAGAAGAGCGGGACATGATCAGCGGCTACCACCTGGGAGCTAATAGCTACATCCAGAAGCCGGTGGACTTCGAGCAGTTCCGCGAGACCATCAAGACTGTGGGCCTGTACTGGCTGATCATCAATCAGGCCCCCCTGTCTGAGGGGCTGCCCCGTGCGCCGCGGCAGGTAGCAGGCGCCTAGCAATGGTGGCAGTCTTTGGCCGGATGCCCTCTGACCTCTGACCTGATCAATACCGACGGGTGGCCCATTCAAGCCGTCTTTTGGCTTGAGTGGGGCAGTTCGCGCGGCAGTTCGCAATCGGACTTCATTCGCAGAACACGCGCACTTTCACTTTGGAGTTGCCGTCCTTCTGATCCACGTCCACCGTCAAGTCGCTGAGTTGCTCAATCAACTCCTCCAGGTTCTCCGGCTTAATCTGTGTCAGGTCGATGGCGATGCCGTGCTCCTGCATGGCATGGTTGGCGCGGTTCACGGCCTGCGCGGGCAGCAAACTCGCCAGCTTCACCCCGGCGCGCAGCAGTTGCATGGGCACCCGCACATTCACCTTGGTCGGCCCCTCGCGTCCTCCGTCATCTTCGGAATCAACTTGCACACGAAGATATTTGGGGCGGCCCTTCCCTGCTGGGTTTGAGCCGGAGTCCGACGGTCCTGCGCCGACCGGCCCTTCGGCCGCAGAAATCAGGCGCTCGGCTTCGTTGGCATTAATCTTCCCCTCAGACAGCATTTCTAAAATCTGGCGGCGATGTTCGCTCATGGCTTAACTCCTTGGAATTCGACCCTAGCGAGGCACGGATTAAGCCTCCGGGTTCTTACTCCGTGTCCTCTGTGGTCTACGCTTTCTATCGGGACCTCAATCAGGGCTTCCCTAGAAAACATGAAATGACATTCCAGCACTGCGGTGCTCGACGTCGAACTGCATATCAGTCAGGGCAGTCACGATCTGCCACATCACTGCCACCCCGCGGAAAGGATTCACGCGGCACACCACGCAAGCGATGAGAATAAATGGCGAGAGCAAAACCCCCAGCGGAAGCAGCAGCAACCAGATCAGCACCAGCGGAATCCACAAGCGAAAAGTCCGGCTCTCCTGGTTGCGCAAGCTGACGACGGCCACGAACGGAATCATTTCAACGTCTCCATCTCGCGGATCGCATCTTCCGCGGTAATCTCCCCCTGCTGCAGCCGCTCGAGGATCTCCGTTTTCGAGGGCGTAGGGTTGGTCTCCACAAACTCCAGGCTCCCGGCAATGCGATTCAGCCGCGCCTTAATCGTCGGATAACTGACCCCAAAAACCCGCTCCATCTCCTTAATCGACCCATGCGACCGCACAAACGCCGTAATAAACACCTGATCCGCCATATCCAGCCGCGCCAACTGAGGCAGCTCAAACGACCCCTCAATGGCAATGTCCTTGTCCGCCAGCCGCACCCGCTCCACCACAATCGGATGCCCCTGGGTAAGCGCCGTCAATTCCTGCCAATCCTTCGAAGATTTAATGTTCCCAGCCATGATGAATTGATTTATGTAACTATATAATTAAATAAATTGATTTCGTCAAGCTATAAAATGGCATTTATTGATCGGCAAGTAAAAGGGAGGGTGGCCCATTCAAGCCGTCCTTTGGCTTGAGTGGGGCATTCCAATCGCTGGAGAAAATATCGGGACAGAAATGTGAGCCAGGCGGCACTCACGTCTGATTTTGCCTTAAGTAGGGCAGTTCGACGCCAGCACAAAGCTTGCCCGACGCCCGTTCGCGCCTTCGCGCCGTCCATTCCGACTCGATCTCAACCACTCCGACGCAGCCAGTTGCGTAGTGCCGAAAACTGCTCCACTCCCACTCCTCGGGACGCTCGCACAACCCAGCCTTCACCGGATTCCGATGAATGTAGCGCAGCTTTTCGACAAACTGCGGGTAATTTCGAACATTGAGATCGTAGTACCGCTTTTGCCAGAAATGCTCCGCGTCGCCAATCAAACGCCGCGCAACTCCCTGCTTCAACGATTTCAGCGCATCGCCGAGCAAGGGTGACCCATTCATGATGGGTGGCCCATTCAAGCCGTCCTTCGGCTTGAGTGGGGCATTTCGACCGCTAGACGCATCCAGTCGCGGTTCGCTGAGCAGCAGATGAACATGCTCCGGCATGACCACATACCCGTAAACCTGAAGCCCGAAACTACGCCGCACCCGCTCCAATCCCAACTCAAAGATTCGCCGGCTTTCGTCGCTGATAAGCAACGGACGGCGGTGGTAACAGCAGAACGTGACGAAATGACTCTGCCCACTATGCTGAAAACGCGTGAGTCCCCATGGCATGAGGACAATCTAGTTCGTTCGTTGCCCGAAAGTCTGTGACGGATGAACATCCCCACTCAAGCCAAAAGAGGGCTTGAATGGGCCACCCCCAGTTCTTCGAAGACTTGCTTGATCCGGCAGTGGGAGGGGGAGGGTGGCCCATTCAAGCCGTCCTTTGGCTTGAGTGGGAAAATGTGGAGGACCGACGGGAAATATCCAGACAGGAAATATTGGGCTTGAGCGGGCCACCCGCCAGTTCCATGCCGCGAAGTTCTCTCAGGTTCATAACGTTCACCTGAGTAATATATTATTAGATAGGTATATATCTGTCAAGGTTAAAGTGCACCTTGACAATATATTATTATCTGGTATATTACGAGCATGGCACTGGTCACACTTAAGAAAAAAGGTTATAAGTGCAATCGCTGCTTCCACGAATGGGAGCCGCGCAAAAGCACGGTCGGTGAGCCGGGAGTGTGCCCTTCCTGCAAATCGCCGTACTGGAATAAGCCGCGCAAATACAAGCTCAAGGCGCGGTAATGTCGGTCTTTCACAAGGTTTGGCGGAGAGAAAGGGAGTCGAACCCGCAGACGTGTATGCGCCTGCTCGCATTGGAGCTTTGCAGGCTCCTAGCTGCCACCAGCGCGATTCCTCTCCGTCGAAGGGTGCGGGTGAAAACGTCGCGTCCCAAACGTTTGGTTTTCACCCGCACGGCATCACCTTCTTTAGTCAATTCACAGCTTCCACCAATCTCCACCTCCCATCGGTTTCACGCGCCACTAGATTGTGCTGCGCCATGCCGAGCATTGCGAAATGGATTACCCGCCCCGGCTGCTTGTCTCCGAATGGAACACCGCGCTCCACTGCGGATTCTTTTAGTTCTCCGAGCCATGCGATGCCCCCTTTAGATTTCAGCGTTTCAAGGAGAACTTGGGACAAGACGGACCCTTGCTGCTCGGTCCCTGCAAACAAGGGGGACGTTAGTTTGTCGAACATGGCATCTTCCGCAGCTATTAATTTGTCGTACATCGACTCTTCGTCCTTCAATCTCTCCAGTGCCGTCTCCATTGAAGCTCTCTTGGTTCTGACGGAATCACGGCGCTCGCGCAGGTCTTGGCGTATGTCTCTCATTTTTGGCCACCTCTTGGAAGAAAATTGTACAGACACGAACTGTCTTGGGGCAAGAGGCGTGAATGACTTGGTTGTGGATAACCTGTGTATTTCGCAGTCCAGACGTGGACAACTTAGGAAAACGGGGTTTTTGTGCAGCAGGGGGAGTTCATGTGCAGGAAGGACTTAATGTGCAAAGCCGCGGCCTAGCCTCTAACTCCTTATCTTTTAATATTTTGCCTGTAACTTCTTATTCCAGAATATTTTGCGAGCAACTTTTTGGGATACACCGCAGCTAACCGTCTCGAACTCAGTACTTTACCGAGAACGCGTAAAAAAAATGAGGGGGGAGGGGGCATCCCAGCACCGGCCCGAACCTTGGGCAGGCTGCCCATCATCTAATGAATTGACTTCCCTTCTCGCGCAACCTAGTCTGGAAGTGGATCTTTGAGCTTTGATCTTTGAATCGGCCAATCCCACCAGTGGGGGCGTCACGGCTTCGACGGAGATGCTTGCGGCCAAGAGGCATGCCGGGGTGCAC
>Ga0181523_10002260_pt1 | contig 19062 bp, 20 predicted proteins | sample PEATcosm2014_Bin_43_FD_119752 | JGI IMG/M metagenome (GOLD analysis project Ga0181523, IMG submission 119752) | Peatland microbial communities from MTU Mesocosm Facility, Houghton, MI, USA - PEATcosm2014_Bin05_30_metaG | ecosystem: Environmental > Terrestrial > Soil > Wetlands > Peat | place...
CTTCGGCGGAGAGGTTGCTTGTAAACAGCAGGACATCGCGGCGGTTCAGCGGCCACCGGGACCTTGACGCGTGAGATGAAGGTGACGTCACCCGTCAGCCGTCTTGACGCCTGCTCGCTGCAGGGTGACGTTCACTTGCCGGCCTCATCCCTGGTCAGGGTCCTCTTTCACCAAGGTGACGTTGGGGGTGACGTTGATCCGGAACATGGGCGACGGCGAGGACGCACGGTCCCGCACAGAGCCCCGGAGGTCCGGTGATTCTTCACTTGCTTGTCCCGAAACTTGCCTCGCCACTCGTAGCCGCCAACTTCAACATCACCCCGAACAGCTCGCTCCCGGGTTCGTCCCAGGTGACGTCATTCCTCGGCGGGATCGAGCAGTGGGCGGTCTACGCCTGCCTGCTCGGTCTGATCATCGGCGGTGCCGGCCTTTGGTGGGGGGTCCAGAACGGGTCCATCAACCGGACCTCGGTCTCCCAGCACAAGGTGCTGGCCGCATTCGCCGGGGCGGTCATCATCGGTGCCGGGGTCTTCCTCATCACCTGGGCCTTCAACTTCGGCACCTCGGTCAGCTGAGATGCTCGTCGGACTCTCACTGCTCGACCCCCTGGGCGGCGTCGGCCAGGACATCGTCGGCTGGATCGGGCATTCGATCTCCCAGGGGATCGGCGCCTTCGCCAGCTGGGCCATCGGCGGCGTGATCCACGCCATGCAGTCGACCACCACCCCGGACTTCGCCTCGTGGTTCAAAGGCCCGTGGCGGGCCATGCTCACTGTGGTCGCCTGGCTGTCGGTTCCCATCCTCTTCATCGGAGTGGGGACCGCCGCCTTGCGGGGTGACCTGACCTCGGTCCTCAAACGGGGCCTCGGGGCTCCGGTGATCATGGCCACAGGCACCGCCGTCGCCCTACCGGTGACCGCCGGCGTCCTCACCCTGGTCAATGCCTGTTGCAGCCTCCTGGTCAACGTGGCGCTCGGAGGCAACCAGGGGTTTAGCCAGGGCCTCGGTCACCTGTCCGACTTCGCCCTATCGGCCACCGTCATCACCGGCGGCAGCAGTCTGCCCGGACTGGCGGCCGCCCTGATCGTGGCGCTGGCCGGACTGGCCGCCCTGGTCATCTGGTTCGTCCTCGCCCTCCGAGGAGCACTGCTCTATCTGGAGGTGTTGGCCATACCCCTCGCTCTCTGCGGGCTCTACTGGGGCGGGACGGCCCACTGGATCAAGCGACTGGTGGACCTCATCATCGCCACGATCCTCTCCCAGCTGGTCATCACCATGCTCATGGTGCTGGCCGCCGCCGACCTCAACAGCGGCCAGCTGTCGGGGTCGAACACCGATGCGGTCGGTGGGGACATGACGACGCTGTTCCTCTGCCTGGCCTTCCTCATCCTCGGATCCCTGGCCCTTCCCCTCGCCCTGAAGCACGTGCCGGCGGCGACCGAGCACGCGGCGGCCGCCGCATCCCAGATCAGCGCGCCGGGTCGGATGACCTACATGGGGAGCCGTGTCGCCGGTACGGCGAAGATGATGGGAGGTTCAAGCGGCAGCAAGGCACTCGTGGAAGCCGGTGCAGCAGCCGGACCCGTTGGACTCGCCGCCGCCGGGGTAGGCGCGGCGGCCGGCACCGCCAAGGCCGGAGCGAGGGCGGCGGCTGGGGCCAATGAGGGCTCTGGTTCGAGTGCGACCCGACCACCCGCTGCCACCGGTACCGGCTCGAGCAGCCCCTCGGGGAGTCCGAGTTCGGGCGGACCAACCGCCGACGGCGGTACGGGTGACCGTGCGCCAGGCGGTACGGCGGCTGGTGCGACGGCACAGGCCGCAGGAAGTCATCCCGGCCAATCCGGCCGAGGTCAGCGACGCTCGTCGGACGGCTCTGCGCCGCCCACCTCGGTAAGCCCCGGTGCGCCCAGTGCGCCGGGAGCGGTCGAAGGAGCTGCCGGCCGGGCCGGTCGAGCTCCCGGCTCGTCGACTCCGAAGGCACCCGGAGGATCCCATGGCTGAGAGCGGCACGCTCTACAACTTCGGCGTCCTCACCAAGCGCTACGAGCTGGTCAGCCGGACCGCCGGCCAGTTCGCCCCAGGCGTCCTCGGTGCGGCCGCAGGGTTCGTGATGATCCTGGGCTCCGTCCCGATGCCGGTGCCCTTCGTGCCCGTGCTCCTCGGCTTCTGGTTCGCCCTCGGCCGGATGCCCTTCGGCCGGCACCGGGGCACCAAGGTGCGCGCCCTGGTGGGTCCGTACGTGCGCTACCGGATCCTCCAGGTGCGCGGTCGGGCCCGCTGGGAGATGCCACAGACCTGGCTACCCGTCGCGGTCGATGCAGGGGTCAGCCCGGGGACCGACGCTGCCACCGGAACGGCGACAGGTCGGACGGCGGTCACCGGCCACTCCGAGCCATTTGTCATGCCGGCATCGGAGACCACGCTGGAGGCACAGCGGGGGTCGACGGCGAAGGTCCGGCCACGGGGTCAGACTCCACGCCGACATCGATCACCACACGTCGCCGCGGTCATCAACCAGGCTCAAAGTCCAACGCCGGGTGACCGGGATCGGAAGCTGCGGACCCGGGGAACGAGGAAGGCGACACCCGAACAGCTGCCACCGGAACTCGGTCGGCTGCGGTGGGAGGAAGCCGTGCTCTTCGGGTCGGAGGCGGGCCTGTTGGCCGAGCGGGTAGGACGGCGGAAGCTGCTCACCGCGGTGGTCTCAGTGGCAGGAGGCGACCGCTTCGTGTACTCCGGCCCTGACGAGCAGGCCGCACAGATCACCCAGTGGGGCGAGGTGCTCAAAGGTATGGCGGCTGAGGGCCCCGGCTTGCGACGCCTGCAGTGGGTCGAACGGGCCACCCCCCAGCCCTCGACAGTGCAGTCGGACTGGTCGGCCGGTGCCATGCGGGACGCGTCCCCTGAGGAGTGGGACGACTACCAGTCGCTGCAGGCGGCCATTGGCACCGCCGCCATCCACCACGACGTCTACCTCGGCGCCCAGGTGGAGACCGAGGCCACTGGTGCCGATGCCCGGTCCGAGGCCGCCAGCGAACTGGCTCAGCTCTGCGAGCACCTGGTGGCGATCGGTCTGCGGCCGAAGGTCCTCTCCCGCCGGGGAGTGGCCGCCGTGCTGCGCCAGTGGGCCGATCCGACGACGGCCGAGCGCCTGGCCCTCTGGGGCGAAGGGTCGATCCCGACCGCTCAGGCGGGACCTGCCTCCCGGTTCGTCGGCTACGACACGGTCCGCACCGACGGCTACGTCCACCGGGTAGGCCAGATCGCCGCCTGGCCCCGTATCGACGTGGGCACGGAGTGGATGTACCCGCTGCTGGCCACCGCGGTACCGGGTTCGGTGCGGACGGTGTCCATGCACGTCGAAGCCGTCTCCACCGAGCAGGCCTTCGCCGAGGTCCGCGACGCCCGCACCACCGGGGGGATGGCTCAGCGCAAACGGGACGAGAAGGGGATCATCACCACCGAGGAGGAGGAACGCCGGGTCGACGAGGCCCGCTCCCGGGAACGGGAGCTGACCCGGGGGTTCCGCCAACACCGGATCGCCGGCCTGGTCATGGTGTCTTCTCCCGCAGAGGAGACAGCCGCCCGGGCCTGGCGCCACGCCGAGCGCAAGGCGACGGAGTGCCACCTTGACCTCCGGGAGCTTCACGCCCGCGGACACGAGGGCTGGGCCGCCACCCTGCCCCTGTGTCGTCTGCAGTTCTCCAGGGGGCTTCTCTGATGTTGCGGCTCCCGCCCATGTCGGTTACCACGAGGCACTCGGCCTCTGCCTACCCGTTCCAGTGCCAAGCCGGGCTTCCGTTGGTCGGGCCTATCATCGGCCACGAGGTCCTCGGGCAAGGGATGTTCTGTTACGACCCGTTCTGCCTCTACGAGACCGAGACGCTGCTCTCCCCCTGCATGCTGGTGTCGGGCAACAAGGGCTACGGGAAGTCCGCGTTCGTGAAGGCCTACCTCCACCGCCAGGCCATGGCCGGCAAGTGGATGGCCATCCTCGACCCGAAGGGCGAGTATCTCGACCTGGCCGAGCGGGACCAGCTCTCGGTCCTGGCCCTGCGCCCGGGCGGCCCGGTGCGGCTCAATCCGCTCGAGGCCGGGCCCGACGCCGTGGACACGGGCTCTGTCGGTACAGCGTCCACAGGTAAGGCGTCTGATGACATCCGGGGCCGACGAATCGGGGTGGTCATCGCCCTGGCCGAATCGGCCACCGGTCGCCCTGTCACAAGTGACGAGCGCTCGGTGGTGACGGCCGCCCTCATGGAGCTGGAGCGACGAGATAGCCACCCGGCATCGCGACATCACGGGCCGAATCTGTCTCATGCCGCAACACTGCGCCACGTGATGGACCTGTTGATGGAGCCGACCGGGGGCATGGCTGCCGAACTGCGCACCGGCGCCGCCAGCCTGGCGACCGACGCCCGGTCGGTGGCCAGAGGACTCCACCGACTGGTCGAAGGCGATCTCGCCGGGATGTTCGACGGGGAGTCGACGGCCACGGTCGATTGGTCGGGGCCGGGCATCGTGGTCGACCTGTCCGCCGTGCTCCAGTCACCGGCCTTCTCGTCCATCCTCGTCTGTGCCGGGGCGTGGTTGGCCCAGGTGGTGGCCAGGAAGGACCGCCAACGGATCATCGTGGTGGACGAATGCTGGAAGGCCATCCGTGATGCCGGCTTCGTGGCCTGGGGGGAGGAGACCCAGAAGCTCTCCCGCGGCTACGGGGTCCAGTTCGTGACCATCGTCCAGCGCATCTCCGACCTGGCCTCCCAGGCCGACGACGGGACGGCGACAGCCAAGCGGGCCCAGGGGTTCGTCACCGAGGCCGAGACCAAGGTGACCTTCAACCTGTCAGGGGGAGAGGCCCGGGCCTCCCGGGACGTCATGGACTGGACCGAGTCGGAGACCTTCCTCGTGCCCAAGCTTCCCCGGGGCCGGGCGTTGTGGCGGGTCGGCGAGCACGGCGCCATCGTCCAGACCATCCTGTCGGCCCGGGACGTGGCGATGTGCGACAGCAATCAGGCCATGCGGAGCCAAGCGTGACAACCGGGAGGACGCCACGTCTCACCTGGTCACGACTGGGGATCGTCGTCTCGATCGGGCTGGTGCTCTTCGGGGTGGTCGACGCCTCCCTCCCCCATCCCACCCTCAATCCCGTGGTCTCCGGGCTCGGACCGCCGACGAGCCCCGATCCTCACCTGGCAAATGCAGGGACGAAGACGGCCACGGCCGTGCCGGTGCGATTGCTGGAGGACACCGCGGCCCAATGGGTGGCAGAGCGATTCGTTGCGGCCACGGACACCACCGATCCGACACACCCCGAGGGCGACACAGCCGAGCGAGCCGTACTCGCCCCAGGTCTGGCCGTGCCCCGTCGACTGGCGTGGCCGGAGGCCTGGGTGGCGGAGGCCCGCAGAACGACCGTGGTACTCGACACACCCGGTCCCGCCGTCGTGGTGGGTTCCGGCCAGGTAGCCGTGGTCGTCACCGGCCGGACGGTCGTGGCCACCGATGCCGGCCCGTTCCAGGAGGTGCCGGTGGACGAACGAATCACGCTCCGGCTCATCCGGTCGACGGGGAACGCCTCACACTGGGTGGTCACCGATGTCGGGACCGGCTCATGACCGACAAGTTGCGGTGTCGAGATGAGCACGGTCTCGCTACGAACAGTGAGCTGTCGTGAATGCTGCTGCCAAGGTCGGGGCGGTCGTCATCGGCCTCTGTCTGCTGGTGGCGTGCGCTGTCGCCGGCGGGGCTCCCGCCGCGGCCAGCGACGATGCGTCCCCGGTTGCCAGCTCGACGATCCCCGGTGACCTCCTCGCCTTGTTCCAACAAGCGTCGGCAGCCAGCACGTGTGGCGTGCCCTGGACTCTGCTTGCCGCCGTCGCCTACACCGAGTCCGACTTCGATCCGACTGCCGTATCGGCGGCGGGAGCCGAGGGTCTCTTCCAGTTCGAACCGGCCACCTTTGCCGCTTACGACACACCCATTCCCGCTGGTGGAGCCGTCCCTCCCAGTCCGTTCGATCCGACGGATGCCAGCTATGCCGCGGCCCGATACCTGTGCTCCCTCGGGGTGGTGACCGACCCGACCTCGGCCTTGGTCGCCTACAACTGCGGCAATCCCGGCCCTGCCTGCCAGGCCGCCTCGGTGGCCTATGCCGAGCAGGTGCTGGCCACAGCGGCCAGCTACACCGCGGCTGGCACCAGTGCGACCTCGACTGGTGTGCCCACTGCTGTCCAGGCGACGGCCGTCGCCTACGCCGAATCACAGATCGGCACGCCCTATGTCTGGGGCGGCACAAGCCCACAGACCGGGTTCGACTGTTCGGGGCTGGTCGTCTGGGCCTACGGCCTGGCCGGGATGGTGGTCCCCCGGGTGGCCAACGACCAGTGGCAGGACGAGCCCCACGTGGCGATGGACCAGCTCGTCCCCGGCGACCTGGTCTTCTTCGGATTAGAGGGCTATGCGGACCACGTCGGGATCTACATCGGCGATGGCGCCATGGTGGATGCCCCCCACACCGGCGCCGACGTGCGCATCGAAACAATCCCTATGACCGCTGGTGCTGCCTGGGGCAGCCAGGTCGTGCTCGGAGCTGCCGATCCAGTCTCTACACCGGTGCCCGCCTGATGCCGACGTCCAAACCGGTCCCCCATGCGGACACGCTGGCGACCATCATCCCGTTCCGCCCGAGGCGTTCGGAGGTCACGCCGCATCCCTCCGTCCGCCCTCCGGAGCCACCCTCGCCCTCGGCCACCGACGATCCGCGCTCGCGACGACATCCACACCCGACCCCGGAGCAGCTCTCGCTGTTCGAGGAGAGCAACGTCCGATGAACCAGTCCCGGAGCCCATTCGACGGCACGTTCGTAGTGTTCCTGGCCGTGGTCGGATTCGTCATCGGCGAAGGCGTGGCCACCGACCTCGCCGGCCAGCTGGCCTCGCTCGCCTTCGGCGGCCACCATGTCGTCCCCGGCGGAGTCGGAACAGGGGCCACCGTGTTCCTCCGCCTGTGGAGCCACCTCGGGGACCCGAAGCTGGCCTGGGGGCCGAGGGCGCGGGTCTTTCTGCCGGGGCCGGTCGCCATATGGACGGTGCTGGCCGCCACCGAGCTGCTCTTGGTAGGCATCGCCGTCGTGGCCTTCCGCATGGTTCGTCGGGCCCAGAGGTCGCTCGGCGGTTCGAGTGGAGGCGGAACCAAGGTCGGACGCGCCGAGGTCGAGCGCCGCATGGGGCGCAAAGCGGTCGAACGACACACTGCCGCCCTCTACGGAAACGATGCTGCGGCTGACCGTGAGCCGTTGGCACTCGGGGTGGACATCTCCACCGGCGCCCGGCTGTTCGCCAGGTCGGAAGACTACATCCTGGCCCTCGGCGTACCCCGGGTGGGCAAGGGTGAGGGCTTCGTGATCCCAGGCGTGCTCCGCCACAAGGGACCGGCCGTGGTGACCGCCACCCGGCACGACACCTACATGGACACTGCCGGCGTGCGGTCCCGGTTGGGGCCAGTTTACGTGTTCGATCCCCAGGACCTCGTCCCGGGAGCCGAGAAACTGCGGTGGAACCCGGTCAAGGGCTGCGAAGTTCCTCAGGTGGCCATTCTCCGAGCCCGGGGTTTCGCCGGGTTCGCCGGCGTCGGACAGGCGATTGACGGTGGCGGCGACTACTGGGAGCAGGTAGCAGCGTCGGTCATCCGCTGCTATCTCCACGCGGCCGCCCTCGAGGGCTTGGGTGTCGACCGTCTTCTCACCTGGTCACGTCGCCCCGGGGCAAGTGATCCGGTCCGCATCCTGTCCAGCAACCCGAATGCGGCGCGTGGGTGGAGCGAAGATCTGGCGGCCTCCACCAGGGTGGAGCCGCGACATCGAGACTCGATTTGGGCCACGGTACGTCGGGCGTTCGACTGCTTCGCCGACCCTAAGGTATTGGAGGCCACACGGGTCGACCACGCCACCTTCGATGCGGCCGCGTTCTTGGAACGTCGCGGAACGATCTACCTCATGGGCTCTCCCGGGGCCCAGCATTCGGTCGCCCCCATCGTCGCCGCCCTTATCGAGGACATCGTCGACGAGGCCCGGCGCCAGGCCGCTGATTCGGCCTCACGTCGGCTGGAGTCGGGGCTCCTCCTCATGCTGGACGAATGTGCCAACATCGCACCACTCGGCGATCTGCCCAAACTGGTTGCCGAGCTGGGTGGCCTCGGCATCACCACTGCGGTCATCCTGCAGTCGGTGGCCTCCGCCCGCACCGTCTGGGGCGAGGCCGGCGAGCGAGCGCTGCGTGACCTGGCCAACATCACCCTGGTGTGGGGCGGCCAGAAGGACGTCGGCTTCCTGACCGAGATCAGCCGATTGGCCGGTGACCACGACGAGCAGGTCGAGACCACCACGGTCGGGTCCAGTGGAAAGGTCAGCTCGTGGACGGTTCGACGAACGGCGGTGTTGCCCATCGAAGACATCGCCAACCTCGCACAGCACCACGCCGTGGTTGTGTCCTCCCACCTCCGACCCCGTATCGCCCACTTGCGGCCGTGGCGCCGGGATCGTCGGCTCGTAGCCCTCGTGGAAGCCGCCCCGAATATTCCGACCGGAACCGTGCCTCATGGATGATGAGGCGCAGAAGTCGGACCTGGGTCACCTCGATGATCGGGTCGAGGGCCTGGAGGCCCAAGTGGCCCGGCTGCGACGCGACATCAAGCGGCCCGTCAGCGGAGAGCCCGAACCGGATGACTCGAGCACGACGGTCATCCCCCGACGATGGCCGTCACCTGAAAGTGAAGTGGCTGAGCTCGGATCACTCGCCGAGTGGGTCACCGAGCTCCAAGAGCAGTACGCGGCTGCCGGGGGCTGGTTAGTTCCCTGTTGGTGGCGCCATCGCTTCGCCGTCAACGAGCTCGCTGCGCTCCGCATCTCGTGGCTTGCCATCGAGAGGTCGGACGAGTCGAGCGCAGCCCTCGACTGGCACGAGGCCGCCGAGAAATGTCGAGAGCGTGTGCGTCAGGCCATCGGCGACGGGCCAGGATGCACGCCAGTGGAGCACTATCCCGACCGGCCCGTCACCAACGATCCTCGCTGGATTGAAGAGCAAAGAGCGTTGCACCGCGAGCTGGAACATGCCCCCAGATAGCCCCAACGCTCGACGAATGTATTCAAAAGGCGCGCCGGGCTCCCCGACCGTCCCGTATGGGGATCGGCGAGCGGGACGGCGGACGAACTCCTGATGGAGTCCTCGGAAAGCACTCAACGATTCGGTGGGCCTCCGTCTGACCGGCGGCGACTACCGGATGGGCGGTGGGGCCTGGTTCTGTGTGCTTCGCGAATTGGCCAGATGGTCTCGGTGCTTGCTCCGGTTGGTGCGCCCCGAACGAACTTTGTGGCGGTTTATCGCTACCCCGAAGGACCACGAGTCTGCGCTTGGCTTGTGGTCTTGAGCCACCTCGGAACCGAGGAGGGCAGCGATGACTGGCATCCCAGCGGGTTGTCTACTCCGTCGGGGTCTGGTATTCCCTCCAAGTGGTCAAGCGGTTCTGTGGATCCGTCAGCCAGCGCCACTCCGAAGTGCGGCCCACTTGTTGGAGGATCTGCTCATCGGTGAAGCCGAGATTGCGAAGAAGTACTGATCGAAAGACGTGTTCTAGGGACTTCTGCGCCCAAAACAGCTCCTCGTACGTAAACGAGTCACCGAGTTTGCCTTCGTGGGCGAGTGAGTTGCGGGTGTTGACGACCCGCTTTGGAAATTCCCGGTACCCGGAAAGCAAGTCAGCGACGGGCTCACCACACATTTCAAGCAGCTCGTCCAGACGCTGTCGAAATGTCCGCTCATTGCGGAGACGAGGCTTAACAAACCCCCGCTCCCGACTATCCATGACGGCTGTCAACTTCTCAAGCAGTCTCTGGAAGTCCTCGTCACCCATGTAACTACCACCTATGGTGGAGCGGTGCCAAGATTCGACACTTCGCGCCACTCGAAGGAACGACTCCTCTGCATACATGGACGGGGTCATGGTGACCGAGAAGAAGTCGAGGATCGAATGCGAACTTTGACCCACCAGGCGGAACCACGCCGAAAGTACCGCCTCTAGGCAGTCGCGAAGTTCTGCAAACTGCACTAGGTGCTGCCATACGTCGTTGCGGTCTGATCCCGACATCTCTTCGGACCACCGAGGCATGAGAACCTCTGCGACTTCGGGCCGTTGACCTTCTACCCGATTCCGGCTGGCACGAATCGAGACGATCCGATCAGCTGAGCCACTGGCGAAGGTGATGAAGAAGAGCATCGGGGTTATGAACGAGCGCCACGCCTTGTCGACCGTCATCCGTTCCGTCGGTCGAAACTCGATCGCTGGCTTAATGACGAGCGAGATATCAGCGGAGGTTTTCAGTTCGTAGGACCACCAGAAGGTGAGTCTTCCTACCTCATCGATGTCGGCATGACGTGGAATGGGAATCTCTGACTCGATCGTTACCTTGTCCGGACCCGGCGTCGCACTAGGTCTCGGCTGATTGACCCAACCCGAGAGGCGGGTGGTTTCCAAATCGAAGTCATCGAACTGCGTGGCTCTGCCTTCCTCAGCGTGGATCCCAACAAATACGGTTGAAAAACTCCATGACTCTCGGTCGATTTGTGCTGTAGGAGGAAACCCGCGCGTGTTCTGGGAGGTCACCAGGCCGTCGCATACCGTCACCTGTTCACCATCGGCAATGCCGAAGATGACCTGGACGAGTGGATGTATGCCCGCTGTCATCAGCCCACCCTGGAGTTCCAGCTGTCCACCTTCGCCAGAAGCGAACTCTAGTGTGCCACCAACTTTAGTGGTCGGGTCGGATGGCAGCCACCAGCGCCCTTTGAGCACTCGTCGCCGGTGAAGGCTTTCGCCTGTCCGTATTTCCACTTGGGGCATTTCCCCATTCTGCCTGCCTGGGCGAGACCAGCCCGCCAATCCCTGTCTGCTTGACGGACGGTCGATGGGTGAGCTTGCCGAAGCAGAGCGACGGGGTTGGCAATCCGGGGGGAACCGCATAGGTGCCGATCCCCTCAACCCCCTCGGTACCGCTCACCAACGCGCTGCCCCTATTTGCGACTGAGCGATGTCATCGGGGTGCCACCGATCGCCGGCCTCGTGGTGCGCTTTCGCTCTCCTGCCGCCGGAGTTGTTGCCTCTCGCGAGCAAAAACCGCCGTTTACCGGATTCCGGTCGGCAGACCATTACCGCAGACCGATCGGCAAATGGGCACAGGGAGTGATCTGAACCGCTTGCTGGAGCGAGCAGGAGGACCAGCGCCGTGCCAAATATCGATCCCCAAACCGGTTAAGGGGCAGGTGCTGCAGCATTGCCGTCCTTTCGCATCTTTCGAAGCGACACGACAACTCTCAAGACCAGAGCGGTGGTCCAGAGAACTAAGAACATGGCCAGAAAGCCGACTCCACCCCCGGCCAAATGATGGGCAGTTGACCCTCCCGCCACGACGAAACCAATCACGAAGCCGCCGATAAGGGCGAGGGCATAAGCAATCCGAGCTCCTCGCACCAGTTTTCGAGCTTTGGCCTGATGAGGGGATTCATTCAAGATTGATTCTGGTATCGGACCGTCGAAATGCCGGGCTGCCCCGGACTTGGGCTGAAAGACGAGATGAACAACCCCGGCTTCGTCCAGGGTGTACTTGGATTTGCCTGGACCGACGATCCCATTGTCCGGTCCAAGTGGTTTCGCTGGGTTCCACGTGGATTCCATCGTACTGATCGACGAGAAGACAGGTTCCCTCGTCTTCTGGAGTTCTCGGACAATGCCCTTTGGAGTTGTCCCCTCGGCCTTCACTCGGGTCGCCAATGCGACTAACGCAAACATGACAACGAAGCCAACGACTACGGCGACTCCTATGGCTGTCGAGTTCACCTAGCCAGGATTACACAACGTGTGGTCATCAGGTCAGAGGTCATCACCGATCCGTCAGGCTCGGGTAGCCCCGAGGTCAGGGGCAGTCAATAACCGCCCCGCTCCCGGCTGACCGGCGTTCTGTGACACTCGCCTAACATGAGGTCGACATCCGAACACTGAGAGGCCTCCGTGATCTGGATCATCCTCATCGTTGCTGTAGCCGCGCTCCTAGTGATCCTTGTCTATGTGGTGGAAATCATGGGATTCGTCAAGGTGAGGCGTGAAGGTGGAATCCGTATCTCGACCAGGCGTGGCCCGATCACGGACGACGAAAAGAAGGCCTTCGGTATCAACCCAAAGACCGATTAGCCCGACTCCCAGAGCCGCCCACCTACCCGGCGTTCGGGCGCTCGACCCACCTGATCGGGAATACGCTGCGACAGTGCTCAACCCTGAGGAACGAAGACACTGGCTAGTCCGGATCACCGACGGTCGGCGACTAAACAAGCCTCTCGTTGGCGAGCATGCACCAGATTTGTCCATAAGCAACGTCGCATTTCGTGAAGCCCCCGCAGCTTTCTCAGTCGGTCTGTTTGTCAGTACCGTTCTCAGAGGCTGTCGCGGATTTCTTCCCAGCGCGATTACGTGATGACCGGCTCGGTTAGTCGGCGGAGGAGCAGGCGGCTGTGGGCAGCCCATACGAATCCTTCGGCGACGATCGGGTTGCGCTCATAGTCGACCTGCAAGCGACGATTGTTCATCAACCACGACCAAGTCCGCTCGACGACCCACCGTCGCGGGAGCACTTCGAACCGGTGGTCGTGGATCTTGTTCACCACCTCTGCAGAGATGTGGTGCGCACCGCAGGAGGCGACGAAGGTCTTCTTGAATCCGCCGTCGCACCAGATCTTCCTCAGTCGACTCGTGTGGCTCCTGGCCCTGCCGACGACGGCGATCCCTCCGACGTTGTCCGACACGCTGGCGGCCACCACGACCACGGCGACGAGGAGGCCAAGGGTGTCGACCACGCCGAAGGTCTTGCGGCCCGAGATCTTCTTTCCTGCATCGAATCCCCTGGTGGGGGCAGTAACTGTCGAGGCACCTCGAATGCTGCGGGCGTCGATGACTCCGGCCGAGGGTTCCGCGTCACGGCCCTCGCGTTCTCGCACCCGCTCCCGCAGTCGCTCGCAGACCCGCTCCCAGACTCCGTTCTCCGACCAACGCACGTGGTAGCGGTGCACGGTATTCCAGTGCGGGTAGCAGCTCGGTAGCGCCCGCCACTGACAGCCCGTCGCCGCCACGTACAAGATGCCGTTCACGATGTCCCGCTTGGCCCACTTGGTCGGCCGTCCGATGCGTCCGTCTCCCGAGTAGGTGGGGATCAGATCAGCAATCAGTTCCCACTCCTCATCGGTCAAATCACCCTGGGTCGACCGCCAAGTCGTCGCAATGGGCTTGTCTGTGGATCCCATCCATCAAGCATATGGGATCCGCCGACCCGGATGGGGGTGATTCACTCCATGACCTGGCTAGAGTTCAGCGACAGCCTCTCACGTCGTACACGGCATGTGAGATATTCCTGACCGAACGGTATACGAGAGCCCGGGATATGACAAAGGCAGGATTTCCAGGTACTCCAGAGGATTGGTCAGCTCGAAACCAACTTGCCGACAAAAGAGCCAGAGCCGTTTGAGGAATAGATGATCTACTTGAGGGCCTAGTAGAGGTTGGGCAATGGATTCGACCTACTTTGGCTGCACGGCTTCGGAGCTTGAGCAGCAATAGAAATGACCTTGCTCACTATCGACCAATTATCAATGAGGTCATCTCGGTAGAAGGCAAGGACGGCGCCATCGTGGCTTCTTTCACGCCCTCTCACCTGCTTGACCCCGTGCGGCAGGAGGGGATTGCGATGGAATCCCTAGCCACAATGTTTGACCTCTGGGACGCCCCGGTTGTCGGCTTCACGCCTGGACATCCACCGGAACCCGACTGGGAGCCGCCACAAATCTCTGACGATTGAACCGGCGGTCAGGGATGCCCGGTCCTCTGGCTAGGTGGCAGATCGTCATAAAACGGCACCCTTGCCGCCCGGAGAAGTGGAGCAAGTTTGCCTCTTCCGGCAAGGTGCTGACCTTGAAGATCCCAAGTACTTGGCCTGGAAGCGCCGCACGTTCATCGTTGTCACGAGATCGCTCCTCGTGATGGGCGTCCGAGTCGGTGCGCTCACCGAAGCTCGTCACGCAGGAAGGGCGCTGCATTCCTTCATCAGATCAGGGCTCTTGGCGGCCCAGTTCGTTTCTGAACTTGTAGTACTGGCTCTGCGCCGCCCACCTATCAAAGGCCTCGACACTCCGTACCGGGACATTTGCCCTTTCCCAGGTTGCGACCGCCTCTGTCGCCTGGCGCTGTGCCCGAACGCGAAAGCGTATGGAGTTGGAGAACGAGAAAATGATCAAGGGCCAGGCGATCAAGATAGCAACGGCTATTGGAACTCCTGTCTCCCTTGTTGCCTCTAGTGTCATGGTGACAATGAGCCACAGCAGACCGAGAAAGAGACCCGACTGAAGCCACCACATTCCTTTAGCATGTGTCACTGTGGCTTCCTCTCCAATACGTGGACCCCATACCTCAAGTCTTCGCTGCAGGTCACGCTCTCTCCACCAGCGGCTAAGAATCATAATCACCAGCTAGGCTACAGGCCCCGTGAGAGGCGCACTTGGGTAGACGCAGCACCATCGCCTGTAAGTATCGGCGCCGCCCCATCGGTGCCCGCAACGGCCTGCGCCGCCGGGACTTCAACACCCGGGTGGGCACGATCGACCTGGCCATCCCGAAGCTGCGTTCGGACAGCTACTACCCGGGCTGGCTCCTCGAAGAGGTCGCTGGCACGGGTGCCCCAATGAGTGGGTGGACAGCGACAACATAGTGAGGGGAAGGGGGTCCGACTCAAGGAGGCGTAGGCGCAATCCGATCCTGTAGTCGGTCTCATCTGATTTGACTGAGAGCGCCCGCGATCGCCGGGTCGGTGGGACAGTACGACACATGGCGGCGCAAGCTCGGTTGAAGTCGAGGGCGGCTGGCCAACCCAAGGTCTTCTGCAACTGCGAACCGCCGAGTCCAATCTCATCACCACGCCCTACTTCTGGTCCCAGGATCTACACTGAAGTCGTACCCATCTAGAGAAGCTGAGGGACTCGGCCCTGTGACGCTTCGCCAACCGGCCTTCGGGCATCGGTGGCAATGCCGGGAGACGATGATGGAGGCACTATGGCTGACCTGCTCGACGGCTCCTTTGATACTCCCGAGGGCCGAAAGGTCTTCGTACAGCGAAGGTCGGATGAATCCACCGACGACTTTGCCTCTCGGGCCATGGCGATGCTCATACAGTCCGAGAGTCACTGGGTCCTCAACTCCGTCCTGTCCAGCGCCCCTGAGGACTGGGAGACGATCCCGAGCGAACGGTGGCTAGAAGCCGTGAGCGGTGCCGATCTGACGCTCCGGTTGAGACTCACCGCTCTCCCGTCCAATGGCGATGTCTCCATCGGCCATCTCGTGGTCGACTCGGGGGATCAGCAAGTGGTCGATGACTGGGGCGATCTTCAGGCGGTGCAGGTCTACCTTCCACGAACGGACACCGGGACCATCACAACCTGGCGGGCGATCCTATGGTCGCTCGTCCACGAGATCCGGGGCGTGGGCGACAGGTACGACTCCGCATTCGAACGCAGTGGGCTGATCGTGGAGTGAGCACTACTCCATCGGGAATACGGCGACCCGGCCTCGTCCGGCCTCACGGATGCCACCACGCCACTCCGAATGACAAGTGCGGGATACCCCGCCACCAAACCAAGCCTGCAATCTCAGCCGCCACTTGTACTGCTAATGCGGAACGACTGATGTAGACGACACGACGGCCGTCGGACCAAAGTTGGTGAATCCAATCAATGTGCCCTCGGGCACCGGTGCACCGCCGATGCTACCCGCCGGACCCATCAGAATCTTTATGCCAAGCACTTCGGAGGTCTTGGGATTGAAGACGAAAATGTACCGCTTGGCACTTCCCGTGTAGAAGCTACTTTTGCTATCGAGTGCGACGCCCAGACCGGAGCGACCGGCCTCATCTTTGGTTGGACCCACCAGTGTCACACCGGGTATCTGCTCGATTACCTGGAAGAGCGCTGACCGTAGTGCGGGCGATGCTCCCTCTTCAAAGATGGTACTGGCGGTGAGGAAGGCGGTTGTGGGACCGCTGTTGTTGTCGTAGCGGTTCAAGTATTGCTTGAGGGCGGTGGGGTCCGTGGGCAAGTGTGAACCGGCAGGATATGGGAGGTGGTATTCGCCATCTGCCCCTAGAATCGCAGTCGCCCCGACGGGCAGAGACCTGATGGGGAACGTGTTGTCATAGATACCGGGCAGCAGATAGTCGTAGTTTGGTGATCCCGCCGCTTCCCAGGCAGATTGGTCAGAGGGGTAGAGAAGGTGCGCTGCCGCGTCGACGCGCTGTCGGCCTGACCCGTTGGGCGCCACCCAGGTCTCGGTCGTTTCAGTCGTAACAAACAGGTACTGGCGTGTCCCCGCTGCTCCACCTGACGGGACAACCTCGCCCCCGGAAGTGCGGTAGTAGAGATACTGACCGGGACCGGGAACCTGGCTTGCTGGCAGGTTGGCTGCGACAGAGGCGGCCTCATTCAGCACTGCGGCTGCCGCTGAGGTCGGGTGTTGCCCCGAAGCCGGAAGGAGTTGAAGCACAAGTACGACCACCAGCGCAGCGGCAGCAATCCCGACGAGTGGCACCAGGACGACCGAGCGGTTGGGCAGCCTTCGCTGGGACCGTCTGTCAGCACGCTCCTTGAGTTGTTCCATCGAGGGTTGTGCGGGGAGACGGCTGTCATCGATGAGGTGTTCGAGAATGTCGGTGAGGTCATCCATGCTCCATCACTTCCTTTCCGCTGGGTTGACCCAATGTGGCTGCGAGATTGCGCCGAGCCTCGTGAAGCGTCGCCGCCACCGTTCCCTCCGCCACACCCATTGCGGCGGCAACATCCCGTTGTGAGAGGTCGCTCAAGTAATGGAGGGCGACCGCCGTGCGTTGGCGGAGAGGGAGATGCTGGACTGCGTCCCAGACCTCCAAGGAATCGTCACGAACCGGAGGAGGAACGCTGCGACGGCGCAGGACAACTGCCTCTAGGCGGGCACGACGGAACGTTCGTCGGGCAACGTTGAGTGCCACGGTGTAAGTCCAGGCAGTGGGCGAGGCCATCTGCGAGACACGGTCCCAGCGCTGGAGTGCTCGGACAAAAGCTTCTGAGGCCGAATCGGTTGCCACATCAGCGTCGCCAATCACCACAATGAGAGTGCGGACCAGACTGTGGTACTCCGCTCGGTACCAGGCTGCAAACGAGTCCTCGGTGTCCTCCGGCGTGCAGTCAGCATCCATTGAGGTGACCCCGGTTTCTGCGCACACCCTATTCAAGTCCTGCAGCGAGGAAAACCTTTAGTTGAGCTGTTTGATCACGATAGTCATCGGAACTCGATGGGCAGTGACCAGGCTAAGCCCGACCATGGATCCTCACGTGGGATAGCCGGGCCAGCTCTCGGCGGCTCATTAGGGAGCGCAGATCGCCGATTACGCGCTCCTCAACGACACGGCTCGGGCTGTCATTCTGTGCGCTCGCGAACCGAACGTTTTGGGCCACCCGTCGTACCGATGGGAATGACATCTTGAACAGGCCGCTGCGATTTGAACCGATTCGCTCAATCCGCCCATGTAGCTGAGTGCCGTCGCTTGACAAATCGTTCGGTACCTAGCAATATTCGTTAGGTGGCTAACGAACTACAGGACCCGAGACATTCGTCCGCGGGAGCGTGGGCAAAGAGGTTGTACTTCGCAAGCCGGACCGTGATGGAGTCGGTCTTGCGGCCATATGACATCGGATCGACGCAGTGGTACGTGCTCTACCAGCTGACTAACGATGGACCAACGATGCAACGCGATCTCGGTCGGATGCTCCAGGTCGAGAGGGCAACGCTAAGCGGGATCGTGAGCGCGCTCGTGCGTAAGGGCCTCGTCGAACAAACTCCCGATCCCGCTGATCAGCGGCAGCGGATGCTCCGAATCACGGCCTCGGGGCTGAAGCTCTGGGATGAACTACCCGATCTCGCACTGATTGAGGCGCTTGCATTCGACGGTGTCGATGCCGCAGAGCTCGCGACGGTTGTCAAGGTGCTCCAGGCCGCGACGCAACGCCTCAACAACCACTTATCAAAGGAAATCGTGGACGGCGGCCCACTCCAACCATGACTCCAGGAGGTCATCACATGCACTACCGCACCCTCGGCCGGACCGGGATCAAGGTCAGCCCTTACGGGCTCGGCGCACTGATGCTCGGCGCGTCCATCGGCAACCCCGACCACGACGACTCGATCCGTCTCATCCACAAAGCACTGGACGCTGGGATCAACTTGATTGATACTGCCGACGCGTACTCCCAGGGCGCTTCCGAACAGGTTGTGGGCAAGGCCCTCAGAGGGCGTCGTGACAGCGTCGTCCTCGCTACGAAGTTCGGTCTCACGATGGGTGACGACCTCAATCTGCGGGGCACCTCGCGGCGCTGGATCATGGCCGAGGTCGAGAACTCGCTGCGCCGCCTGCAAACCGACTACATCGACCTCTACCAGATCCAGCGCCTCGACCCCGCCACCGACATCGAGGAAACGCTCTCCGCACTCTCAGACTTGATCCACAGCGGAAAGGTCCGCGCGATCGGGCCGTCCATGACCCCCGCTTCTGACATCATCGAGGCCCAATGGGTTGCCGAGCGCCGCGGACTCGAGCGGTTCCACACCGAGCAACCGTGCTATTCGATCCTCAACCGCAGCATCGAGTCCGAGGTGCTTCCGGTTGCGCAACGCTACGGGATGGGCGTACTGGTGTGGGGTCCGCTCGGGCAGGGAATGCTCACCGGACGCGTGCGCAAAGGCCAGCAGACGGACCTCGTCCGCGCAACGTTGGGTATGAAGGCAATCAGTAACGAGCATCGACTCGACGCCGTCGAACAGCTCATTCCGCTCGCCGAAGAAGCAGGTATGCCGATGACCCACCTCTCAATGGCGTTCGCCATTTCTCATCCGGGTGTGACCAGCGCTCTCCTCGGGGCGCACACGATGGAGCAACTCGATGACCTACTC
>Ga0181523_10002262_pt1 | contig 19054 bp, 15 predicted proteins | sample PEATcosm2014_Bin_43_FD_119752 | JGI IMG/M metagenome (GOLD analysis project Ga0181523, IMG submission 119752) | Peatland microbial communities from MTU Mesocosm Facility, Houghton, MI, USA - PEATcosm2014_Bin05_30_metaG | ecosystem: Environmental > Terrestrial > Soil > Wetlands > Peat | place...
CGGCACCGCATTCGGGCCGATCATGGCGATCTGGTTCGTTTCGATTGGGGCGCTCGGGTTGTGGGGCATCGCGCAGGACCCCTGGGTCCTTCTCGCGATCAACCCTATTTATGGCCTGAAACTTCTCACCGACAACGGCCTCCAGGGCTTCTTGGTGTTAGGCGGGGTCTTCCTCTGCGTAACCGGAGCCGAGGCGCTCTACGCCGACATGGGGCATTTCGGTAAGGGCCCGATTCGCTTCGCTTGGTCGTGGATCGTCTTCCCTTGCCTTGTGCTGAATTATGCCGGCCAGTGCGCGATCGCGCTTCGCGGCGAGTCGATCGCGAACAACATTTTCTACCGCCTTTGCCCGGAGTCGCTGCTCATTCCGCTAGTGTGTTTAGCGACTCTGGCCACAATCATCGCCAGCCAGTCGATCATTACCGGCGCTTATTCGATGACCAGGCAGGCGATCCAGCTTGGTTGGCTGCCGCGTCTGCACATCAACCAGACGTCAGAGAAGGGATACGGTCAAATCTATGTCGGAGTCGTCAACTGGGTGCTGATGGCCGTCACCATCGCTCTCGCCGTTCTGTTCCGCAAGTCTGACAATCTTGCCGCAGCTTATGGTATCGCCGTTTCATTGACGATGCTCATGACATCCTTCCTCCTGTTCTTCGCAATGCGGGAGATCTGGCAATGGAACATATGGGCCAGCGCCACTTGCGCCGGTCTGTTCGTGCTCGTGGACGCCGGATTTTTTGCCGCGAACTCGCTGAAAATTGCGGAAGGCGGGTATGTACCACTGCTGCTTGCTGCGTGCGTGTACGGGGTGATGCTGATTTGGCATCGTGGCTCAGTCGCGGTTGCGCACAGTCTGGCGCAGGCACCGGTGTCGGTGCGGGATTTCCTCGCCGATCTACGGGCGCGGAATGTACCGCGCGTGCTGGGCACTGCGGTCTTTCTCACCCGCACTGAGAGCGGTGTCCCGCCAGTGATGAGGTGGCATCTGCGGCACAACCGCGCGCTGCACGAGAACGTCGTCGTATTGAGAGTGTTGACCGATTCAAGGCCAAGGGTGCAGTGGCCGGAGCGTATGTCCATTGTACGCGAAAGCGATGGTTTCTGGCGCGTGACGGCGCACTACGGTTTCATGCAACGTCCTGATATTCCCCTGCTGTTGAAAGAAGCTCAGCAGAGAGGTTGCGAAGTGAAACTCGATGACGTGACCTATTACGTTGGTCACGAAAGCATATTGCATCGTCAACATGGCGCGGCATTGCCGCGCTGGCAGGAGGCGCTGTTTGCTGCGATGGTGAGGAATGCTGCGCACGTTACGGACTATTTCCGGTTGCCAAGCGAGCAGGTGGTCGAGATAGGCCGCCAGATTTCCATTTGAGATGCTTGCACGGGCGCGGCGCAACGCGAAAATATCCGCTCCTGATGCTGTGGACGGCTCGCCACCGGCAGGTGGGTCCATGGATGTCAGTTCTGCATAAGCTGTTTGGCGACCCGAAAAATTCCTCTATTGAAGTTTCGATCTAATTTCAGGTCAACTCGCGGAGGCGGCTGAGGTCGATGGCAAAGCCGTACGACGTCATCGTGATCGGCGCGGGCCTCGGCGGGCTCACGGCGGCGGCGCTCATCGCCCGGGCCGGCCGCAAGACGCTTCTCGTCGAGCGCAACGCATCGGTCGGTGGTGCGGCGTCGACCTACAGACTCGGCGACCTGGTGGTCGAAGCCTCTCTCCACGAAACCAGTGACCCTCTGGATCCGATCGAATACAAGCACACCATCCTCGCCCGCATCGGCGTGCTCGACGCCGTCGAATGGGTACCGACGGGCCCGATCTACGAGGTTCGGGGAGGACCGGTGGGGCAACCTTTCATCCTGCCGGAGAGTTTTCCGGCAGCAGGCGCCGCCTTGGCCGAGCGCTTCCCATCCGCGAGGCCGGGCGTCGCCGCAGTGCTCGGCGACATGGAACGCCTCACGGCCGGCCTCGGCATGCTGAGCCGGGGTCGGGACGCGTTCCGCAATCCGCGAGACGGATTCGGCGCACTGGTTAAACTGGCGCCGATGGTCCGCGACTGGCATCGTTCAGTCTCACAAGTGTTCGATCGTGCCTTCGGCAACAACGAGGCAGTCAAATGTGCGTTGGCTGCCAATCTTCCCTATTGGCACGATGATCCTGACACGCTGTGGTGGATTCTATTCGCTATCGCACAGGGCGCTTATCTGGCCTTCGGCGGTCGCTACGTCCGCTACGGCTCGGCGCGGCTCAGCAATGCTCTCGCCGACGCGACAAGGCAGGCCGGCGGCGAGATCATAATGGGCCGCCAGGTGACCGAAATCCGCCTCGACACTGACGGGCGCCCGTCCGGCGTCGTCCATGCCGGCCGGAACGGCGAAGAGCCGGCGGAGGCTCGGGCGCCGATCATTGTCGCCAATGCCGCTCCCGCAGTGATCGCCGCCATGTTGCCGGCAGCGGCACGCGAGCGGTTCTGGTCGCACTATGCCGACCGCCGCTTGTCGATCTCGCTGTTCTCGGCAACGTTCGGCCTGGCGGTGCGACCGGCGACGCTCGGCTTCCGTACCTATTCGACGTTCCTGCTGCCTGTGTGTACCGAAAACCTCATCCGCATTGAACCGGTGAGAGAATCGCCTCAGGCTGGCGGCGATGATCGGGCTGATCCTCCTGGCCTTGAACCTGTTGGCTGGGCCAAACTCCGACATTCGCGCCACAGCTGGTCACCTTGTAGTGAATGCGGTAGTGATGTATGGGTTCAACGTATTGGTGTAGTGCTTCGCATCGAGGTCGTGACGATGCGGCCGTTGGTACAGACGCAATTCTAAAAATCGGCAAGCACCTAAGGCGGCGCGCCTTAGGGTCGCACATCAAGCGGCTGCCAAGCATTTTGTCGCGAGCTGGCAGCCATGAGCACCGCCCTGAGAAGGACCGGCGTGACCGTCCTCGGCGACATGCCGTGGGGGGCGCATGTCTGCATGTTTTACCAGTCGAAGGACGATTTGTTCGATACCGTGGGCCCCTATTTCAAGGCCGGATTGGAAAGCAACGAATTCTGCCTGTGGTTTCCCACTGCGCCGCCGACAATCGACGAAGCCCGCCTCGGATTAAGCCTGCGCGTCCCGGATTTGCAACGCCACCTCGCGGTCGGCAACATGGAAATCCTTCCCGGGGAGGCGTGGTACCTCGACGGCGACCGCTTCGATGTCGAGCGGCTTGCCCGCGCCTGGGACGACAAATTGCGCGGCGCGCTGGCCAAAGGCTATGACGGCATGCGCGCAAGCGGCAACCCGTTCTCGCTTCACTCCAAATATTGGGACCACGTTTGCGACCACGAGCGCCAGCTCAACGGCATTATGGCGGGCAAGCCGATGGTGGCATTGTGCGCATACCCGATAGCGGTGAGCAGCGCTGCCGCGGTGCTGGAGGTGGCGCAGGCTCATCAGCTCGCGGTGGCGCGGCAAAGAGGCGAGTGGCTTGTCGTCGAACCGGTACCGGCGGCCGCGCATTCGCTGACATTGCGCGAGCGCGAAGTGCTGTGGTGGGCGGCGCAGGGCAAATCGGCCTGGGAGATCGGCGAAATTCTCCATATCGCCAAGCGGACGGTCGATCAGCACACCCAAAACGCCGTTCGCAAGCTCGGCGCCGTCAACCGCACGCAGGCGGTTGCAATGGCGCTGCGTGAACGGCTGATCGGCAATAACCCGCCGGCAGGCAAATTAGAAGCCAGCGCTAATGCCAAATTGGTTTTAGACGCGCGTCGGAAAACTTGAATATGTGCGTCTTGCCGCAGTAGCGGCATTGCAACAGCAGTTTGGCCGGTTCCGCGTACTCCAGATCATCTTGCGTGAACTTGACGCCGCAATCGATTTCCTTCCCCGTCTCGATGCAGACGAGCATCAACCAACCACGAGGGGGCTTGTCTTTCATGGCAATCATGAAACGACATTTTCAACCGAGCATTCTGATCTGGATCAAAAATTCGGTACAGCCCGCGCTACGTGCGACGGCCAATCGTCTGAAATCCCCGTAAACACTCAGCTTTGTGACGTGTGACATCGCGCCTCACTGTAACAAATACCAATGCGATAAATACCAAATTACGCATTGTTGATCATCGCATTACATGCAGCCGATCAAGGGGCGACGCTCAGAGCGCGGCGAATGACAAATTCCATCATAGAAGAATTGCAGTCAGAAAATCAGGAGCTGCGAGATTTAGTGGTTCCGCTCATCGCTAAACTGGTACGATATCTAGCGATCGATCCTCCCAAGTACCGTCGCAACGTCAGTACTACGGATGCCGGGCGCCTTGCGGAGGAAGCGGAGCTATGCTTTCGCTGCGCGAGAATCCCAAGCCTGAGAAAAGAAGTTGCTGAAGGCCTGGAGCTCGGGGGTAACGAGTTGATGGCTAGAGCTGTCGAAATGGAGACGATCCTTCAACGTGAGAAATGGAAGAAATAGAGAAATTAATATCCACAGATGGCCATGTAAATGCCTCCAACGAGGTGATCGAATAACCCTTTCGCAATGCGTCAATTGACCGTGGCGAAATGACGTGACGGGTCATTTTCGACTGACCTGACCGGTTTTGCCAGCCGGTTCATGTCCGCTTCACCCCGAAAGCGGACCAGAGGCTAGGAACGACATCAATACGACAGTGGCTTCGCGTTAATGAGGCCACGCCCTAATTGTCTGATGGTGCACCCGCGCCACGCCGAATAAATTTTGCCGTCACTCAAGGCCGCAAGGGCAACCCCTGACAGGTCACAGATTCAGCGGTCATCTGCACCGCCCTTCTCACCCTTGATTTTGACAACGGATTTTGTACAGGCGAGCACAGGGAAATTTTTTCAGCGGGACCTACCAACGTTTGTTAAAGAGCATCCGTCCACCCTTAGCGGTCATCTGCACCGCCTTTCCTCTTTGATATTGATTGCGATTTAACCGCTAAGCCCCGTCAATCCCCGGTTCAATCCACGATTTAGGACGGCGAACTTTGAGCGCTGTGATCTTTCAGCGGTACAAACATCAGCCATCTACACCGTCACCTTGGATGACCGCGCGCTGTCGGGGTCGTGTGCCGCCATCAATGCACGTGGTAGGCTTGGCGGGCTTTCCTATGCGCTGTCTTCGGTTTGGGCATATCCCCCGTGCCGGGCAGTCATTTGTCGCGCGTGTACAGCCCGTACCGCGGCCCCCCGCCCCCTGTTCGTGAAGCTTGGCTAGTGTGTGGCCGTCGCGCTGGCAAATCGCTTGTGCTGGCTGGTGTGAATCGGCGTCCAACTTGGACCCCACTCCGCTTGCGCTCTAAATGGCTGCATTAGCGACGAAATTGCAGATTCCCGGACGATTTAATCGGCGTCCAACTTGGACCCCATTTATTTCCCAGAAACCACCGCCTGTTCAAAGGATTGCGACGTATCGACGAGGGTCCCGGTTGGATGCCGATTTACACCCGTCTCTGTTTCCTGGGAAACGCGAATTTCGGCGCAGAGACAAACCGCGGAAAAACACGCCTGAGACCGAGCTGCGCTGTCGCAGAGACCGATCGCCGAAAAGAAAGCCCGCCAATTGCGGGCTTTTCTCGTCTGTTCAGGAAATCTCCGTTCGTGCGGGAGTGCGTGGTGGGCCCGGGAGGACTCGAACCTCCAACCAAGCGGTTATGAGCGCGCTGCCTTCACCGGAATAACCAGTAAATACTGGCACTTTCGTTCGCGTTCGTCGACGAATGTTCGCGTTTGGTTGCGGCGTTTTATTGGTTATCCATTGGTTGGGCCAGCGTTGTCGGCTGCGGACGGCGACCGGCCCGGAGCTCTCAGCCGTCCGCCATTTCGCTGCAGCGTCACGCGCGCAGGGCGCCGAAGAAGCACGAAGGCGCATTGCCTGACCTATGGGCGCCGGTTCCTTCAGATCGACATGTCAGCCGCAGCGATAAACCGGTTGCCCGCACGTACAGCAGCATCCGGGACGCTGCGCGTATGCGCTCGCGATAAGGCGCGGGTGGCATTATCGCAAGGGAATGCTCTTATCGATGGTATCAATCACCGCAGTTATATTGTACAATCAATCCTAGAGAGTATACAATCCCGTCAGCGTTACACTATAGCATTGGTGCCGCTCGGGCTTTTTACCTATAGCCCGGCCATTTCGTGGGTGCACGACTCTATATCGCTGCAGCAAGGAAAGCGAGGCGGTCACCGCGTCGTTCGCCTCTGTGATGACAGTTACAAACTCTGCCGGTGCGTGGCGGTTTAAGAAGCTTACGGACTGTTGCTGGCTGTTCGACGCGCCTGGTCTGCAGGCCGGCAGGCGGAGTTTTCAACGCGGCGACCATCGAAAGGACAGGTAAATGGAAGAGAAAGTACTCCAAGATCGGATTGGAAACTCGGCCGAGATCGCCGATCGAGACCAGCATGGCACCCAGACTATTATGCTGAAAATTGAAGACGACATCGTTTCCGGCAAGATCCTGCCCGGACAACGACTCGACGAGCGGGCGCTGGCGGAGCGCTTTGGTGTATCACGGACCCCGATCCGCGAGGCGCTGGTTCGTCTGTCGTCCTCCGGCCTCGTGAAAATCCGCCGCAATCAGGGCGCATTCGTCGCCGAGATGACGCCTGGCAGATTGATCGGCATCCTCGAAGTGATGGCAGAACTCAAGATCCTCGCCGCTCGTCTTGCCGCCCGACGGATGAGCCTTGCGGAGCGTGAGAAACTAAAGGTACTTCGAGACGAGACAGCTGTCTGTGTCGAGAACGGGGACCTGCGCGGCTATTTCGACAAGGCGACGGGCTTGCATGACGCCATTTACGAAGGCGCTCACAACGACTTTCTGGTCGAGACGGCCCGCAACATCCGCACATGCCTTTGCGCCTATCGCAGATACCTCGCGCGCATGCATTTGCCCGTGAAGACCTCGTATGAGGAAAACTCGAAGGTGGTAGATGCCATCGTGCTTGGCGACAGCGGTCAGGCGGAGGAGTGGATGCGTCGCCATGCCGAACTCAGGCGTGAGGAAATGGATGACATCCTCACGCTCATGTCGCAGTCGCAACATTCGCCGAGCCATGCCGACTGATATCGGTGTCGATAGGTCGCTTGCGTCACGGCTGCGCGCAAAGGCCGGTCGTGCGCTCCACCTTCTGACTGGCGCATTTGCGACCCGCGCCGAATGCGCTCAACGTATGTCCCATGACTCCTTTGAAGTGAGATTCGACAGCCGCTAGGTGTTCAATTCCGCGGCAAGCGCCCTCAAGTTCGCTTGCCGTTCTTTATTGCTCGACACGCTGTTTTAGCGCGACGACGTGTCATTTCGCGGAGTCATATCCAAGCCTGCCACAGCCACCAGCTGAGAAAATTCCGCTTGCACTGACGCCGAAGAGGAGATATCGGTATACCAAACTGCGTCATATAATGCCAAAGATACATTACTGCACACAATAGGGAATGAAGGCGTAACTGTGATGCGCAGGGCTGCATCATGGATCATGACTGCCATGGGGACCGATAAACCACGATCCGAAATCGAGAACATCATTTTGGGCACGGTCGCCAAAGTGCGCGATCACGCGCGCCTGAAAGCAAAGGATATTGACGCCCAGGCCAGCTTCGACCCGGACCTCTGGCAAGAGATAAAGTCCACACGCCTTGCCACTCTTATGATTCCCGAGGAGTTGGGTGGTGCGGCCGGGTCGGTCGCGCTCTATTGCGATGTAGTTGAAACGTTGGCGACAGCCGATTGCACGACAGCGACATTGGTTCATCTCCAAGGCAACAACGTCTTCTTGCTGCGCTTCGCCCCGAACTACGCGTGCGGACATGCGTTACTGGCGGAGATCGCCGAGAAGCAGCTCGTTACGGCCTACGCCCTCACCGAGCCCATGGCCGGCTCGGACGCGGCGCGAATTCGAGCGACGGCGCGCCCCGATGGTGATGGATACCGGTTGAACGGCATCAAGTGCTTTTCCAGCTGGGCCAGCAAAGCGGATTTGGTGCTGGTGTTTGCCCGCATCACCACGTTGCCGACCAAAGAGAACATCTCGTGTTTCGCCGTACGCCCGCCTCAGGAAGGCTTTGCCATCTCGCGAGAAGAGAAGAAGATGGGGCTGCGCGGCGCGCCGCTCTGTGAGATCACCCTGCAGGACGTATGGGTGCCGGCATCTCATTGCCTGGGCCCCGGAGGTCTCTTTCGTGAGGCCATGACCGGCCTTGAATACTCGCGCGTCGGCATCGCCGCCATGGCGGTCGGCCTGGCGCAGGGCGCGTTCGAGTATGCCTTTAAATACGTGCAGGAACGAAGCGTCTTCGGACAGCGCCTGAGTGATCTACAGGGGCCGCAGTTCATTCTCTCCGATATGGCGACGGAGATCGAGGCCGCGCGCCAGCTGACACGAGAGGCGGCACGCAGGGCTGATGCCGGCGAGCCGTTCTCCCGATTTGCCTCGATGGCCAAATATTACGCCTCGGACGTGGCGATGCGCGTCACGACGAATGCGGTCCAGCTGCTGGGCGGGCATGGCTACACCGCCGAACACCCGGTTGAGCGCATGATGCGCGATGCCAAGGCGATCCAAATCTTCGAGGGCGCCAACGAACTGCAGCGAGCGCTCGTCTTCCGCCAGCTCGTCAAGGAGATTTGCAGATGAGGGGGTGCAATCGCCAACCGCTGCAGAGCTTCCTGAAGCCAGCGTCCCAGTGGACGTCCACGCCTTCGACACGAGACGTCACACTATGACCGCCAACAATAATAATAAAACGGAGAAGTTCGTTATCGACTTTCATGTGCACCTTTTTGCGGCGGGGCATCTGCCGGGGCGATGGTTCGACGTGCTGGCCGGGCACCTGACCGCAGGCCGGCACGACGGACGAGACCCTCAAGCACTTGCTGACCGGCTGGAGGCGAGGATTCTCGATCCGGACGCGACTTTTCTGATGGCCGATCTCGATGCGGCCGGCGTGGGGGCGGTGGTCAGCCACCCACTGGACTACGGCCTGGCTATCGGCGAGCCGCGCGCTTCAGTCGAGGAGATCGTGGCACACAACGCACGTCTCCAACAGCGCTGGGCCGGGCGATACTATTCATACACGTCGATCGATCCGCGACGCAGCAACGCGCCGGCCTTCGTCCGGACGACGGCAAGGAAGTATGGTCTAAAGGGCGTCAATCTCTATCCTCCCGCCGGCTTCGATCCCGCCTGTCCGGAGTCGCTCGCTGTTTGCCGCGTCGCGGCAGAGGAGAATCTGCCGGTTCTGTTCCACACAGGCGGGGCGAACTATCCGATGCGGCCGCGCTATGGGAGCCCACTTCTCCTCGGCGATGTTCAGGCAGAGCTTCCCGAACTCAAGATCATTATCGGGCATGCCGGCTTTCCCTATCAATGGACCGAAGCCGTCGTCGTCGCCCGCCGCAACCCAAATGCCTATCTTGAAATTTCCCAGTGGTACAAGCTGGCGTCGCGGAACTACGAAGAATTCGTTCGAATTCTAACGGAGATCAAATCCGAGATCGGGTCGGAGCGGCTGCTTTTCGGCAGCGACCATTTGAGCGGCCCGAAGGTGGGCCAGAATAAATCGACGTTGGGCCCCTGGCTTGCCGCGATCCGCCAGCTGCCGGAAGTGACCGCCGATTTCACCGCGGCCGATGTCGATCTGATTCTCGGCGGCAACGCGCTCTCCCTCCTCAAGATCGAAGGAACGCACCATGCATGAATCGCTGGCAGGGGTGCGGATTCTAGATCTTACCGCTTACCTGTCCGGCCCGTTCGCCACCCTGACGATGGCGGGCATGGGAGCCGACGTCGTTAAGATTGAGCGCCGCGACGGCGGCGATCCGGCGCGGACCTTCCCGCCGTTCTGCGGGCATGACGGCACCGCGTTGCTGGAGCAGACGTCGCCGACGGACGAGTCGGTGGCGATCCTAAAACGAAACCGCGGCAAGCAAAGCGTGACGCTCGACCTGGGTAACGCCAAGGGACGCGAACTCTTCCTGCGACTGGTGAAGCGAGCAGACGTGGTGATCGAGAACCTCGCGCCGGGGATTATGGAGCGCTGGGGGCTCGATTACGCGACGTTGGCCGCCGAGAATCCTCGGATCATCCTGTGTTCGATTTCGGGGTTCGGTCGCACCGGGCCAAAGAAGGACCTTGGCGCCTTCGACCCGATCATCCAGGCAAGTTCGCTGACGATGGCCAGCAACGGATTCTCGGACGGGCCTCCCGTGCGCACTGGGATCAGCTTCGGCGACACCGTGCCGGCCCTGTACGCGGTGATCGGTATTCTCGCCGCGTTGCGCAAACGAGATCTTACCGGCCGCGGCGCAGCGATTGACATTCCGATGCACGACTGCCTCGTCGCGATGTTGATGATCGAGCCGATGGAGGCGCAGGTCGGTTGGGGCTATCCGCTTCGGATGGGCAGCCGCATTCCGCGCCTGGCACCATGCAACGTCTATTCCTGTCGCGACGGTTATGTCGCTCTCAACGCCGCGCCGCCGCGTCTCTGGCGCCGCCTGGTGAAGGTGATGGGCGAGCCCGAGCTGGAAGCTGCCGAGCTCGTTCCGCTGGCGGCGCGCATTCGCCGGCAGGATTGGCTCGACCAGAAGGTCGCCGCCTGGGTCGCCAAGCAGACGGCCGACGCCCTTGTCGCCGTGATGGCGGCCAACGGCGTGCCGTGCGCTAAAGTCGTCGAGACATTGCAGGAGCTCGCCGAGGACCCGTCGCTCCGCGAGCACGGCATGTTGCAACCGGTAGAGCACCCGCTGATGGGAACATTGCCGGGGATATTGGCTCCCGGAGTTCCGGTGCGCAGCGTCGGCGGGGTGTCGAGCGCGTTGCATCGCGCGCCGCTCCTGGGCGAGCACACCGACCAGATACTCGGCACAGAGCTCGGCCTCGATGAGGCGGAGATATCCGAGCTCCGGCGCCAAGACATCATCTGATTTACCGACAGCAAGGAGATTAATATGGCCGATTACCCGATCATCGACACTTGGTGCAACTTGTTCACGCCTGCGTCGATCAACAAGAATTACATCAACAATCCGGAGATGGCGCACATCGTTAAGTGGTGGGGCATGCAGGGCCGGATGCGTGGATGGACGCCACAGGAGTTCGCCGAGCTGCTCGACGCTGTCGGCGTCGCTACGGTTTTTGTTCCGGCCTGGCAGATGCGCTCCTGGAAATTCCAAGCGATGCTGTGGGACATGGCGATCGAGGAAGTCACCGAAGTGATGGCGGCGGACCCCAAGCGTTACAAGGGGATGTTCGGAATAAACCCGCATCACAAGATGGAGGGCGTTCGGGCGCTCGAGCGGGCCGTCAAGGACCACGGCTTCATCTGCGCGCATTTGCATCATTACGGCTTTGGGTTGCGGCCCGACGACAAGGTTTTTTTCCCGTTCTATGCCAAGTGCGTAGAGCTCGACGTCCCGGTGATGATCCAGATGGGGCACTCCGCGGAGTTCATGCCGAGCGATCCCGGCCGGCCAATCTATCTTGACGATATCGCGCTTTACTTCCCCGATTTGAAGATCGTCGCCGCTCATACCGGCTGGCCGTGGGTCGAGGAGATGATCGCGATGGCCTGGAAGCATCCGAACCTGTACATCTCGACCACCGCGCATTCCCCCAAGTACTGGGATCCGTCGCTGGTGCGATTTTTGAACAGCCGGGGCAAGGGCAAGGTCATGTTTGGCACCGATTTCCCGGTGCTCAGCCATGCCGAAAGCGTCGCCGCCGTTGATCAGCTCGAGCTGAAGCAGGATGCCCGCAAGGCACTGCTGCACGACACTGCGGCGCGCGTCTTCAAGCTTGATTAACCCACCGTTGGAGAAAGGAAACTACCAATGAAACTCAAGGATCAGGTAGCAATAATCACGGGGGGCGGCCGCGGCATGGGACGTGCGGACTGCCTGCTGCTCGCGGCCGAGGGCGCCACGGTTATCTGCTGCGACAAGATCGGAGAAAGCACGCGGAAGGTCGCAGCCGAGGTTCGAGAACGCGGCGGCGTTGCCGAGGCATACGAGCTCGACATCACCAAGCCGAACGATGTCGCGCGCGTGGTCAAGGAGGTTGCGGAGAAATACAAACGCATCGACGTTCTGGTTAACAATGCGGGCTTCGATGACATCAAGCCGTTTATACAGACCACCGAAGCGGACTGGGACTTCCTGATTGGCCTCAATCTTAAGGGGCATCTTCACGTTACCCGCGCCGTCCTGCCGCATATGATCGAACGCAATTACGGAACCATCGTCTTCATCGCTTCCGATGCGGGACGGGTCGGGTCGACGGGCGAGTCGGTCTATGGCGCCGCGAAGGCGGGATTGATCGGCTTCACCAAGTCGCTGGCACGGGAAGAGGCGCGCCACGGTATTCGGGTGAATTGTATCTCGCCGGGGCTAACCGATACGCCGCAGTTTCAGGCCAATCTTGCGGATCCCAAGATTGGCAAGATCATGCGCTCTGTTGAGAAGTGGATTCCTCTCAAGCGCTTTGGCCAGCCGGAAGAAATCGCCAAGGCCGTGTTGTTCTTCGTCTCAAGCGATTCAAGCTTCGTGACCGGCCAAGTGCTCAGCGTCAGCGGCGGTTTGACGATGATCTAGGCAGGCGGCAAGGAAATTGTCCTCGCGATTTGCCGGCATCGCGGCGAGGCCGGCGAATCGCGGCGTGCATGCAGCAAGGCCGCGAGCATGAATATTGTAGGAGATTTCCTCCTCAGGTCTGCACGGCGCTATCCGGACAAGATCGCCGTCATCGACGGCGACGTGCGGCTGACGTACCGCGAGTTGGCCAAACTGGTGAACCGTGTTGCCGCCGGTATCCACGGGCTGGGCATCAAGCCCGGCGATCGGATCTCGTATCATGGCAACAACCGGTGGGAGCTGGTCGTTACCCTGCTGGCTTCCATCCAGGCCGGCACGATTGTCGTGCCGCTCAACGTCATGTTTCGCCCTGCCGAGCTGGCGTACGTTCTCTCGGGAGCCGGCGTCAAACTGGTCCTGACAACGAGCGAAGGCGCAGCGTCGCTCGAGGCGTTGCGCGGTTCGCCAATTTTCCCAGCCCACGTTTCTTCATATGACGATCGCCAAGGGCTGTTTGCCCAGTGGATTGGCTCGCCGTGCGATGAACCCTGCGTTGTCGATCGTGCATCGACGGATATCGTCACGTTATTCTTCACGTCAGGGACGACCGGAAAGCCGAAAGGCGCGCCGCAGGATCACGAGTTCATAGATCACTTGGCTCACAGCTGGGTCATCGCCTGCCGCTACCACCCGACGGAGATCTTCCTGGTGACGACGCCGATGTTCTGGACCGTAGCGCCGCTGCATTGCATCCTGCCGATAATTCTGGTTGGCGCCTCTCTTGTCGTCATGAACCGCTTCGACCTGGATGGTTGCTGTGATCTGATCCGGCGCCATTCGGTGACCGCGATGTTCGCTGTTCCGACCATGTATACGATGCTGATCGATCGGAAGGCGGCGGCGCTAAGCGAATTGTCCAGCCTACGAGTTTGTTCCGTGGCGGGGGCCCCAATCGCGGTCGAGGTAGTGAGGGAATTCGAAAGGCTCACTGGCGCCACGCTGTTGAACATCTACGGCGCGACCGAGGCCGCCGCGATCTCGCGCGAGATGCTGGGCGTACCGCGGCGCGACGGATGCGCCGGTACCCTCGGCGGCACGGTCGAGGCCAAGATCGTGGATGTCGAGGGTCGACCTGTCGCGCCAGGTACCGCCGGCGAGATCGTGGTCCGCGGCCTGACGGTCATCCGCGGCTATTGGGAAGACGGTCGCGTCAACCCGGACTCGCTGCCGGGAGGATGGTTTCAAACCGGCGATGTCGGGATTCTCGAAGACGACTTTCTGCGTGTCGTCGACCGAATTAAAGACATGATCATAACCGGGGGCGCCAACATTTACCCGGCGGAGATCGAGAATGTCATCAACCGACATTCTAAGGTCAGCATGTCGGCTGTCATTGGCGTACCTGATCGCATCAAGGGAGAACTAGCGGTTGCCTATGTCGTTCCCAAACAGACTGGCGAATTGTCGATCGAGGAACTCGAGACGCACTGTCGCAATTTTCTGGCCAGCTACAAAGTCCCACGGCAATACGTTTTGGTGAATTCTTTGCCGTTGACGCAGTCGGGAAAGATACGCAAGGCGGAGCTGAGGAAGACGATTACTGGCAACTGACGGCGCCTCAACGCGCCTTGTCACGGTGCAGTGCGTACAACCAGCCAATAACTTTCAGGTCTGCGCGAAAATCAGCTCGTTATCCTCGCCGGCCGCGGGAGCGGCGGCGGCATCCAGTTTGCGCCGGAACGCGGCCGCGATTGGGACCGGCAGCGCCGGCAGCAGTCCCGACGGCATGATGACCTGATCCTCGAACAGGTCGCGTTGCCGGTAGTGGTCGTCGGTCAAGGCCTCGTCCAGGGTACGGACAACGCTGCAGCACACATCCTTGCCGCGAAAAGCGTCCGTCCAGAAGGCGGCGGGATGCGCCGCGATCTTCCGGGCAACGCCGGCGATGGTCTCGGCGGGAGCACGGCGGTCGTCGCACAGATCGAACGGCAATTCGATGAGGTGGCAGAAGGCGTGCCAGAACTTGTCCTCGAGCGCGGCCACGGCTACGAAGCGGTCATCCGCGGTGCGATAGATGCGATAGCGCGGCGAACCGCCCGTCAACAATTCCTGCCCGGGTACCGGCCACCGTCCCGTTCCGAAACCTGCCGCAAGCGCCCAAAAGGCAAAGGCGAAGAGATTGTCGGTCATCGAGATATCGAGATGGCAGCCTTCGCCCGTGCGGTCGCGAGCGCGGAGCGCCAGCAGGATGTTGACCACTGCCGGGAACGACCCGGCACCGATGTCGGCGATGAGCGTCGGCGGTATGCCCGGCATCCCATCAGAGCCGGCCGACAAAGCCAGCAGCCCGACATCGGCAAGATAGCTCAGATCGTGACCGGCGACATCGCGCTTCGGACCATCCGCGCCATAACCAGTGATGGAGCAATAAATGATGCGCGGATTGACGGCACGAAATGCCTGATAGCCGAGCCCGAGCCGATCCATCACTCCAGGCCGAAATTGCTCGATCACGATATCGACCTCGGCAGCGAAGCTGAGAAGCGAACGAATGACGCCTGGGTCGCGCAGATCGAGCATGAGGCTTCGCTTGCCGCGATTGAGAAGCGAAAAGCCGACACTGACACCTTCGACGCGCGGCTCGTAGCCACGCATGTCGTCACCAGTCCCAGGACGTTCCACCTTGATGACTTCGGCGCCCGCTTGGGCGAGCATCAATCCGGCCAACGGGCCCGGCAGGAGCGTGCTGAAATCGAGAACCCGAATACCGCTTAGTGGCACCGTCTTCGCCCCATCCGCAGAGATAATTTACGCCAAAAGTGTTATATGGTATACACCAAATAACAGATTGTGCCACGTTCATGAAGCTCCGAGATGGGCAATCACAGAGATAAAGCCGCGATTATCGGGATAGGTGCCACCAATTTCGGTGCCCTTTATAGCCAAAAACAGCCTAGCTCGGCCTACGAGCTTGCTGGCGAAGCGTTCAAGTTAGCGTTGGACGACTGCGGGATCGACAAGGCAGAGATTGATGGCGCCATCTGCGTTCGTCTTCCCTCGTACCAACGTGTTGCGACCGAGTTCGGGCTGCCTCGCCTGCGATTTGCCTACAGCCTGGAAGGAACGGGCCGGATGGCCGGCGTCGCCCTCCAGCAGGCGGCTGATGCCGTGATGCTCGGCCGAGCCCAAACCGTGGCGATTTTCTACGGCAACAACGGACGATCGACCGGCGAAAGGTATGGCGGTCAATTCGACGCCACGGTGCCCACCGCCTATGACGCGATGTATGGCATGACGTCTCCGGGCGCCTACGTTGCGATGATGTATCGCCGTCACCAGTATGAATATGCGACACCAAACGACGGTTTGGCCGCATTGGCGATCAACAACCGCAATAATGCCGCTCTCAATGAGCTGGCGGTGCTACGAAAACCTATTAGCCGAGAGGATTATTACGCCGCTCCCTTTATAGCGGAACCGCTCCGGCTTCTAGACTATTGCCTCATCAACGATGGTGGCGTCTGTCTCATCGTCACTACCGGAGACCGCGCTCGTCAGGCCAGGCAGCCGGCGGCCTACATAACCGCAAGCGCGACGGCGAGCAATCTCACCGCCCATTACACCTCGAAGGATTACTTCTACGTCGCGTGCACCGAGGTGGCTGCTGACGTGTACCGCACCGCTGGCATAAGCCCGCGCGACGTAGACTGCGCGCAAATCTACGACAATTTTACGCCGACGATTCTATTCGCACTCGAAGGCTTCGGATTCTGCAAACGTGGCGAAAGCGGCCATTGGGTACAGGGAGGCCGGATCGAACTTGGAGGCGAACTGCCGATCAATACCAGCGGCGGTCACACCGCGGAAGGATATATGCAAGGGTTTGCGCTGCTCGCAGAGGCAGTGCGTCAGGTGCGAGGGCAAGCAGGACGACGTCAGGTGAAAAATTGCGAATTTGCGCAATACAATTGCGTCGCGCCCATTGTCTCCGCGATCTTGCTGCATTGTTGAACAAAGGACCGCACGTGATAGACCTTCCGCCATACACCAAACCACTTCCCGCGATTTCCTATGTCAACCAGGCCTTCTGGAAGGCGACGGTGAATGGGCGGCTGGCATTGCCCCATTGCCGCGGATGCGGACATATCTGGTTTCCACCATCGTCGCGTTGCCCGCAGTGCCTATCGGTCGACGTTGACAGCCGGCAAGCCTCGGGCAGGGCAAGGCTTTGGTCCTGGATCGTCATGCATCGACGCTACATCAAGGAGTTCGATCCGCCTTATGTGGTCGGGTTCGTCGAACTCGATGAAGGGCCAATGCTCATCAGCACCATCGTCGACGCGCGTCCGGAGCAATTGGTTTGTGATCTGTCGCTCGACGTCGTCTTCGAGCCCGCGACGGCAGAAATGTCGATCGTAAAATTCCGCCCCAGCGAAAGAAAAGATTGAAGTGGACCGCACGTCGCGCCGCCCAAGGCAATGGCCTCCCTCAAAGGCATCTGCCGGGGCCATCGCGCGTCAAGCCTATGCCAAACCATGCCTTTCTGGTGTTGGCGCTGCTTCTAAAATACCATATAATATTTATTGCATGCAAAATCTTATATATGGTACAAATTCCATCGTGAGATATGCCCCCCGTCGTTGCTGAAGGCGGGTGGGGGACCGGCGGGACGGTGCTCCGGATCAGCAACTTCGTGGCTGCTGTCGCCGCTATCCGTTGCCGCAAGGGATGGGAGACTCCAATGCGCAAGATTTCGTGGTGCTTATTGCTGCCGCTTATCACACTCGGAAACGTCGGGCTGACGCCGGCTTGGGCTGAAGACTCGGACAACGTGATCCGCATCGGGGTCCTTAATGACCAATCGAGCCTGAACGCCGATGTTTCGGGCATGGGATCGGTGGAAAGCGCGCGCATGGCCGTGGAGGATTTTGGCGGCAAGATTCTGGGGAAACCTATCGAGGTGCTCTACGCGGATCACCAGAACAAGCCGGATGTTGGTTCGGAGATCGTGCGTAAGTGGATCGATGTCGATCACGTGGACGCCATCGTCGACGGGAATAATTCGGCCGTCGCTCTCGCGGTTCAGCAGATTGTGAAGGAGAAGAACCGGGTCTTTCTCATGGGCGGGGTGGCGACGACGCAGGTGACAAACGAGAAATGCTCGCCCAATGGATTCAGCTGGGTCTTCGATACATACGCGTTGGCACATTCGACGGGCCAAGCGATCGTTGCGGAAGGCGGGAAGACTTGGTTCTTCCTGACCGCGGATTATGCATTCGGGTACTCGCTCGAGCATGATGCGTCGCAGACCGTCATTGCCTCGGGCGGCACGGTGATAGGTTCAGTTCATGTCCCAATCAACACAATGGATTTCTCCTCCTTTCTTCTACAAGCTCAAGCCTCAAAGGCGCAAATCATTGGCCTCGCCAATACCGGCGGCGATACTCTCAACTCGATGAAAGGGGCGCATGAATTCGGCATAACCAAGGGTGGCCAACGCCTCGCCGGCCTCCTGATGTTCATTAATGTTGTCCACAGCCTTGGACTGGAAATGACGCAGGGCCTCTACCTCACTACGGCCTTTTACTGGGACTATGATGACGCGACCAGGGCATTTGCGGCGCGCTTCGCGAAGCGCTTCAAGGGGCAAATGCCATCAATGGTTCAGGCCGGCGTCTATTCCGCCGTCGCCCATTACCTCAAGGCCATGCAGGCTGCCGGAACGGATGAGGCGGGCGCGGTCATAGCGAGCATGAAGAAGATCCCGCTGAATGACTTCTTCGCGAGGCATGCGCGGATTCGCGACGATGGGCGCGTCATCCACGACATGTATCTTGTGCAAGTCAAGAGCCCGGCAGAATCCAAGGGCCCTTGGGATTACTACAAGGTCGTTCGCACCATCCCAGGGGATCAGGCTTTCAGTTCCATCGCCGATAGCAAATGCTATATTGTGAAAAAGTAGTCCCACGACCCGCCGCACTGACACCCTCTGGGTGGCTGTGGTGACGGCCTCGCAAATGTGACCTCCGCGTCAGCAGCGCTGCTCTTTTGCCGTCTGACGTAGGACTTCACGTAAACTGCCTATATCAACCGCACCCGGGTGGCGAAACACTTTAAGCTCGCGCGACCAGCAATGTGCCGATGCGCACGCTTTATTGCCCATCAGGCACGGCTGCAGCTTCTCGAAGAGCATCGAGAGGTCTCGCAGATGCCGCATCACAGACTGCAACGTGGCAATGGTTATTGAAGTGGATGCAATTGTTGTCGCCTCACACTGATAAGGAAATTCGCCTTTCCTTATCAGTCTTCAAGATTCATATTCTTATCCGACGCTCGGCGCCCGAATAGTCGATGCCGACGTATCGCATGAATGCGGACAGGATCACTTGCTCATCCACCCCGCCTTTCGTCCGACCCTTACTGGCAGCAATTGCCAATCTCAGCAAAACCTCAAAGATCAGCTTTGC
>Ga0181523_10002263_pt1 | contig 19052 bp, 20 predicted proteins | sample PEATcosm2014_Bin_43_FD_119752 | JGI IMG/M metagenome (GOLD analysis project Ga0181523, IMG submission 119752) | Peatland microbial communities from MTU Mesocosm Facility, Houghton, MI, USA - PEATcosm2014_Bin05_30_metaG | ecosystem: Environmental > Terrestrial > Soil > Wetlands > Peat | place...
CGGCGGCCGATTTCTTCAAATTTGTCCATAAGCTCCTGCGCCGGTACGAAAGGCGCGATTCCGGTATTATAGGAACGCAAGAAAGAGGCTGCAAGGAGGAGTGTTGGCCCTTCCCTACCAGTGGCAACTGCGCGTAGAGCGCTGGAAGAAAATGTTTGGCGGAGTGTTTGGCAGAGGCGAGCGCCGGCCGCAGCTTTGCCCGGCGTGTGGCGCGTTGGTGGGCATCAGCGCGACGAGATGCCATGTGTGCGGAGCTAACTTGAGATTCGGGCTAGCGGCGTGGAGCAAGGGGCTGAGCGAATTTTTTGGCGGGCACGCGCCGGTGACCGTCTCGATTCTGATTCTGAATGTGCTCATGTTCGCAGTCAGCCTGCTGCGCTCGATGAAGTCCGGTGGAGGGTTCAACCTATTCGGTGGAATGAGCGGAATCGAGCTTTATAGGCTAGGGGAGAACATACCGTACGTGTGGCCGGGTTGGGGACCCTGGCGACTGGTTACCGGCACCTTTCTCCATGGTGGACTACTACACATCGGCATGAACATGTTTGTGCTGCTGGATATTGCACCCATCGTCGAAGAACTATTCGGTTCCGCGCGCTTCCTTTTCCTCTACATGGCTTGTGGAATTGGTGGGTCTGCGTGCAGCACATTTTTTGGCAGGGGACCGTCGGTGGGCGCCAGCGGAGCAATTCTCGGGTTGCTTGGAGTGCTGATCGCGGTCACGACCAAGCGCAGCGGTGCAAATATCCAGGCTATGCGGTCACGGCTCATCTCCTGGGTGATCACCATCTTCGTGTTCGGATTTCTGGTGCCGGGCATCGATAACTGGGGCCATTTCGGAGGACTCGCGGTGGGCTTCGTATTGGGAAAGGTTTTTGCAGACCGCCAACCGGAACCCGGAGCGGAACGAACACGTAGCTACGTGCTCGGATGGTTGGCAGGCGGCGTTTTAATAGCGTCATTCGTGCTGATGTTTCTGCATTTCGGAGATACCCTGCCTCAATAACTGGACGCAACGCTCGAATGAAGGAAAAGCGAGTGCAGAGCTGGTTTTGCGTTCACGAGGCGTGGAGGCGGCGGGCGACTACGAAGGCGTAGTGGAAACCGGAAACAACCACAAAGGCGGCGACCAGGTACGAGAGGTAATGGATAAACAGGAGCGCGCGATCATTGGGATAGCCCGCGGCGAAGACGACAAAGAAAACCAGGGCAATTTCGAAGAAGGTGGTGGACTTGCCGAGGAGACTGGGCGGGAAGGGCCGGTAGCCGAGCACGACGAGAATGACGGCAGCGACGACCAGTAGCAGAACGTCACGGCTGAGCACCATGATGGTGAGCCACCAAGCGATTTTCTTACCCATAGCAAGCACAACAAAAGAAGAAGACAGCAGCAGTTTATCGGCGATGGGATCGAGGTATGCGCCGAGAGCGGACTTTTGATGCAACCTCCGCGCCAGGAAACCATCAATGGCATCGGTGAGAGCCACAAACACCAGAACAACCAAGGCCCAGCGGAATTCGTCGTAAAAGACGAGGATAAGAAAAAACGGCAGAAAGCCGAGGCGCAGGAGTGTGATTTGATTGGGTACCGTCCAGATGCGCGCTTTCATTGGGGGACAGGATAACGCAGTTCAGGCGAACTGGGCGAGGTAATCGAAGAGCGTGCGGCCGATCTTGCGCTCAAAGATTTCAGCCATGCTGGGAATGGAGCCGGAAGGCTCATCAAGGGAGATGCGTTCGACGCGGGTCATGGGGAAGAAGAGCGTAGGCAGGCCCATGCGTTCGGCTTCGAGCTGATTGATCTCGCTGACAAAATGATCGAAGGAGTTGAGGTCGATGCCGCGCACGGTGACGCCGCTGGGGTTGATGTCGAGTAAGATGCCCCAGATTTTTTCCTTGGGGGAGTGCAAGCTGACGATCACGATGGAATTGGGGTTCATGGCTAGCCTATTGGTGTACCTCTTTCCAGTTTAGCGTATGGGCGTGGGCGATTGGCGGGAGTGGCTATGAGAGTGACCAAGAAGAAACGGCCTGCCCAGCCTGCTCATTGTGCCGCGGTTTCGTAGGCGTAGTTCAGCCAGAAGAGCGCGTCGCGTAAGTCGTTCTCGGAGCTCAGTTCAAAGGAAAACCAGCCTTTGCTGGAGGCTTTTGTGCTCGTATGCATCCGAGAATCGCCCTGAGCGCGCTTCCGCAAAGCGCGCGGGAGCGGATTGAATTTGAAGACCAACGAGGAGGGCGAATCGAACCCTCGGGTGTGCGGGAGAGCGGCAAAAACGTTACCGCGGCGATAGAAGAATAAGAAACCAAACATCGCTTTGGTGCGGATGGATGGCCAGGAATTGAGCTCCGATTGCAGTATTGCGGACCACTCTTTCATCTCGTCGGAAATGAGAGGGAAGGTGGCGCGGGAAGTGCGTCTTTGTTTCGGATTGCGGGACGTTCCTGAGCGTTTCTTCACGATAGCCTCCCGCCGTGCTCGAAAACTAGATGGCCATGAGAACGGGACCGTTTGGCGGCAGAATGAGTTTTGGTTCGGTGAGGGACTGGACTTGTTCCACGGTGGTGTCTGGGGCAATTTCACGGAGGAAAAGGCCCTGCCCAGTGACATCGATGAAGGCGAATTCGGTGACGATGTGATCGACGACTTCGACGCCGGTGAGCGGGAGAGTGCATCTTTTCAGGATTTTGGGCTTGCTGTCGCGCGTAGCGTGCTCCATGGCGATGTAGACCCGTTTGGCGCCGGCGACGAGGTCCATGGCGCCACCCATACCTTTCAGCATTTTGCCGGGAATGGCCCAATTGGCGAGATTTCCTTTTTCATCGACCTGGAGCGCGCCGAGAACAGTGAGGTCAACATGGCCGCCGCGAATCATGGCGAAGGAGTCCGCCGAAGAGAAATACACGGTGCCGGGAATTTCCGTGACGGTTTCTTTGCCGGCGTTGATGAGATCGGGATCCACTTCAGATTCGAGGGGATAAGGACCGACGCCGAGCATGCCGTTTTCCGATTGCATGACAACGTCCATGCCTTTGGAGATGAAATTGGCAACAAGGGTGGGCATGCCGATGCCGAGGTTGACGTAGTAGCCATCGCGGAGTTCGAGCGCGATGCGGCGGGCGATGCGTTCGCGTTTTTGTTCGTCGGTCATAAAGGAGCCTACTCGTCGACAGTTTACAGTGAGCAGCTAAAACCTAAAATCCAAGGCTTGGGCCGCTCCATTCTTGGCGCGTGTGACCACGAATATCCATAGGGAGAGCAGCATTCATACAATTCAGGCGCTGGACCAATACAACATAGGATTGTCGTGACGATTTGCATAAGCCTTCCGCCGTCGATCGTAGAGCGTACCTCTTCTAAGTTGGTAGGCAAGGCACATGATTGGAAACCCACTCATGACAAGTCCCACGACCGCAAAAAACACAAGGTCACCCTTTCCTCACGGTGCGTTTTTCGATGCGCTTTGCGTAGGGTGTGCCTTCGAAAATGGCGTCGATGAAGATGCCGGGAGTGTGGACTTGATCGGGAGGGAGTTCGCCGGGCTCGACGAGTTGCTCGACTTCAGCGATGACGTGATCGGCGGCGGTGGCCATCACGGGATTGAAGTTTCGGGTGGTTTTGCGGTAGAGGAGATTGCCCATGCGGTCACCTTTCCAAGCTTTGATGAAGGCGAAATCGCCGCGGAGGGCCCGTTCAAGGATGTACTGGCGGCCAGCGAATTCGCGGGTCTCTTTGCCTTCGGCGACCAGCGTGCCGTAGCCCGTAGGAGTGTAGAAGGCAGGGATGCCGGCGCCGCCGGCGCGGATGCGCTCCGCAAGTGTGCCCTGTGGATTGAGCTCCACCTGCAGTTCGCCGGTCAGGACGAGTTGCTCGAAGAGTTTGTTTTCGCCGACGTAGGAAGAGATCATTTTCCTGACCTGGCGATTTAAGAGAAGCAGGCCGATGCCGAAATCGTCGACCCCGGCGTTGTTGCTGACGATCGTAAGATCCCTGATGCCCTTGCGCCACACAGCGTCAATGAGTTTCTCGGGAATACCGCAAAGGCCGAAGCCGCCCATAAGGATGGTCATGCCATCGCGGAGACTGTCGAGTGCGTCATCAGGCGATGCGATGCGTTTGTCCATGGGAATCTTGTAGCACAGGCCTGCGCCTGCAAGAAAGCTGCGGATAGGAGGCTGACGCTCGAAGAAAACAAAGACATAGGCTAAAGCCTGTGCTATAGCGAGCGAAGAAGTTTGTAGAGTTCGTTGGCGGCGTCGAAGTCGGCTTCGAGGTCGCGGGAGCCTAGGCGTTCGCGTAGGTCGTCGAGACGGCGGGCGAACAAATCCAGAGCGGCGGAAAGGACTTCGCGGTTGGTGAGTACGATATCGCGCCAGGTGGAGTACGGGCTGCCTGCGAGTCGAAGCGTGTCGCGGAGTCCGGGACCGGCCAGAGTGATGGGAAGGCCGTTCTCGTCCAAACGGTCGTAGAGGAATGAGGCAAGAGCGACGGCGGCAATTTGCGGCAGATGTGAGGCAAGGCCCACGGCGTAATCATGCTGCTGTGCGCCAAGCCAAAGAGGGCGCGCGCCAATTTTTTCGAGGATTTTGACGAAGGCGTTGATGCGCGGGTCGTGCGTGTCGTCCGGATTACCTATCAGGGCGTACGTTGCGTTCTGGAAAAGATCTGCATTTGCATGCGCGAAGCCAGACAATTCGCGGCCTGCCATCGGATGACCACCCAGGAAGATGGGACCGACTTCTTCAACGAAGAGCTCGGTGGCGGCATGCCAGATGCGCTGCTTGGTGCTGCCACAATCGGTCACCAGCGCGTGCGGCGGGGCATGCTGCGCGAGTTCGGGGAGAAGGTCGAGGGTGTTCCCAATCGGCAAGGCGAGGTAGATCAAGTCGGCGCGGCGAATGGCGGGTTCGAGGGAGTCAAAGAAGCCCTCGTCAATCGCGCCGGATTTCCTGGCTTCCAAAATAACTTCGGCGCGATCCCAACCGGCGATGTGGATGTCCTTCGTGTATTTGCGAAGAGCACGAGCGAAGGAGCCGCCGATGAGGCCGGTGCCGAGGATGGTTACGCGTTGTATGAAATGAGGCATGGTTAGGCGGCAGCCGACAGTCTACCGCCGAGAGCCAAAGGGCCAAAGCGAAGAAAGAAAAACGGTAACGCAGAAACGCGATGGAACACTGACATCACGAAAGGTGGCGATTCACCGCGGGAGCGATGATCCGCAGCTCAGCCATAAGCTGAGAAAATTCGGTAGGGGTAAGGGATTGCGCGCCGTCGGAGAGCGCGTGATCGGGATCGTTATGCACTTCGATAAGAAGGCCATCGGCGCCGGCAGCCACGGCGGCGCGGGCCATTGGTGGAACCTTATCGCGGCGGCCAGTACCGTGGGAAGGATCGGCCACAATGGGGAGATGAGAGAGCTTTTTGATCACAGGGATGGCGGCAATGTCGAGGGTGTTGCGGAGATAAGTTTCAAAGGTGCGGATGCCGCGTTCGCAGAGGACTACATTGTAATTTCCGCCGGCCAAGATGTATTCGGCACTGAGAAGAAGCTCCTCGATCGTAGCGGACATGCCGCGCTTGAGGAGAACAGGCTTTTGAGTTTCGCCGAGCGCGCGCAAGAGGAAATAGTTCTGCATGTTGCGGGCGCCCACCTGGAACATGTCCACGTAGTTGCCCATCATCTGAATTTGTGAAGGATCCATCACTTCGCTGACGACGAAGAGATTGAATTTGTCGGCGGCATCGCGCATGAGCTTAAGACCCTTTTCGCCGAGGCCCTGGAAAGCGTAAGGCGAAGTCCGCGGCTTGAAGGCGCCGGCGCGCATGATTCTTGCGCCGGCTTTGGAGACAGCCTCGGCGACCGCGTTGATCTGATCCGCAGATTCGACCGAGCAGGGACCCGCAGCAACGACAAGCTCGTTACCGCCGATGGCGACGCCGCGGCCGAGATCAACGATGGTGCCTTGGGGTCTGAATTGACGGCTGGCCAGTTTGAAGGGTTGCGTAATGCGGACGACTTCGCGCACGCCTTCAAGAAGTTCAAAATCGCGATGATCGAAATCGCGATGAACGCCGACGGCGCCAATGACCGTGTGGGATGCGCCGGTAGAGCGATGAACATCGAAGCCGCTGGCGACAACACGATCGATGACGTGCTGGATCTGCTCGTCGGTCGCCCCTTCGTGCATAACAATGACCATGATTAGTCCTCAGTCCCCAGAATTAGATGATCCGGAAAATGTGCCTGCTTCAGGAAGCGGCCGCTACACAAGTTAGAACTCATTTGGACTCCTCGTCGTCCGTGGTGAAGGACTCGCCGAACATGGCGACGCGTTCGGCGGAGCGGGCTTCGTCGATGATGCGCTCGAAGAGGCGTCGAATGGCCGCGTGGGAGAGCGGGCCCTGATTGTTTCCTTCAGCGTTGGCGAGAACTTCCTTTTCACGTGTCGGCTGATAGAGCGGGATGTTCGATTCGTGCTTGATGTGGCCGATTTCCAGGGCGCACTTGCAACGTTCATTCAAAAGCTCGACGAGTTTCTTGTCGATTTCGTCCATGCGCTGACGCCAGTCGGAGATGTTCATTGGACAGGCTCCGGGCAGAGGAAGTGAGAAGTGCTTCGGCGATCCTCGTCCGATCGCCTCAGCATGACAAGCACTGCGAGGCGAGCGTCAACTCTGGGGAGGGTGATCATGGAATGGCCTCGCGGCGGGAGAGGCCGTGGCGGGCGGCTTCCTTGAGTTTTTGGATGCGCTCGCCGAGAGCAGTGGCGGCAGCATCGGGCGTGGGGGCTTTTTCGATTTCGGAGACGAGCGCGGAGCCTACGACGGCGGCATCGGCAAGGCCACCTAGAACGCTCACGTGCCCGGGGAGAGAGATGCCGAAGCCGACGGCGATGGGAAGATCGGTGAAGTGGTGAGCGCGGCGAAGAAGCGCAGGGAGTTCGTCCGGGAGAGAGTCTTTCGCGCCGGTGACGCCGGTGCGGGAAATGATATAGAGGAAACCGGAAGTGCAGCCCGAGATTAGCTTCAGGCGCTCGTCGCTCGAGGTGGGCGCGGCGAGGAAGATGGTGTTGAGTTGGTGCGCGTGGAGAATGCGGCGATAGTCTTCTGATTCTTCGGGGGTGAGATCGGTAGCTAGAACGCCATCGGCACCGGCTTGGGAAGCGGCGGCCGCAAATTTTTCGAGGCCCATCTGCAGAATGGGATTGTAGTAGCTGAACAGGACGAGAGCAACCTGGCTGGATTGGCGAATGCGGCGAACGAGTTCCAGAACACCGGCCAGCGTGGCACCGGATTTCAGGGCTCGTTCGGAAGCACGTTGAATCGTAGGGCCATCGGCGAGCGGATCGCTGAATGGCACACCAAGTTCGATGACGTCGGCACCAGCTTCGGCGAGAGCCAGAACAAACTTGTGCGTGGCGTCGAGAGTCGGATCACCGGCGGTGATGTAGGCGACGATGCCCAGTTCGCCGGTGGCGCGAAGTTCCGCGAAGCGTTTGGAGATGCGGGTCGAGTTGTGGAGGGCGGCGTTCATCAGGATTGGGCCAGATTAAAGCAGGCGTTTATAGGTGTCCATGTCCTTATCGCCCCGGCCGGAGAGATTGACGATGACGAGGTCACTTGGCTTGAATTGGGGGAGGCGCTCGATGAGGCCGGCAAGGGCGTGGGCGGATTCGAGGGCGGGGATAATGCCTTCGGTGCGTGAGAGGAGTTTCGCGGCTTCGAGGGCGGCGTCATCGGAGACGGCTCGGTATTCGGCACGATGCTGATCGGCGAGCCAGGCGTGCTCGGGACCGATGGCCGGATAATCGAGGCCTGCCGAAATGGAATGTGTGGAGGCGATCTGGCCGTCTTCGTTTTGCAAGACGTAGGTGTACGTGCCTTGCAGAACTCCTGGTCGAGCGCCAGTGAAGCCTTGATGCGCGGCTAGGCGTGCGGCATGCTCGCCAAGTCCGTTGCCGCGGCCACCCGCTTCGATGCCTACCATTTTGACGCCGGGATCTTTGAGAAATTCGTGGAACAGGCCAATGGAGTTGGAGCCGCCACCAACGCAAGCGTAAAGATGCGTGGGCAGGCGCTTTTCGGCAGCGAGGATTTGTTCGCGGGCTTCGCGGCCGATGACGGACTGAAAATCGCGGACCATCGTGGGATAAGGATGCGCGCCAAGAACGGAGCCAAGAAGATAGTGGGAATTGCGGACGTTGGTGACCCAATCGCGCATGGCTTCGTTGATGGCGTCTTTGAGTGTCTTGCTGCCGGATTCGACACCGATGACTTCCGCGCCGAGCATGCGCATGCGGGCGACGTTGAGAGCCTGGCGCGCCATGTCTTCGGTGCCCATGTAGACGGTGCATTGCAAGCCGAGATGAGCGGCGACTGTAGCGGAGGCCACGCCGTGCTGGCCTGCGCCGGTTTCCGCGATGATGCGCGGCTTGCCCATTTTGACGGCGAGGAGCCCCTGGCCGATGGCGTTGTTGATTTTGTGCGCGCCGGTGTGAAGGAGGTCTTCGCGCTTCAGGTAGATGCGCGGTCCGCCGAACTTGGCGGCGAGACGGGAAGCAAATTGCAGCGGCGTGGGACGGCCGGCGAAATTCTTGAGAAGACCCTGAAATTCGGCTTGAAACGCAGGATCGGCTTTTGCCCGTTCATAAACGCGCTCGAGTTCGAAGAGCGGCACCATGAGCGTCTCGGGGACGTAGCGGCCACCGTAGGGGCCGAAACGCCCGGGGACGGAGGCGGGAATGGTGAGTTGCGTGGTCATGGATGGAGCTGACTATTGTACCTTGAGCGCAGGGAATTTCGGCTAGCCTTCGCGGTTCAAAGCAGATTCCTCGCTTCTCTCGGGATGACAATTTTCTCTCGGCTGGCTATGAGATTCAGGAGATTTCGCGGGAGGCGCGGGCGACTTCATCGAAGAAGGCGCGGAGCTTGACGGGATCCTTCTTGCCAGGACGGGCTTCGACGCCGCTGGCGACGTCTACTGCATAGGGACGGACGATGCGGATAGCCTCGGCCACATTTTCAGGCGTGAGTCCGCCAGCGAGGATGACTCGTTGCGTTTGCGCGGCGGTGCGAGCGATGTGCCAATTGCCGGTCGTGCCGCTGCCGCCGTAATGGCCGGACAGCGCGGAATCGAGCAGAAAGGCAGAGGCACTGCGAAAGCTGGAAAAATCAAATTTTTCACTTCCCTGCCCGAGGCGCATCGCTTTGATAACGGGCAACCGGCCAGCGACGGCGTCGACGACTTGCGGGGTCTCGTCACCGTGGAGTTGTGCGGCGGAAAGGCCCAATGCTTTGCAGAGAGCCACGACAGGCGACGCAGCCCAATTCACGAAGATGCCGACTGGCGCCACAAACAGGGGCAGACGGCGGATCAGTTCGGCAGCGTTGAAAGGGGTGATGCAGCGCGGACTGGTCTCGTAGAAATTCAGGCCGATGGCGTGAGCCCCGAGATCGGCGGAGAGTTTAGCGTCTTCCCATTTGGTGATGCCACAGATTTTGACGCGGACCATGGTGGACAGTGTAACGGAAGAGTGCGGTGTAGCGACAGGAGTAAGAAGGGAAAAGCAAAGCAGTGAAAAAGACCGGGTCGAATTGGAAGACGATCATTCTGGAGGAGTGAGGAGTTGCGAGAGGGCGGCGGCGGGATCGGGAGCGAACATGAGGTGTTCGCCAATGAGAAAGGCGTCGAAGCCTGCGGTGCGCAAAGCCTGAAGATCGGCGTGAGTACTTAGGCCGGATTCGGCAACGGCGAGGCAATGATCGGGAATTTGGTCGATCAGCTCGAACGACGTCTCCATGTGCACGGAGAGAGTTTGCAGGTCGCGATTGTTGACACCGATAATGCGAGCGTCCGCAGCCAGTGCGCGATCGAGTTCGGCGCGGGTGTGTACTTCGACGAGCGGTTCCATGTGGAGCTCTCGGGCAAGAGCGATCAGGTCGCGGAGGAGCGGGTCGGAGAGCGCGGTGACGATGAGTAGGAAACTGTCGGCATCATTGGCGCGGGATTCCCAGACCTGCCAGGGATCGAAGATGAAGTCCTTGCGAAGGGCGGGAAGGGCAACATCCTTGCGGGCATCGCGGAGATTCTTGAGAGAGCCACCGAAGAACTCGCCTTCTGTGAGAACGGAAAGCGCGACGGCGCCAGCGGCTTCGAGAGACTTGGCAAGTGCGGGCGGATCGAACGGATCGCGAATGACGCCGCGCGAGGGCGACGCCGGCTTTAGCTCGGCGATGACGTTGAGGGCCTCGCGTGAAAGTGCGGCGGCAAAATCGCGGCCGGGAGAAGCAGCTTTTACGCCGTATTTGAGTGCGGTTTCCGGAAGGACGCGTTTGCGGTGATCGACCTCGGCACGGCGCGATTCCAGGATGCGGTCGAGGATGGTGCCGGTTTTGGGTTGAGCGTTCATGTATTCTAAGGAGGATAGCAGAGTATCGGTAATCAGATATCAGGAAGCAGGTCTTGAGGAACACCTTGCTGCGGAGACTTGGGTGAGAGAGGAAGACAGAAGGCTAAGAGTTTAACGGGAAGAGAGTGTAAGTGCTCGGCGAGGAGCGCGGATGGGATACGGAAAGAAATATGGAGCATTGCTCGAAGGGATTGCGGAGGAAGCGGACGCAATCGCGATGAAGTATTTCCGGACGGCGGACATCGGAGCGGAGAAAAAGAGCGACGGAACCGTGGTGACGATTGCGGATAAAACCGTGGAAGCAATGGCGCTGCGGAAAGTGGCGGAGAGTGGGCTGCCGATTGACGTTTTGGGCGAAGAGACCAGCAAGGAGATTCCGAAGGAGCCGGCACACGGCGAGCGCGCGCGGATGATTATCGACCCAATTGACGGCACGGAAGAATTTTCGCGGGGGATTCCAACATTTGGCACGCTGGTAGGAATTGAAGAGAACGGAGAGATCGTGGCGGGAATTGTGAGCGCACCGGCGCTGTCGCAGGGGACGCGTTGGTGGGCCTATCGCGGCGAAGGAGCTTTTCGGAGCGGAAAGCGGATCCACGTGTCGGCAAGGAAGAGCGTGGAAGAAGCGATGTTCTTCACGACCGGAACCGGCTGGGCGAAGAACATGGATGCGCGAATGAGGATGCGGCGGATGGCGGACGCGGCACGCAGCAGCCGCTCGATGGGGGGATTCTGGCAGCACATGCTGGTAGCGGAAGGAGCGGTGGAAGCGGCGGTGGATTGGGTGTCCAAGCCGTGGGACCTGGCGCCCCTAGGACTCATTGTGGAAGAAGCGGGGGGAAGATCAACGACGATCGACGGGGAGCGCACGATCTATAAAGGAAGATTCGTGAGCACGAACGGGATTTTGCACGAGGAAGTGCTGCGATTGCTGCGAGGAACGGCATCATGATCCAAACCAAACGCGTGTATGAAAAGGCCTCGAAGGAAGATGGATTCCGGGTACTGGTGGACCGGTTGTGGCCGCGAGGGCTGACCAAAGAAAAAGCGGGGGTGGATTTGTGGATGAAGGAAATTGCACCGAGCGATGAGCTGCGAAAGTGGTTTCACCACGAGGAGAGGAACTGGGGCGAATTCGTCAAGCGGTATAAGGCGGAACTTGCCAAAAAGAAAGACCTCCTGAGCAAAATGAACGAACTCCAGCACGAACACGCAACTGTGACATTGCTGTACGGAAGCAAGGACGAAAAGCAAAACCAGGCTGTTGTGCTCGCGGAGTTGCTCAAAAGGAAAAAGTGAACACCGAGAAGGCCCTGAAACTCATTGCCGAACAGGTGTGCGACTGCCGGAAATGCCCGCGACTGGTAAAGTACCGCGAAAAAGTATCGCGGGAAAAACGGCGTGCGTATCGCGAGTGGGAATACTGGGGACATGGCGTGCCGGGATTTGGGGATTCGGAGGCGAAGCTTTTTATTTTGGGGCTGGCGCCAGCGGCGCATGGAGGGAATCGCACAGGACGCGTGTTCACCGGCGATCGCTCTGGGGATTTTCTGTACAAGGCGCTTTTTAGGGCGGGCTTTGCCAACCAGCCCAATTCCCTGCACCGCCAAGACGGATTGCAATTGCGGAATGCGTATATCGCCGCAGCGGTGCGGTGCGCTCCTCCAGCGAATAAGCCTCTGCTCAGCGAGATCGTGAATTGTCGCGGCTATCTGCAACGGGAATTGGAACTTCTGCGGCCGGCGGCGATTCTTGCGCTAGGTAAAATTGCGTGGGATGCGTACTTGGAAATTTTGAAACGCCATGACAAAATCGCGTCGCGCGCCGCGTACAAATTCGGCCATGGCGCGGAAGTGGAAATAGCCAGCGATTTGCCGAGGTTGTTTGGCGTTTACCATCCCAGCCAGCAAAACACGCAAACGGGGCGCGTGACGGAGGCGATGTACGCGCAGGTACTGAAGCGGATTCGCAGTTTTTTGGGCAACGCATAAGCGGTTCTGTCCTTATCCATTTGTCTATTTCTGTACAACTCTAGTTGGGATTCTTCAGCGATCCTCATCAGATCGCTTGAGGATAACTTCGCGGCTTGGTGTGTAGACGACGAAAACAGCGAGCGGCCGATGTCAGGATGGGCCGACAGTGGTGGGGTAGCAGGCAGGCAGAGAACGAAAGAAGACATCTTTCCTAGAATCATAAGCTATTTATTCTCAATACATTAGATTCTTCGGAGTGTTCGGGGGATGGGTTCTCCATGTGCTCTCATCTTCTTTTGAGTAGGAGGTTCGAGATCCCTATGGACAAGATCATGAGGACAATGCGGGTTTTTGCGCTGACGGCCCTGGCCGCGGGAATGGTGCTGCCCTCCATTTCAGGCGCACAGGAGGCTTCGCCGGACGCAGGCCGCGAAAGGCAGGAGACGAATCTGGTGTACCCGGCGCACGTGGCGGACGGGCAGAGACACGGGCTGCCGGTGGAGGTGTTCGCGGTGGCACCGGGCACGCGGTTCCTGGTGGCTCTGGAGCAGGACATGAACACCAAGGAGTTGAAGCGAAATCAGGAGTTTCGCGTGCGGACCGTGGAACCATTGGAGGCGGGCCAGGGGATTTATCTGCCGTCGGGAGCAGTGATTCGTGGACACATCAGCCGCGTGGAGCCTGCAGGAACGACCGGCAAGGCCAAGCTATGGCTGACGTTCGATGAGATTCATACACGGTTTGGGAGCCTGCCGATCGTCGCAGATGTGGCGGGGATGCCGGGGGACCACAGCATCAGATCCGGGCCAGTTCAGGAGGGAGTGATTGAGGGGCGGAGCAGTTCGCAGAAAGATGCCGCGCAGGCGGCAGCGGCGGGCGCAGCAATGGGAGCGGAAAAGGGCGTGAAGGACAAGAACAAGAAAGAAGCGGCGGAAGGCGCAGCGATGGGTGCACTGGAAGCATATTTGATGGAAGCGGGCCGGGGGCAAGAATTGGATTTGCCGAAGGGAGCAAAGCTGGAATTGGAGTTGGAGCGAGCGCTGTATTTGGTGAGGGAATAAAGAGGAGGTCCACTCGTGGCGCTTCTCGCACGGCGGTCCCTGCAAAGGAAGAGAAACGAGAAACCCAACAGGGCGGCGTAAAGCCGCCTTTACACGTTGATCAAAAGGGCTACGTCGATTGGAAGGGGAGTTTGGCGGATTCCCAGGCGGTCAGGCCACCGGCGATTTCGGTGACGCGGGAGAAACCGCTGCGTTCGAGGAGGCTCGCGGCGATGGAGGAGCGATAGCCGCCGGCGCAGTAGACAAGGAGCGGACGATCAGTTGGCAGGACTGAGAAATTTTCTGCTAGATGGCTTAGGGGAACGCTCAGACTCCCTGCTATGAATTTCTGATCGCGCTCTTGTGGGGAGCGGACATCGATGACAAAGGGTGGTTGAGGCGAGGTTAGGAGTTCGGCGGCAAATTGTGGGCTGAGGCGTTCGGTGAAGACGATCAGGTCCGGGCGGGATTGGAGGCTTTGCAACCCGTTTTGTAGATAGCCGGCGACGTGATCGAAGCCGATGCGGGCGAGCCGGACGGCGGATTCGATTTCACGACCGGGGTCGGCGATGATGACGATCGGATGGACGCGATCAAGGACGGTTCCGGCCCAGGTGGCGTACTGGCCGCTAAGGCCGATGTTGATGCTGCCCGCAAGGTGAGCGGCACCAAATTCCTCGAGATCGCGGGTGTCGAGAATCTGCGCGCCTTCGGCTTGCAAGGCGAGCACGGCGTCCAGCGTGAGTGGTCTGAGCACGCGCTGCAATGCTTCATCGAGGGTAGGGCGCTCCTTACTGTTCAGCACGGCATCGTAGACAAAATAAGGTGGGGCTTCGGGTTGATCGGCAGTGACCAGGTCGATGAAGGCTTGCTTGGTCATTGGCTGAAGGGCGTAATTCAAACGGCGCTGCTCTCCCATCGTAGAAACCGTTTCTTTGCTGAGGGCCTTGCCGCAAAGGGAGCCGGCGCCGTGCGCGGGATAGACAAGGCTCGCGTCTGGCAAGGGAAGCAATTTGGTTTGCAGGGAATCGAAAAGCAAACTACCGAGGTCTGTAGCGGACCAACCAAGGGCAACACAGAGGTCGGGGCGCCCGACATCGCCGATGAAGAGAGTGTCGCCAGTGAGGACAGCGTGCGGCTGGATATCACTGCGATCGAGATCGTAGACGAGGAGAGAAATCGATTCCGGCGTATGGCCGGGAGTTTCAAGCGCCTTCAGGCGCACCCGTCCAAACTCGATTGCAGTGCCGTCCTGGAGAGGCGTGAAGCGATATTCAGTCTCGGCTTTGGCGCCAAGATAAATTGTGGCGCCCACACGATCGCGCAATTCTAAGTGGCCGGCGATAAAGTCGGCATGGAGATGCGTCAAGAAGACATGCTTGATCTGCAGGCCATGCTGGCGAGCAAAGGCAAGATAGCCATCGATATCGCGCTGGGGATCGATGACGGCGGCGGTGCGCGTTTGTTCGTCACCAATCAGGTACGAAGCGTGGGCAAGGCAATTCAAATAGAACTGCTTGAAGATCACGCTGCACCTCCCTTGCGGGCAGAAGGTTACTTCGGCTGGGGTACGAAGCGCAAATAGGGACGAAGCGTCTTCCAACCACCGGGATATTTCTGCTTGGCCTCTTCATCGGAAACCACAGGCGCGATGATCACGTCGTCACCCGGTTTCCAATTCACGGGGGTGGCGACTTTGTGCTTGGCGGTGAGCTGGATGGAATCCAGAACGCGGAGGACTTCATCGAAATTGCGGCCGGTGCTCATGGGGTAGACAAGCATGAGCTTGATTTTCTTGTCGGGGCCAACAACGAAAACGGTACGGACGGCGGCGTTGTCTGCAGCGGTGCGTCCTTCACATGTTTCACCGGCTTCGGCGGGCAGCATATTGTAGAGCTTGGCGACTTTAAGCTGGGGGTCGCCGATCATCGGATAGTTCACTTTGTGACCTTGGGTCTGTTCGATGTCGGCGGCCCATTTGGCGTGGCTCGAGACGGGGTCGACGCTGAGGCCAATGATTTTGCAATTGCGCTTTGCAAATTCGGGCTGCAAGCCAGCCATGTAGCCGAGTTCGGTGGTGCAGACGGGTGTAAAGTCTTTGGGATGGGAAAACAAGATGGCCCAGCCGTCACCCATCCAGTCGTGGAATTGGATGGTGCCCTGCGAGGTTTCCGCAGTGAAATTGGGCGCCTCGTCGTTAATGCGCAACATAATTGGTCTCCTGGTGTGGTGAGTTCCGAAGCGGGTGCGCGCTCGAAACTTGCCGAATTCAAGTCGCGATCGGAATGTTCCACGGCATCTGCGAGTCAGAATTGTGATTCTAAGAGCGTAGGGTGGCCCTGCCGGTGAGTCAACCTCTTTGATAGGGACGAACGGAAAGGGGGGCGGGGGATAGACAGGGCAGACTTGGCAAGCGGGAAGGCGCTTGTTACAGTCGTAGCACCCACCCGAAGTTGTTCAAACAGTGTTATTTGTTCAGGCGAGGGCAAAGCGCATGCCAGAAGAAAACAGAGCGGTACGAACGGTGGAAACCGGAGAGAGAAAAGACCGAATCCTGATCGTCGAGGATGAAGACAACGCACGGAAGGGATACGAGCAACTTCTGCAGCGGTGGGGTTACGAAGTGGTGGGAGTGGCGAGCGCGGAAGATGCGCTGGCACGATTTAACAATTTTCAACCAGACACATTGATTGCGGACGTGGAATTGCCCGGGATGAATGGGCTGGACTTGCTGAAACAACTGGGAGACGAACTACACAACGTTCCCGCGATCATCATCACGGGAAAAGGAAGCGATGAACGGGCGGTAGCAGCGATCGAATCGGGGGCGTTCTGGTACATCGAAAAGCCGCTGAAAGGGCCGGTGCTCCGGGCGCTGTTGGACCGGGCGCTGAGCAAAGCGCGGGATGCGCTGAACCTGGCGGTACTGCAAAGACAGTTGCGCGACGCAGGACGGCTGGGCGAACTCGTCGGGGGATCCAAGGCCATGCAGGACGTGATGCGCGTGATCGAGATGGCTGCGCCGAGTTCTGCTTCGGTGCTGATCACGGGAGAGACCGGATCCGGGAAAGAGATCGTGGCGCGCACGATTCACAAGCTTTCGCCGCGGACCGCCGGGCCGTTTGTGGCAATCAACTGTTCGGCAATTCCGGAGACGCTGATGGAAAGCGAGATCTTCGGGCACGAGCGGGGAGCGTTTACAGGAGCTGCGGAACGGCGGATCGGGTGTTTCGAGTTGGCGGATGGCGGAACGCTGCTGTTGGACGAGATTGGAGAAATGCCAGCGCCCACGCAGGCGAAGTTGTTGCGAGTGTTGGAGGACCGCAAGGTCAGGCGGCTGGGAAGCAAGTCCGAGACGCCAGTGGACGTACGCGTGCTTGCGGCGACCAACAAGGACCCCGAACAGTCGGTGGCCAATGGAGGGCTACGCCAGGATCTGTATTTTCGGCTGAACGTGTTTCACATCCACCTGCCGCCGCTACGCGAGCACAAGGATGATATTCCCTTGTTGACGGAACATATCTTGCGCGACATCAATGTCAAACACGGGAAAAGCGTGAGAGGGATTGGCGCGGAAGTGTTGGACATTTTCATGAGCCATACGTGGCCGGGAAATATCCGGGAATTGCGGAATGTGCTGGAGCGCGCGGCGATCATGAGCGAGAAAGATCTGATTTCGCGGTCATCGTTGCCGGGAGAGTTCGGGAAGCTGGCGACGAAGAGCCCGAGCGATCTATCGGGAATTAAGTTTCCAATCGGGACAACGGTGGATGCAATGGAACGGGAATTGATCGTGCAAACGCTGCAAGCCACCGGTAACAACAAGACACGCGCGGCGGAGCTGCTGGGCGTGAGCCTCAAGACACTGCACAACAAACTGAAGGAATACGGCAGCGACAAAGCAGAAGCGGAGTTGTAAGAGCACATGCAGCTAGGGCTGCGAGCCAAATTGACGATGGTGATGACGGCGCTGGTACTGCTGATGGTCGCGGTGCTGTCGATGGTGTTCCTGGACCAACAACTGCAACAGGCGCTGCAAGATAGTGACGCGCGGGCATCGGAACTGGCCCATGAGGTGTTCAATTGGGCCAGCCACGCGGATGATGACGCGCGGGTCATGGGCATGCGGCCGGGGTCGGATGACCCGCAGGAGATCCACGATTTTGTGCGGAAGGTGTTCGAGACGAGCGATGCGTTGAACACACAGTTGGCGGCGGCATCGGGATTGCCGTCGATCTACGAAGTGTCGATCGTGGATCGCGATGGGCTGGTCCTGGTATCGAGCGATCCATCGGAAGCGGGGAAAGTGGTGCCGAGACGCCCGCCGCTTTCGAGGCTGGTGCAAAGCCCGATCGTGAGGCAAATCCGGATCCTGGCGGGTCCGCCGCAGGTCTACGAAGTGGAATACCCCTTCAAGGTGCGAACGCAGCCGTTCGGTGAAGTCCGTGTTGCGGTGCAAACAGGGCTGCTGCTGAAGAATATCGAAACGCAATTAAGGCAGTGGATCACGATTGCGCTGGTGGCGCTGGTGCTTTCGACGTTGCTGGCAGCAGTGGTGAGCGGCGCGGCGCTGGCGCCCATCCGCGACATCAGCGACCAACTCGATCGCATTTCCGCGGGCGAATATGACACAGCAACGATGACCACCGAAAAGGCAGTGGAGAGCACCGACGAGCTGGGCCAGGTGCGGCGGAAAATCAAACAGGTGGGACAGCAATTGCGCGGGGTACATGAGATTTTCAGTTCGATGCGCGAAAATATGAATTCGGTGATGGCGGGTTTGGAAGACGGGTTGATTTTGTTTACACGAGACGCGCGGGCAGTGATGGTGAGCCCGGCAGCTGAGAAATTTCTGGGAGCGCCGGCATCGAATTTTCTGGGACGGCGAGTGACGGAAATTTTTCCGACAGGACACCCGCTGTTCGAAGCGCTGCGGCTCGAGGGCGACACGCTGCGGGAAATTGCATCGGAGACAGAGTTGGCGACGGAGGAAGGAACCAGAAGAGTGGGAGTGACCGTGCAGGAAATTCAGGGAGCGGGAGAGCGAATGGGAGCGCTGGTGACGCTGCGGGACCTGGATTCGCTCGAGAGCATCAACACCCAGCTGCAGGTAAGCGAACGGCTGGCAGCATTGGGCCGAATCACGGCGGGCGTGGCACACGAGGTGAAAAATCCGCTGAACTCGATGCGGCTGTGGCTGGAGAATTTGAAAGAATCGCTTCCACCGCAAACAGATGACGCGGCCATGCAGGCCGTGAATGTGCTGGACGCGGAAATCGACCGGCTGGACGCAGTGGTAAAACGATTCCTGGATTTTTCGCGGCCGATGGATGTGCGATTGGAACCAACGCAACTGGGCGGGCTGCTGCAGGAAGTGCTGGAAGTGGCGGGACCGCAGTTGGAGCGATCGAAAGTGCAAGTAGCGCAGCTTTTGCCGATCGATGTGCCTGAAGTGTTTGGGGACCGCGCCTTGCTGAAGCAGGCGATCTTGAACCTGGTACTGAACGCCGTGGATGCGATGCCCAACGGCGGACAATTACAGCTCACGCTGAGCCGGCGGGGGGATATGGCGGAAATTACGGTGGGAGATACCGGAAAAGGGATTCCGTTGGAGCACCGGCAGAAGGTATTC
>Ga0181523_10002264_pt1 | contig 19044 bp, 19 predicted proteins | sample PEATcosm2014_Bin_43_FD_119752 | JGI IMG/M metagenome (GOLD analysis project Ga0181523, IMG submission 119752) | Peatland microbial communities from MTU Mesocosm Facility, Houghton, MI, USA - PEATcosm2014_Bin05_30_metaG | ecosystem: Environmental > Terrestrial > Soil > Wetlands > Peat | place...
CCATCATCATGGCCACAGTGCCGCCGTCGTCTCGGCGAAAGCGTTGCACCGAGCGCAGCGTGTTACGAAGAAGGCGAATGCAGTCTGCCATTTGATAAACTCAAGACGCTGTGCGCGCGATCGAGGCCGACTCCCGCGGCATCATGAAGCTTTGATCGCTCAAGGTCAGATTGTCGGTCATGACGTAGCCGTAAGTCGGATTGTAGCTGTACTGGACCTGAGCGAACACCAGATAAGTATTCGGCACGGCAAGCGAGGCCGGGACGGTGACGGTCTGACCGACGGTGAGCGCCGTGCCGTTGAGCGTATCGCTCCATACCACGGTGCCGACGCCTTGGGCGTTGATCGAGATTTCCGAAACGACTTCCTTGAGCGCGGCGACCGAGTAGGGCGCGATGATCGCCGAGCCGGCGTTGAGGATGTTCGACATATCGGCGTTGGTGATGTCGGTGTATTGCGTCGCCAGATTGGCCAGCGCATGCGCGGTCAGCTCGATCTTGCGATCCGTGGCGATGCCCTGCGACGCTTCGACGCCGCCGAGACAGAGCGTCACCATCACCGGCAGCAGCATGGCGAATTCGACGGCCGTAACGCCGCGGCAGTCGCGGGCAAACCGTTCGTGGCAACGGGCAATTCCGGTAAGAATCCTCATGGTGCGCCCCCTCAAGACGATGCGTAGGGTTCGTTTCTAAACACCGCGGTGGCGGCGAGCAGATCGTAGCCGCCGGTCAAATTGCTCAGGTTGAAGCCGAGCAAATTGACGAAGACCGGATATTGGTAATACAGCCGCAGCATCACGATGTCGCCCGGGCCGCCGGGATTGTAGCCGAGCGCCGAGGAGTTGAGATTGCCGTTCGATATCGGCAGCCCGGTATTGATCGCCGTAAATGACGGATAGGTCTCGACGTCGACATAGACGCCGTTACTGCAATTGAAGATGCCGTGGATCTGATTGCAGACTTCCGATTTGAACTGCGCCGCGCTCCAGCCGGCAGTCTGCGCCTGGCCGGTAAAAATGAGCCGCGCCGAAGCGGACGCCGCCGTTTCGAGCGTCTGCCCGGCGAAAAAGACCAGCGCCGTTTGCAGGATCGCAAACAGACCGGCGACGAACGGCGTCACCAGCAGGCCGAATTCGATGGTGGTTCCCGCTTCGCTTTGCGTGATGAAGCGATGGACGAGCGACGACGAGAATGTCCGCGAACTAACGATTTTTACGAGCCGCGCAAACTCGGCCCGATGGGTGGTCCGACTCAACATGGCGCCCTCATCCGCTGAAGGTTGCGCAATATCGCGAAGCCTCGACGTCGAGCGATATCAGCCGTGCGTTGGCAATTTATTGCGGCAATCGGCGACAGGCACGGGGCGCGATTTAATCGGCCGCTAACCGTGCGCCGGACGGTCCGGCGGCCGTCTTCAGCGCCCGCCGACTCCGGCGGCCAGCGCCTGGGTGTTGCGGGTGACGCCTTGACTGAGCGTCTTATTGAAGTAGTCGAGCGGGATACCGGTGTCCTTATCGAGCTCGTCCTTGCCGACATCGCCCAGTGTCGCCCGCGGCGAGCAGTCGGGCGTGCAGCTATAGGTCTGGCGCGTTGCGCCGCGATAGACCACGACGGTCGGGTCGGCCGGGCCTTTGACCTCGATGGTCTTTTCCAGCAGCACCGCGCTGCTGTTGTCCAGGACCACGACATTGGTCGCGCCGTAAGCCTTGCCGGTGACGATCGCGAGACCGCCGGGCTGCAGCGAAAGATCGGCAATCAGCGGGTCGCCGATCACGACGGTGGCCGCGCGGTCGGGAAGTTTGAGGATCGTGGCTTGGTCGAGGTGAACGGAGATCGAGTCCGCGGCGAGGGCCGGCGAGGCGACGGCGGAAAGAACGACGGCCGCCATGAGCCAAGGCAGCGCGCTTTGGGCCATCCGGCCGCGCACGCAAAACGCCGTCATCGATACGCTCCGAAACGCTACGCGGATTCGACTGTTACAATGGCCGTCCACAGACCGGTCCACTTGACTGCAAATTCGTGAATGAAGTGCAAATCGGCGTGTCTGCATTGGGTGCAGCAGCCGCTGCTCCGGCCGCCGGTGACGCTTGCTTAACGATGATCGCAGAATGGCGGAAGCGGCGGAGTATTCGCCGCCCCAGTCGTCACAGCGTGAAGGGATGGACGAGCTGTCCCGGGAAGCTTTCGGGATAGTCGCGCTCGGCGATCCCGTACTTATCGGGAAGCTCGCCGGCCGGCATGTAAAACGTGCCGAACAGAACGTCCAAAAACGGGAACGTCGCCGCAAAGTTCTTCTCGCCGCCGCGGTCCGGAGCAGTGTGATGCCAGCGGTGGAAGACCGGACTGGCAAAAACGTATTTGAACGGGCCGAGCGTCCAATCGAGATTGGCGTGCACGAAAGCCGAAGTCGCGATGGTGAAGGGACCGAGCACGACGAACACGTTTGGCGAGATGCCGAGGAGAAGCATGATGACGTCGGCGGCGACGCTGCCGAGAAACAAATTGACCGGATGGAAGCGCGCCGCCGAGATCCATTCCAGCTCTTCGGAAGAGTGATGCACCGCGTGATAGCGCCACATGCGCTGGCCGTGGAACATGCGGTGCGTCCAATACAGAATGAAATCCTCGCCGAGGAGGAAGATGGCCATCTGAACGACGAGCGGAAGCGCCGCGAGCGGCCCGTGGCCGTTGTCGTAAAACGCGATCAGGCCGTCCGCCGTGGTGATTCTAAACAGAAGCGCGGCGCCGACGATCAGCATGCCGATGCGCAAATAGCGGGTGATAACCGGTATGAAGAACCAGTAGCACAGGTCGGTCACGAGATCGCGCTTGTGCCACCACGCTTGTCCGGGGTTGCAGGCGAAAAACCAGGTGAGAACGGTGAAGACGCCCGCCAGTCCGAGCGAGATCGGGATGTTCTTGGCAAAGGTCTCGCCGAAACTGACGAAAAAGGCGAGCAATTCTTGGGTCATTTTTTTTGCGGCCTACGCGGTTTCGTCGGCGAATTTATCGATGTGCTCATCATATCGAGCATGCGGATTAAAACGCCGTGAATGGCGGCCGCTAAAGCGTTGCGGCGGGCGACCGGCTGATCCGTGTTTGATGCAAGTTGCGAGAACCGCAGTTACGCCGCCGCAACGATTGCCTGCTATGCAGTCTCGCGGCAATTTTTTCGATGCTGGGCCGCAACGGCGTCGCTAGAGCCATGGTTGACCGATCGTAAACCAAGGTGAGGCCGGGTTTAACATCACGGCGGTCATGCGCGGCTCGATACGCGCCAATGCAACGCACTCGATTCCCGCAAGGCGATGTTAACTACATCGGAGAAAGCACGACTGCGTGCGGGTTTCGGCGATCGGTTTAACCCCGTCGAAATTTCTCCCCGATACGGTCCGGCGTGATCCAAACGGTGCACAAAATGCCGTTGGGTCAGCTCAGACAGCCACGTGTGGACCTTAAGGAGCCAACTCATGAAGACCCTTTTCTCGCGTTTCGTGAAGGACGAGTCGGGCGCCACGGCCATTGAATACGGTCTTATCGCCGCCGGCATCTCGGTTGCGATCATCGCCGTCGTCCAGGGCCTCGGCACCAAGTTGAACACCACGTTCAGCAGCGTTTCCAGCGCCCTCAAGTAAGCGTCGTTCTTCCGCAGTGCTACGAGAGGGCTCCGGTCGCATACCGGGGCCTTTTCACTTTGCGGCCGCCGTTGCGCGCGGCCGCTAACCCGCCCGCAACGGTCGCGTGATAATCCGGCGAACGGGCGACATCGAACGACGATGCCATGCTGATTGAATTGGTCAGACTGACGTTGTTTCCGGCAATGATGGCCTTTGCCGCATCGAGCGATCTATTGACGATGACGATCGCCAACCGCGTTTCGCTGATCCTCATTGGCGGATTTGCCGTGCTTGCGCTACTCAGCGGTATGAGCGGCGCCGACGTCATTTCGCACGTCGAAGCAGCCGCCGCGGTGCTGGCCGTTGCATTTGTCTGCTTCGCCTGCGGCTGGATCGGCGGCGGCGACGCCAAGCTTGCGGCGGTGACGGCGCTGTGGCTGGGTTTTGGAAGTCTCTTCAATTATCTCGTTTATGCGTCGCTGCTTGGCGGGGCGCTGACAATATTGATCGTGCAATTTCGCACCCTGCCGCTGCCGCGCGTCCTTGTGGGGCGCGAATGGGCGGAGCGGCTGCATCGCGAGGGTGCCGGGGTGCCCTATGGCATTGCGCTGGCCGCGGCTGCGCTGCTCGTCTATCCGCAGACCGAATGGATGACGGCAATCGGCCTGTGAGGCCCCCTGTGAGACGCGCGTCAACGCAACATTAACGCGATTTAGATACGCCTCATTAACCATGCTTTGACGTTTAGCTGCTGAACTGCGGCATTGATGGCCGATTTCGGCCGGCCATCCCGTGGAAAGCGAAGCGTAATGAAAGCCGCGCGTCTTGTCGTACTCGGTGTCGCTATCGCCGCCGGCGGTACAGCCGCGTATTTGGCCGCCGGCAGCAAAGCGCCGCCGCCGCCGCCGCCGGTTGCCGCCGCGCCGCCGCTCGAAACGGTTGAAGTACTGGTCGCCAAGTCCGATCTAACCCGAGGGCAAGTGATCCAAACTCAGGATATCGGTTGGCAGACTTGGCCGAAGGATGCAGCCAATTCGAGCTTCATCAAGAAATCCGATCGGCCGGGAGCGACGAACGACTTCGTCGGCGCCATCGTTCGCGTATCGATGCTGGCGGGCGATCCAATTCGCGGACCCTACGTCGTCATGGCCAAGGGCTCGGGCTTCATGGCCGCCATACTGCCGAAAGGCATGCGCGCGGTCGCAGTCGATATTTCAGCGGAGTCCGGAGCCGGCGGCTTCATCCTGCCGGATGACCGCGTCGACGTCGTGTTAACGCGCCACGACAAATCGGCGGAAAAGGCAACCGGAGTAGAGAAAGTTATCAGCGACACTATCTTGAGCAATGTGCGGGTGCTGGCGGTGGATCAGACGATCGACCAGAAAGGCGACGCGAAGGTCGCCCTCGGTAGGACCGCAACGCTCGAATTGACGGAATCGCAGGCGGAGACGCTCGAGTTGTCGCATCAACTCGGCACGATCTCTCTTACGCTGCGCAGCCTCCTCGACTCCGCTTCGTCCGGTCCCGTCAGCGACGAGGAAGGCGGCAACAAGCACGACCAAACCATCAATACCGTGCGTTTCGGTGTGAGCACGGCGGGAACCGGGCATTGAGCGCACTGAGGGAATCGAGATGACAGGAGCGAAATCGATCCGAGCGGCGGCAGCTCTCGCGGCCGTGATCGTCGTCTCGTGCATCATTCCTCGGGCGCTCGCGGGCGACGTGGCCTTCAACGCCCCGCCGACGCAGACGATTCACGTCGTCGGCAGCGATTATGAATCGCAGCCCCTTAATCTCGGAGTCAGCAAATCGGTCGTGATCGATCTGCCGCGCGACGTGAAGGATGTGCTGGTTGCCGATCCCAAAATCGCCAATGCGGTGGTGCGGTCGTCGCGCCGCGTATTCATCATCGGCAGCACGGTAGGCCAAACCAACGTGTTCCTCTTCGACGCCGACGGTAAGCAGATCGCGGGCTTCGATATCGCGGTCACGCGCGACCTTAACGGCATCCGCCAGGCAATCCATGCGGTTCTGCCGGACGCGGACGTTACGGTCGAGGGTATCGGCGACGGCGTCATCCTGTCCGGTTCGGTGTCGAGCCCGGCAGAGTCGCAGCAGGCCTACGATATCGCGGCGCGGTTGCTCGGGGTTGCTACCTCCGATATCGTTCCAAACGGCAGCAAAATCGTCAACGCCATCGTCGTGCGCGGCCGCGACCAGATCATGCTCAAAGTTGTCGTCGCTGAAGTCGAGCGCGACGTCATCAAACAACTCGGCATCAATCTTTCCGGGGCGCTGAACTACGGCACCGCGGTGGTCAATTTCAACAACACAAATCCGTTTTCCGCCTACGGCCAATCGCTCAGCGGCTCGAGCATCACGGGCGGCTTTAACGGAGTCAGTGCCACGCTGCAGGCGATGGAACAGGCGGGGGTCATTCACACGCTCGCCGAGCCGAACCTCACGGCTATTTCCGGCGAGTCCGCGACTTTCGTGGCCGGCGGCGAGTTCCCCGTCCTCAACGGTTATAGCTGCACCACGGCAACTACCGGAAGCGCCGCGCAGAGCTGTCAGCCCTCGATCGATTTTAAGAAATTCGGCGTCAGCCTCGACTTCACCCCAATCGTGCTCAGCGAGGGCCGCATCAGCCTTAAGATCATGACCGAGGTGTCTGATCTCTCTTCACAAAATTCACTGACAATCGTCGAGCCCGGCACCACCAATTCCTCGACCGTTCCGTCGATCCGCACCCGCCGCGCCGAAACGACTGTCGAAATCCCCTCCGGCGGCTCGCTCGCCATGGCCGGTATGATCCAGAACTCGACTAAGCAAAACATCAACGGGTTGCCGGGTTTGGCGGAGCTTCCGATTCTCGGCGCGCTGTTCAAAAGCCGCGATTACATCAATCAGCAGACCGAACTGATGGTGCTGGTGACGCCCTACGTCGTGCGCGCGGTCGCCGAGAAAGATTTGTCACGGCCTGACGACGGTTTCGCCGATCCGAGCGATCCCGCGAGCATATTGCTCGGCCGGTTTAACCGTATTTACGGCGTTGGCGGTGGCAATCCGGCGCCAACCGACAACTACTACGGCAAAGTCGGTTTCATTCTCGATTGATGCGGCCGCAGGAGATTACGATGCACAATGTCCATGCGATGTCCGCCGGTCGCCGCTCCGTTGCGGGCCTTGTGGTGCGCGCCGCCGCCGCCGCGGCGTGCGCTGCGTTCGTCTGCGGCTGCAACACCGACCAGCAAGTCACCGGCGCCCCCGAAGCGCCGACCGATTATCGCCAGCGGCATCCGATCACGCTGCAGGAAACCACGCGTACTCTCGAACTGTTCATCGGCTCCAATCGCGGGGAATTAAATCCGACGCAGCGCGCGCAAGTGCTGTCATTCGGGTTGGGCTGGAAGCGCCAGGCAACCGGCGGCATCGTCGTCGAACGGCCAGTGGGCAGCAGCAACGAGGGCGCCGCCGCCGACGCGATGCGTGAGATCGTCTCGATACTGGCGGCGAGCGGCCTGCCGCCGCAAAGCATCGCCGTGCAGACCTATCCCGCGACCGGACCGAACCTGGCTCCGGTCCGCATCGGCTATCCGAGGATCCAAGCACAAGCCGGACCTTGCGGCATCTGGCCCAAGGACATCGGCCCGAGCTTCAACCGCGATTATTTCGAAAATCAGCCGCCCTGGAACTATGGCTGCGCCACCCAACGCAATCTTGCGTCCGAGGTCGTCGACCCATCCGATCTCGTGCAGCCACGCGCTGAAACCGCCGCCTATACGGCGCGGCGCACGACGATCCTGGAAAAATATCGGGCGGGCCTGCCGACCGGCGAGAGTTCGGAAAATCAGGCGGCCAAGATCAGCGACGTCGGCAAATAATATGAACACTTAATGCGGCATGTAATGTCGGTACACGATGAAACAGAGTAACCAGGCTGCCCAGGACGAGTTAAGTCCTACCGAAATCGCCGGCCGCGAAGAGCATATCGCGCCGGCGCCGCGCGTATCGGTGCAGGCCTTCTGCGAGAACGTCGACACCGCCGCTGCGATCCAGGCGGCCGGCGAAGACCGGCGCATGGCCAAAGCGCATTTGCGCATCCAGATGGGAGGGCTGACGGCGGCGGTCGAAGCCTATCAAAGCTCGCCGACGCCGAACGTCATCATTCTCGAATCGGAGAACCGCGGCGACGACATTCTCGCCGGGCTCGATCAGCTCGCCGATTATTGCGACGCCGGCACGCGCGTCGTCGTCATCGGCCGCATGAACGATGTCGTGCTGTATCGCGAACTGGTGCGGCGCGGCGTGAGCGATTACCTGATTGCGCCGGTCGGAGTGCTGCAGATCGTTCGTGCGGTCTGCGGTTTGTTTTCGGCGCCGGACGCCAAGCCGGTCGGCCGCGTCATCGCGGTGGTCGGGGCCAAGGGCGGGGTCGGCGCGTCGACCATCGCCCACAATATCGGTTTCTCGATTGCGAACGATCTTAAGCTCGACGCGGTCGTGACCGATCTCGACCTTGCGTTCGGCACCGCCGGCCTCGATTTCAATCAGGATCCGCCGCAGGGCATAGCCGAGGCGGTGTTCTCACCCGACCGCATCGATACGGCGTTCGTCGACCGCCTGCTCGCCAAGTGCACCGACCATCTCAATTTGCTGGCGGCGCCGGCGACGCTCGAGCGTGTCTACGATTTCGGCGCCGATGCCTTCGAAGCCATTTTCGATTCGTTGCGCGCCACGGTGCCGTGTGTCGTGCTCGACGTCCCGCATCAATGGACCGGATGGACCAAGCAGACTTTGGTTGGAGCCGACGATGTCTTGATCGTCGCCGCTCCCGATCTCGCCAACCTGCGCAACACCAAGAACATCTACGATTTTCTTAAAGCCGCGCGGCCGAACGACCATCATCCGCGCTACTGCCTCAACCAAGTCGGCGTTCCGAAGCGTCCCGAGATCAAGGCCGCCGAGTTCGCCAAGGCGCTCGACGAGGAGCCCATGGCGATTGTTCCGTTCGAACCTCAGATATTCGGCGCGGCGGCCAATAACGGGCAGATGATCGGCGAGATTTCCTCGGGCCATCGCACCGCGGAACTGTTCAGGCAGATGGCGCAAACTTTGACCGGTCGCTCGGAACCGAAGAAGCAACGCTCAGGTCTGTTCTCGCCGCTGCTCGAAAAGCTGCTGGGCTAAAAGGTTGGAGTTGCGTTCGTGTTTGGCAAGCGTCCCACTTCCGGTAGTTCCCCCGCCGCCGAGCCGCGGTCCGCGCCCGCGGCGCGCCCGGTAACGGCGCCACCGGCTGTCGCGCCGCCGGTTGCGGCGCCGCCGCCGCCTGCCGCCGCGCCCACGCAAGCCGGCCGAACGCCGTTTCCCTCCGCCGGCTTGGGCGCGCCGATTATCGGCGCGCCGACCGGCAAGCCGAACGTCGGCGGACCGCCCAATCCGCCGCCGCAACCGGTCCCATCGGCGATCGATTCGCGGCGCTCGGAATCCTATTACGAGGTCAAAGGCACGATCTTCGGCGCGCTGATCGAAGCGATCGATCTCGCCCAGCTCGCCAAGCTCGATGCCGATTCCGCGCGCGAAGAAATCCGCGATATCGTCAACGAGATCATCGCGATCAAAAACATCGTGATGTCGATCTCCGAGCAGGAGGATCTGCTCGACGATATCTGCAATGACGTGCTCGGCTATGGGCCGCTCGAGCCGCTGTTGGCGCGCGACGAGATCGCCGACATCATGGTCAACGGCTCGGGCACGGTCTACATCGAAGTCGCCGGCAAGATCCAGAAGACCGGCATACGCTTCCGCGACAACCAGCAGCTTTTGAACATTTGTCAGCGGATCGTCAGTCAGGTCGGCCGCCGCGTGGACGAATCCTCGCCGATCTGCGACGCGCGCCTGCCGGACGGCTCGCGCGTCAACGCCATCGTGCCGCCGCTTGCGATCGACGGGCCCGCTCTCACCATCCGCAAGTTCAAGAAGGACAAGCTGACGCTCGATCAGCTCGTAAAGTACGGCACGATTTCGCCGGAGGGAGCGGAGATCCTGAAAATCATCGGCCGCTGCCGGGTCAATACCCTGATCTCCGGCGGTACCGGCTCCGGCAAGACCACGCTGCTCAACTGCTTGACGCGCTTTATCGACAATGACGAACGCATCGTCACCTGTGAGGACGCCGCCGAATTGCAATTGCAGCAACCGCACGTGGTGCGGCTGGAGACGCGGCCGCCGAATCTCGAAGGCGAGGGGCAAATCACGATGCGCGATCTGGTGCGCAACTGCCTGCGTATGCGACCGGAACGCATCATCGTCGGCGAGGTGCGCGGCCCCGAAGCATTCGATCTGTTGCAAGCGATGAATACCGGCCACGACGGCTCGATGGGCACGCTGCACGCCAACACGCCGCGCGAGGCGCTATCGCGGCTGGAGTCGATGATCACCATGGGAGGCTACTCGCTGCCCTCGCGCACCATCCGCGAAATGATCTGCGCATCGGTCGACGTCGTCGTGCAGGTCGCGCGTTTGCGCGACGGCTCGCGCCGCATCACCCACATCACCGAAGTGGTCGGCTTGGAAGGCGACGTCATCATTACTCAGGACGTTTTCCTGTACGACATGCTCGGCGAAGACGCCAACGGCAACCTCATCGGCCGGCATCGCTCGACCGGCATCGGCCGTCCGAAATTTTGGGAGCGCGCGCGTTATTTCGGCGAGGAGGCGCGGCTTGCCGCAGCGCTCGATGCGGCGGAGGCCGTCAATGAAGCGGCAACGGCCTAGAGCTCGACGCACGGATCGAGTCACGAACTAAGTCACGGATTTAACTCATGGGCGCTTACGGTCTGTTCTTCCTGGTGACGATCGCGATCGGCGGCGTGGTGTGGGTATTCGTCTATCCATACCTCTCCGGCGAGAAAAAAGCGGAACGGCGGATGGCCAGCGTCGCGCGCGCGGAGCCGATCTCGCGCCCGACGCGCTCGGCGGGGGGGAGATCGCGGCGCGAGCAGGTCGAGGGCACGCTTAAGGTGATCGAAGAACGGCGGAAGAAGTTCAAGCGGCCGCCGCTCTCCGTGCGACTCAAGCAAGCGGGGCTGTCGTGGTCGAAACGACGATTCATGATAACCGCCGGCGCACTCGGCGTCGGCGGCTTCGTCGTCATGATGGTTTTGCGGACAGGCTTGCTGCCGGCGCTCGGCATTGCCTTTGCCGCCGGCTGCGGATTGCCATTTTGGGCCCTGTCGTTCCTGAAAAAACGGCGCGAAGCGAAGTTTCTCGCGGCGTTTCCGGACGCCGTCGACGTCATCGTCCGCGGCATCAAGGCCGGCCTGCCGCTGCTCGACAGCCTCAAGCTGATCGCCACGGATGCCGAGGAGCCGGTGCGCAGCGAATTTCGCGCTATCATCGAGACGCAAACGATCGGCATGCCGATCGGCGAAGCCTGTCTGAAACTCTATGAAAGTATCCCGGTCGCCGAAGCCAACTTCTTCGGTATCGTGATTTCGATTCAACAGCGCGCCGGCGGCAACCTCTCCGAAGCGCTGGGCAACCTGTCGCGGGTGCTGCGCGACCGCAAGAAAATGAAGGCGAAGATCCAGGCCATGTCGATGGAAGCCAAGGCTTCCGCGTCGATCATCGGCGCGTTGCCGATCGCGGTCATGGCGCTCGTCTGGATAACGAGCCCGGCCTATATCGACCTGCTTTGGACCGACCCGCTCGGGCACGTGATGATCGGCTGCTCCGCGGCCTGGATGCTGACCGGCGTCCTGGTGATGCGCAAGATGATAAATTTCGATTTCTGAGGCCGCGGCGTCATGACCTCCCTCATCGGCCAGTATCTCGACGTTCAGTTCCTCACCATGGTGTTCGCCGGCCTTGCGGCTGGCGCCACGGTGCTGACGCTGGCGATGCCGCTTCTGGTTACCGACACGCTGTCCAAGCGCATGAAATCGGTCGCGCTCGAGCGCGAGAAAATCCGTCAACGCGAGCGTGAGCGGCTGGTGCAGAGCAGCAAGGTTTCGTTGCGGCAATCGCCGAAAATGTACATGAAACGGGCGGTCGACAACTTCAATCTCACGAAGTGGGTCGGCCAGGAGGAAGCCCGCGCCATGCTGGTGCAAGCCGGATTTCGCGGGCAGGCGCCTTACGTTACTTATCTGTTCTTTCGCATGACGATGCCGGTCGTCATGCTGCTGGCGTCGCTCTTTTATATTTTTGTCGTGCTCAATCTCGACTACCCGCCGATGGTCAAGATCGCGATCTGCATCGGTTGCGCCTATTTCGGCATGCATAGTCCAAATCTGTTCCTGAAGAACAAGATTCAGCGGCGGCAGACTTCGATCAAGCGTGCATTCCCGGACGCGCTTGACCTGCTGCTGATCTGCGTCGAATCCGGCATCTCGATCGAGGCGGCCTTCCGCAAGGTCAGCGAGGAGGTCGGCACGCAATCGGTGGCGCTGGCCGAGGAATTCACGCTGACCACGGCGGAATTGTCGTATTTGCCGGACCGCCGCCAGGCCTATGAGAACTTGGCGCAACGCACCGGTCTCGACGGCGTGAAAGCGGTCTGCCTCGCTTTGCAGCAATCAGAACGCTATGGCACGCCGCTGGCAACGACGCTGCGCGTTCTGGCGCAGGAAAATCGCGACATGCGCATGGCGGAGGCCGAGAAGAAAGCCGCCGGCCTGCCGCCGAAGCTTACCGTGCCGATGATCGTATTCTTCCTGCCGGTGCTGTTCGTGGTCATTCTCGGCCCGGCCGCGATCCGCGTCATGGCGCTGATGTAGGGTCATTGCGAGGAGCGGCGCGACGAAGCGGTCCAGCCCGTCTGGATGGTTTCGCGCAGCTTCCGGATCGTGCCGGCCAGTCCGGGCCGGACCCATTGCTTTGCAATGATAGAGCGTTAGCTCGAACCGGCGCTGTAACGGGCGGACTGCTTGATCAGCGCGCCGTTGCCCTTATGCGCCAGCATTTGCCGCAGATAGGCGACATTGGCGGCCGCCTGATCGGGCGGCAAGTCGGCGCGCGCGATCTGTTCGGCCTCGCCGAAGCGCCCCTCCAAGCCAACGACCAGCGCGAGGTTCTGCCGCACGCGTGGATCGGTCGACTTCTGCGCGACGGCGAGCCGCAAGGTCGCTTCGGCATCCTTGAGGTCTTTCGACAGCGCATAGGACAGTCCGAGATTGGAAAGCACGGAAGGTTCGTTGGGCACGATCTTGAGCGCGGTGAGGTAATGACGCTGCGCGTCCTGGTGCCGTCCCAATTGATCGAGCACGGCGCCCTGCGCCGACAGGATGCGCCAGTCGGGCTGTTCGGGCGTGTGGGCGCGATCGAACACCGTGAGCGCCTGTTCGTATTGGCCGGTGTCGGCGAGCGCGCGCCCATATTCGCCGAGCAACACCTTATTGTTCGGATGCTGCATCGACATTTCTTCGAGGATGGCGACCGCCTGGGCGCTCTGCTTGGTCGCGCGCAGTGCCTGCGCATAGCGCAACGCGACCTCGACGTTGGACGGATCGGCGCGATATCTCTCGCCGTAGGCCTGGACATCGTGCTGCCAATCGGCATCGGAGCGGTCGGCGGGCGCGAGCGTGAGGGATCCGGTCGTGGCCGTGCTTTGTGTCGTCTCGCAGCCCGCCGTCGCCGCGGCGATTGCGGTGATGATCGCTGTCGAGGCGACGAGGCGTGCAAAGCGGGATCGGGTCGTACGCATCTCGATCACTGCCGGATAGCTGCCAAATCGCTGCGACTGGCGCAGGCGCGCCGGTGCCGCGGGATCGATCTGAAATAGACTGTTAACCCTAACGAGGGGTTAACGAATTATGGCTCCGGCTCGAGGAGGCTGATGAGGCCGCGCAGCAATTGCGGCGGCGTCGGCGGGCAGCCGTCGATATGCAGATCGACCGGAACGACGGCATTCACGCCGCCGACGACGGCGTAACTGCCGGCGAAAATGCCGCCATCCGCCGCGCAACGGCCGACGGCGACGACCCATTTCGGATCCGGCGTCGCGATGTAGGTACGCTCGAGCGCCTGACGCATGTTGCGTGTGACCGGGCCGGTGACGAATAGCACGTCGGCGTGGCGCGGCGAGGCGACGAAGCGCAGGCCGAAGCGCTCGAGGTCGTAGAAGGCATTATTGAGGGCGTGAATCTCGAGTTCGCAGCCGTTGCAGGAGCCAGCATCGACTTGACGAATGGCGAGGCTGCGGCCGAGACGGCGCCGCGCGGCGCGCTGGACGCTTGCCGCCAATTCGGCAAGCGCGGCGTCGTCCGGCGCCGGCGGCGCTTCCGTCACCGGCCGTTGCGTGAGGTTCTCGAACAGCGTTCTGCGCATAATATAGCTCGCCTTGGCTTGCGCATGTTCTACACGGAAAATCGGGTCGCGCTTTTCCGAACATGCGCTAGAGATCGTGTCCCGAATACGAACAGTTGAACGATTTGTTGCAGAGCGGAAAATCCGCGACGATGTTGCCTTCGATCGCCGCTTCAAGAAGCGGCCATTGGAACCACGACGGATCGCGCAAATGACAACGTGCGACGCGTGACCCGTCGAATCGGACCCAGGCCAGCACGTCGCCGCGGAAGCTTTCGGCCAGGCCCAAGCCTTCGCCCGCTGCTGTGCCGCCATCCAGTGCCGAAGCGATCGCGCCATCGGGCAGCCGGTCGAGGATCTGTTCGATGAGAGCGATGCTTTGTTCGACTTCGCGGATGCGGATCCAAACGCGCGCATCGACGTCGCCCGCCGTCAGCACCGGCACGGTGAAGTCGAGCTCGGTGTAAGGTGGGTAGCCGGGCATTCTCCGCGCGTCGATATGGCGTCCGCTCGCCCGTCCGATATAGCCGGAGGCGGCGAACTGCCGGGCCAGCTCGGGGCGGAGGATACCCGTTGTGACAGTGCGGTCTTGCAGCGAGGCCGTGTTGTCGTAAAGCTCGACCAAACGCGGAAACTGCCGCTTGATGTCCCGCGACGTCTCCCGGATTCGCGCCGTCCCCTCCGACGTCAGGTCGGCCGTGACGCCGCCTGGCACCACCCGATCCATCATCAGACGATGACCGAATGCTCCGTCCGCTGCACGCAGCACAAGCTCGCGCAAAATTCCGCAATGCGCGTGCATGAGCGCGAACGACGCGTCGTTGCAGACGGCGCCGATATCGCCGAGATGATTCGCCAGTCGTTCCAATTCCGCCATCAGCGCCCGCAGAAATTGCGCGCGCGGCGGCGCTTCGACGTTGAGCGCCGCCTCGACCGCACGCGCGAACGCGATCCCGTAAGCGACGGTGCTGTCGCCCGAAGTGCGGGCGGCGAGCCGGGCCGCCTGTTCGATCGGCGCGCCGGCCATGAGCGACTCGATTCCTTTGTGCACGTAGCCGAGCCGCTCTTCGAGCCGCACCACCGTCTCGCCCCCTGCGGTGAAACGGAAATGTCCCGGTTCGATAATTCCGGCATGCACCGGACCGACGGGAATTTGATGAAGACTGTCGCCTTCGACGGCAAGGAATTGATAGGCGGTCTGTGCCGCCGGTCCGGCGATGCGCGCACCGAGCGGATGCCGCACCTCCCAAAATCCGAGATCGAGCCAAGGCCGCGAGTCCGGCGCGTCCACCGCCGCGTAGCCGTAAAGGCTATGGATCGCGCGTTCGAGACGAATGGCGGGCGGATGCAGCGCGCCGACCGATGGAAATGTCTGGTCCGGACATTCGAGGCTGACGACCGCAATGTCGCCGGTCGAATCCTCGAAGATCGCCATATGCACCGTCGGCGAGGCGGCGGCGTCGCCCCATAGCCCGAGGAGCGACACACGACCCGCAGCGAGTTCGTTCGTCACACGGCGCCACGTATCCGCCGTGACGGTAAAGCGTGGCCATGGCCGATGGCCGTCTATGCGCCCGCTTTGCGAAATGATGTCGAGGAGTGCGGACATGTGCCTAACCCAAAAGTCCCGCAACGTTCTGAAACCAGGCCACAAGCGCCGGCGGCAGGTAGATTCCTGCGGCCAGGACGAGCGTGAGATGGGCGAACATCGGCACGTAGGACGCCTGCGCCTTGGCGCTGGGGCCGCGCGGTTCGCCGAAAGCAACGCCGTTGATCTGCAGGAACAGTCCGCCAAGCGCGACCAGAAGTCCGAAGACGAGAATGATCGCGAGCATCGGTGCGCGGGCGAACGTCGAACTCACCACCAAAAATTCGCTCATGAATATGCCGAGCGGCGGCAGGCCGGCGATCGCCACCACGCCAAGGATCAGACCCCAGCCCAGCGTGGGATGCGTCTCGGTGAGGCCGCCCATGTCGGCGATCCGCTGCGTGCCTTTGACCTGCGTGATATGGCCGACGGCGAAGAAGATCGCCGACTTTGTCAGCGAATGCATCGTCATATGCAAAAGCCCGGCGAAGTTGGCGATCGGTCCGCCCATGCCGAAGGCGAAGGTGATGATGCCCATGTGCTCGATCGACGAATAGGCGAACATGCGTTTGATGTCGCGGCGGCGGTAGAGCATGAACGCGGCGAACACGAGCGAGATCAGTCCGAGCGTCACCATCAGCGGGCCGGGCGCGAGCGCGCCGGCATTCACCGCCAACAGCATCTTGAAGCGCAATAGCGCGTAGAGCGCGACGTTGAGCAGCAATCCCGACAGCACGGCCGAGATCGGGGTCGGGCCCTCGGCATGGGCGTCCGGCAGCCAGGCGTGCAGCGGCGCGAGTCCGACTTTGGTGCCGTAGCCGAGTAAAAGAAAGACGAAGGCGAGATCGAGCAGCGCCGGATCGAAATCGCCGGCGCGTTTGACAAGCACCGTCCAGACCATGGCGTCGAGACCTTCGCCGACCACCGGCCGCGCGGCCATGTAGACGAGGATGGTGCCGAACAAAGCGAGCGCGATGCCGACGCTGCCGAGAATGAAGTACTTCCACGCCGCTTCGAGCGCTTCATGCGTGCGGTAGATGCCGACCATGAGCACGGTGGTCAGCGTCGCCAACTCGATCGCCACCCACATAAGCCCGATATTGTTGGCGATCAGCGCCAGGTTCATCGCAAACATCAGCACCTGGTACATGGCGTGGTAGAAGCGCACGAACGGCGGCGTCAGCCGTCCGGTTTCCAGCTCGTGGCCGATATAGCTCGCGCTGAACACGCTGGTGGTGAAGCCGACGAACGTGGTCAGCACGATGAACGTGGCATTGAGATCGTCGACCAACAGATAGGGGCCGTTCGGCGGTCGCCGGAAAAATAGCGACGCCGCGCAGATGAGCGTGGCCGTGGTCGCTACGATGTTGAGCCGCGCCGTCATGCGGTAGCCGGGCAGCACCGCTAGCAATGCGGCGGCGAGTGCCGGTATCAGAAGTACGCCGGTCAGCGCGTCGAACGTCATCGGCGCTCTCCGCGAAAGCGATCGAGCGCCTGCAGGTCCACCGTGTCGAACCGCTCGCGGATGCGGAACAGAAAAATTCCGATCACGATGAAGGCGATCAGGATCGAGAAAGCGACGCTGATCTCGACCACGAGCGGCATGCCCTTGGCGCCCGTCGCCGCCAATACAAGGCCATTTTCGAGCGACATGAAGCCGATCACCTGACTGACCGCGTTGCGTCGTGTCACCATCATCAAGAGGCCGAGCAGCACCACCGACAGCGCAAAGGCGAGGTCCTCCTGCGCCAGCGGATCGGCGTTGTGCGTCACGCGCAGCATGACCACCATGGAGAGAGCGACCAGACCCATGCCGGCGAGCATGGCGGCGCCGACGCCGACCACCTTCTCGATCTCGCGATGAATTCCAAGCTGAACGATCATCCGATGCAATGCCACTGGGATGACGATCGCCTTGAACACGAGCGCGATCGCGGCGGTGAGGTAAAGATGAGGCGCGTCCTGGACCAGAGCCTGCCAGGCGACAGATGCCGCCAATATCAAGGCATGAAGCGCATACACGTTGAGCAGCGAATAGAGGCGATCCTGATAGAGTTCGAGAATACTGATCAGCACCAGCGAGCCGGCGAGCAGATGGGCGACGTCGAAATCGAAACGGCTCATCAGAAGCTCCCCGACACGAACCGCAAGAGCGTCGCAAGGAGCCCCAGCATCAATGCGAAGCCGAGAAAGTCCGGCACGCGGAATACCCGCATCTTGGCGATCGACGTCTCGAACAATGCCAGCAGAAAGCCGCCGACGGCGAGCTTGCCGACATAGGCGACTGCACCCAGGGCAAGCGTCGGCAAAGCGGCGCCGGCCGATTCGATTCCCCAAGGCGCGAACAGGCAGGCGATCAGCGATACGTAGAGAACGAGTTTGAGCGAGCCGGCAAGCTCGATCAGTGCCAGATGCCGGCCCGAATATTCGAGCACCATCGCCTCATGCACCATGGTCAGTTCGAGATGCGTCGCCGGATTGTCGATCGGAATTCGGCCGTTCTCGGCAATCGCAACCATGACGAGCGCGACGAGGCCAAGTCCAAGCGACACGCGCAGCCCGACAGCCGGCGACGCCATGAATGCGGCCACGGAGGAGAGCTGCGTCGAGCCGGCGATCAGCGCCACTGTGAACACGATCATGATCATGGCCGGTTCGGCCAGCGACGCGATCATCACTTCGCGGCTCGATCCGATGCCGCCGAAGCTCGTCCCGACATCGAGTCCGGCGAGCGCAAGGAAGAAGCGCGCGCTGCCGAGAAGCGCAATGATGGCGATGAGGTCGGCCGACCATGAAAACAGCAGATCGGTGCGGAATGTCGGGACCAGCGACGCGGCAACCCAGGTGGCGGCGAACACGAGATAGGGGATGACGCGGAACAGCCATGATGCTTGCTCCGCCAGCACCACCTCCTTGCGCATCAGGCGCACGAGATCGCGATAGGGCTGGATGAGCGGCGGACCTTGCCGCCGCAGCAGCCGCGCTTTCACCTTGCGCACGAAGCCGGTGAACAGCGGCGCCAAGAGCAGCACCAGCAGCATCTGCGCGCATTGGATGGTCAAATCGCGGATCAGGACCATATGGCGAGCACCAAAAGCAGAATGACGAGCAGGCCGAACACGAGGCTCAGAAACTGGCGTATGCTCAAAAACTGCAGGCGATTGAGGCGGTCGGCGGCGATGCCGACGCCGGCGGCGACCGGCGCATAAACCGAATCCCAGATCAAATCGCGCATCTCGACCGACATTCGCGCCGGCCGCGTGTCGCCGGGCGGCGGCATCTCGACCGTCTCGCGGGCGTGGAACACCATCGTGCCGAACACGCGGCGGATCGGCTGCGCAAAGCTCATCGCGGTGTATTGCGTCGCCGGGTTTGCGTCGGGGTAGCCGCAATCCCAAGCCGGCGCGCGGCGAAGCCGATCCGACGCGAGGCGGTGAATGGCAAATGCCGCGAGCGCCCCCGACATGAGCACGAAAAAAAATACCAAGAGCCCGTCATAGGAGCTGCGGCTCGCGGTGATCGGGATGATCGA
>Ga0181523_10002265_pt1 | contig 19039 bp, 20 predicted proteins | sample PEATcosm2014_Bin_43_FD_119752 | JGI IMG/M metagenome (GOLD analysis project Ga0181523, IMG submission 119752) | Peatland microbial communities from MTU Mesocosm Facility, Houghton, MI, USA - PEATcosm2014_Bin05_30_metaG | ecosystem: Environmental > Terrestrial > Soil > Wetlands > Peat | place...
GCATTGCTGCAAGCAGTGCCGTTACTTCGATAGTGGCGCGCAATTTGAATGCACCCAGTCCATCCCTGCGCGAGTATCGCCGAAGGATACCAAGAACGAGTGCACCTTTTACGAGTTCCGAACCACGGTTGAGAAGGACACGGCTCCTACCTCGTACATGCAGCCTGCTCAGGTTCCGGTTGAAGCGCCTGGGCCGGCACGTCCCCTGGATGCGCGGCAAGCGTTCGAGAATCTCTTCAAGAAGTAAATCCATTCATTTTTTTGCTAATGGCGAACCCATCGGGAAAAGTGTCGGCGCTTCTGCCATTTCACTGGCGATCTGCTCCAGTTCGGGATAGTGCTGACGGAGCGGTTCGGGAACCTTCACTTTCGTACCTTTCAGAATGCTGAGGAGTTGCAGCGCGTTTACGACGGCCTTGCCCTGGTAGTGATTGTTGGTAATCACGAAGGTGTCGCGAGTGTGCGCGTTGATGGAACGAATCCGGGCGACCCAGGGATCGAGCTCTTCGGCAGAGTAGAGGAAGTTGTAACGCTCGTAGGCGGGAGTGGAGGGGTTGTCGCTGAACCAGGTGTCGTAGCGGCGCCCGTGAAGGCGTACGTAGCCGACCTCGGAAGTTACTTCCGCAGAGGGCCGCAAAGAGTGGCCGATGATGGGCTGGTCGATATTGCAGAACGCCGCATTGTGTTGGCGGAGGAGCGTGAGAGTTTCCGGTCGTTGCCAGGAGGAGTGGCGCAACTCAACAACGAGCGGATAGTCTTTGAAACGGGTCAACACGGCGGTAAGGTAAGCGACAGTCTCACGCGTGCAATGGAAGGCAAAAGGGAATTGCAGGAGGACTGCGCCTAGCTTGTTTGCTTCGCGGAGGACGTCCAGACCTGCGCGGACAGCGCGTTCATCTTCCTTGGTAGCAGCCGGATCGTGAGTGAACTTTTGCCAGAGCTTGGCGGTGAAGAGGAATGAAGGATTGGGGGCGACACGCTCGACCCAGAGAGAGGCGTGATCCGGGCGCAAGGGCTGATAGAAGGAAGTGTTGATTTCGATGGTGTCGAAATATACCGCCAGATACTCGGCCTCATGGAAGCCCGTGGGGCGACGGGAGGGATAAACGTAACCTGCCCAATCGCTGTAGGACCAGCCCGCAGGTCCGATGCGAATTCGATGCAGAATCTGCGAATTGGGGGAGACAGGCTTTTTCATGAGACGCACCACCGAGCAAGTTCGAGACTGGGCAGGTAAAGCTAGCCTAAGGAGTTCGCCACTAACTGTCAACGCGGGTGGGATTGCGTGGCGCCTGGCGGAGTGCTAGGCTGAACTTGTCATGCGGTGCAGAAATTCGACTGCGTCGCGTACCTGCCTCAAGACGCATCAATCCTACAGGTGCAACCATGAACGTTTCAATTAGCTACAAACACGTAGATTCGCAAGAAGCTGTGGCGATGGAAGTTACGCGTCGTTTGGATAAGCTCGGACGATTGTTGAAGAGTTATCAGCCGGACTTGGTTCAGATTAAGGGAGTTTTTTCGAAGAATCAGAGGACCGACGAGCAGTCCCTGGCGTTGACGCTGTCTTTGCCGACGGGGAAACTGCGTGCTACCGGAAACGGGAAAAATGTGCTGGCAGGTTGCAAAATGGCGTTTAGTGAAATTGAACTGCAGATCAAGAAACACATGTCCTTGCTGCGGCGCGAACACGAATGGAAGCGCAAGCGCCCCGTGCGAGTCTAGTTAAACAAGAAAAACGGAAATTGTAACGCGCTACTCTGCAACTGCGGGAGAGCTCACTTCCGACAGTGATCACGTGGGCGACGCTGGTACCGATGATGGCAGGCACGGCTTTGAGCGCAACGCGGTTGAACGCCAGGGCTCCGGTGCCTGTCACTCCGACTGCTACAACGAATTCCACCACCCCGACCGCTACGGTCAGGCTTACGGCCATGGGCTCTAACTTCATCAGCGCTGGCTCGACGACGCAAACGGTGGAGGCGGGAGGTGCTTCCCCAATTGCATTCCGCGTGGCGCCAGCTGGTACTCAATCGATGCCCGGTTCTGGCAACCTCGTCGTCCAGACATGTATCGCGACGGCATGTTTCCAAGGGCCTGTTCGTTTACGGCTGCTTCAGAATATATGTCCAAATTCCAGACAGTTGTCCATTTCGGCTGAATGAACAGTTGGGTAGCTTCCACTAACCATATTGTTCACTGTGGCTTGGAAAAGCTTCCCCGGAATCCGCTTTGGCAGGTAGTTTGCCTATTCAAACTCAGGCGAAATGTATTTATCCGGATAGATTCGTTCACTCGATCCCTGCAGTTTGGAGGCTATATTGGGGAAAGTCAGCACTCATTCACGCACCGACGATAGTCACCTCTCCACCTCGCTCGGTCAGGAAGTCGAACGCTACCTCATCGGGAAGAACCCCGATCGAGCATTACCCCAAGACCTTTTTAAGGCGATGGCATTCGCACTGCGCCCACGGCTGCTCGCCGGAATGGAGCAGACCGAGAAGCGGTACGGAGCAGCAAACTCTAAACGGATGTATTACCTCTCTGCGGAATTCCTCATTGGCCAGTCACTGAAAAACAACCTGTTCAATCTTTGCCTGACCCAGGCTGCAACAGATGTCTGTCATTCCTTTGGTTTTCAACTGCACGAGGTTTTTCAAACCGAACCCGATGCCAGTCTCGGAAACGGTGGATTAGGGCGCCTCGCGGCTTGCTTCCTCGAATCACTTGCCAGCATGGACCTCCCAGGATTTGGCTACGGGATCAATTACGAGTTCGGACTCTTCAAACAGGAAATCCACAGTGGCCATCAGCAGGAGCGGCCCGATCAATGGCTACGCGATCCTTCGCCCTGGGAAATTGCCCACGTCGACGAAGCCTGCGTTATTCCTATGTACGGTCGCATTGAACACTCCGAAGGCCCGGACGGCCGGTATAACCCGATGTGGGTCGAATGGAGCTTTGTTCTCGGTGTTCCCCATGACATCCCCATCGTCGGTTACCGGGGCCACACGGTGAATAAGCTTCGGCTGTTCTCTGCCCGCGCCTCCGACGAGTTCGACATGCAGGTATTTAATGCCGGGGACTATGTCAGGGCAGTCGAGGCGAAGATACAATCGGAAACCATTTCCAAGGTCCTTTATCCAAACGATTCCTACCCATCCGGCAAGGAACTCCGGCTCATCCAGGAATACTTCATGGTCGCCTGTGCGCTTCGTGACATCCTGCGCCAGTTCAGCCGTCAGTCCATGGATCTTTCGCTGCTTCCGAAAAAAGTTGCCATCCAGCTAAACGATACGCATCCGGCCCTGGCGATTGCGGAATTGATGCGCCTTCTGGTGGATGAGCATTCTGTGCCATGGGACCGGGCATGGGATATCACTAAGAATGTCTGCTCCTTCACCAACCACACCCTCATGCCGGAAGCTCTGGAGAAGTGGCCGGTGGATTTGCTGCAAAAAACATTGCCGCGCCACCTACAGATCATCTTCGAGATCAACCACCGGTTTCTTCAAGAAGTGGAGTGCCGGTTTCCGGGCGATGACGCCAGGAAATCACGCATGTCCCTGATCGAGGATGCTGGTCCACGCCAGGTCCGAATGGCACATCTCGCAATCACGGGAAGTCACACCGTGAACGGGGTTGCCAAACTGCACTCCGAGCTTGTGAAATCGACTCTGGTCCCCGATTTTTATTCTCTCTGGCCAGAGCGGTTTACCAATGTGACCAATGGGGTCACCCACCGGCGCTGGCTCGCGTGTGCCAATCCTTCACTTTCCTCCTTTATCACCAGATACGTAGGCTCCGGATGGGAGACGGATTTCCGGCGCGTGCGTGAACTTGAAAAGCACGCTTCGGAAACCGGAGCACAGCGCGACTTTCTGGCCATCAAGCAGGACTGCAAAATGCTCCTGGCCAACATGATTTGGAAAGAGACTCAGATTCTCGTGGATCCCGAATCTATGTTTGATGTCCACGTTAAGCGCATTCACGAGTACAAGCGCCAACTCTTGAACGTTCTCCGGGTGATCCACACCTACAGGAGTATTGTTGAGGAAGGCAAGATGCCGCGCGTTCCGCGAACCGTCATCTTCGGCGGGAAGGCCGCCCCCGGCTATCACCTGGCCAAGCGGATCATCAAGCTAATCCACAATGTGGCTGCGGTCGTGAACGACGATCCTGCGGTTAAAGGCATGTTGCGCGTCGTATTCCTTCCCAATTACCGCGTAACACTGGCTGAAACCATCATTCCCGCGGCCGACTTGAGCGAACAGATCTCTACGGCTGGCACGGAGGCTTCCGGCACAAGCAACATGAAATTTGCCATGAATGGGGCGCTCACAATCGGCACCCTCGACGGAGCCAATATTGAAATTCGCGATCGTGTTGGTGAACAGAATTTCTATCTCTTCGGACTGAATACAGCGCAGGTTTCCGATAGACGCAATCACCATAATCCCCGGCATCTCTACGAGACAGATCCGCAAATTCGAGGGGTCCTGGACTGCTTGTTCAATGAGAAATTCTCTGGCGACGAGCCAGGGATCTTTGATTCCATTTGCGCCACTCTGCTCGATCATGGCGACCACTACCTTCATCTCGCAGATTTTCATTCCTATCTCGATGCGCACGAACGTGCGGAGGAGGATTATCTGAACCGTCCGCTCTGGGCACAGAAGGCACTCTTGAATGTCGCTAATTCCTGGGAATTCACGAGCGACCACACCATTGGCCAATATGCCAGGCGAATCTGGAACATCGCGCCTGCAAATGAGTGAAGGGCAAATCATTGAACTCCTTCTCCCAAATGTTCACCACGTCCCCGGCCCTGTCACTGATCTCCGATTCCTTCCGAATCCGACCAGGCAGCCCGCTTCCATTGGGCTCGATGGTTCAGCGCGGCGGGGTGCATTTTGTTGTCGTTTCTGAAAGCGCCACATCGGCCACACTCGTCCTTTTTCACCCTGATGAGGACGATCCTGCAATGGAATTTCCCCTGGATCCAGTGCTCAACCGAACAGGAAATATCTGGCATGCCTTCCTCGAGGGACTCGATCCTGGCATTGAATACGGATTTCGGTTTGATCGATTTCCGAACGAAGCACCACATCGGTTTCGATTTGATCACCGGCGAGTGTTGGTCGATCCTTATGCCCTGGCGACCAGTCGAAACTGGCAGTGGGGAAGAACGTCAGGAAAGCGTTCGCTGCGTTCCGTCGTAGTGGATCAGGTCTTCGACTGGGGGCTGGATAGGGCACTAAACATTCCTCTCGCTAACTCGGTAATCTATGACGTCCATGTCCGTGCTTTTACCCGGCATTCCTCATCGCGTGTGGCTCATCCTGGCACTTTTGCAGGACTGGCAGAAAAAATACCTTACCTCAAGGAATTGGGTGTAACTGCAGTCGAGCTGATGCCGGTCTGCGAGTTCGATGAGTCCGAAACAGACCGTTTTGACCCGCGAACGGGAGAGCCACTCCTGAATCTATGGGGTTATCACCCGCTCTCCTTTTTTGCACCCAATGCCGCCTATTCCGTGGAGGCGACTGGGCGCAAAGCCATCCGCGAACTGAAAGAGATGATCAAGTCTTTCCATGCGGCGGGAATAGAAGTCATTCTCGATGTGGTTTTCAACCATACCGGCGAAGGGAATCTCAATGGCCCGACGGTTAATTTTCGGGGTATCGACAATCCGCTGTACTACATGTTGCAGTCTGGTTCTGGCTCCTATCTAGATTTCACCGGCTGCGGGAACACACTGAACTGCTGTCATTCGGTTGTTCGCGAAATGGTTCTCGATGTACTCAAGCATTGGGTCGCTGAATATCACATCGACGGATTTCGTTTTGACCTGGCCTCCGCCCTTGGCCGTGGCCCGAATGGAGAAGTGCTCTCGAATCCCCCGATTCTGGAGCGTATCGTGTCCGATCCCTGCCTTGCCGACGTCAAACTGATTGCGGAGGCTTGGGACGCAGGCGGCCTTTATCAGGTCGGGAATTTCCCGGCCTACGGAAGATGGGCGGAGTGGAATGGAAAGTATCGTGATGATGTCAGGCGATTTGTCAAAGGCGACCCCGGCATGGCTCCCCGCCTGGCCGCTCGTTTAATGGGCAGCCCTGATCTTTATCAGAACACCGCGAGACAGCCGTTCCACAGCATCAATTTCGTGACCTGCCACGACGGTTTCACGCTTTCCGACCTCGTGTCTTACCAAGAGAAACACAACGAGGCCAACGGTGAATGCAGTCGAGATGGTTCCTCCGAGAACCACAGCTGGAATTGCGGAGTAGAAGGTCCGACCGAAGATTCTGCCATCGGCAAACTCCGTAGCCGTCAGATCCGCAACATGGGCGCACTGCTGATGCTGTCTCACGGGGTTCCTATGCTCTTGTATGGAGATGAGGTCGGGCGATCACAAGAAGGGAACAACAACGCCTACTGCCAGGACAACGAGTTGACCTGGATGGACTGGGCCTGGAATGAAAAACAGAACAACCTGTTCCGCTTCTTCAAAAACCTGATTGCCTTCAGGCGCAGACATCCGGTACTTCGAAGTGAAGAGTTCGAATCTAAATCTTCGAACCGCCGGCTCAATATGGATTGGCATGGAACACATCTTTTTCAGGCTGACTTTGGTCCCGACTCCCACTCGCTAGCCCTGCATCTCTACTGGTCGGGATCACCCTCCTCGCCCGACCATGTTTTCCTGATCGCCAACTCCTTTTGGGAAGAGCTGAGTTTCGCTTTGCCGCGGCTGAACGGATTTCTCTGGTCGCGCTTCCTCGATACCAGCCTTGAACCGCCAAAGGAGATTTGCATCCCGGGGGAAGAACAGGCGATTGAGAGCCAAGACTCCTACATTGTGGGACCGCGTTCTGTTGTCGTCCTGATCGCAAATCCATTGTTGAAAGAACACGGAATATGAAGATCCTTCAGACTCCACGCGCATACGACGCTCAGGCCAAGCTGATGAAAAACGGCGAACCGGAGATGGATTCTGCATCCCCGTCACCTTCAGAAACGTCAAAGCCAGAAATTCTTATTGTGGATGACAGTCCTGTGCAGCGCGCCCTGCTCGGCCAGTTGTTGCGTTCCTGCGGACACGCCGTCGTCGAAGCGACCAATGGCGTTGAGGCTTTGAAGCTCATTGAAGAGAGGAGAATTCGAATCGTCTTTACCGACTGGGTTATGCCGGAAATGACCGGCATCGAACTCATCGAGAAGATTCGCGACGGGAATCTGGGTTTCTACGTATACGTCATACTCTGCAGTGGGAAAAATTCAAAGACCGACGTAATCGCAGGTATTCGCAAGGGCGCAGACGATTTTCTTACAAAACCTGCGGTCCCCGAGGAATTGCTGGCCCGACTCCATGCCGGAGAGCGCGTCATCGAACTCCAGAGCAGGATTGCGAAAGAGGAGGATAAAGTTGCACAGGCGTATACCTCACTTTCGAAAGCCCATAGCAAATTGCGATCAGATCTTGACGCGGCCGCGGAGCTGCAGCTCAGCCTCCTCCCACATCCTGCTTTTTTGGACCAGGTTCATTTCGACTGGGTCTTCCGGCCCACGAATGAGGTGGCTGGCGACATCTTTAACGTGTTTCCTCTCGACCCGGAGCACATCGGATTTTATCAATTGGATGTCTCCGGGCACGGAGTCCCGGCTGCCATGCTTTCATTTTATTTGAGCAAAATCCTTCACGGCGCCCCGGTGCGAGACTCTTTCTTGAAACGCGCGCTCCCGCAGGAGCCGTTCTACGAAATAGTGCCTCCCGACGAAGTGGTGAGTGAGTTGAACCGAAAATTTCAGAACGACGGAGATATGTTCTTTACGATGATTTACGGTACCTTGAACACGAAATCAGGAAAGCTCCAATTTACGCAGGCAGGCCACCCGAATCCGATTCTTTCCCGCGCGGGTGGTTCAACCGTGTTGATCGGGGGAACTGGCTTTCCCGTCGGCGCTCTTCCGAATGTTGAGTTCGATTTGGTCGAAGAGCAATTAAATCCTGGAGACCGTTTGATACTCCATTCTGACGGGATCACCGAGTGCCGGAACGACCGCAAGGAGCAATTCGGAACGGACCGCATGAGGGAATGCGTCCAGGACTCGTCGAACCAGCAATTGGAAGAATTCATCGGAGCGTTCGTGGGCAAACTGGTCGACTGGCGAGGTCGCGACGAATTTGACGATGACATCTCGTTGCTTGCCATCGAGTATACGGTTGCCGAGTGAACTGCGTGACCGATTGTTTTGTCCGTTGCGCAGCCCAGGCCCTTGTTTTTGAACCGTCTTGAGGAGAGAACTATGAAAATTCGGACCGAATCAAAAGGACGCTACCTGGTGGTCACCGTTCTCGAGGAACGCCTTGGAGCAGATCGCGCTGTGAGCTTTAAGGAGTCCCTCGCAAGACTCATCGATCAGGGCCATGGCGCCTTTGTTTTCGATCTCACGGCGGTGACCTTCATCGACAGTTCGGGGCTGGGGGCAATCCTCGCGACTGCGAAGCGACTAGGTCGAAGCGGAGAAATCCTCATCGCAGGAGCCTCCGAAACAGTGGGCACCATGTTCAAGCTCACTCGCATGGATCGGATTTTTCCTCTCTTTCTCACGGTGGAAGAAGCCCTATCGGCCCGCGTGTGAGAAAAGCTCTTGGCGGAATAATGAATCTGCCCCGGATGACCGTCATGGTGGACAGCCGGCTTGAAAACGTGGTCCTGGCCTCAATTTTGCTAAGAACGTTTTGCGACTGGATCGGGGCCTCACCTCAGGAAAGCAGGCAGATCGAACTGTGCACCGCCGAAGCCCTAAACAATTGTGTGATTCACGCGTATAAGCTTCAGCCCGGACAGTTGGTTGAAATGTGCGTCTCAAGAGATGGCTTCGAAATCATTGTCGAGATCAGTGATTGCGGAACCGCTATATCGTCGTCGGAACTGGAGCGCAGCCGAGCGAGCTTGCAAGATACCAACCCCGGTGACCTGGATTTCATTCCTGTGAATGGCCGTGGTCTATCCATCATTCAGTCCGTGATGGATTCGCTCGAATATAAATCGCTCAATGGAACCAACCGCCTCACGATGACGAAGCGGATCAGCCAGCCCGTCGGTGAAGAAAAATGACCACTTGCGCTCGGAGCCCAGGCCCAACCCCTGATCGTTCCCTCCCGCCCGCTGGGAGCAAGACTGTCAGCCTTGCGGACCTGCATATGCATACCACCGCAAGTGACGGCACAATGTCGCCGCAGGCGGTAGTTAATGCGGTACTTCTGTCGCAGATAACCTTGCCTGCGCCGGTAATGCGGGTGATTGCCATCACCGACCACGACACCATCGCTGGCGCGATCACGGCGCAAGACTATCTGGCGACTTACCACGAAGATGCTGCGCTTGAGATCATCATCGGAGCCGAGATCAGTTCCGCCGACGGCCATATCCTCGCGCTGAACATTCGGAAGGATATCCCGAGAGATATGTCGGCGGCAGAAACGGTCGTTGCCATTCATGATGCCGGCGGTATCGCCATTGCCGCTCATCCTTATGCTTACATTCCGTTCCTCAAGGGCCTCAAAGGCATCAAGGGGCTCATCGCCGACCCGGTGGTTGGTAATGGCCTGGACGCGGTCGAGATTTGCAACGCCAATCCAACCGAACTCGTGAATAACCATTTCACGCGTTGGGTGAACCGCAGGAACTTGCGACGTCCGGAAGTCGGTGGCAGCGACTCTCATTTTCAGTCTGCGATCGGGCGTGCCGGCACCCTCTTCCCGGGTGTAACTGACCAAGAACTTCTCTTGGCCATTCAAAACGGAACTGCCCGGGCCACAGGTTCCGTCTATGGCCTATTTGCTGTCCTTGAGTACGCACGTGATCGGCTCGCTTGGAAGAAATTTTGCTCCGAAGACCCCATTAAGAGAGCTTTCCACGACTGGTGAGGTGGCCGATTCAAGTGGCGGAGTTCGATCTGATCACAAGCACGGGACTCCGGGAGGAAAGTAAGTACGAATTAAGCTCGGAGATGGTAAATCGAATACCTCTGATGTTGCATAACCCGCGCACGAAGAACGAAGACCCGCTTCATGTGCCGCTGAACGATCAAGCGCTGGACCCTTTGCACAGAGTTTTTGAGCTGAGAGACGAGAAATGCCCTATCTCCGAGTCTTCTAGAATGGGTGAGCTGCTGAATAAGCACCAGGATTCCTCCGGTTACTTACTGGGAGTGGATTGAATGTTGGCGGTCGGAGTAGTTGTGACTGCAAAGTGACGGCATAGCGCTGTGTGCCAGACTCCTCATTCAATTTCTTCCGATGTTCCCCTGCTACGTATAGACGCCAAATCCGCCAGCTAATGCTCACGCTGACCAAACGCCGACCGCGTGCTTTAAACAATGGAAGGTTTTCTAGGGTATAATCCGCGCACTGAATCGCTTCGATGTCTAACCACGAAAACCCGGCAAGCGGAGCCAAGCCTCCTGCCGACGGCCTGCCCCTTACCGGCAAGAAACTGGTTTCTTGGAAAGAGATTGCCAGCCATCTGGGCCGTGAAACTCGCACCGTCCAGCGCTGGGAGAAGACCGAAGGGCTGCCCATTCGGCGCCACGAACACCAGAAAAAATCGACTGTCTACGCTTACACCAATGACCTGGACGAATGGTTCAAAAGGCGCCAGCCGGTAGACGATCCCGAAGCCGACGCCGCATTCGTCCCCGAACCCGACGTGGACACCGTTTCCGAGAAAGCTAATGCTGGCGCAGTCTCTCCAGTCCTCGACTTTCCCGATGCGGAGCCCGAACCTCCTGCTGTCGAACCGCACAAACCGCCCACCGGCACCACAAAGCAGATCACTCTTGCGCTGGCCTCTGCTGCGGTTCTGTGCCTGATCGCCTATGCCGTTTACCGGTGGAATGCAAGCAAGACTCCGCTACCAGAAAAGGTCCGTCTCGTCGTCTTACCTTTTAAAAATCTCAGCGGCGATCCCCAGCAGGACTATTTCAGCGCAGGCCTGACCGACGAGATGATCACGCGGCTTGGCAGCCTTGATCCGCGGCGTCTTGGCGTGATTGCAGCGGCATCTTCCAACGCGCAGTCCGGGAAACCACTCAAGGACATTGGCCGGGCTCTCGATGTTCAGTATGCGCTCGAAGGTAGTGTGCGCCGCGAAGGCAATCGGGTACGTATCGATGTCCATCTCATCCAGGTCAGCGACCAGACCGATCTTTGGGCGGATTCCTATAGCCGCGACCTTACTGACATCCTGCTCGTTCAGGACGAAGTCGGCGCTGCCGTGGCCAGTCAGATTCGCACGACGTTAGCTACGGCTCCCGAAATGAGCAGCCCTAGGTTGGCAAGACGCTCCGTCAACCCGGAAGCATATGATGCCTATCTCTCGGGCCGGTTCTACTGGACCAATCGGGGCGACCTTCACAAGAGTATCGCGGCCTACCAACAGGCGATCGAGAAAGATCCTCAATATGCCCTCGCTTACGCGGGTCTCGCCGGCTCATATGCACTGCTCGGGCAGGTGCCTTATGACGATATGTCGCCGCTCGAAGCCAAACCTAAAGCACGTGCTGCTGCCGAGCACGCCCTGCAACTGGACCCCTTGCTCGGCGAGGCTCACGCCGTTCTCGCCAATGTCGCCTTCAGTTACGACTGGAATTTCGAGGTTGCAGAGCAGGAGTTTCAGCGCGCCTTAGCTCTTAGTCCGAACAACCCCACTCCGCATCTCTGGTTCAGCCACTACTGCATTGTGCGCAACCGCCTGCCGCAAGCGCTGGAGGAAAACTCTCGCCTGCTCGAACTCGAGCCCGTTTCTCCTCTGTTCAACACCAACCGCGCGGAGATTTACTACCATGCGCGCAACTACGACGCGGCGATAACCACTGCCAGCCGCGCCATCGAGCAATATCCCAACTACTGGCTCGCTTATATTTGGCTCGGCTCCGCTCTTCGCGAGAAGAAAATGTATAAGGAGGCTCTGGAGCAGTTCTCTCAAGGGCGCAAACTCTCCGGCGACCATCCAGTGATGATCTCACTATATGGGCATGCGCTGGCTCGCTCGGGCGATGCTGCCGGCGCACGCAAAGCGCTCGCCGATCTCCAACGTCTCACGCAGACGCGTTACGTCTCCGCACTTTACTTCGCCGCTGTTTACACCGGCCTCGGTGAAAACAGCAGGGCTCTGGACTGGCTTGATCGGGCCTACACGGAGCGCACCGACCGCCTCGTTTATCTGGGTGCCGAACCTATGGCGGATCCGCTTCGATCCGATCCGCGCTTTGCAAAGCTCCTCGCAAAGATCGGCGCGCATTGATTCTTTGCCTCAGGGTCCCGCTAGCAAGGGATTTCTCGCGCAATAGCAGCACTTCCTGTCCTGGTGGTTGTGCTATTCCCGTTCGACCGCCACGTGCGCGGCCACTCCGGCGTGGTCCGAGGGCCACAGTCCGCCGATTATCCTGTCCCTGGGATCCTCGCCGAACAGCGCAATGCTTCGCACGTTCACGTCCCCTAAGGTCAGAATCAAGTCGATGCGTTGATAGAGCTGCGATATCGGATTGTTATCCGACTCGTCCTGGCAACAGGTAAACCCCGGAACCAAGGGAAAGATCTTGGCCCATCCATCGTCGTAGCCCGCTGCAATGAAATCCATGTAGGTCGGGTCCTGCGGTAGCGGCGCCGCTTGCGCGTTGGAGTCCATCGCAAGAATTACGGGCAGCGACGTGTTTGCCGGGCCAGCGCGCAGTTCGGCTCCTTGTGCTTCGCGGATGGCCGGCACCAGGGATTCCAGATGCGTCCCGATGTACCGGAATTGCTTGCCGTCAAGGCTTACGTCCACAGAGACCCAAGCTCTAGGCAGCGGCAGTAGCCCGATCGGTGAAGGGAACTGTAGCATCGTGGCATATTGCGCTGACTGCGGATTGCTCCACTGAAATCTCTCCGGATCGAGATCGGCGCGGGCCAGAATCGCCACGTGGTTGACGAGCGACACGCATAGATACGTGCTCGGAGGGATGAAACCTGGTATCGGGGGGAACGCATACTGCTGGGCTTCCTCGGCTACCGTATAGTGCGCTCCCTGTTTGGCAAGGGCATCCTGAAGCTCCTGGAGCATGGCAAATTCGAGTGTTGGCGTACCACACAGCCCCGTAATCGGATCAAACGGCGCGGTGTACCATTCGTCTATCTCTTCCAGACTTACCAGCGTCGGGTCGGCAGCGATGATCTGCCTGGCTACCGCTCGCATTCGTGCGGGAGGGTTCGTTCCACGCACCTGGGTGATGGTCTGCCCCACGGCGAGCAGAAATGAATTCACGTCTGTCGCCGCTTGAATCTGCAAGAAGTCCGTGCCTTCATTCACGTTGTAAGTCATTACTCGCAGGTCGTCCTTGTCTTTCCATTGCCACTGCGCGGCCGCCTCAGTAGGCGCTCCCAGCCAACTGAGCAAACTCAAGAGCACCGAGCGCACCAGCCACTGTCGAGAAAGACTCCGCAACCGGCTCGCAACCAAAACAACAGAAGTGTTCCTTGTCATCATCACAATCCTTTCCCTCCACGATCTCTTGTGCTTGGCATGTCGCCGGATGTCGCCCACCAGATCGCGCTTCCTGCGTCAGCCACTAGCCCATTTGCCCCGCGGAGCACCACCTCTCGGGCACCCCGCAGGGCCATCGCAGCATCCGCACAAACCGATTGCTCTTCAAGCGACAAAGCACGCCAGACATGGCTTTTGCGAGGACGTCGCGAGATGTCGTAGGTTTAGAGGGGGGTGGTGAAGGCAGGTTTTTGCACGAACTCCTGATAAACGCTCACCGGACACTAGCGACGTGTCAAAGACACAGTTAGGGCTTATCGGTACTTAGCATCCGCTAACGGGGCCGATAACTAGCCGTCACTTTTCCGGTTGGCTTGGCGAGAGGGAGGCAGTCAATCTGGTCTTTTTCCAGGTAGGCCGTCGCCTACCGACGATTTTCCACGCGAGTTGTGCAGCGGGTATTCGACATTTCTTACTGTCACCCCAATGTCGCCAACCCTAGGTCCCCAGCTTACATATGCCTTGACAGGCATATGCCTTGTGGAGTATATGAAGAGCATGGAATCGGTGTTCGAAATCATTGCCGAGCCGAATCGCCGCGCGATATTGAGCCTGCTGGTCTCTTCACAACAGTCGGTGGGAGAGATCGAGCGCCAGCTTCGTATGCCGCAGCCGACCGTGTCAAAGCACTTGCGCGTGCTGCGCGAGGCCGGTTTCGTGGAATCCACGGTCGATGCACAGCGCCGTCTATACCGGTTGAAACCTGAACCACTGAAAGAGATCGATGCCTGGCTAGCTCCGTTCCGTCTGTTCTGGTCCGCTCACGTAGATGCTCTCGAACGCTACCTCGACCACATGGATCAGTCGCGACCAACGAACTTGCAGACAAGGAGAAGACGACGCGGCTCAAACCGCGAACGTAACAAGGGAGAAACGAAATGAAAATCAAATTGACCAGCGTATACGTGGACGACCAGAACAAGGCCCTGCGGTTTTATACGGAAGTACTCGGATTTACGAAGAAAACCGATTTCAGTCAGGGCCCATTTCGCTGGTTGACGGTGGTCTCGCCTGAGGAGCCAGACGGCGCGGAACTGCAGCTGGCGCTAAACAACAACCCGGTGGCCAAGACGTATCAGCAGGCGATCTTTCAACAGGGCCAGCCTGCCGCCATGTTCTCCACCGACGACGTCAAGGGGGACTACCAGCGGGCCAAGGCCCGCGGCGCCGAGTTCACGATGCCGCCCACCGACGTGACCGGCTCGACCATTGCGATGCTGAAGGATACCTGCGGCAACCTCATTCAACTCACCCAGCTGGCACGCTATTCACGCTAAGGAGAAGAAGGTGACCGATCACGAGCAGTACACACCGGGTCCGCCCAGCGGAGCGCAGATACGAAAGGACGGAGAGAAGTGGACCCTCATTCTCGTCAGAGAGCTACGCCACTCGCCGGAAAAAGTGTGGCAGGCGCTCACCGATCCAGCGCATCTGCGCGAGTGGGCTCCCTTTGAAGCCGATGGGAGCCTGGGTACGATTGGAACAGCGGTGAAGCTCACCACGGTGGGAGCGCCCTCGCCGCACGTTACCGAAACAAGAGTGAGGCGAGCCGACGCTCCCAAGGCGCTTGAGTACAACTGGGGTGACCACGATATGCGGTGGGAACTCGAAGACCTTGGTGGCGGCACGCGCCTGACATTGTGGACCAACATCGGCCGCCGCTTTATCGCAATGGGCGCTGCCGGGTGGCACATTTGTTTCGATGTTCTGGATCACCTTCTCAGCGGAATTCCCATCGGCCGTATCGTCGGCCCCGAGGCGATGAAGTTCGGCTGGAAGCGGCTGAACGCCGAGTACGCCAAGCAGTTCGGTATGGAGACGCTCGGCTGGCCGTCGCAGAAAGGGAGGACAAATTAATCATGAAAGAGGCCACCGAACGTTCGATCCTTCGCTGGATTCACATGTGGAAAGGCCATTTCGTTCGACGACTTCTTTCGAAGAGAATGAAAACGAGACAAGAATTGGAGGCATAAAGATCCAATGAATCCATCGGAACGCATTGACCAGCTGATCGCAGGACTCACAGACTGGCGCGGCAAAACGCTCGCCAGCGTCCGCAAGAGCATCCTGGAGGCCGACCGGGAGATCATCGAGGAATGGAAGTGGATGGGAAGCCCAGTGTGGTCTCACGACGGAATGATCGCGGTCGGCAATGCCCACAAAGATAAGGTGAAGCTCACCTTTTCCCATGGGGCGAGCCTCGCAGATCCTGACCAGCTATTCAATGCGGGTCTCGAAGGCAACGCGTGGCGAGCGATCGATTTTTTCGAGGGCGATAAGATCAATGAGCGCGCTCTAAAAAATCTCGTCCGTGCCGCCGTTGATTACAATCAGATGAAATTGAAAAACAAAGCGCCTGCGGGTACTCGAGCGAAAGTGCGTAAAAATAAAAAGTGATGAAACAACGGCTTTTTCTCACTAATCCTCTTTGCGGGACTTCCTGACCATGGTGTTTGCCGCTGCTGGGGGTCCAGGCGAATACGTGGCGCTGTGTCAGCTACAGCGTAGCCATCGACTCCATTTTTCGCTCTCTATTGTCGCCTTCAGGACAACGCGCTCATTGAGGATGCTTTGCGATGGGACAACAGTATAGAACCTCGTAAACGCGCTGCTATTGACCAATTCGACCAAATCCCGGTTTGTCGGCCAACCGAAAGTTGGCCGGAAACGGCGTTCGAGGAGATCACCGTCCACGTCCTCGAACGGGACTTCTGAACGAAGCCGCCCGTGTAACTTCCGGTAGACTGGCGGGAGCAATCGCGATCACTTCCCATGTGCCAACTTTCTAGGAGGAAGTCTAAATTAAGTAGAATTGGAACCATTCTCTTTAGCTCACCGTATGTATTAGACTAGAAGAAATGTTTTCTCGAACAACGCCTTGACCCACGACCGCGAATCATTTCGCAGCTCTTACGCCGGCAACCCGCCCTGGAACATCGGCAAGGCCCAACCCGCGTTTCAGGCCGCCGCCGATAAGGTCGTCGGCTCGGTTCTCGATGCGGGCTGTGGCACCGGCGAACACGCCCTGTTCTTTGCCGCACGGGGCCATGCTGTCACCGGCTTCGACTTCCTGGAGGAACCCACCGCCGCGGCGCGGCGCAAAGCCGCCGAGCGCAGCCTCATCGTCGAGTTCCTGGTCAAAGATGCTCTAAAGCTCCATGAGTGGACCGCGCGCTTCGATAACGTGCTCGACTCCGGTCTGTTTCACGTTTTTTCCGACGAAGACCGCATTCGCTACGTGCGCGGGCTCAAGACCGTCCTCAATCCCGGCGGGCGTCTGTTCCTGCTTTGTTTCAGCGACGCCACCCCGGGAACGCAAGGACCGCGACGCGTCTCGCAGCCCGAGTTGCGCCATGCCTTTGCCGATGGCTGGGAAATCGAATCCCTCGAGCCCGTGCGCCTCGAAATCCGCCCTGAGTATAGACCGGGTGCCTTCTCCGGCGAAGACCCGCGCGGCTGGTTCCTCATCGCCCGCCGCCTGGCTTAAAATGGTTAGGCCTTCTACGGAGGTGTGCTGGGTGGTGCTGCCCTGCTGATAATCTGGCCACCTTCCGGGTGGTCGCAATCCGAAACCTATCGAGAAACGGGGTTCACGGAGATCATTCCGTGGTATGCCTTCATTAACAGCTTGCGTCCCCAATGATGATGTTCGGGTTTTCGGAACCGGTCAACTGCTTGGCGCTGCGGCTTTTGCCTCCAGCCTCTGGTTCTGCGCCTTTCTCCGCACAAAGCGATCCAGCAGGCCGAATATCGAGTAATGCTCATCCAGAAAATGATCCCGCTCATATCGGGTCAGGGCTGGCACGAGTGCTTCGCGTTGCTCGGGATCCAATTCGTAGTTGTACTCGTGAGTTAAATCCAGAATAAGCTCCTTACCCTTCTCCCATAAATCCATTTCGAAGGTCCCGATGTAGTCGTCGTAGCGCTCGATCATCTTCACTGAAGGGGGCGCCCTTCAGGAAGGAGCGTTGAATGGGCGCACCGCGGGGATCAAGGAAGTCCACTGATGCCTGGTCCTTGCGCACTTTCTTGATGCGCAAGCGATAGCCTGAGGAGGAAACCCAGGAGCCAACGAATCGTGCAATGCCGTAGCGCATCATGATGCAGAACGTCCCGAGCTCAGACACGCGAAACCGGTGACATCCGTTAGCCGTAGCGATTCATTAGGCCGCTCGTTTCGTTGCATCTTGAACTCTTTTTTTCTTGACGGCAAGACGTCGGTGGGTTTGGTCAAGTCCCCATAAGTTCGCACACCCGGAAAAGTGCCGGTCACTGACAGAGTTCGCGGAGATGAAAAATCAATCGGCGTTCTGCGAACCCTCACTTCCCCCATCGGGACTTCTGGCCCTTGCGTAGAATTGGTGTCTGCGAACAGCGCGCTTTGCACAACGGTAGTTGGAGTTCAAATCCCGTTGGATCTGGCACGTTCTTCGCGGCAATCTTCTTTGGCTTTTTCGTAGGCGCCGAAGGCGATGCGGGCGCGGCGTTCGGCTTCGGGGCGAGACAGGCCGGAGCGCTCCAGGTCGTCGGCGTGGTGTTCAATGTGAAGACGAAATTCCTCGTCCATTTCGCTGTCAACGTGAGCGTGATCGAAGAGCGTGGAAACAAGTGAGCGCAGGTAAGTAAGGAGTCTCATACTTCCTTGGGGTTCGCCCTGAGCACCGAGCCCATGGCCGCGACTAGGCGGTTCCAGCCGTCCTGTTCTTCGCTAAGTCGCTTGCGGCCCGCGGGCGTCAAATCGTAATACTTCGCGCGGCGGTTGTTGTCGGAGGTGCCCCAGCTTGCATTTAGGAGGCCTTGGCGCACGAGGCGGAACAGCCCAGGATAGAGCGCGCCTTGTTCGATGAGAAGGGCTCCGCGCGAGATTTGCTCGATGCGGAGAAGAATGCCGTAACCGTGGAGGGAGCCGAGGGAGACAGCCTTGAGGATGAGGAGATCGAGAGTGCCGGGGAGCAGATCGGCTTGCGCAGGCATGTGGACTCCTAAGATGATTAGGAGGGTAGCGCCCGCTCTCCTAACTTGTCAAGGGGAGCGAGCCCGTACTTCCCCGAGGATGCATGTCAAGGTAGTCGGCCGCAGGTTGAAGGGTCCTCAACTGTCAGACTCCCCAGAACGGCGTTCGCGGAGATCGTAGCGCAAGCTGCGCCTTGGCGGCGCATTTCGTCCAACGGGACAGCGTCTCAGACCAGTAGCCCAGAGCCGCGTGCCGTCAACCGAACACATTGCGGATTTTCCCGGCCAAAGCTCCGGCAAATGCCGCCGCCAACGGTTTATCTCGGTCCATCCTCCGAAGCGTACAATTGCCTGTATTTAATTGGGAGACTCTAGTCTCCTGAGTCATAAATAGCTTGTATAAATAAAAAAGAGGGGTTATCGTGGATCATGTCGAATCCACGAGGACGTCCTAAGCTGCGAGAACTCGTTGTCAGTCCAGAACAGAAAATAGC
>Ga0181523_10002267_pt1 | contig 19034 bp, 14 predicted proteins | sample PEATcosm2014_Bin_43_FD_119752 | JGI IMG/M metagenome (GOLD analysis project Ga0181523, IMG submission 119752) | Peatland microbial communities from MTU Mesocosm Facility, Houghton, MI, USA - PEATcosm2014_Bin05_30_metaG | ecosystem: Environmental > Terrestrial > Soil > Wetlands > Peat | place...
CTGCGCATCCAGCGTAACGAATACGTCGCTATCATGGGCCCGTCCGGCTCTGGCAAGTCAACGCTGATGAACCTGATCGGCTGTCTCGACTCGCCTTCCAAGGGTCAGTATTGGCTCAACGGACAACTGGTGAGCGAACTTGACGACGACGAATTGGCCCGCATCCGCAACAAGGAAATCGGCTTCGTTTTCCAGACTTTCAATCTCCTGGCCCGTGCCACTTCACTGCACAACGTGGAACTGCCGCTGATTTATGCCGGGGTTCCGGCGGATGAGCGCGCCGAGCGCGCCAAAGCCGCACTGACTTCGGTCGGCATGGAATCGCGCATGAACCACAAGCCCAACGAACTTTCCGGCGGGCAGCGCCAGCGCGTCGCCATCGCTCGCGCTCTGGTCAACAAGCCGGCCATCATCCTCGCCGACGAGCCGACCGGCAATCTCGACTCACAAACCGGAAACGAGATCATGGCATTGTTCGATCGTTTGCACGCCGAAGGCAACACCATCGTACTGGTAACGCATGAACATGACATCGCCGAGTACGCCCACCGCATTGTGTCCATCAGAGACGGAGTAGTTGCCAAGGACGAGGTAAAGCAGTAGCCGGTGCGGTGGGTTCTGCAGGCGGGATTATTGCTGCTGTGCGCTTACGCTGCTCGCCTTGTCGACCGTTGCGTCCCGATTGATTCCGGCTGTCCCCGCCACGAAGAAGTTGTGGTCGTAGAGATTGCGGTACATGCGGCCAGCGATTTCCGCTGCTTTGGGTCCGAATGTAGGACGTCCACCCTGCAGGAAGACCACCGTCACAATACGTCCGACGTCGGTGTTGGCAAACGAGGCGAACCATCCGAAGCGCGTGCCGGCATGCGAGCATGTCCCGGTCTTGCCTAAGATCGATTCCTCGTTAAAGTTCAAACGCAGGCTGCGCGCGGTGCCATAGGCGACGGCTCCGGCCATGCCGTCGGAGAGTTCTGGAATCACGGGCTCGATGTCGAGATGGCGTTTTACGCGAGGCTGGAAGCCGGCAACTTCATCGGGGCTGGTGGGATGTTGCAGGTAGTAAAGAGTGCCGCCGTTTGAGATCGCCGTCACCAGAGCGCCCAGTTGCAGCGGGGTCATTGAAATGCCTTCGCCGAACGAGCACATCTTGCTGACGCCGCCAAGTCTGGCGGGGATTTCTACTTCCGGATAAGTGCCCAACTGCTCGTCCGGAATATGATAGCCAGCAAGTTCGCCGAGTCCGAACTGGTGCGCGTAGTACTGCACCTTCTCGAAGCCGAGCTTGCGTCCGACAGCTTCGAAGTAGGCGTTGTTCGAATGCGCCAGCGCCGTGGTGAGATTCATGCGGCTGCGGCTCCCGAGCGAGACTTCCGTTTCTTCGTCGATCACGCCTTCGCTCAGCGCCGCCAGAGCCACGGAAAGTTTGATGGTCGAGCAGGGTTGCGCACCGCTAGAAAGCGCGAGCTTCTGGTTGACCATGGCGAGGATTCGTCCGCTGGTCGGCTCGATGGCGACCACTGTGCCGTTCATGTTGCCTAGGGCATCGATTGCCGCCTGACGAACGACCGGGTCTTCGCCGGCAGTCACATCACCTTCGGTGGTTTCGGATGCGAACGAACTGACGTGGAAGCGCTCGTAATAATGATGGCGGCGAGTGGTGGCGCCAGAAGCCGTGGTAACAAATTGCGACTGCGGCGTGCGGCTACGCGCCAGGGTTCGCATGCGTCTCTTCGCATGCTGATTTTCCGTAACACTGTGAGTTCGCTTGTGCGACGTGACCGTGCTAGGGTTGACGCTGGCTGCGATGCCACTCGCTTCCAGCAGCATTGTCAATCCACAGAAAAATGCGAGACGAAGAAACCACGCGCTCGACTTCACTTCACCATCCCCGGTAGTACTCGGCCGATCCGGCTGCATAATCCACCCATCAGCCTACTTAACTAGATGCAAGAGTATCGCCAAATCCCCCACAATGAAGGCACATCCCCCGCAACTATCCGATAGTAGGCGATTTATCGGCCCCAGCGCAATCTTAAAGTGCGGAGCCAGCCAGCACCGAATCTGCTCGATAACTATATGAATAAATTGGATTTAACGAGGCGTCGTTGAAGGGACCAGCACTTTGGTAACGAATTGGCTTGTTACCTTGAAAGCTACGGGACTTTGCAGCGGTTTGCGCATTCGCGCGGGTGCTGCGTCATGAGTACATGGAGACCGCGGTTGGCGATTGCTGAGAATGTCGGCATCGCAACCGAGTCCCGCGACGCGCGTTTTTCTGCTATTTTTCGGACGGCATATTAATAACACTACCGAGGTCTGCATCTTGCGAACATCGCTCGTGATTTTTTATTTCGCCCTGGCTCTCGTCGTCCCTCTCTTCGCCCACGCTGCCGAGCAGACACTCGAAGCGCGGCGAGCCGAACTCAATCGTCTGCCCGCCGATGAGTGGGAGTACACGCTGCGCACACAGCCTGAGCTTGCCACTCAGGTTGGAGACGATCGCTACAACGATCGACTGAGCGATTTCTCGGACAAGGCGATTGCCGACGATCTCGAACACAAACGTCAAGCGCTGGCGCGCTTCGAGGCCATCGATGTCGCCGGATTTCCCGAGCAGGAAAAACTCAACTGCGCGCTGATGTTGCGCAGTCTGCGTGAAGCGCTCGACGCCGCGCAATTCAAAGACTGGGAGATGCCGGCCACCCAGTTCGGCGGTATTCACCTCGGCTACGCTTCCCTTGCCTTCGATTCCCCGTTTCGCAACGTGAAGGACTATCAGGACTACCTGTCCCGTCTGCGCCAGATTCCACGCATGCTCGACCAAGCCATGGGGCATATGCGCGACGGACTGCGCGACCACCGCATGCCGCCGAAGTATCTGCTCGATAAAGTTTCCAGCCAGGCGCAGCAGATTGCCGATGATCCGCTTGAGAAGAGTCCATTCACCGACCCGCTGCGCAAGTTTCCTGACTCCATTTCCGAAAATGACCGGGAGCAGCTGCGCGACGAGATCGAAAGCGCGGTGAAGAATGAGGTCGCGCCGGCATATGCGAAATTTGCTAAATTCGTGCGCGACGATTACGCGCCCCACGGACGACTCGATCCCGGCGTGTGGGCTTTGCCCGATGGAGAAGCACGCTATCGCTTCGCCGTGCGGCACCAGACGACCACGGACATTACCGCTGACCAGATTCACCAGCTCGGTCTGAAGAGCGTGGCGGAAATTGAAACCCAGATGTTGGCCGTCGCCAAAGCTCAAGGATTCAGCGATCTGAAATCGTTCAACGAACACATTCGTCAGGATCCGAAACTCCATGCCAAGTCCGGTCAGCAATTGTTCGATCTCTACGCCCACTACCGCGACCAGATGTACGGCAAGCTGCCCGAGCTGTTCGGAAGGCTGCCGAAGAACAAGCTCGACGTGGTGGAGATGGAGTCGTTTCGCAGTGCCTCCGCTCCGCCCGCCGACTATTCCATCGGCGCCGGAGACGGCTCGCGCCCCGGTCGCATCAACGTCAATGAATACGCGCCCGAGAAGCGTCTGCTGCTCAATGTGGAAGCGATCGCGTACCACGAAGGCGTCCCCGGTCATCATTTGCAATTTTCCATCGCGCAGGAACTCACCGGCTTGCCGCCGTTCCGCAAGTTCAATCTCGATCTGAACGCGTATACCGAAGGCTGGGCGTTCTACTCCGAGCGTCTGGGAAAAGAAGTGGGCTTTTACCAGGATCCGTACAGCGAGTACGGACGCCTGCAGAATGAAATGTGGCGAGCCGTGCGTTGGGTCGTGGACACGGGGGTGCACTCCCAGCACTGGACGCGTCAGCAGATGGTTGAGTTCTTCCACGCACACACGGCCATGGACGACGAGAACATCAATACCGAAGTCGATCGCTACATAGCCTGGCCGGCGCAGGCGCTCTCCTACAAGATGGGACAGATGAAGATTCTCGAACTACGGGCGCGAGCGCAGAAAGAGCTGGGCACAAAATTCGACATTCGCGCCTTCCACGATGCCGTGCTCGATCAGGGCCCGCTGCCGCTCGATCTGCTGGAAGCGAGGATCACAGCCTGGATCGCGCAGAGGTAGAGACGGGGCTTGCCCCGTCTGTACTCCGCGACGGGAGACGCGGCAAGCCGCGTCTCTACTCTACTTTTTCGGCGGATTCGCGATAGGTTCCAAATTTCTTCGCGACTGGTTTCAGCGTCGGATAAAACTGCACAAAGACGTGCTCTACGGCGGCATGCTCTTCGTGACAACTCCAGCATCCGGCTTTCGGATTTGCGCTTGCCGACTTTGTATTCTCGTCGAAATTGAAATACGCCCATTTGTCGGGAAAGCGAGTTTCGTCTTTCACCTCGACGCCAATCCCCATGGAATCGCCCTGATAGTGTCCTGCCTTGTTGATCGAGCCTTTACTGGTGGCGTCGCGATCTTCCACGACAAACATCGTCTTGACCGGCCACTTGCCTGACTTCAGAAACTCCTGATAAGCCCACTGTGGCACAAAAACGTTGGTGAACATCTCGTGGCCAGGTGTTGCGCTATAACTCATACCGAGGCCCGACGAGAGAAAAATCCACTCGCGATAATCGGCCGGTGGCAGGAGTTGGTTGTAGCTGGTGTACTGCGGACGTCCGGGTGCGGCATCGGGTGAAGCCGCCAACAGAATTGTGGCGGTCACAATGGCGACGAGCATGAGAGAAGCTGGGACCAAGCGACGCATGGAAATCTCCTCAGGCTTTCGACGAGTACCGTGCAAAAACGTTATCGATCGAAATCACTCCGGCGGCAGGAGGGGCGGCGAACCGCGTCTCTACGGGAACGAATCGCGGCGCTCCCCCTACATAACCTCGTTGCGTTTTCGCAGAAATGCCGGAACATCGAGATCCTCGGCCTGATAATTGGGAGCGGCAGACCGCATCGCATCAAGCGAAACCACCTCGGCATGCGACCCGATCCCCTGCGCCGATTCTTGAAACGCTACCGGCGTGCGGTCGGGCTCAAAGGCCGGTTCTGGCACGAAGATTGGCTCGGGCTCGGCCACCGGCTCGGGCTCGGCAAAGCGCTCCCGCGAAACATGGCGCGACGCTTCTCGGGAGATGATCACCGGATCAAAACTCTCGCGTCGCCGAGAATGCATCTCGGACTCTCGAAACCCGGTCGCAATCACCGTGATTTTGACTGCGTCCTTCATCTTCTCGTCAAGCACCGCTCCGAAAATAATGTTGGCATCTTCGTGGGCGGCGCCCTGAATGATGGTGCAAGCCTGCTGCACTTCGGCCAGTTTCAGCGAATTCGAGCCCGTGATGTTGATGAGAATGCCGCGGGCTCCGTCAATCGCGCCGGCCTCGAGCAGCGGCGACGCGATGGCGCGCTGCGCGGCCTCCACGGTGCGATGCTCGCCGGCTGCAGTGGCCGTGCCCATCACCGCATATCCCATGCCCGCCATGATGGCTTTCACGTCGGCAAAGTCGCGGTTGATGATGCCGGGGATGGTGATGATGTCGGAAATACCCTGCACTCCTTGACGAAGAATGTCGTCGGCGATGCGGAAGGACTCGAAGAAACCCGCGTTCTCCGCGACGGCCAGTAATTTTTCGTTGGGGATCACGATGGTGGTGTCGACCGACTCCATGAGTTCGGCAATGCCGCGCTCCGCCTGCTGCATGCGGCGTTTGCCTTCAAAAGCAAAAGGCTTGGTGACGACGGCCACGGTGAGTGCGCCCATTTCGCTGGCCAGCGAAGCGATAATCGGCGCTGCGCCCGTGCCAGTGCCCCCGCCGAGTCCGGCCGTGACAAAGACCATGTCGGCGCCTTCGAGGATTTCAATGATTTTGTCCGAATCTTCGAGCGCGGCTTTGCGGCCAATCTCGGGATTGGCGCCGGCGCCCAGGCCGTTGGTCAGCTTCACCCCGAGTTGAATCTTGGTAGCGGCGCGCGACATCCGCAGCGCCTGCAAGTCGGTGTTGGCCACAATGAATTCGATGTGTTCCATCCCCGAGTCAATCATGCGATTGACCGCGTTGTTGCCGCCGCCCCCCACACCGATGACCTTAATGCGGGCGTCGTTGCGAGCTTCTTCGTTGAAGCAGATGCGGAGTCCGTTGTCTTCATTCATAACTCACCTCGTAAATCGCCTGTAGAGACGGGGCTTGCTCCGTCTCCGCCGCGAGCATAGACGCGGCACGCTGTGTCTCTACCAAGAATCACGCGCCCTTCCTCGCGAACAGCGCTTTCATGCGCGATCCAAAACCGGGCTCCTGCAAGCCGCGAGCTAAGCGGGCGCGGTGGCCATAATACGCCATGCCCAACACCGTCGCGAACTCCGGCTCGGCCAGGAACGAGGGCATCTTCGCCATCGGCGTTGGCCAGGCGAGGCGCGCAGCTTTCCGCAACACCGATTCCGCGACGTCGAGAATCCCGGGAAGGCGCGACGCTCCGCCGCTCAGCACGAACCCGGCGATGCAATGCTCCAGAACGCCGGCATGGCGCAGGTTGTCGCGCAGCAACTCGAACAGTTCACGCGCGCGCGGCTCCAGAATTTCGCCCGCCAGCCGCTGCGGCATCATGCGCGAGGGCCGGTCTCCGACCGACGGCACTTCGACCTCGTTGCCCTCCGGAATCAACGTCGGGACGGCGTTGCCAAAATTTTTCTTGAGCGTCTCCGCATCCGCCAGCCCCGTACACATGCCGACCGAAAGATCGCTGGTAAAGTGGTCGCCGCCGATAGGGATGACGGCGCTATGCGCCACTGCACCTTGCTGAAAAACGATCAGATCGCACGAGCCGGCGCCGAGATCGACAAGGCAGACGCCGAGTTCGCGTTCGTCCGACCGCAAGACCGAGTCGGCGCAAGCCAGCGGCTCAAAGATGGTGTCATCCACGTGAACGCCTGCCCGGTTCACCGCGGTCACCAGATTCTGCGTGGCGCTCGAAGAAGCCGTCACAATGTGCACCCGAACTTCGAGGCGCGTGGCCATCATGCCCGTCGGATCCTGCACGCCGGGCTGATCGTCGAGAATGAACTCCTGCGGCAGCAGATGCAGAATTTCGCGATCGGCGGGTAAGGGCACGGTACGGGCCTTGTCCACGGCCTGGCGGATTTCATCGCGACCGATTTCGCGCGACCGCGCGCCGAACGTAATGCCGCCGTGGCTGTTCATTCCGCGGATATGCGCGCCCGCAATCCCTACCAGCGCGTGCTCGATCGGAATGCCGGCCACGTCTTCGGCATGTTCCACCGCTTTCTGGATGCTGCTGATGGCCTTGTCGAGTTCGGTGATTACGCCCTTGCGCAGGCCTCGCGATTCGCTGATGCCATGGCCACCATAACGCAGTCCGTTTTCGCTCAGTTCGGCCACCAACACGGAAGTCTTGGCGCTGCCTACGTCAATGGCGGTAATGAAATTGGGCTCATGATTCGGCATAAACAAAGCTCGGCATAATATTCGCTAGTTTTGCGGAGTCTCCTTGGGAATTCCAGCGCTCGGTTTCTTTTGTCCATTGCCCACCGCGACGGGCGGAGTGGTTGGAGCCGGCGACACTGCCGGCGACGTCACCGGTGGCACTGCCGGATGCGACGCCGCAGTATTCTTCGCAACCGCGACCGGCGGCGCATTACCCTTCGGTTTCACGGCGGCCTGATTCACTGGCGCTGGTTTTGCTGGCACTGGTTTTACTGGCGCCGGTTTTACTGAAGTATGACTAGCCGGCGCATGCGCGACAGACGCATGATGAACGGCTGCTTTCGTCTCGGCTTTCGAGTTGAGCTTAGCCTCCTTCTTCGGCGGAGGCGGCGGCGCGGGATGCGTTACATATTTTTCGTAGTTCACGATCGCCGCGGTTTTCACGCCCGCCGCCATCGCGGCTTTGGTCGCCCCGGGCGTCAAGGCCGGCTGCCGGGCCATCCCTTCGAGATCAGGATTCACAATGATCTGGCCGTCGTAGCGCAAATCCACCGATTCGAGCTTCTCGAACTGCTGCCGCCACTGCTGCACATGCGTCACGTAGGTTTTATAGCGTTGCAGGTAGTTCGCCGAGCCAAGATGTACGAGCGCTTCGCCGTTCGCGTCGGCGGCCAGCACCTTCACATCCTCGGGATCGCTGAGATCCACTTCGCTCAGTTCCTGCGAATAATGCGCGCCACTGGAATCGAGTTCACGAACCAGTTCGTTGTAATTTCTCATCCGCGCAGCCCGCATGGAGAGAGGCTCGCCGGCATTCATGCCCGCAATCACTGCAAATGAATACTTGTGCTTGCCGCCCGGAGCAAGTTCCATCAGCGTGCCCCCGGCGTCGATCAGCGAAATGTGCGAGCCGATGCGAGCAAAGGCAACCGGCGTGCGTTCATGAATTTCGATGCGCAGGCGATTCGGCACAAAGCGCATCACGCTCGCCGATTCCACCCACGGAATCTGTTCCAGTTGTTGTTTGCGCTGTGCCAGCGGGACGAAAAAAATGTTACGTCCAATATCTCCGCCCATCACTTCCATGATCTGCGCGTGCGCGACGTGGTCGGCGCCCGTGACTTCGATCTGATCGCTGGAATCGATGCGAAAACGCCAGGAGTGTTTCCCGTAACGGTAGAGGCCCAGGCCGGCAGCTCCGAGAATTGCAAGAACGATGAGACCCACGCCCGCCCAGATCAACCGATGGGCAGTCTTTTTCGGAAGGGATCCGCGCCGAACCGAGACTCGCCTCTGCCCGCGCAGAAATGGGGACTCTTCATCCGTTTCCAGATCGACGAGCCGTGCGTCGTCGAAGGGCTCACGCTCGGGAGCCCGATGCTGAGAAGCATCGCCGGAAAGCGGATACAATTCTTCCTGTATCGCGGTGGAACTGGATTTCCGCGTCACTCTTTCGAGTCAGTTGTCGACAGAAAATCGCTGAGCAAAATTACTATAACTGGTTTTCGCGAATTGAGACAGTGCCAATTTGGTTCAGATGGTCACCCGGGGAGCGCGCGCAGTAACACACCGGAGGCTGCATCGAGTTCGTCGAAGAGTACGTCGAAGTCGAAGGGGTGAGCTCGGCGTCGCTCAGCAGAAGGTAACTAGAACGTGTCGTCGACCTCTACGTGCGAGGACATTTCCGTCGACTCTGGCCCGGCGTTCCCCGCGATCCGCAGGCTCGTCTTCGGACAGTCCACCATCACGCGGCGAGTCACCTCGCTAGCCAACCTGACCTGTGACAACGCGCGTAGCCTCATTTGCTCGATCTGGGCACGCTGCATTTCGGCGCGCGCGCGAATCGCATCGGCCCGCTCGCGAATGTCGTCCCGAACCTGATCCCGAACCCTGTCGCGGAGAAGCTCAGTCTCATCTTGGATCATTTCGGCCTGCTGCCGAGCCGCCTCGGCGTCGTTAGCGGAGGCGCGCAGGTTTTCCGCTGCGAATCCATCACCGCTCGTAAAAATTCCCGCAACTGCCAGCGCCCGCTCGGCACGCGTTACTAGCCGGCACGCCGCTGAATCGGCCTGCTTGGCCGCCCAATGTAGCGCAACAAAATTTCCGTGGCGATATTCGCTGTTCAGCCCCAACGCCAATATTCCAAGGGCAATCCAGTAGGCGGCTTTGTTCGAGTCCATATGGGGAGTCCTCACTACATTGACTTTGGACGGGCGCCAGGAAGAAAGGTCAACCGGGAAATGTGATCAAGGCAAGGTCGCGGCTGTACCCAGCTTCTCCAAAAGCATCGGCCCCAGTTGCGAGACGCTGCCCGCACCCAGCGTCAGCACCATGTCGCCCGACTGGGCGAGTGCGGCCACCGTGGCAACGGCTTCGGAAAAGGATGGAGCGTATGCGACATTCCGCTTTCCCGCTCCCGTAATGCGGATGCCCAGCGCTTCCGCCGTGATGCCTTCGATCGGCTTCTCGCTTGCAGGATAGATGTCGAGTAAACAGATTGTGTCGGCGTCGGTGAAGGCAGTTGCGAACTCATCCATCAGATCGCGAGTGCGGGTGAATCGGTGCGGCTGGAAGATCACGTGGACGCGGCGAAATCCGCACTGGCGAGCCGCGGCCAGCGTCGCTCGTATTTCCGTCGGATGATGGCCGTAATCGTCAATCACGCTGACGCCTGCCGCCTTTCCCTTAAGCTGGAAGCGGCGGTCCACACCGCGGAAACCGTCGAGCGCGGCACGAATATGCTCCCCCGGAATATCGAGCGCGGTACCCACCGCAATTGCCGCCGTAGCGTTCAGCACATTGTGCACGCCAGGCACGTGCAGCGTGAACTCGCCCAGATCCTTCCCTTTATAAGTGACGTGAAAACGGACCAGCGGGCTATGCTCTCCGGCCGTCGGCAGCGATCCAACCAGTGACGATCCAGCTGATGAAGATCCAGCCGGCGCCGATCCCATGCGAATCAGGAAATCCGACCCCGGGCTCGTTCCATACGTCGTCACCCGGCGATGGACGTGCGGCAGCAATCTCTGCAGCACCGCGTCGTCATTGCATCCAACGACCACGCCATAAAACGGAACCCGCTCCATGAATTCGAGAAACGTACGGCGAACGTCGCGCATGTCGCGATAGCAGTCCATATGTTCGCGGTCAATATTCGTGACCACCGAGAGAATCGGCGAAAGCTTCAGAAACGACCGGTCACTTTCGTCCGCCTCGGCAACCAGGTATTGCGACTTGCCGAGGCGCGCGTTCGAGCCCAGCGCGTCCACGCGCCCGCCGACCACGACTGTGGGATCGAGCCCGCCCGCCGCGAGCACGGCCGCGACCATCGAAGTCGTTGTGGTCTTCCCATGCATGCCGGCGATGGCGATACCGTACTTCAGCCGCATCAGTTCGGCCAGCATCTCGGCCCGCTGAATCACGGGGATATGCAAGCGGCGAGCTTCGGCGACTTCGGGGTTATCGGCCTTGATCGCGGAACTGGTGACCACAACATCCGCGCCTGCGATGTTGGCGGCAGCGTGTCCTTCGAAAGTGGACGCGCCCAGCGCGCCGAGTCGCTCGGTGACCACCGATGTTTTCAGGTCGGAGCCGGAAATCTGGTAGCCAAGATTCATCAAGACTTCGGCAATCCCGCTCATGCCGATGCCCCCGATACCCACGAAATGAATGCGCTGAATCTTGGCGAACATGAAAACCTAAACCCCGAACGAACGCTGATAATAGACGATCGACCATTTAACCGCGGAGATCGCGGAGCACGCAGAGAAGGTTCGGGATTCCCCAGTGCCCTCTGTGACCTCTGTAGTTAAGTTTCTTTCTCTGCGACTTAGCGCACTCTGCGGTTAAAGGTCCTACTCACCGTCGGCGAGTCGTTTCACCATCTCCGCAATTTCTTCGACCGCCTTGGGGTGCGCCAACGACTTCGCCGCCGCTGCCATACTCTGCAGCCGCCCGGAATCGCCGATCAGTGCGGCAATCGTGTCGACCAGGTACGCCGCACCCAGATTGCTTTCTTCGACCACCACCGCTGCGCCCGCCCGTTCGAGCGCCCGGGCGTTTACGTTTTGGTGGTCATCGGCAGCGGCCGGAAACGGCACAAAAATCGCCGGCTTGCCTGCCGCGGTAATTTCGCCCACTGTGCTCGCCCCCGAGCGGCACACCAGCAAATCGGCGCGCGCGAACGTGCCCGGCATGTCGTCATTGAACTTGTGGACTTCTCCCGAGATTCCCGACTGCTGATAAGCGGCCAGCACATGATCGTAGTCGCGCTGCCCGGTCTGGTGAATGATGTGGATGCCGGGAATCTTTTCGCGCAAACCGGCCAACGACTCGATCATCGCTTGATTGATGGCGCGTGCTCCCTGACTGCCTCCAAAAACCAGCAGCGTGGGCGCGCCCCCGACTTGAGAAGAAACGGTCTTGGGAGGAATCAAAAAAAACGCCGAACGCACTGGAACGCCCGTGACTTTGCAGTGAGGAAAATACCGGCAAGTCTCTTCAAAGTGCACCGCCGCCGCGGAAACCCAGCGCGCGATCATGCGATTGGCGAATCCTGGTACGACGTTAGGCTCGAAGGCCAGTGTCGGAAGGCGGCGACGAATCGCGGCGACCATTGCCGGCCCCGAGGCGTAGCCCCCGACCCCGATCACGACCTCAGGATCGAAATCCGAGAGCATTCGCGAAGATGCCGCGATGGCACGCGGCAAATCGAACATCGTCTTCGCCCGCGTGATCAGGCTGACATTTTTCAGCGCGCCGACCTGAATCAGTTCCAGAGGAAACCCCGCCTGCGGCACCAGCCGCGTCTCAATGCCGCGAGCCGTCCCGATAAAAAGAACCTCGGCGTCAAATTGCTTCTTAAGCTGCTGGGCAATGGCCAGTGCCGGAATAACGTGTCCGCCCGTGCCGCCGCCTGCGATGATGATGCGCATGAAGTTTGGTTCCGCTAAAGATTCGTATCAGAGCATACCTTCAGGCATGCCGCCGGGGCCCACAATAAACGCGCCTTCAGGCGCTGGAATCCCGGCTTCAACCCTAGGGTCTCACGTCACCTTTCCTACTCGCTCATCGTCGCGTACTTCTTTCTCGCCTCCTGCAGCATCGACAGCACTGACTCCTTCTCGGCCTCCGTATTCCATGAACTGTTACTCCGCGCCGCCGCAATCAAGCGGTCAAGCCACGCCACGAAATAAGCCGCATCCGACGCACTGCGAACTGGCGCTCCTGCCACGCTCACATACACCGGGCTGGTCGTCGCATACGGATACAAATCAAGAATCGGATACTCCGCCTTGTCGCTGAAAGCGCGTAGAACGCACCATCCGCTGGTATCAAGCGTGATCGAGCCATCAACGTGTGCCGAACTGTGGGTGCTATCCATGGCAAGCTCCCGCGCCACCTTCTCGTTACAAACGATTTGCAGATGATCCACCGGAACCATCGAGTTCATCTCAGCCGAAAATCGCACTTCTTGTTTTTTCTCCAGACGCACTTCCCCGCCAATCGCCTGCCTTCCCAGCAAAAACCGGAGCAGCGGCCCGTTCGTCGCAAATGTCCGCCCCGCCTTGATCGCCGCCAGCCAGGGCTCAATCTTCAGCGGGCCAGGCTTCAGTTCCGCATAAACGCGATTCAACCCTACCGGCCCACGCAATGACGCGTAATTGCCCATGAAATCCGTGCCCGCGGCCGTGGGTAAGCGAAACCCACAATTCAGTAGCTTGTACCAAACCTCAGCCGTCGACTTATGATCGGAAAAACCAAGTACCTCGATGTAATCCACCTTACCGAGCGCCACATCCGCGGGTAACTCGGCAGTGAGAGATGCATCTTTTACAGGATTGGGAACACTGTCAAAAGGATGCACGTATCCCACCAGCGCACCTTGTTCATGCGCCATGTCAGCGACGTTCGCGTTTGCCGGATAGAGGCTGGCAGCCGCGGTATTCGGATAAGCTGCATAGCCCGGAAGAATGAAGTTATGCGTGAGGTTCAGCAGTCCCAGGTGCCCCCAGTAACTGGTGTGAAACTCCTGTCCGTGCAGCAGCAGATGATCCGCAGTTGAAGCTGGATCCAGTCGGGGCGAAAAATACGCCATGTCTGGAATGCGCTGCTCCTTATTCACCACCAGATCTTCCACAATTGCCAGGTTCTCAGCCGCGGCCTGCTCCACCAGATGCGCTGGCGTATTTCGGTAGGTCCCCGCATAGTTCATATGCACATGAACATCGCCGCTCACCCAATTCGATGTTGCATCCACCTCAGCAAAAAGTGGAACCATACAAATCGTGAGCTGCGTGGTGCCATCGGCCTTAACACTGACTTTATGCTGCTCAAAATGATTCTCAAATCCGCGCATGACGTCCACTTCAACATCGCCAGCAGGCACGGTTATTTCCGCGACTCCCGATGTGTCGAAGTAGTGCGCTTCAAACGACCGCTCCGAGCGATCAAAGCTGTCGTCGGCGTGCATCCATGCGTTATCGGAAGCGTAAGCCAAGCCGTCCGCGCCCATCACGAAAACCCGCGCTGCCACTGGATTTCCGCTACCATCCACCACGCGCAGCGCGATGCGCCCCATCGGCTCAAGATATTTCCGTTCGCGCGCAACCACTTCCGTCTGCTCCCCGCCCGGAATCGTTTGCACCCACAGCGAAGTGTTTCCGTTTCGATTGGAGATAAACGCGATCTTCGAACCATCCGGCGACCACCGCGGATTCACGTTGTCAAAAGCGCCATAAGAAATCGGGAACGCATCCCCACCGGCAGCAGGCATCAGCCACAGCTGATGCCAAGATTGTCCGAGATAGGACGCATAAACCATGCGCTTGCCGTCAGGCGAAAAGTCCGGACGTGCCTTCCAATTTGTCTCTTCGTAATGAATTTCATGTGCCTTGGCGCCCGGTTCCGCTTTGACCTTCCAGAATCCGCCCGTGCCGTGAATGTGTCCACGATTCGAGACAAACATAATCTCTGACCCATCCCGCGTCCAGACCGGACTGATCTCGTGATCAACCTGGCTGTAATAATAACGAGGCAGAGGGCTGACATTCTCCGGGGTAAGTTGCCGAACGTCACTGAGTAATCCATCTTCGAAACAGCCGACAAAGATATGAAAGTGTCCCTTATAGGAGGTCGATACGAACGCCAGCCGCTTCCCATCCGGCGAGAAACGCGGCTCCAGATTCACCGCGCCTCCGGACGTCATCTGCCGCGTCCGTCCATCCCGCATATCCAGCGACCACAACTCGACGGCGTCGTGATCGTAGCGCGCAAATACCACCCACCGCCCGTCATCCTTACTCGACCAGTCCGGTTGATAGTCATACCCCGGTCCGGCCGTGAGCTGCTCCGCCTTCGCGCTGCGCAGTTCCTGCCGCCACAGCGAGCCCGCCATCGAGTAGACAAGACTGTAGGAATCGGGCGACCAGGCCGCAGCGCTCGGCCCCGTCGTCAACTGCGGCAGATACATTTCTCTGAAGTAATAAGGATGCGGCAAATCAATCTGCTTGAGCACCGGTTCGCGCTGCGCGAAGCAAGAAATACAAGTAACGAGCAGCAAGCAACCCAGACGAAACTCCAACGAGAAACCTCCACCGTGCGAACTCAACCACGAGTTACTCCGCAACTCGCGCCCTCCTCGCCCACGCCCAATTCAGCAATGCCGCTCCGACCGTTGCAGCCAAAATCAGCGACTTACTCAAATCCACCTGCGTTGCCAGCACCACGGCAATCCCGACGCCTAGGACAGCCAGCACCTGCCCTCCAGGCAGCCGGAACCCAGCCGCCAGCCGCCGTTTTCGCCGCAAAGCGATCAGAGCGGCGCAGACCACAGCGTAGTAGAACAGCCGCGCAGCCACCGACAGCGTCACATTCCACGCAAAATTCCCACCGATCGCCAAACCCCACACTGCGGCCGTAAAGAACAGAATGGAAAACCAGGGAGTGTGAAACCGGCTGCTGACCGCGGCAAAGAGCTGTGGCAGATCGCCACCTTTGGCGAGCGCGAACGTGACCCGTGGCATACCCAGCATCTTGGCGCTCAAATACCCGTACACGGAAACCAGCGCGCCGATCGCCACCAGGCCTGCTCCGCGATTGCCCATCGTCGTGCGCGCCACTTCGGCCAGCGGACGACCCGTGGTTGCTCCGGGCCCTAGCACGCCCACTACAACCCATTGCACCAGCGCATAAATCACGGTGCAGGCGATGAGCGCCGCGAACAGCGCGAAACCTGCGTCCCGCGCCGGATTCTTGGCTTCGCCCATGGGTGCCATCGCAGATTCAAATCCACCATAAGCAAAGATCAGCAACATCATCGCCTTCAGCCACGTACTTGCCGGAATCGGCCCCGCTGCGCCCCACGGCGCGGGATGAATGATCGTAACCGCCGCTCCGGCCAACACTACCATCAGCAACGGCAGAATTTTGGCCACCGTGAAAACGTTGCTCACCGCCGTTCCCTGCCGTGCACCCAGAATGTTTACAAGTGCCAGCAGCCCCACCAGTAACGTCAAGATCACAAAACGCGGCCACCATTGTGTCGCCGCCGGCCAGAATACGGCCAGATAAGTAACAAATAAATTCGCAGCCGCTGCCGGAGCCGCCGTCTGTCCGAGGTAGAGCATCCAGCCGACCAGAATTCCCATCAGCCGCCCGAACGCGGTGCGTGCGTAGAGGTAAGGTCCGCCTGCTTCGGAAAATTGCGAGGCCACCTCGGCGTAGCAGGCCATAATCACGCCCATCGCAGCCCCCGCAATCAATACAGCCACGACGCTGCGTTGGCCGAGGAGCCCGGCCACCGTGGCTGGCAACCCAAAAATGCCACTCCCGATAATCGAATTCACCGCCAGCGCAGCCAGGCTCCAACGGCCAATGGCTCGCACCAATCCAGTTCCCATTTGGCTGGTTTGTGGTGAGGTCATCGCGAAACCGTTTGTACCACATCCAGCCCCTCCCTTGGATTAAACTTCTTCACGGGCTGTGAGTCTGGCGATCCGAAGCGGCCCCTGGGAGCGTACTTCGCTGTGGCTGCATCCATCTCCGACATCCGGCTCTTGCTGAAAGTCAAGTCCCTGCCCAAGTCGTCCGACTCCCGGCGCGTTTTCATCACCGGAGGAACCGGCTACATTGGGAGCAGTCTCATTCCCATTCTTCTCGAACGTGACCATCGGGTTCGCGCACTGCTCCGCCCCGGCTCGAAGGCCAAGCTACCCGCCGCTTGCGAAGTTGTCTCCGGCAATGCGCTGGACGCCAACACTTACCGCCAACTTATTCGTCCGGCCGACACCTTCATCCACTTAGTCGGCGTCCCTCATCCGTCTGCAGCGAAGGCCGCCGAGTTTCGCGCCATTGACCTGGTCTCCGCTCGCGAGGCCATCTCCGCCTGCGCTGAACTCGGCATGCATCATTTCATCTATCTCAGCGTCGCCCACCCCGCTCCCCTGGCGATCAGGAAGGACTACATCGCCGTGCGCGCTGAGTGCGAACAGATGATCCAAGAAAGCCGACTCAATTCCACCATCCTCCGCCCTTGGTTCGTGCTCGGGCCGGGGCATCGCTGGCCCTATGTACTGCTGCCCTTCTGCAAACTGTGCGAGTGGCTCCCATTCACGCGCGCCACTGCACTCCGTCTGGGTCTGGTTACTCTTGAGCAGCTAATCCTGGCGCTGGTCGAGGCTGTGGAATCGCCCGCGCAAGGGACCCGCATCGTCGGTGTCCCCGAAATCCGCTCTGCCGGGCTGAACATGTCCGCGGAAACCCGCAAAAGCGCCTGAAAATCGCCGCCTGAAATCGCTCGCTCCGCGCGCCTTTCGACCGAAGGTAACTTCAATTACCGAAGCTCATGCACACGGGGAACCTTCCCCCTCGAGCTCCGGAATGCGATCTTGGTAGCACGCATTCGTCACGAATGCCCGGTAGGAACGGAAAGGGACCACATGGATCGCGAGAATCGGGAAAGCATGGAAGACATCCATCTTCGCATTTTGCGGGTTACGGACGACCTGCGCGTCATCCAGCGCGAGCTCAACTGCGCCGCCATGCAAGCCCCCACCGACCCCGAACTCATGGAAGCTCTCGCCGACCCGCCGGAGATGGAATCCATCCAGGTACTCAAGTCCGCCCTCGACCAGATGCGTCACTTCCTCTGGTTCTACATGCAGGTTGTTACCAGCGATTCCGAGATGGGTGAGAAATTCCGCCAGACCTTGCGGCAGGATGTCCCCGCGCGAGCCCCCGAAATGGAGCAGCAGTTCCAGAGCGCCACCGATGCCATCATGCTGCGCTATCTCGCCGACAGCAAATTCCGCAAACCTAATTAAGATTCCAAGGCCGCTACCGCCTACCTTTCGAGGTGGCCGTTTGCGATGATGTGTGGCGCAGATAACCCGTGTGGCGCGGGCGCCCCCGCCCGCGGCCGTTGTTCTTGTTCTTGCTCTTGCTTCTGCCTCAAGTCAGCATGAGGCCCGGCCCCTGAGTTAAAATCCAGTCGTTGCCGAATCCTCCGCAGATGCGTACCGCCGAACCCGCCGACGCTTCCGCAATCGCGCGCCTGGTGAACGCCGCCTTTCGCCCCGAGCGTTTCTTCATCGACGCCGACCGCACAAATCCTGAGAAAGTCGGCGCGCTTCTTCAGAAAGGCAAATTCCTCATGCACCTCGAAGACGGAGTGCTGGCCGGTTGCGTTTACGTTGAACTGCGCGGCGAGCGCGGTTACTTCGGATTGCTGGCAGTCGATCCGAAGCGTCAGCGTTCTGGAATCGGCGCTCGCCTGATCGCCGTCGCCGAACAGCACTGCCGCTCCGCCGGATGCCGGTTCATGGATCTCACCTTCGTGGATGTCCGCCGCGAACTGCCCGCCTACTACCAGCAATTTGGCTATGTCGCGAACGGCACATTACCATTTCCCGCAGATCAGATCACCAAGGTCCCTGTCCACCTCGTCCAGATGTCGAAGCCGCTATAAGACGCGTGAGCTTGTCAGCGCCCCCGCCCCAAAAAAAGCCGGAGCCCGCAGGCCCCGGCTGTCCAGTTGGTTGTGTGCCCGGATAAAATCTATCTGTAGAGACGCGGCTTGCCGCGTCTCGCCGTCTACGCGCTCCGTCGCGGCCGCACCGTCAAGTCGCGTACCTGCGCCAGAATGCTCGACATCTGCATCCCGTTCAGCTGCGACAAATACGGCAAAACCTCGGCCACGAACTGATCTTCCATCAACTCGCGGACTTCTTCCTGCCGGTTCCGTTCTCCACCAGAGAGCAGATCCGGCACGCTGACCTCGAGCGCCCTCGCCAGTCGCTCCAGCGAAGATAGAGTCGGCGTTGCCTTTTCGTTTTCGATTTTCGACACGTAAGTCCGCGGCACCGACATGCGCAGCGCCAGTTGCCGCTGACTTAAGCCGTTGCGCAGCCGCAGCGATCGGATCGAGAAGGCCAGCTTCAGATGCCCGCGCCCGTTAGAATGCAGGCTCACCGGCAGCGCTTCTGGCGCCGGAGTCATAGCGGCAACCTCCGCCTCGTCCTCATCCAAGGGCAGACGGCAACGGCGGCAAAGACTATTTGATGTGCGGAATTGCACCAAAAGACAACGGTCGCAGCGTACAACTTCCCGTGAGTCCACGGGGGTTA
>Ga0181523_10002270_pt1 | contig 19026 bp, 14 predicted proteins | sample PEATcosm2014_Bin_43_FD_119752 | JGI IMG/M metagenome (GOLD analysis project Ga0181523, IMG submission 119752) | Peatland microbial communities from MTU Mesocosm Facility, Houghton, MI, USA - PEATcosm2014_Bin05_30_metaG | ecosystem: Environmental > Terrestrial > Soil > Wetlands > Peat | place...
TCTGATCAACGTGGACCAACCCACCGTCGTCCGCCAGATCCAGAAATTGCAGCGCTTGGAATCCGTCAGCCACACCATGGACAAGATCATCTCTGGCGAGCACGACAATCCCATCTTCCCCAAATTTCTCGTCAGCGACCGCTTGCTTCTTGTGGTCCACGGCGAAGTCATCGCCGGGGTGGACTTGGCCAAGTTGCAGGAAAGCGACGTGGCCATTAGTGACAAAAAAATCTCCGTGCGTTTGCCGAAGGCGGAGATTCTGGTGACACGCCTTGATAATGAGAAAACGCGGGTCTACTCGCGTGATACGGGGCTGTTCTCTTCGCCCGATCCCAATCTCGAAACTCAAGTGCGCCAGGAGGGTGAACGCCAACTGCAGCAAGCCGCATTGCAGGACGGCATCCTGAAATCAGCCGATGAAAATGCGCGCAATTCCGTGCAAAGCATCCTGAAGGGCTTGGGCTTTCAACAGATTGAATTTCGCTGACAACTTTCGCAGGAAGAAACAACTCTGCAAAAATCTCATTCTGCCACACTAGAAGAGCACGCCGAATCTGTCATTTCGACCGGAGGGACGGCGCCTTTTGCCGTCCCGGAGCGGAGAAATCCCTCTTCAATTTCAGACTTTAGCCTTATCTGGGTTTCAGGTCATGCAACAGGTGATTGATGGCGCTTTCCGCCTGGTACGGCGAAATGTTGTAGTTCCCCAGTTCCCTGTGGCTGATGGCGCGAAACGCAAGCGTCTTCGGGTTGCGCAGCGCCAGATCAAACACAAACGTGCCTTCATGGAAGCGGATGCGTTCGTACCCGAACTCCGGAGGTCCCCAGCCCCATCCGGCCCAGCAACCATAAGGTCCGCAATATGGTCCAGGATAACCGACCGGCACCGCCGCGGTCTGCGTTTTCACGGCTACGTGATAATCCACCAGGAAATCAGCGTTTGCCGGATCGGTCGCTTCCACAAGTCCTTTCGACCGTAGCGCTCGCTCGATGGCGTTCCTTATCTTGTTGCGATTTGCTTCTGTGTTCCAGTCGCGATTGCTCTCCAGGTGTTGCGTGGGCGGCGGTGCGATCACGTCGCGTGAAACAACAGGTCTGCCATCGGGCCCTTTGGCAGCAGGCGCAGCAGCGGGCGGCGCAATGGGTCGCCAGGCCCAGGTCATCCCTTTCGTGATCTTGACGGCCGGATCGCGTTGCACCTCAACGTCATTATCGTTGCAACCGGCAAGCGCCAGTCCCCCTAAAAGCACGGCGCTCATTAGAACTGCAGTTTGTACTTTTTTCCCCAATTCCACGGTCGTACCTCCACACTGTATGAAACCCGGAACCCGGCAAAAAGTTGGCCAGGCCCCCCAAATGCCTCAATTCTTCTTGGAACCGTCCCAATCCGCCGGGGGGAAGACGATTGGCCAGAATTTGGGGGCGGGCCGGGCAAACTCAAAGGCCACATTGTAGTATTCTAGCCCGGCATCCTCCACCCGGACCACCCGGCAGGTCTCTTCCATGCCCGTTTTGGGGTTGTTCAGCACGAACGCCTGCCCCACGTGGAGTTCCGCTTGCATCTTCAGCAGGCCGCCATGCGCGTTTACCACCTGCGTTTTCGCCTCTTCCTGCAGCTTCTGCCGCTCCACATCCTCGGCCAAAACGATCACGGTCATGTTCAACATGACCCGTTCGCTTCTCCTCCGGTTTTCCGCGCCTGGCATATGAGGATTTCCTCAGTTTGCCATTTTACAGGAAACACGGGGGATAAGGGACTGTCCCTGCAGACAGGAGCACGTTGGGGGCTTCATCGTCCCAACCGCGATGCCTTGCCAGTCCCAGGTCAGGCGGCGCCAAGAGGCTATTTCAGGATTTTGAACAGACTGCTCTCGTCATCCGTCCATTTGATATGCGGTTCCCCAACGATTAGGGGATTTCCCGCCTTCATGATTTCCGGCCTGCCAAGAAACCCCTCCGGGTTCCCTACCAGAATCCATGTTGCCCGATAGACCTCTTGGGTCTGCTCAGGCTCGTTGCGAACCAGCACCGCCAGTTTGTTCAGCCAAGCTGCCGCGTCTCCGACGATCGGCGCAAGGTTTAGGTGCTGGTTAGAAATATGCACAGCAAGCAGGCCATCGGGCTTGAGGTGCCGGAAGTACAACTGAAAGGCTTCGCGCGTTAGCAAATGAACCGGAATCGCATCGCTAGAAAACGCATCCACCGCCAGCACGTCAAACTCTTGTGGCTGTTCCTGCTCCAGAGACATCCGCGCGTCTCCCATTACGATTTCGATCCTCGCTTGTGAATCCCGCAGAAAGCTGAATTCACGATTCGCGATCTGCTCCACAAGCGGATCAATCTCATAAAACTTAAACCGATCACCTGACCTGCCGTATGCAGCAAGCGTGCCTGCTCCCAGCCCAATCACTCCCACTTTCCTTGCCGCTGTTTCCGGCGCCCTCAGCGCCATGCCTATGCCGGAAATTCGACCGTAGTAGGAGGTGGCCTGGTTGCGGCGGGCCGGTGAAAGGAATTGCACGCCGTGATCGATTGTGCCGTTCATCAGTTCTGTGAAGCGAGGATCTTCAACCGGCGGATGGGGTACCTCGCCACGCGCTAGCGTTGCGCCGGGCGCCACCCGATCGATCACGCGCAGCACGCCATAGAAATTGCGGACCATCACTCGCGCGCCTCTGGCTTCCTCTCTACCGGTTACGACAAGCCCCACGATAATCATGAGTGCCAGGCCGACCATAACCAACCAGCCAGGTTGCCATCGCGCGTGATGGAACGGGCTCTGCGGGTCGCGATATTGGACCACCAACGCCAGGATCGCGCAGCCCCCCAAGGCGATCCGCAGTTCGTAAAATCCAGAGAACAACCGTGGCGCCGCCAATGCAACAAATAGTGCCCCAATCGCGCCGCCCAGCGCGCACATCAAGTAGAACGACGTCAAGTGCACGGGGTCTGGCTTCAAACGAGCCAATTCTCCGTGGCAGAACATGCAGCAGATAAACAGGCCTGAACAATAGAGCAGAATCGAAACAACAAAGGGAAGGCCTGAAAACGATGGCGCCAGGGAGTAAGCCATAGCACCCAACGCCAACGCGAGCAGCCGAAGAAAAAAATCGCGCCTGTACAACGTGCGACTTGCGAAACACAGGATGAACGTTAGGAGATATAACGCCAGAGGAATCACCCAAAGCAGCGGCACGGAAGCGATGTTTTGCGAGATGTGGTTTGTAATGGACAACAGAAGCGCCGAGCCACATGCGGCCAGGCTGATCCACAATATTTGCATCCCCCAGCCAGGCGCGGGCGTGCTTACCGCACGGGCGCTCCATGTGTCCGTGCCCCGGGAAGAAAGTGAAATCAGCACGCACAAAAGCGCCACGCCGCCGTACGCCACAGACCATCCGGCCCCTTGACGGGAAGTGCGAAACCAGGGCTCCACCAATACGGGATAACTCATCAGCGCCAGCATCGAACCGGTGTTGGAGACCGCGTAGAAGCGGTAGAGATTGCTGCCCGATTGTTTCTGGACGTACCAGGCTTGCAGAAGCGGGCTGGTTGCCGACAGTAGAAAATATGGCAAGCCAATCGTGACTCCCAGGAGCAACAGGATATGCAGCGCGGGATCCATTCCCGCGGAAGTCTTCCAGTAATCCTTCGGCACGATCGGCAGCAGCAAGAGGCTGGCCGCAAGAAGTCCCGCGTGAATCCAACCCTGGACGCGCGGCCGGAAAATCCGTGTTAGCAAATGGGCATAGAAATATCCCAGTAAGAGAACCACCTGGAAAAACATCAGGCAAACGATCCAAACTCCCGCCGCGCCGCCAAACCACGGCATGATAATTTTTCCAAGAATGGGTTGCACTTGAAACACCAGGAACGCCGCGGAAAAGATCGCCAGTCCATAAAACAATTTGGACCTCGGAGTAGTAGGTGCCTCTTGTGCGTTGTTCACTTGGCTGGTCTTGTCGAGGGTGGATGAAATGTGTTCACTGTACAATTCTTGATAATCCGTTAGCCGTGCTCTGACGAAATCGATTTCAGAATGCGCCTGCTCGTTCCCCCCACTCCCACACTTCTGCTCTACTTATAGACGCCGCCAAGGCCAACAAAGTGCCTTAAATCCACCGGCCGGTTAGTGCGCTGGCCTGTAAATCAGTCCGACCACGATTCCGACGACAATCCATTCCAGCAGATAGGCGGCGGATTGTTCAACGGTCAGCTTCAGTCCGATATTCAAATTCACGTGGTTGTGCACCACGAAAGCGCAAACGGAGAAGAGCCCTATCAGCGCTCCAAAGCGTGCACCTTCGGCGACCCCGGAACCACCCTGGTAAACCATGGCGTAAATCACGGCAAGCACCACGATGCCCACGAACATGGCGATCATTCCCGCCGGCATGTGGCTCATCTGCCCTTCCTTGGACCGGTAAACCGCGGGATATTTCAAGAACTCATTCCTCAGCGCCGGCAGCGCTGCAAATAGAACGCCTCCGAGCACAAAGTAGGCCACGAACCCGCCCAAACCCGCAAGAGCGATACGTGTGAAGTTCATCTCGATTCCTTTCCCAATTGCATTTGCTTTACCGGGGCCAGGCAACCCAGCAAACTGGGGCTTACCTTACCAGATTGCTGCCGCAAGACGTAATGCTGAATTTGCGCACAAAATTCAAAATAGCCCGCCGCCGCACCACCATGGACGCCGTCGGAATCATTCTTCTCATTCATGCTAGGCTGAACTTGCCGGAACAGATCAGGAAGATCGTCGAAATTTTCTTTGGTTAATCCCTCAAGTCCGGCCAAATCTTTGGTTTCGTCCGTGAAGGGTGCGCGACCCGCCACGCCAGTGCTATCGATTGAAACACCCGAATGCCTCAATCGTGGCGAGGACCATGAACACCGCGGCTGAGAGCCACATTGCACTCACAGGCCATCGCAGCCAGCCACGGTCCTTAGCCAATGTGGTATATCGGGCCGCAAGCGCCAACATACTTCCAAGTGTGATCGTGCGGCCAACGGTATCGCCGGCTGACTTGACCTTCGCGGCAATGTAGAAATAAAGCGCCGTACCGCTTGTCAGGAAAAATATGGTTAACGCCGATATATAAGGACACCAGTGTAGTCGCATGAGTTATTCCCCTCAGGACTCACATCACTTCTTCACCTGAATTGGCTTCTGCCCTGCAGGCTTTGGCACAAAAATATCCTGCCACGCCAGCCCGCACTGCTTGACCATCTGGATCGGGTATTCCAGCCGCCCAAGGTTCGCGTCGGCATTGTTGGTTCCAAACGAAAACTTCGCGCCCGCCGTTTTGGCCGCCTTGATAAACGCCGCGCTCGGAATCTTGTAGCGGTTATTGATCTCGATAGCCACATCGTTCTTCACGGCAGCATCAATCACTTTCTGCATGCGCTCCGGCGTCCACAATGCATCGTACTCTCCCGCAATCTGGTCCGGCAGGAATGTGGCATTCGCGTAGATGTCTATGGGCTCATGCATCACGCCCACAATACGTTTCACGTACATCTCCATGAACGCCTGCTTATCCTTGATCTCCCCAAGCTCCTCGTTAATCCAGATGCGCATGCGCTTGCCGTTGTCGTCGGTAAAGGTCATCGCATCGGTAAAGCAGTAGTCAAACTTCGCGACCGATTCGGGCGAAGCCAGCGTCATCCATTCGCGCCCTTCGCCCTGCAGAGCCACAAAGCACGGCTGGCCTTCCATGCTTTTCAGGTAGTCGCGCACGCTGTCGTCGCTGTGCACCGGGAATCCCTGCCCGCAATTGATGGCGACTCCATAGTAGATGCCCAGACGTCGAGAGTTCGCCAGTGCCTGCTCGATGGTCAATCCACCCTTCAAGTGCACGTGATAATCCACCAGCGGGTAGTTCTCTGTGCCAAGGCGGATGATGTCGCGATACACCTCGTCCACTCCGGGCCGTTCGGTTGAGATTTGCGCGATGTTGTCGGCCAGCGGGCGAACGCGGATGTTCCTGAAATACGTGGTGCTCCCCGGATCGTGTCCTTGCAGCGCAAACGTGCCATGGTTGATGACGCGCTGGAAATTCAGATCGGCGCGGAACGGCGGGTCGGGCTCCACGTAATCCACCACAAGCATGTTGTTCACGCGGATTTGCACCTGCTTCCCGCGAACCAGGATATTCATCCGGAACCATTCGTTGTCGTTCACCAACTGTTTGTAGACGTTGCGCACAGCATAGAGCGAACCCGTCTTCTTCCGCTCGGTGTAACCCGTTTTGCGATCGTCCGTGTTGGACACTTGCACTTCGAATCCCGCCGCCGGCCACCCCGTGGGCTGAAACGCCGTGTGGAAGTAGATGCCAGAATTCGCGTTCGGCCGCGTCATCACATCCGCGCTCAGCTCAAAATTCTTGAAATCCGCGTTCTTCACGCCGCCCACATAGAACAGGTGCGACCGCCCGCCTTGCGCGACAATTTGCCCGTCCTCGACTCTGAATGCGTCCGCATGCTCGTTGGCCTTCCAGCCATCCAGCGACTTCCCGTCAAACAGTGGGATCCACTCGGCGGTATCATCACCGCCGAACGCGCAGGCGCCCGCGGGTGCGGCCAGCAATAAAGCAATCAAATCGCGACGCGTCAGCACTGTCATGATTCCCCCGTTTCAAAAAAGCAACCGAACCCGCCAGTATAGCCCACCGCAGCCTGCCGGATCAGAACTCCATGGGTTCGCAGCGATATAGCCGCGAAAATGCATGCACATTTTTCCACAGACACACCACTTACTACCGTGCTCTCGCGTTTGTAGAATGAGCGAGATATTACTTCTCTGGGAGATAGCCGATGCTCTTTGCGACCGTGTCTCGCGGCAAGAATCTGGGAACTCGTTTGCTACCGCATCGATTCAAGGACAACCGGTACCACGTGCAGCTTGGGAAGGACGGCCCCTATATTCCTGTGTCCGATGACCGCGAGCTCCCTTCTTACCTTGCGAATGGTTATTCTCTTTTGATGAGCAACAAGGACGAGAGCCACACTCCAACTCTGATTAGGCCGGAATCAATTCAGGGCTGGGATGCCAACTCCGTGGACCTTTTCTTTCCCGCTCTTTGAATTTTTCGTTTTTCCTCTAACGCCGCTGAGCCTTGCAGATAGAGCCAATTGCAAGCAGGCCAGGCCGAGGTTCAGGGAGCTCAGCTTGGATCTATGAGCCGGTTCTGCTTGCTCCGCCGCTCCGCTTCATTCACTTTCATCCAAGTGCCAATCGAGGTGAGATCGCTTTCCCTAGCGCTTCTCCCGAGGACCCTTCTTATTCTTCGTCGCATCCGAAAACCAGTTATCCAGGTCGCAATCGTCCTTGCGGTCATGTCCACTACTTGAATTAGGAATCTGTATGGCAAACGCAGCCTTTCACTCAGGAGCCCGAGTCGCCAACTGCCAGTTGCATCCTAGCTTAGTTTGAACCTGAACACTGCCCAAAACCCACCTGGCATGCACAGGGTTGATGTCTTTGGTATGATAGTATTTTGAAAATTCAGCAGCTTAGGAAGAAGATGGCAACTCAAACTGAAGCAAAAGTCCTGCTGCGTGTCCGCCCTCGCGGATTCTGCGCGGGTGTGGTTCGGGCGGTGGATATCGTGGAACTGGCGCTGGAGGCCTACGGGGCCCCCGTCTACGTCCATCACGAAATCGTCCATAACACATACGTGGTGGAGCAGTTAAGGCGGCGCGGCGCGATCTTTGTCGAGACCATCAGCGAGGTGCCGTCCGGTGCGGTGCTGGTCTTCAGCGCCCACGGCGTGCCTCCTACAGTTCGCGATGAAGCGAAGAGCCGCAGCTTGCGCGTGATTGATGCCACATGCCCGCTGGTGACCAAGGTACACTTGGAAGCCCTGAAGTTTGCCCGCGAAAAGCGCACCATCATCTTAATCGGTCATCGCGATCACCAGGAAATTGTGGGCACTTCCGGCGAAGCGCCAGACCGCACGCTGGTCGTGGATTCCGTGGCGGAAGTGGATGCGCTTCAGGTGGAGGACCCCAATAAACTGGCGTTCCTCACCCAGACCACCCTCAGCCTTTACGACACGCAGGAAATTGTGGCCCGCCTCCGCCAGCGTTTCCCAAATATTCTCGGTCCGGCAAGCGATGACATCTGCTACGCCACGCAAAATCGCCAGGAGGCCGTCGAGCAGGTGGCCAAGGACGTTGATCTGATTTTAGTGGTGGGTTCGCAGAATAGCTCGAACTCCAACCGCCTGGTGGAATTGGCGCAGCGCTTGAACGTCAAAGCGCAGTTGATTGACGCCGCCACGGATATCAATCCGCAGTGGCTGGAAGGCGTTCGCCGCGTTGGTTTGACCGCTGGCGCTTCCGCGCCGGAGGTTTTGGTGGAGCAGGTGAGCGAACGTCTGGCGCAATTCGGCTTCACCGACCAGCGCGATCTGGACTTGATTCGCGAGGATGTACGATTTACGCTTCCCGCGGAACTTGCCACCATCGCGCCCGCACCGCGTCGCGCCGCTAGCTGACGCGCTCCGGCGCAAACGAGTTTCGCTTCACCGGGCAGGGGCAGTCGCCGGGGAGCTTTTCCGGCGCCCGGTATAAACAGTCGAGCAAGAAGAAAAGGAGCGTACCTTGGCGGTCAAAATCGTCCGTCAACCTAACAAGATTGCGTTGATTAGTGCGCCTTCCAGTGCTGCCGGCTTCGCTCCCGGCACGGAAAAAGCGCCTGCCGCACTTCGCGCTGCCGGCCTTATCGAAAAACTTCAATCCATCGGCTATGAAGTCACCGACTTCGGCGAATGCGCGCCGCGTCTCTTCGCCGATGACGACGAACACAAACGCGCCCGCAACATTTCCGAAATCGTTGCCTCTCTCAACGATCTGAAACCTCGCGCGGAGTTGGCCGTCAAGTCCGGCGGCCTGGTCCTCGTGCTCGGCGGTGATTGCGTCCAGAGTGTGGCATTGCTCGCCGGTGCTCGCCGCTACTATAAACACTTCAACCTCCTTTGGTTCGATCGCGACGCGGACCTGAACACGCCCGCCTCGACGCCTTCGGGCCGTCTGGATGGCATGGCCTTGGCAGGCATCGTCGGCAAAGGCTCGCCCGAATTGGTGCGCTTCTGGGGCGAACCTCCTCTCGTACGCGAACCGGACACAGTTATATTCGGCTTGGTGCGGCTGGACCCCGCGGAGCAACAGTTCCTGGCGCGCTCGCCCATGCGCCACGTCTTCGCGGCCGATAGTCAGGCCAAGGGCATGAGTAAGGCCGCGCAAGATGCGCTCGGCCTGTTGCATGCCGATACTCGCGAATTCATGCTGCACCTCGATCTGGACGTCATCGCTCAGGAAGAGTTCCCCGCTGTCAATGTGCCTGGCAGCGGCGGATTGTCGTTTGCTGAAGTGCAAGCCTCACTAGAGGAATTTGCCAAACACAAGAACCTGCTTGGCCTCGACGTCGCGCAGTACAACCCGGATCGCGATCCGGACGGAACCGGTGCGCGAAAGATTGTGGACTTGCTGGCCGCGGTACTTTCCGCGCGCCTGGCAGCCCTGACGCCGCCGGCGCCCGCTGCAGCGCCAGAAGAGACGCCCTCAGCCACGGCTTGAGTTCCAGACAACTCAGAATCCAACAGTGAAGAAAATATTGGCTGCTTGGTCAGCTTGGCCCGCCAAGCTGGGATCACTGCGCGTTCGCCGCACATCAAAGACGTGACCCGACTCACTGACGAGATGCAGTCATTTATGTTCGCATGAGCATGTCACGCCTATCCAAGGAGCGGTTCCTGTCAGTTGAGACGTAGCGTTCCCTAAGGCAAATGACACCGATTGAGGGAGGGTAGATGAAACAACGCATTATGAGCATGGTGGTCTTGTCGTTGCTATGTGTGTCCGCGGTTGCGGCGCAGACCAAGGTTGCCGGCAAAATGCAATGCCCGAAACCGGAGGTGGTCGGCACGTCGGAAGCTGGGGACCAGGCCGGACACAAGTTGACATTGGAGAAAAATACTTGCCCGTGGTCGACTCCGATGGAAATTCTGGGTGAAAAATCGAAGGATGGAACGTATGTTGCGTTTTCAGAAAACAGCCCCACTCGAGCCTCAACCCGGGGAACTCTCGTCGGCAATATGGCGAACGGCGATAAGTTCTTCCTCAACTTCGAATGGGACGTCGTGAAAGACGGCAAGCCGAAAAGTGTGATTGAGAACACCAAAGGCACCTGGGCGTTCACGGGTGGAACTGGAAAGCTGGAGGGGATTACGGGCAAGGGCACGTACACGGCGTCGGAGGACGAGACGGGTGGAGTGGTGAGTATGGAAGGCGAATACATCGTGCCAGCGGCCGCGCTAAAGAAGGCCACGGCTCAGAAGCCGAACTAGATACCGATCTTCAAAAGGATTTTCGCCAGTGCCCCCGCAAGCTGCGCCACTGCCGAGAATTACACTCCGCGCCAGTGGGCTTGTGGGTGCCAGGCTCGCCGGCATCAGATGCGGAAATGGCCTTAATCGATAGGAACCCGCACTCCCTGCCTCAGCGTGTTTCGTGGCAGAATGAAGGAAATCAGCGCCCAGCCCCAGGCGTCTGCCTTGCGTTCCCAGCCCTCACGTAGTCGCCAAATGATTGATTGCCCACGGAGCCCTCGCGGGAAGAGAATCATTCTATCCGCCAGGTGCTCCGGGACACATGACTTCGCGGTCGGAGGTGCGAAATGTCCGATATTTGGAAACAGTGCGAAGGGCAGGTGGTCGCGCACGATTACCCGTTGCAGCAACTTCTGGCGGAGACCCAGAGCAGCGGAGTTTTCTTGACAATCCGAAAAGGCGCGCCGGCGGAAAAGGCCGTCATCAAGTTGATTCACGCGAATCCTACGACTGCGGAAAAGCAACTCTCCCGCTGGGCCCGCGCTGCCCGGCTTTCTCACCCCAATTTATTGCGGCTCCTGGATTCCGGCCGCTGCCGGTTGCTAGATCGCGATCTGCTGTTCGTAGTGCTGGAATTTGCGGAAGAAAATCTTGCGCAAATCCTTCCGGAGCGAGCCCTGACGGTGGAGGAAGCCAATGGGATGATAGCTCCCGTGCTCGGCGCTCTGACCTATCTGCACGCGCAAGCTTTCGCGCATGGCCAAATCAAACCTGCGAATGTGCACGCGTCAGGCGATCAGATCAAGTTGTCGGTGGATACCGCGACCAGCATTGGAGAATCGCTGCTCCCTGGACGCGACTCGGACGTTTACGATGCGCCGGAATTGCCCGCGTCACCCGTGAGCCGCGCCAGCGACGCGTGGTCGCTCGGCATGACCCTGGCCGAAGCTCTTACGCAACACACTCCGAAGTTGTTGCCAGGTCAGCAAGCCGATCCAGAACTCCTCGCGACGCTCCCTCAACCGTTCCAGGAAATCGCGCGCCTAACGTTGAAACGCGATCCAGCTTTGCGTTGGACCGTGGCCCATATCGCCGCGCATCTGAATCTGGGACCTCCCGTAAAACAAGAAGCGCCGTCCGTTGCAATCGCTCCGCCGGCAAAACCCACCGCTCCAAAGATATCCCCGTTGGACGTTCCGCTCTCACCGGAACGCGGGATTCCAGTTGCCAAGCTGGCGGCAGCGCCTCCGAGAGCGATTCCGTCGCAGCAAAGAGCAGTTGCAGCCCCCAGGAAAGCGTTCGTTTTCCCAAATTACACTGTCCCGCTCCTCGCGGGGATTTGCATTGTTGCCGCACTCCTTGCGCTTCCAAAATTCCTGCGGCGTCAGGAAACCGCCACGCCTTCCGCGGCAACCGCCCCCACTCCCGCGCCGCCAAGTGCAAAACCCGCGGAACATACCACCAAGAAGGCGCTCGCTGTCTCGCCAACAGTAAGAGATTCCACCATGGCCGCAGCGGAGAAGGTTCCTCCTGCATCCCCCGCGCCCGCCAAATTGCGCACGGAGGATGTTCCCTCTGCGAACGTGGCGAAGCTCGCCAGTGATTCGCCGGCTCGTGGTGAAGTGCTGGAGCAGGTCTTGCCCCAGGCTCCCGACAAAGCGCTCAACACCATCCATGGAGTAGTGCGGGTTGTTGTTCGCGTGCATGTGGATGCCGCCGGGAGTGTTTCGCAGGCAGAACTCGAGTCGCCGGGCCCCAGTCATTATTTTGCGGACCTGGCTTTAAAGGCCGCCCAGAAGTGGGTTTTTAGCTCACCCGAATTGGATGGAAAAAGCGTGGCAAGCGAATGGCTGCTGCGATTCGATTATGCGCAATCGGGTGTGGTGGCAATGCCGGAGCAGGTCACACCGTAGAGCCATGCTCGTCCCCGGGATATTCAGATCTTTACTCAATATTCGGAAGAGAAGCGCGTTAGGCCGGAGCAGCAGCGCGTTTGCGGTGATACCGCGCCAGTCCCAGCCAGGAAAGCTGCAGCGCCCCATTGAAGAGATAGTGGTCCACATCCTCGGGAGCCAGAGAATTCTTGGCCTCCGCCGCGATTGCCTTTAGGAATGCCTGACTGGACGCGGAGTCGTCCAATCCCTCTGACAGAATCCTGGCAACGAGATCGCTCCAGCGGGAAAGGCGTTGCCGATAGTTTGCAATGTGCCGTGCGGGATCATCGGAATAGCCAAAGTGCGTCAGGAAAAGCCGCTTGGGGCCGAGCGCGGCGATGGTGTCGAGCGATTTGTTCCAGAGTTCCAGGTTAATGTCCGGTGGAGGCGTCGCGGGCAATATATACGGATTGCCCTCGACGCAGATGCCCGCGGTGTCGCCAACAAAAGCGGTGCCCTCCGCCTCGTCGAAATACGTGACGTGATGCGAAGCGTGCCCCGGAGTATAGAAGACGCGCAACTGCCGCGAACCGGCGGAAAGCGTTTCGCCGCCTTCCTGAATGCGCAGATTGGACTGCGGCACGGCAACGAATTCACCATAGAGACGCTGCATCGTGTCGCCATACAGACGCCGAGCGCTATCGAGCAACCGCGAAGGATCAGTCATATGCGGCGCGCCACGCGAATGCACATAGACCTGCAGCTGCGGGTTTTCCCGGACCAGCGAGCCGGAAGCGCCCGCATGATCCAGATGGATGTGGGTAAGAAAGAGCGCGTTGAGGTCGCGAATGCCCAGACCGTGAACTCTCAACGATTCGCGGAGATTCGCAATCGTGGAAGAAGGCCCAGGGTCAATGAGAGCGATAAAATTGCCGGAACGCAATAAAACTGAAGCGATGGAGCGAGGATGACCGGCCCAACCAAGATCGAGGGGGATCGTGAGTGTCATAAACAATGGTAGTTTAACGCAAATTCAGCAGGTAAAACCGCGGTCCCGCGTACTATAACTGGACCATTTGCGCGAGCTCGAGATTCCTTTTGGCCGCGAGGAAATCCTTGCAGAATAATGAAGTTGTAGACTATGCTCTTGGGGCAGCAGCTTGTGTCTTTCCGCTTTGCTTTTACGATTTAGTTAGCTTGATCTCCGCCCCACTGGAGAGAAACAAGCGGCGGGCTGCGTTTTATCCTGCGTCCTCCGTCCCCGTCAGTCGACGGTCTAAAAGGAATGCGCGTGGGTTACAAAAGATTCTCAGAAATGTATTCATGGAGGAATACTATGCGGAAATGGTGTGCAACTTTGGCGCTGGGCGTACTCTTCGCCCTGCCACTCTGTGCCCAACAGAAAGATACCGGCACAGCGAACAATTCGAATGCTAACTCGGAAACTAACGTCGCGACGCCGGCCAGCGCGCGCGATTTCAGCATCGCTCCGGCTTCGCCAAGCCTCTTTGCCATGCCCGCGGCTGCGGCAGCGAAACCCGCAGACATATATTCGGACTGGTCGAACAACCCGTGGAACCGTAACGCGTGGGGCCTGCTGACTCCCAGATTCGAGGTTGCGGGACTTTTCAGCTACATCAACTTCGAACCCGGAGCCGAGAATAACTTCAACAATATGGGCGGGACGGGTTCCTTCGCTTACAACGCCAACAAGTGGCTCGGCCTGGTTGGGGAATTTGGCGCCTACAGCTTCCGGCGCAATATATATGTCCTGCCTACAGGCGGAACTCAGCAGGTGCTGGTCACCTCTAAAGGCACGCAGCAGACTTACCTCTTTGGTCCCCGCTTGAACTGGCGGCGCTTCGATCATTTTGTGCCCTTCGCGGAAGCTCTGTTCGGTGGCGCCCACGGCAGCCCGGAACTCACCGGCGACAATTCCCAGACGGCCTTCGCCCTGGTCGTCGGGGGCGGCGTTGATGTCGTCCTCAGCAAGGACTTCTCCTGGCGCTTCTTCGAAGCCGACTACATGATGACCAGCTATTCCGGCTCGGAACTTGCCGCCAGTGCCCGGCAAAACAATTTCCGAATTGGCAGCGGCCTCGTGGTGCGCTGGGATTATCCTCCAGCTCCGCCCAAGCCGAATCATCCGCCGGTGGCGGCCTGCTCCGCGGCTGTCCCTTCCGTTTATCAGGGTTCGACCGATCCCGTGGCGATTCACGTGAACGCCAGCGACCCGGATAATGACCCGCTTACCTACAGCTACACCGCAACGGGCGGTACCGTTGACGGCAACGGCCCCGATGTACGATGGAATCCTTCCGGCCTTGCTCTTGGCTCCTACACCATCAATGTCAAGGTGGACGACGGACGCGGCGGCACTGCAACTTGCGCCGCCGATGTCGCCGTTGCCAAGCGTCCGAACTCGCCGCCAACGATTTCCTGCTCGCCGGAACGCAACCCGATCATCGCCGGTGAACGCGTGGCCATTAATTCCCGCGCCTCCGATCCAGATGGCGATCCCATCACCTACAGCTACGCGGCGTCCAGCGGCCAGATTTCCGGCAACACCGCCACCGCACAGTTTGATTCCACCGGCCTGGCTGCGGGAAGCTACAGCATCACCTGCACCGCAGATGATGGCCGTGGTGGCCGCACTGACGCCAAGACAACCGTGGACGTACAAGCCCCCGCACCCCCGCCGCAGGCTAGCAAAGTCGGCGATTGCGGCTACACCAAGGTTGGCGCTGGCCGGTTTGACAATGCCTGCAAGCGCGTGGGCGACGACGTGGCCCTCCGCCTGACGAATGAACCCAATGCCAAGCTGGTGATCATCGGCTTCGCGGATCCCAAGGAACCCAAACCCGATAAGCTGGCGCTAGCGCGTGCCGAAGGCGCCAAGAAGTACTTGGGCGAGAAGGGCATTGATGCGTCGCGCATCACCACCCGCACCGGCACCGCCAACGCCATGAAGGGTATGGAGAAGGACAACCGACGCGTTGACTTCGTCTTCGTGCCGGAAGGCGCAACTTACTAGAAACCCTTGCCTGACGCGAGTGCTGCTCCGCTCGTGACAGGATTTGAAAACAGTACACAGAACCGGGCTCTCCGAAGGTGACTTTGGCGAGCCCGGTTTCTTTTAGAATGACATTCATGACAAAACGCAGTGACACTACAGAGCGCGTTCTACTCCGCATCGGAGCGTTGCTTTTCCTTGTTTTGAGCACGGCCGCGAATATGAACGCACAGGCTTGGCGGCGCCTGGGTCCGGCCGGGGGCATGGTGGTCTCGCTCGCCGGGGGCGCAAATGGGAGCTTATACCTCGGTACAGCCGATGGCCACGTCTTCGCGAGCGAAGATAGCGCCCGCACTTGGGAATTGCGCGGCCGCGTAGGATCCCGCACGGACGCCGTAATTTCCCGCTTGATCGGTGACCCGCGCGAAGCGAATCGCCTCTATGCGGCGGTGTGGTTTCAAGTGCCCGGACAAAGTGGCGGAGTTTACCGCAGCGAAGATGCCGGGCGGACGTGGACCCTGCTCGGATTGCCGGACGAAGCCGTGCGGGCATTGGAATTTGCCCCCGGGCAACCGGATGCTTTGGTAGCGGGCACGCGCAGCGGCGTGTTCCGCTCCCGCGACACCGGAAAGAACTGGGAGCGCATCTCGCCAGCCGGAGATTCCGAGCTGAAGAATGTCGATTCCATCGCCGTGGATCCCATTGACGCCGATATCATCTACGCCGGCACTTACCATCTTCCCTGGAAAACTGTGGACGGTGGGAAGACGTGGAACTCCATTGCCGCGGGGCTGATCGATGATTCGGACATCATGAGCTTGCGTGTGGACGCGTCGCGCCCCTCTCGTCTCTACCTGAGCGCCTGCTCGGGGATTTACCGCAGCGAGAACCAGGGCGGTGTCTGGACCAAGCTCCAGGGCATTCCGTATGCCGCGCGCAGAACGCATCAGATTGTCCAGGATCCTCTCCGGCCGGACACTCTATATGCCGCGACGACCGAAGGAATTTGGGTCACACGGGATGCCGGCGAAAACTGGAAAAGAACCACGCCCAACGACTGGGTCGTAACCAGTGTGGTGATTCTCTCTGGTAACGCAAATGCCCCTGGAAAGGTCGTGCTGGGAACGGAGGGACAGGGGATCCTTGTCAGCGAGGATTCGGGCGAAAACTTCGTCGAAGCGAACGCGGGATTTCGTCACCAGATCGTGAAGCAACTCGTGGGCGATAACTGGAATGATCCGCGGCATTTGCTCCTCATAGCCGAACAGGACGGCGAACGAATATGGGAGAGCCGCGACGCGGGGAAGAATTGGGCCCCGGCGGAGCTTGCGGCGGAAGGCCTTGCGAAAGCACCAACACTCACTCCTGAAATGATCCGCACGATTTACGCCAGTCCGTGGGGTTGGCTGGCCCGCCTGGAAAATGGCCAACTCTGGCGATGGGACGCCACGAAAGGAAAATGGAAGGAGTGGAAACTTGCGCTGGCGCCGCGGCGCGCAAGTCCCTCGCGAAGCGGGCACCATGGCAGTCCCATCGCGACGCCCGCCTATGTGAAGCTGGCGAATAATGCCATTGCGTTTTCGCGGGACGCTCTTTTTCTTGCCGCTCCTGATGGGGTGATGCGTTGCTCGCCTGGGACGCCTTGCGTGCGCTTGAAAGCCTTCCGGCGCAGCAGTCTCGTGGACGTCATCTGGGCTTCGGAAGACGGCCAACTCCTGGGAGTGGTGTCCGATGGAAAGTTGGGTATCTCCATAAACGCTGGGGAGGATGCCGTGTGGCGCGATCTGCCAGCGGGCATTGGCGAAGTAGCCTGGCTGGACGGCTGGTTGAACACGGCAAGGCTGACCCTCTTCCTGGGAACTCAGGAAGGCCTGTTCGAATCCCTCGACGGCGGCATTCATTGGATGCGCCACCAGAATGGTTTGCCCGCCGCGCCTGTCGAGAAGTGGCTCAGGAGCAACGGCTTCCTCATCGCCACCTTGCGCCAAGGCGGGATTTACCTTTCCCGGGACCAGGGCACTACCTGGACGAGGTTGGATGCGGATGAGGAAAAGGGCAGGGTGACAGGCTTGGTGTCCATGGACCCCGGCATTGTGGTGGTAGGGTCGCAAAGCGAAGGAGTGCTCCAATTGGAATTGCCGCCCGTAGATTAGTAGGCCCCAGCGAACGCGGGATTGGCAGAACGGAGCGTGTGCGGGCTGGCGCGACGGAGTCCTCCAAGGGACTGTTTCATTTCAGTACACTTCTCGAACGAGTCCTATTTTGGTAATTATCGGATTGACAATACTATAAATCTGTCATAGAAGTAACTTTAGGACGACCTTTCCTGGGATGGAAAGCCCCTCCTTCCCCTTTCGGCATTCGTTCCCCGGGCCCTGTGAAACTCTTGAACGAGATGGAGCGACCATGGCGAACTTGCAAGGATTCCGGCCAGCAAACACTTCGATCGGCAGTGGGATGGAGAAGGTGCCGTTCGAGGGAATTGCGCGCAACGAGCGGGCTGCCACTTCCATGCATTTGCTGTTGGTTGACGATGACGACCATATCCGTGAAGTTTGTCGCAGCGTCGCGGAAGATTGCGGCATGAAGGTGACGGATGTCAGCACTGCGGAAGTGGCGCTTGAAGTGATGGAACTGTCCTCCGTGGATATCGTGCTGACCGATCTGCGCCTGCCAGGCACGAGTGGACTGGATCTGTTGCGGCGTGTCATGCAAATCTACCCAGACGTCGCCGTGGTCATGCTTACGCAATACGGCACCATTGATTCCGCGGTCGAGGCCACGCGCATGGGCGCCGCCGATTATGTCACCAAGCCGTTTCGCGTGGAGGAATTGCGCGCGCGGTTGGAGCAGGTGGCCCATTCGGTGGAGTTGAAGCGGGAAAACCGCCTGTTGCGCGAGCAGGTACGCACGCGTCCGGGCTTTGGCGGGCTCATCGGTATGTCCCCGCGCATGGAGCGGGTGTACAAATTAATCGAGAAGGTAAGCCGGCGCATGCATCCCGTGCTGATACTTGGCGAAAGCGGGACCGGCAAAGAACTGGTAGCGCGCAGCACGCATTTTCTGGGGCCTCGCAAAGACCGGCCGTTCGTCCCGGTGGAGTGTTCGGCCCTGGTGCCCACCCTCGTGGAATCGGAGTTGTTCGGTTACACTAAGGGAGCCTTCACCGGAGCGTTCCAGGCCAAGCAGGGACTCATGGAAGCGGCCAACGGCGGCACCTTGTTCCTCGACGAAATTGGAGAAATGTCCCTGGAGATGCAGGCGAAGCTGCTGCGCGCGCTGCAACAGCGGGAAATCAAGCCCGTGGGCTCGACGGAACGAAGAACCATTGACGTGCGTATCGTTGCCGCAACCAACCGGGACCTGGAATTGGCGATTAAGAACGGGCAATTCCGCCAGGATCTTTATTTCCGCCTGAATGTCGTGCAGATCAAACTGCCGCCGCTGCGCGAAAGGAAAGGCGACATCCCCTTGCTGGTGACCGCGTTCCTCGAGAAATTTGCCGACCCCGACGACGTTCACCGCGAACTTACCGAAGACGCCATGCGCCGTCTGATGGCCTACGACTGGCCAGGCAATGTGCGTGAGCTAGAGAACACCATTGAACGCGCCGTGGCGTTAAGCACGGGACCGCTCGTGAGTGTCCACGACCTGCCAACCAATCTACAATATCCAACCACCGACCGCGCACCGGAAAAAGAGGAACTCCTTCCTTTGGATGAACTGGAGCGCCGCGCCATCCTCAGCACCCTGCGGCAGACCGGCGGCGACAAGCAGGCTGCCGCACGCATGCTGGGTATCGGCA
>Ga0181523_10002271_pt1 | contig 19013 bp, 12 predicted proteins | sample PEATcosm2014_Bin_43_FD_119752 | JGI IMG/M metagenome (GOLD analysis project Ga0181523, IMG submission 119752) | Peatland microbial communities from MTU Mesocosm Facility, Houghton, MI, USA - PEATcosm2014_Bin05_30_metaG | ecosystem: Environmental > Terrestrial > Soil > Wetlands > Peat | place...
GATGCGGATCGCGGCCAAAAACCCGGAGCTTTCGTGTTCATCGAATATATCCAGCCGCTGATCATCCAGCATGGCTATTGGGCCGTCTTCGTCATCGTCATGCTGGAGAGCGCGGGCGTCCCTTTGCCCGGCGAGACGGTGCTGCTGCTCGCGTCGGGCTATGCCGGAGCGACCGGCAACCTCAACATCGTCTGGATCGTCGTCGCCGCGGCGTCCGGCGCGATCATCGGCGACAATATCGGATTCTGGGTGGGGCGAACCTTCGGCGCCAGATTGCTGCTGCGCTACGGCAAATTCATCCATCTGCCGGAGTCGAGGCTGAAGCTCGGGCAATATCTGTTCGACCGCCACGGCGGAAAGATCGTTTTCTTCGGCCGCTTCGTCGCCTTCCTGCGCGTCCTCGCCGCGCTGCTCGCGGGCGTCAACAAATACGACTGGGGCAAATTCCTCTTCTTCAATGCGACCGGCGGCGTGATCTGGGCCGCCATCGTGGGCGCCGGCGGTTATGTCTTCGGCGATGCGATGGAGCGCGTCAGCGGGCCGCTTGGCGTCGTTGCGCTTCTGTTCGTCGTCGGCGCGGTCATCGTCGCAATCATCCTCATGCGCCGCGAAGAGAAGAAGATGGCGGAGGAGATCGCCGAGGAGGTGGTGGACATCGTCTGAGAGGCGCGCCGCGCGGAACGAAGCCCGCAATGCGGCGTTGCTCGCCGAACCCGTCGGTTGAGGGAGAAATGGCGATGCGAAAGGAAACTCCTCTTGTTCTGGCGGCCGCCATGGGGCTCTCGGGCGGCGCCGCCTTCGCGCAGAGCGCGCCTGGCGCGGCCGGAAGCAATCAGGTGATTCCGGAAAAGGATCAAGCGCTTCCGGGCGCGGAGGGCAAGGGCGGCGTCCCCTTGACGTCCGGTCGAAGCGAGAGCCTCGGCGACAAGCTGAACGCTAGCGGCGGCGTCATCAAGCCGAAGCCCGGCGTTGATCCCGGCATCGTAAAGGCCGCGCCTGTTCCCGATCCGAACTCGATGCCTGTCATCCCGCCGCCGGGGACGCCAGGCGGCCCGCCCGGTCCCGAGGCGAAGTAAAAAGCCTCGCTCTAGAAGGGTCCCGGACGATCGACCGAATCGGTGTTGCGTCTGATGACGCGCCAGACGATGAGAACGATCACGGCGCCGATCGTCGCGCCGATCAGCCCAGCCCCCTGATCCAGCCTGTACCATCCGATCGACTGTCCAAGCCATGTCGCGACGAAGGCCCCGGCGACGCCCAGAAGCACCGTCATGATGAATCCGGAAGGGCTGTAGGGTCCCGGCGCGAGCAAGCGCGCGATGACGCCCGCCAGGAACCCGATGAGGATGATGTAAAGAATATGCATCGCGCGCCCCCCGCGGTGGAGAAAACCATTGCGAGGCGAACGCCGGCCGGGGTTCAAAGTTGCGCACTCGCCCTGAGGCTGGCGAATTCTGCGGGTCCGCCGCCGCGGGACAGAGCCGGTTCCGGGTTCGATCTTCGATGGATCCAGCCGGTCTGGCGGGCGCGGCTCAAAGCGCCGTCTAATCGATCTTGTAATCAAAATATTTAGCGCGGATCTTCGCGAAAGAGCCGTCGGCGATGCTGGCGTCGAGGGCCTTGTCGAACATCGCCTTCAGCTCGATGTCCTGCTTGCGCAGGCCAACGCCGATGCCGTCGCCAAAATAGGTCGGATCATGCGGCGCATCTCCGACGAGGGCGCAGCATTGCGCCTCCTTGCGTGTTTTCAGAAAATCCATCAGCGCGTCCTTGTCGCCGATGACGAGGTCGACGCGCCCTTCGGCGAGATCGAGAATGGCTTCCTCGACTGTTGCGTAGGGACGTATGTCCGATTGCCCGTAGACGTCGTCGAGATAGGATTCATGAGCGCCGCCCGCCTCGACGCCGATCGTCTTGCCCTTGAGGCCCTCGGGGGTCGTATCCGCGATGGCGCTCTGCTTTGCGGCCATGAAGGCCGACGGCATGCGGACATAGGGTTTCGTGAAGGCGATTTTTTCGCGCGCCGCGTCGGTGATCTCCAGCGCCGCCATGACCGCATCATATTGATTGTTGAGGAGGCCGGGAATGAGGCCGTCCCAATCCTGGGAAACGAACCGGCAGGTCACTTTCATGCGGGCGCAGAGATCGCGGCCGAGATCGATCTCGAAGCCGGCGAGTTCATTATTTCCGTCGATGTAATTGTAAGGCGGGCGCGCGCCCTCGCTGGCGATCCGCACCTCGGTCCAGTGCTTCTCCTGCGCGGCGAGGCCCTGCGGCGGCGCGATCGCTGCAAGCGCGAAGGCGAGCGCGGCAGCGGGGGCGAACTGGGGGCAAAGAAGACGAAGGCAAGATCGAACGCTCGGGGACAGGGCCCTCACTCCATTGAAAAGGTTTCATGAAAAGGTTCGGCGATCGGCGCATCGCGCGGCCGGACCACGGCGCAACTATATAGGGACGGAAAAGCCTGTCGAAAAGCCAGTACCGAAGGAGATTCGCCAAGCTCCGCCTTCAGCCGGCCCTACAACCGCCGCTGATTGAATGCAACCGGTCCATCGCCTATAGCATGTTCCGGACGAGCGTGGATTGTCCGGGCGCAAATGGGCATTGGGAGCATCGACGGAATGGCGAGCGAACAGGACGTTCTCACCGCGCTCGAGGCCGTGCCGGGCCCCGATGGAACGACCCCGTTGCCGCAATCGGGCGCGATCTCGGGCCTGTCGATACGCGACGGCAAGGTCTATGTCTCGATTGCCATCGACCCGGCCCGCGCCGGCGCGATGGAGCCCATGCGGTCGGCGGCCGAGATGGCGGTGAAGAAACTCAGCGGCGTCGCCAGCGCGCTTGTCAGCCTCACGGCCGATCGCGCGCCGCAAGCGCCTCAAGCCCGACCTGCCGCCCACGTCCCGCCCACCGCAAAGGCGCCCACGCCGCGCAACATCGCCATTCCCGGCATCGCCAACATCATCGCCGTCGCCTCCGGCAAGGGCGGGGTCGGCAAATCGACGACCGCCGTCAATCTGGCGCTGGCGCTTTCCGCCCTCGGCTGGCGCATCGGCATTCTCGACGCGGACATCTATGGCCCCTCGCTGCCGCGATTGCTCGGCCTCAAGGGCAAGCCGGCGTCGGACGGGCGCATCATGCGCCCGCTCGAGGCCTACGGCGTCAAGGCCATGTCGATCGGCTTCCTCGTCGCCGAGGAGGACGCAATGATCTGGCGCGGGCCGATGGTGATGGGCGCGATCCAGCAATTGCTGCGCGAGGTCGCGTGGGGCGAACTCGATTGCCTCGTCGTCGACATGCCTCCCGGGACCGGCGACGCGCAGCTGACGCTCGCGCAGAATGTGCCGCTCGCCGGGGCGGTGATCGTCTCGACGCCGCAGGATCTCGCCCTGATCGATGCGCGGCGGGGCATCGCCATGTTCAATAAGGTCGACGTTCCGGTGCTCGGCATCGTCGAAAATATGAGCTATTTCGTCTGTCCGCATTGCGGCGGCCGCTCGGACATTTTCGCGCACGGCGGCGCCCGGCGCGAGGCGGAGCGCTACGGCGTCGCGTTTCTCGGCGAAGTTCCGCTGCATATGGACATTCGCGAACATTCGGATTCCGGTCGGCCCGTCGTCGCGGCGGAGCCGGACGGCCCGCATGCGAGGGTCTATCTGGACATCGCGGCGCAGATCAAGGCGAAGCTGGAGAAGGGCAGGGCCCGTGCGGCGCCAAAAATCGTCATCGAATAGCGCCGCGCGGGCGAAGCTTGCGCAGGCGTGGATTCGCTTGATAGTTTTGGTGGGAGAACGCCCTGCAAATTGTGTTTTGCGATAGAAACGTACAGCACATTTTGCTATGAATCGGTCATGGAAGAACCGCACGACCGCTTGGCGATCGCCCGCCGCAACGCCGGATTCGAGAACGCAACCGACGCGGCGCGCGCCTTCGGCTGGAACGAGAACACCTATCGCAGCCATGAGAACGGCGAGCGCGGCCTGCGCCTTCCGATCGCCGAGCGCTATGCGCGGGCGTTCGGCGCCAGCGCGGCATGGCTCCTCACCGGCGAGGGCGAGGCCGACGCCGCGCCCCCGCCGCAGAATGTCGTACGCCTCGTGGGGCGCATCGGCGCGGGCGCGGTGATTGACGCGGATTTCGAGCAGGAGCCGCCGGAAGGCTTCGCCGAGATCGAAATTCCCTATCCCGTCCCGGCCGGCGCCGTCGCCTTCGAGATCGTCGGCGACAGCATGTGGCCGCGCTATGATCCAGGCGACATCGTCATCTGCTGGAAGGTGGCGCAGACGCGCAGCGAGGCGGACGGCTGGGAGGCCGCGGTGCGGCTGACGGACGGGCGGCGCTATTTGAAGACGATCCGTCGCGTCGGCAAGGACCGCTTCGATCTCGTCAGCCACAACGCCGCCCCGATCCTCAACATCCAGATCGAATGGGCGTGCAAGGTGTTCGGCAATATTCGCGCCGGCGAATGGAACTTGCTGGAAAAGGCGCCGCGTCGCGCGCGGTGACGACGTTGCAAGCGGGCTCGGGATGGGCGGACCCCCGCGCGCCGGGTCGCAGACGATCCCCGGCGCTCTTCGTAAATTTTCATCAATCTGTACATTTCGTGTTGCCATTTACTGTGCGTTATGTACAGTACGTTTTGCCGCGGATGAAGTCTGCGTGGCGGACCTGAACGATCAGGCGCCGAATCTTTTCAGGAGGGCACCGCGATGGAAAAGCACCGTAACGTTCAGAGAAAAACCCGCCCGACGGCCGCGAAGATGGGCGATCTCGATCCGCCCCGCGGATTCGAGGCGAGCCCAGCCGAGACCGCGCAGTATCTCGCCGAGATGGCGTCCGAACTTGTCGCCCTCGCGCGGACCGCCGGGCTGAGCGCCTTTCCCTTCTGCTTGATTTCGTAGCGCGGGAGGCCGAGGCGGAGGCCGAAACGAGCGCGGCGTGAGTGCGAAGCAAGTGCGCTGAAGCACGGAGACGCGGGCGGCGGCCGCGCGGGAAATCGCCGCTGTAGCCGCCCGGCGCTTATGTAGCGCGCCGCCGCCGGCTTGCCGCCCGCAATCGACGGAATTACGGCCTCCGGCTTAGGGGCGAATGCGGATGGCTGAACGGATTGAATAAGCTAATGGAGAAGGGCCTTGCGTAGCTGAGAGGCGACCACCTCAATCAGGCCGCATGATCAGCAGAATCGCGCGCATTTCGCTTATAAGTTCGCTCAGCTCTTCGCGTATGAGCCGAAGCTGATTTCCATTGGAGGAGGACGTCTCTTTCAAGACTTCGGTCATTTCATGGAGCGCGCCCTTTAAATTTATCTCACTTTCGGCCTCTGGCGACACGAGGTTTCGATGATTGGCGATGACTTTGAGGTTCGTCTCGGCCAATTTGTGAATGTCATTTAGCAACGCGTTTGAGCGCTCCGTTTGCTCAAAGATCGTTCTCAGCAACGCGTTTGAACGATTCGTTTGACGTTCTATTAGATAAACGATCGTGGCCAGGCCAAGAAACCCCACGATCAGAGACAAATCCCAGCTGCTCATCTGGCGCTCCCTATTCTTTACAGCCGCGCCATCAATTCGCGAGCGACCTCTGTTAGTGCTTTTTGGTTGCCATGCGGCATCGAGCCTACGGGCGGCCACCCGGATCCCACGCGCCTTTTTAGCGCCAGCCCGGCAACGGATTCCCCGCTGACGTCGCTTAAGCCGGCCAGATCTATTTGGCTTAAATGGGGAGCGAAAAGGCGATGCCCGGCTCCCTGCCTGAGCGTGGCGGGGAGCTATCCGCCGGTGACGCTCATGTGGCGCGCCACCGCCGGCTTCGCGCCTCTGCGATCGACGATGAAATCATGACCTCTCGGCTTGCGGGCGATCGCCGCGTCTATCGCGGCGTGCAAGAGTTCGTCCGATTGCGACGCGCGCAATGGGGCGCGCAAATCCGCCGCATCGTCCTGGCCAAGGCACATGTACAGCGTTCCCGTGCAGGTCACGCGAACGCGGTTGCAGCCTTCGCAAAAATTATGCGTATGCGGCGTGATAAGGCCGAGCCTGCCGCCGGTCTCCTTGACGCGCAGGTACCGGGCGGGACCGCCGGTCGCGAACGCGATCGGCTCCAGAGCGTAACGCTCGGACAGGAGCTTCTCGACAAGGCTCAAGGAGAGAAACTGATCGACGCGCTCGGCCTCGACATTTCCGAGGGGCATGACCTCGATCAGCGTGAGATCCATGCCGCGTCCATGCGCCCATTCCAGCATGCGCGGGATTTCGTCCTCGTTTACGCCTTTCAGAGCGACCATATTGATCTTGACCGCGATGCCGGCGCTTTGTGCGGCGTCGACGCCGCGCTGGACCTGCGCCAGATCGCCCCAGCGGGTGATGGCGCGGAATTTGTCCGGATCGAGCGTATCCATCGAGAGGTTGAGCCTGCGCACGCCGGCCGCGGCGAGGTCGGCGGCGCAGTTGGCCAGTTGCGATCCGTTGGTGGTCAGCGTCAGTTCGGCCAGCGCGCCGGATTCGAGATGGCGCGCGAGCGAGCGGAAAAGACCCATGATGCCGCGCCGCACCAGGGGCTCGCCGCCGGTGATCCGCAGCTTGTTCACGCCGCGACTGACGAAGGCCGTGCAAAGCCGGTCCAGCTCCTCCAGAGTCAGCACGTCCCGCTTGGGCAGAAAATTCATGTCTTCCGACATGCAATAGACGCAGCGCATGTCGCAGCGATCCGTCACCGAAACGCGGACGTAGCTGATCACCCGCGCGAATGGATCGATGAGCGGGGATAGCGCGGTCCCCGCGGCGTTGGCGGGGGAGATTGCTGTGACGACGGACATGTCTTTAACATATGCTATGCGAACGCGGAGAAGACAGCCAATACTGGATGCGAACGGCGATTGCATGAAAAAAGTTTCGGGAACCTGGGCGCGGCCGTGAGCGGACCGGCGCATTGGCCAAGCGAATTGCGGCTCAAGGAGAACGGTCGCATCCTCAGCGTCGCATTCGAGGACGGCGCCGAATATGCGCTTTCGGCGGAATATTTGCGCGTCATGAGTCCCAGCGCCGAGGTGCAGGGCCATCGGGCGGTGGACCGCGTCACGGTGGGCGGCAAGCGCCGCTGCGCCGTCATCGGCATCGAACCTGTCGGCACATATGCGGTGCGGCTCAGCTTCGACGATATGCACTCGACCGGTATTTTCACCTGGGATTACCTCTACGACCTCGGCGCGCGTTTTTCCGAGAAATGGGCGCGCTACGAGGCGGAGCTGAAGGCGAAGGGGCTCGATCGTGACCGTCCGGGCGAGTCTTAAGCGAAAGCGCCCGGTTACTGGACAATGACCCGGGCGCCGACCTTGACGCGATCGTAAAGGTCTTCGACGTCGTCATTCGTCATCCGGATGCACCCCGACGAGACCGCCTGACCGATCGTATTCGGCTCGTTCGAACCGTGGATGCGGTAGAGCGTGCCGCCGAGATACATGGCGCGCGCGCCGAGCGGATTGTCGGGGCCGCCCTCAAGGTACCTCGGCAAATCCGGGCGCCGGCGCAGCATCTCGCGCGGCGGCTGCCAGGAGGGCCACTCGCGCTTCATGGCGACGGTCCGGATTCCCGTCCAGGTGAAGCCGGGACGGCCGACGCCGACGCAATAGCGGATAGCCTGGTTGCCGGGCAGAATATAATAAAGCCGCCGCTCCTGCGTGGAGACGACGATCGTGCCGGGCGGATAAGCGCCATCATAAGGGACGAGCTCGCGCTGCGGCGCGGACGCCTGCGGACGGCCCGAAAGCTCGGTCAGATCCGTTGAGGAGGGCGTCGACGGCCCGGCCGCCGCCGAGCCCTGATATTCGTAGGCGGCCGCGGGAAAAGCCTGCGTGGCGATCCCGGCTGCAATGCACCCCGCGGCCACAAATCGATGGCGCATATCCAGAGGGTCCTCCGAGATCGATCGATTGGATCGCGAGACCGCGCAGCGCGCTGCTGCATTTTCGCCATAATTACCCTCTTCGTCGTCGCTGGCAATATCTGGCGATATGAAGCGAGGGCCGCTCCCGCCGGGTCCTCGAGTCTCATAGTCGGGCCCTCGTCGGCGAGTGCGATCAGGCGCGGTCTTGTCGGCGGCGGGGGCCGTGCGGGCTTTCATTCCGGCGCATTTTCTGACACGAACCTTGTTTCGCTTCGCCCTGATGCGCCATCTGCGCGCCATTTTCGCAGCCGGGGAAGACCATGCCATTTTCGATTCCTCTCTCGTTGGCGATCTATTTCGTCATCTGGTTCACCATTCTGTTCGCGGTGCTTCCGTTCGGCGTCACGTCGCAGCACGAGGTCGGAAACTTGGTCAAAGGCGCCGATCCCGGCGCGCCTGTCGCGCCGCGGCTGCTCGTCAAGGCGATCTGGACGACAGTGATTTCGGCGGCCGTCTTCGCCGGCGTCGTCATTTTCGCCCATTTCGCCGAAAAGTGACGCGCCGGCGGCGCCCTGCGCCATTCTGGCCCGTGTTGACGCTACGGGCGGATAAGGCTAGGTGTCGCGCTCTCATCAGGAGAGCGCGTAGCTCAGTCGGTAGAGCATCTGACTTTTAATCAGAGGGTCATGGGTTCGAATCCCATCGCGCTCACCAAGTAAATCAATGAGCGATTTCTGTTTTCTAGGGCGGTCGCGCATTTTGCCGACCTGACGACCACCGCGGCGCCCCGCCTGTTTCGCTCTGCTTGTTTGGCATTCTCGCGCGGACGCCCTTCTTCCGCGCTCCGATCGAAACTTGCGACAGGCTCAGCGCTCGGCGCCGCGATCCAGGACCGCGGCGGCGCCTACGTGTCTCAAAAGGCACATCCCATCCGAATCGGACCCGGCGCACGGGGGCGGCCTTGCGCGAATCGCACCGGCTTTCCTAGAGTTTTGCAGACGAACTCGAATCGCTCGGATGGGTTTTATGCGGACTGCAATCATCACCATCGCCGCCGTTGCGCTTTTTTCCTCCATCGCCGCGCACTCGCAAGTGCGCACCCTCGAATCTCCGCCTGGCGACCTCAAGCAGAAGCCGGCCGAAGCGCCGAAGGCCGCGCTCGCGGCTGCGGGGCCTGACACCACGACCGAGACTTTCGGGGATTGGTCGATCCTTTGCGCGGCGCCGGCAGCCGGCGCGAGCGATCGATCCTGTGAGGTCGACACCACGCTGACCCTTCGCGGCCAGTCGGCGCCTTTCGCGCGGATCGCGTTCGTTCGTGCAGCCAAGGACAAGCCGACGCGTATCATCGCAATCGTCCCCGTGAACGTCTCCAATGCCGCAGGGGTCAAAATCGAAAGTGATCCGGGCAAGTCGGAGATCGACCTGCCGTTTAAATCCTGCGTTCCGGCCGGTTGCGTCGCCGAAGCGGAGTTGACCAAGGATCAGTTGCAGGGTTTCCACGCGCCGACGAAGACGGCGGGGCAGATCACATTGGTCGATGCGTCGGGCAAGTCCGCCACGGTGCAATTTTCGCTGCGCGGCGTGGATCAGGCGCTCGATAGTTTTTTCAAGCGGCAGGAAAAATAGAAATCGGCGCGGCGGAACGCCGGCGAGCCGAACGTATGTTGTATTTTTGTATCGGCGTAGAAAGAACGGGTGCGGCGCGTGGATTTGCGCTTGGGCCTGTTCAGGAACCATCGTAAATTTGAGCGTAAGCGGAATCGCGACTTTTGGTTGTGTAGAATCGATACTGCAGGTTGCATTTGGGGGGCCGAATGTTTTTTATTTCTTCGCATCCATCGAAGGCGGGTTCCGGTCCACGCAACATTGCGGTCGGGCCGTCCAGAACGGCGCGCTTCTCCCAACTCATCCTGGCCGCGATCATCGCGATCGGCTTTATGTCGATGTTGGCGCCGACGCGCGCCCTCGCCCAATGCGTATTGAATGGAACTACGGAGACTTGCACCGGCGCCGCCAATGCCGGAAGCGCGAATTTTACGTCGCCGCCGGTCAATGACCTCGAAGTCAACACCCTGACTCAAAATCTCAGCTCGGTGTCGCTCGTCGGCGTCGGAAGCGCGCCGGGCAACGGCACGGCCGCCCACGCCTCTTGTCAGGATGGCGCGGGCAATCCTTCGACGAATTGCACGATCACGTCCACGCCCGGCGAGCCGGACACGTGCTCCGTAAATTCGGGAGCTCCAACGGGGACCGTTTGCATCACGACCGGCGCGGGCACTGGGGGGCCAACCGGCAACGCCGGCCCGACGCTGACGGTCAACGTCAACGCCCCGACGTTTACGATCTCGCCCGGCATCACACCGCCAAACGGCGTCGCCGCGGCGGTTCAGGCCGTGTCTCACGGTTCAAATGGCGGCGACGGCGGCAACTCCTACGTTTTGGGGAATGCCGGTGACGGTGGCGCCGGCGCCAATGGCGGTTTGGTGAGCGCCACGCTCAACGGCAATGCCACGACCTCGGGCGGCACGGTCGGCCTCGCGGCTGCAAGTCTCGCCGGCAATGGCGGCAACGGCGGCAACGCTTATGTGATCGGCGGCGATGCCGGCAATGGCGGCGCGGGTGGTTTCGGCGGCGATGCGGCCGCCAACTTCACCGGCGGTACGATTTCCACGACGGGCGACAATTCGGTTGGCGTCGGCGCCTTCAGTCAGGGCGGCGCGGGCGGCTCTGGCGGCGGCGGCGGCGGTATCGTCTTCAGTCCCGGCGGCGGCAATGCGGCCGGGCAGGGCGGCACCGCGACCGTCACGACCAGCGTCGGCACGACCATCATAACAACCGGGCAATGGGCCTACGGCATTCAGGCGCGCAGCCTTGGCGGCGGCGGCGGCTCGGGCGGCGGGGGATTTGGCCTCTTCTATTCGGGCGGCAGCAACGGCGCCACAGGCGGCAACGGCGGCGCCGTATCAGTGACGGCGAAGGGCACGATCGAAACCTTCGGCAATTACGCGCAGGGCATCCTGGCTCAATCGATTGGCGGCGGCGGCGGCTCGGCGGGAACTGTCAGCGGCTTGGTCGCCCTGGGCGGCAATGGCAACGCCGGCGGCAACGGCGGCACGGTCACCGTAGGCAATACAGGTTCGATTTCGACATTCGGTCTTGGCGCAGCCGCGATCGAGGCGCAGTCGATCGGCGGACAGGGCGGCAATGGCGCGAGCGCCGGCGGGCTTGTCGCGCTCGGGGGCACCGGCTCCGGCACGACGCAGGGCGGAACGGTCGGCGTCGCCAACAACGGGACGTTGACGACGGCGGGCGCGCTGGCGCCCGGCATTATCGCGCAGTCGATCGGCGGCGGCGGCGGCAACGGCGGCACGGCCTCCGGCCTTTTCGCAGCCGGCGGCAACGGCGGCTCCGGCGCCAATGGCGGGACCGTGTCCGTCATTAACGCTGGCAATATCTTCGCCGGAACGAATGGCGCCGCTTCGACCGACTCGGAGGGCATCCTGGCTCAGTCGATCGGCGGCGGCGGCGGCAACGGCGGCGGCTCGATCGCGGTTGGTCCGGGAATCAGCGCCGCCTTCGGCGGCACGGGCGGCGCCGGCGGCCAGGGCGGAAATGTCACGATCGGGCTCGACAACAGCACGCTCTCCCTGGCTGACGCCTATACGATTCAGACTTCTGGCGACAATTCGTCCGCGGTTGTTGGCCAGTCGATCGGCGGCGGCGGCGGCAATGGCGGCTTTGCGGTCTCGCTCAGCGCCAACCCGATTTTCAGCGTCGCTATCGGCGCCGCTGGCGGCGGCGGCGCGGGCAACAACGCCGGCGCGGTCAATATGACCACCAAGGGGACGCTCATCACCACGGGCGCAAATTCGTCTGGCATCATCGCGCAGTCGATCGGCGGCGGCGGCGGCAACGGCGGCTTTGCGATCGCGGGCAGCGTCGCCGCTGATGCGGCGATCTCCGTGGCGCTGGGTGGCACCGGCGGATCGGGGGGCTCCGGCGGCCCGGTTCTCGTCACCAACCTGAGCAATATCACGACGGGCGGCGCCAACTCCTTCGGCATTCTGGCGCAATCGCTCGGTGGCGGCGGCGGCAACGGCGGCTTTTCGGGATCAGCGGCCGGCGGCGGCATTGGAGTCGGCGTTGGCATTGGCGGGGTGGGCGGCGTCGGCGCCACCGCGGGCACCGCGGAAGTCGACAGCGTCGGCAATATTGTGACCTCCGGTTTCGCTTCGGTCGGCGTCGCCGTGCAATCGCTGGGCGGCGGTGGCGGCAATGGCGGCTTCTCCGTGGCGGGCAGCATCGGCGCGGTCGGCGTCTCGGTCGGGATTGGCGGCAATGGCGGCAGCGGCGGAACGTCGAGCACTGTTACTCTGAACAGCACCGGCTCCATCGCCACGATCGGCGATGAATCAGCCGGCGTTCTGGCGCAATCGCTCGGCGGCGGCGGCGGCAACGGCGGCTTTTCGGCGACGGGCGCGCTTGGCGCCGGCCTTGGCGTCACCGTTGGCATCGGCGGCAACGGCGGCTCCGGCGAGAACGCCGGGGCGGTCTTCGCCAACGTCAACGGTGGCGGCAATTTTGTCCAGACCACGACTGGACCCTCGACCTGGAATCTCATCACGGAAGGCCAGAATTCGACTGGCATCCTGGCCCAATCGGTTGGCGGCGGCGGCGGCAACGGCGGCTTCGCGGGCTCGCTGACAATCGGCTCGGCGGGCGCCGTGGGCGTCACGCTCGGCGGCAGCGGCGCGGGCGGCGGCAACGCCAGTACGGTGACCTTGACGACGACCGGCGAGAATATCCTGACCCAGGGCGCGAATGCCGACGGCATTCTCGCGCAATCGGTTGGCGGCGGCGGCGGCAATGGCGGCTTCGCAGGCGCGCTGACGCTGGCCGGCAATTCGCTCTCGCTCGCGCTCGGCGGCAGCGGCGGCAGCGGCGGCAATGGCGCGGCGGTTGGCGTCAACGCCGGCGGCGACATCACGACGCTGGGGGATAACTCCGGCGGCATCTTCGTACAAAGCGTTGGCGGCGGCGGCGGCAATGGCGGCTTCAGCATCGCGGCTGGCGCATCGGGCGGCGCGCTCGCGCCGACGGTCTCGCTTGGCGGCTCCGGGGCCGCAGGCGGCGTCGGCGGAACTGTCAACGTCGCCAGCACGGGCGACATCAATACGGCGGGCGCGCTCTCCTACGGCATTTTTGCGCAATCGATTGGCGGCGGCGGCGGCAACGGCGGCTTCGCGGTCGCGGCGTCGATCGGCGCGACTCTTCCGGTTGCGGTCGGCATCGGCGGCTCGGGCGGCGGCGGCGGCGCGGCCAGCGCGGTCACGGCCAATAGCACGGGCGCCATCAACACGGCCGGAGCGGGCGCTGACGCCATCTTCGCGCAGTCGATCGGCGGCGGCGGCGGCAATGGCGGCTTCTCGGGCGTCGGCTCTATCGGCGGCATTGGCGTCGCGGTCGGCGTTGGCGGCACGGGCGGCAGTGGCGGCGCCGGCGACGCGGTTAACGTGACCAGCGACGGAAACCTGACGACGACCGGCACCGAGGCGATTGGCCTGTTTGCGCAGTCGATTGGCGGCGGCGGCGGCAATGGCGGGTTCGCGGTCGGCCTGTCGCTCGGCGGCGGCGGCAGCGTCGCCGTGACTGTCGGTGGCACCGGCGGCGGCGGCGGCGCCGGTTCATCCGTGACGGTCAATTCGACCGGCAACATCGCGACCGGGACGCCCGGCGCGACCGGCAACGACGCCTCGGGCATTTTCGCCCAGTCAGTCGGCGGCGGCGGCGGTAACGGCGGCTTCAGCGGCAGCCTGGCGATCGGCGGCCTCGCGGCCCTGAACGTCTCGGTTGGCGGAACCGGCGGCGGCGGCGGCAACGCCGGCGCGGTCAGCGTGACGGGCTTCGGCAATATCCAGACGACCTTCGCCAATTCGAGCGGCGTTTTCGCGCAATCGATCGGCGGCGGCGGCGGCAACGGCGGCTTCAGCTTCGCGTTTTCGGGCTCCGGCTCCTATGAAGGTGTCGGCGCCTCCGGCGCAGTGTCGGTCGGCGGCCATGGCGGCACAGCCGGGAACGCCTCCAGCATTTTCGTTGGAAATATGGGAACGATCCTCACGACCGGCGCCCTCTCAAATGGCATTGCGGCTGAGTCCGTCGGCGGCGGCGGCGGCAACGGCGGCTTCTCCGTCGCCGGCACCTTTACGGTCGGCGCCGTCGGCATCGGCGTCTCGGTCGGCGGCTTCGGCGGGGGCGGCGGGACATCCGGCGCGGTCACCGTCGATAGCTACAGCGTGAGCGCTGGCGGGCTGCCCGTTCTGAGTTCGCCGGCTTTCGGCACAGCGACGCTGGAGACCGAGGGCGATCAATCCAACGGCATTTTGGCGCAATCGATCGGCGGCGGCGGCGGCAACGGCGGCTTCTCCGCGGCCGTTGGCGTTGCTCTACAGGGCGGCGGCGCTGGCGTTTCGGTTGGCGGCTTCGCCGGCTCCGGCGGCGGCGTCGGCGGCGCCGTCGACGTCACCAGCTACAATAATATTCTTACCCTTGGCTCCAAATCGGACGGCATTCTGGCGCAGTCGATCGGCGGCGGCGGCGGCAATGGCGGCTTCTCGATCGGGCTTGGCGCCGGCTCGCAATTCGGCGGCGGGGTGTCGGTCGGCGGCTTCGGCGCCATCGGCGGCAATGCCGGCGCGGTCACGGCTCAAAACTTCGGGACGGTGCAGACGCAAGGCGCCGACTCCAACGGCATCGCGGCGCAGTCCATCGGCGGCGGCGGCGGCAATGGCGGCTTCTCGATCGCCGGCGCCTTTACGACGGACGCCGTGGCGCTTGGCGTCTCGGTCGGCGGATTTGGCGGCGGCGGCGGCAGCGCCGGCGCGGTCGAGGTCGATAGCTATGCGCAGGCGACCGGGGGCGCCCCCGTTGTGAGCGCGCCCGCCGTGGACACGACGACGCTTGTAACGGAAGGCGATCGCTCAAACGGCATTCTGGCGCAATCGATCGGCGGCGGCGGCGGCAATGGCGGCTTCTCCGGAGTGGGCGCTCTGGCCCTCGGCGGCGCGGGCGTTGGCGTGTCGATCGGCGGCTTTGGCGCGAGCGCCGGCTCCGCCAGCACAGTGATCGTCAACAGCGCCAACAACATCGTGACGCTGGGCCAGGAGTCGAACGGCATTCTGGCGCAATCGATCGGCGGCGGCGGCGGCAATGGCGGCTTCTCGATCGGCCTCAGCGGCGGCTCCGACTTCGCCGGCACGCTGTCGGTTGGCGGCAGCGCCCTTAACGGCAGCGGCGCCGGCTCGGCCAGCGCGGTGACGGTGACGAGCTACGGCACCATACTCACCGAAGGCGGTCTTTCCAACGGCATTGAGGCGCAGTCGATTGGCGGCGCCGGCGGCAACGGCGGCTTCTCGATCGCCGGCGCCTTCACCACCGGAACAGCGGCGGTCGGCCTTACCGTGGGCGGCTTCGGCTCGACGGGCAGCGCCGGCGGCGCGGTCACCGTCGATAGCTACAGTCAGACGGCCGGCGGCGCCGCGCTGCTGCAACCGCCGGCGGCGGGCGTGATCTCACTCGAGACCTTGGGCAATAATTCGAATGGCATTCTGGCGCAGTCGATCGGCGGCGGCGGCGGCAACGGCGGCTTTTCCGGCGGCCTGTCCGCCTCGACGGACGGCGGCGCCTTCACAGCCTCGGTCGGCGGCTTTGGCGCCGGCGGCGGCTCCGCCAGCACGGTCGACGTCGCCAGCTACAACAACATCCTGACCAAGGGGTCGGACTCCAATGGCGTGCTCGCGCAGTCGCTCGGCGGCGGCGGCGGCAACGGCGGCTTCTCGGTCGGTCTTGCTGGCGGCACGGATTTCGGCGGCGCGCTCTCGGTCGGCGGCTTTGCGCTCACCGGCGGCGGCGCGGCCGGCGCCGTGACCCTCGACAGCTTCGGCACTGTGCAAACGAGCGGCGACCGCTCCAACGGCCTTGAGGCGCAGTCGATTGGCGGCGCCGGCGGCAATGGCGGCTTCTCGCTCTCGGGCGCATTGTCTGGAGCCAACTTCGGCTTGACGGCGAGCGTCGGCGGCGGCGGTTCGGCTGGCGGCACAGGCGGCGCGGTCACGCTCGACAGCAACCTCGGCGCGACGCTCGCCAACAATAATGCAACGATCGAGACCCAGGGCCAAAGCGCCAATGGCATCGAGGCGCAGTCGATCGGCGGCGGCGGCGGCAACGGCGGCTTCTCGGGCGGATTCACTGCGACGGCCGACGCAAAAGCGAGCCTCTCGCTCAGCGTCGGCGGCTTCGGCGCCGCCGGCAACACCGGCGCGGCGGTCAACGTCGCCAGCGTGGACAACATTCTGACCCAGGGCGCCGGATCGAACGGCATTCTGGCGCAGTCGATCGGCGGCGGCGGCGGCAATGGCGGCTTCAGCTTCGCTGGAACCCTGTCCATCCCGGAGGGCAACAGCTTCACCCTCTCGGCTTCGCTCGGCGGCCTCGGCGGCCTCGCGGGCAACGCCGGCACGGTCGACGTCACGTCCACAGGCATCATTTCAACCGAGGCCAACAATGCTTCGGGCGTGGTCGCGGAGTCGCTCGGCGGCGGCGGCGGCAATGGCGGATTGAGCGTCGCGGGCTCATTCAATTTCGCCAGCAGCAACAATGTCCCCTCGATAACGGCGTCGGTCGGCGGCTTCGGCGGCGCGGGCGGCTCAGGCGCAAATGTGAGCGTGACCCGCACCGGCGCGACAACGACCGTCGGCGACTACTCGTTCGGCATTCTCGCGCAGTCGATCGGCGGCGGCGGCGGCAATGGCGGCCTGAGCATCGCAGGCTCGCTTGGCGGCGCCAATTCGAAGCAGATTTCGGCCTCTGTCGGTGGCACGGGCGGGGCTGGCAGCAGCGCCGGTTCAGTCACCGTCGCCAATACGGGAGATATCCTCACCGGCTCCTCGACCACGCAAACCGAACAGCTTGTCGACATCGGCGGGATTACAGTGCTGGTCCCGGCGAGCACGGGGATGACGAATACGGGCACGCCGACCGATGTGACGGTCGTCACGGGGCGCAATGCCGATGGCATTCTGGCGCAATCGATCGGCGGCGGCGGCGGCAATGGCGGCTTCGCCTTTAGCGGCTCGATCGGGCCGACCGGCGAAAACACCAATGTCAATGTCGGGCTCACCGTCGGCGGCTTTGGCGGCGTCGGCGGAACGGCTGGCGCGGTCGACGTCACCAATATCGGCTCCGTCACGACCTATGGCGATCAGGCGAATGGCGTCGCCGCGCAATCGATCGGCGGCGGCGGCGGCAATGGCGGCAGCGCCGTGACCGGCCTGCTCGCCGGCGGCGACGCGACGCAGGGTCGGGCGATCAACGTCGCCGTCTCGGTTGGCGGCTTTGGCGGCAGCGGCAATACGGCGGGCGCGGTCACCGTCAATCAGTCCGGCGGCGGCATCAACACCTTCGGCGCGGGCGCGAATGGCATCCTCGCCCAGTCGATCGGCGGCGGCGGCGGCAATGGCGGCGGTGCGAACACGATCTCGTTGCAGCTTGCCACCTCCTGCACCTTCAGCCTGGTGAGCAAGGTCATCAGCTCCTGCAAGTCGCCGGCGAAGGCCAGCGTCAATGCGCAGATCAATGTCGGCGGCTTCGGCGGCACGGGCAATGACGCCGGTGCGGTGACGGTCAACAACTCGGATTTCATCACCACGGCGGGCACGTCCTCGGCCGGCATCATGGCGCAATCGATCGGTGGCGGCGGCGGCGACGGCGGCCAGGCCATCGTTGGCCTCAACGGCCTGTTCCCCGACGCGTCCTACGTGAACGATGCGCTCACCGTCGTGACGCTGGCCACCAGCACCACCGGCACGCTCCAAGGCATCGGCAGGGTGACCGTCGGCGGCTCTGGCGGCGCGAGCGGCGCCGGCGCCGCGGTCGATGTCACCAACAACGGCCAGATCCAGACGGCCGGGGCCGATTCCTACGGCATCTTCGCCCAGTCGGTTGGCGGCGGCGGCGGCATCGGCGGCGACGCATCGTCGGGGCTGACCGGACTCGTCAGCATCGGCGGCGCGGGCGGCGCGAGCGGCGCCGGCGGCGACGTAACGGTGACGAATACGCCGTCTCTGACAACCGCGGCGGCCGACACAGCGGACATTCTGACCAAAGGGTTTGGCGCGACCGCGATCTTCGCGCAATCGGTCGGCGGCGGCGGCGGCGACGGCGGCACGAGCGGCGGCCTGATCAGCCTTGGCGGCTTCCTTGGCCTCGCCGGCGGCGGCGCCGCGGGCGGCGGCGGCGCGGTGACGGTCAGCAATGACTCCATACTCGAAACCTCGGGCGTCCTCGCCAACGGCATCTTCGCGCAGTCGGTCGGCGGCGGCGGCGGCACGGGCGGCAGCCCCGGCCTGTCGGTCCTGAGCCTCGGCGGCTCCGGCGGCTCGTCCGGCGATGGCGGCGTCGTCACGGTGAACAATTCCGCTACGGGGACGATCCTGACGACCGGAAATCTCGCCACTGCGATCTTCGCGCAGTCAATCGGCGGCGGCGGCGGCGATGGCGGCGCAGGCTCCGGAACCCTCACCGTGACGGTCGGCGGCTCCGGCGGCTCGGCCGGCAACGGCGGCGCGGTCAATGTCACCAATGCGGCCGTGATCGGCACCACCGGCATCTTCTCGGATGGCATCTGGGCTCAGTCGGTCGGCGGCGGCGGCGGCACGGGCGGCGGCGGCACGTTGAGCCTCGTTTCCGTCGGCGGCACGGGCGGCGACTCCGGCAATGGCGGCGCCGTCACGGTCACGAACTCGGGCGAAATCATCACCACGGGCGTCGAGTCGAACGGCATCTTCGCCCAGTCGGTCGGCGGCAGCGGCGGCAGCGGCGGCGGCTCGGCCTACGATCCGACCACCATCGGCTCCATTGTTACGGCCGCCAATCTGGTGACCATCGGTCGCAGCGGGACCGGCGGCGGCGCCGGCGGCGCCGTCGAAATCGACAATTCGGCCATCGTGAGCACGGCGAACCTGTTCTCGGCCGGTCTCTTCGCCCAATCGGTCGGCGGCGGCGGCGGCACGGGTGGCGGCGGCCTCGGCGCCCTGACGATCGGCGGCAGCGCCGGCGCGGCGGGCAATGGCGGC